>Ga0247822_10002588_pt1 | contig 11588 bp, 25 predicted proteins | sample 13C_Cellulose_Da_FD_192423 | JGI IMG/M metagenome (GOLD analysis project Ga0247822, IMG submission 192423) | Soil microbial communities from agricultural site in Penn Yan, New York, United States - 13C_Cellulose_Day30 | ecosystem: Environmental > Terrestrial > Soil > Agricultural land | place...
GTCCAGCACCGAACACATATGGCGGTTCTTCTCTCGCTGGAGCCGTAACAGTTCCTCTGGCGATAGGTGGATGGCTGGCTCCTCGCCGGCATCCACGTCATAGAGTTCCTGCGCTTTAGCCGCCAGCCACGTCATCGCTTCCGCTTCAGATCCTACCATAGCCTCATCACGGAGAGGGTTTCCAACCCAGACGCGCCATGAACCGTCAAAGGTCCACTCGATTCCACCGGCTACTTCTAGGTCGTGGAGTTGCTGGAGGGTGGGCTGTGGAGTGGTCATGCCGAGAGATAGGCCAAATCGGCCACCTTCTGTTCTGCCTGCGTGTACCGGAGGATCATAGCGCATCGTTCACAGCGGTGGGCACGCTTGTCCCCGTCCATCCACTGGTCGCCACAGTCGCAACACTTGCCCATGTAGCTTCCCGGCGCCCAACCCCACGGCACCAATTCACGCTTGTCCAGTTCCTTCGTCATCTCTCGTTCTCCTTCATAATCAGGTAGTGGGGATCAGGCCGCCTTCATCCACTTGAGGTGGTTGCGACCGTAGACGACCCACAGCGCCAGGTTCATCGGCAGCAGGCCCCAGTTGGCCGTTACGACGATCCAGACCAGCCACAGGGCCTGGTTGCCGAGGCCAACCGCCCACGCCCAGCGCGCCTTGTTGCCGGCGAGCAGCGTCATGTAGATCGTCACCGCGGACATCAGCCACGGCAGATAGATGCGGATTGCGTCGGTCACTTCGTTCTCCAAGAACGGTTGCGGAACATCGCGTGCCACTGGCGTGTCACTCGCTTAGGCACGTTTCGGTTCCGTTCACCCTGAAGCTGCACGAACCTGCTCGGTTCACCTGGGGCAAAATCCCTTGCCACTTGCGCTTTCTCAGGCGTTCGGCTATCTCCCGCTTCAGGACACCTTGCCCTAACGCAGGGGGAGGTTTCTACTGTCGCGCGTCGATTTCTTATTATACTTCATCACCTTACGACCTTCAACTTATTTGCGGTGGGCTCGTGTGCCACTGGCTTGCCAAAGAGCCGATTTGCCACCGTCTCGTCATCCATCGCGTGACCGTAGGTGGCGAACAACTGAGCTGGTGATTTCCAGCCCCCGCGCTTGGCGACCGTGATCGGGTCAACGCCAGCATGCAGCAGCCCGGTAGCAAAGCCATGGCGGCACCCGTGAGGCGTCACAGCCTTGATGCCGGCGCGGGCTATCACAGCATCCCACGGCTTGCGCACGGAGTCGTATGCCGCATAGGGGAACAGCGCCACATCGGCCTCCCGATTGCTGGGGATGTTGGCCAGCGCTGCGATGAGCTGCGGCGGCATATGGGCAATGCGCGTCTCTCCGCCCAACTTCCCCATGACGATCTTCACCTTGGCGGCCTGCATATCCACATCGCGCCACGCGACGTTCAGCGCCTCGCTGATGCGCGCTCCCGTGGCGAACATGAAGCAGGCTAGCGCGCCGAGGTGCGGAGAGGCATGCGCCATGAATGCCTCAATCCATTCCTCAGTCGCGGGCTCCTTGGTCACCTTGGGCTCGGGGAAGCGCTTTGCCCGGATCGGGGCGCACATGTCCAGCTCGGCACAGTGGTTGATGACGGCCATGGTGGGGACCAGCACGGCGCGGTTTCGATAGGCGCCGGAGCCGTTCGGCAGCAGGTTGATCGCTGCCCGCTTCATCGCCCCACTCGTCACCTCACGCACCAGCGTATCCTTCCAATAATCCTCGACCATTTCGAGGTATCTTGGTATCTTTCCGGTCTTGCGGTACTCGATCGATGCCTGTGCAAAAGTCAGCGTTGAACCCGGATCGCGACGACCTTGGAGTTCCCGACTTTCGGCCTCGTTGGCGATGCGCTCGGCTTCTGATTTCTGCGAAGTCTTCGTAGAGCCTCGTAGTCGCCGTCCGGCAACGGTGCCGGAGTAGTGCCAGATTTCGCCGCGCTTTTTGAGCTTGAGGGACATGGCCGGCTGGCCTCCAGAATGGCGTCTACGTCTGCCTGGGTGAGGGTCATACGATTGCCCAAAACGAGGCACGCGCCAAGTGACCTCGCAAGCGCCTTCACCCGCCGCGGCGACCAACCCATGTGCTTGGCCAGTTCCTCCGGCGAAACGGTGCGGGGAAGTTCGAGCGCTATTGCCACGGCAACCTCTCCATCTTAGCCAGCACCCACCACACGAAGAACACCCCGCCTAGTACTGCTGCAGTCAATATCTGCTGGGTGCGGCGCTTCATGGCTTTGACTCGATAGAGGCGGGAGCACGCGAAGTACGCCACGCCTCGTCAGGATCGGTAACGACGCAGTTGGTGGCATAGGCCAGCCCGTCACGGAATGCCTGTTCCACCTCCGCTTCCAGCGCAGTGATAGCGGCGGCGGCTTCGGCCTTGATCTCGTTGTTCGCAACGATGCTCGCGTTCAACCGCTCAACCAATGCGGGGCTGGTCGATCTGAGGAGTGACGCGGCGCGGCTGGCGTCCTCGTCGGCCCTCCACGACGGCTTCAGCCTCTCCACCAGTTCAGCGTACCTGGTCGCCATTTACGCCTCCTTCGGTGGGATGGGGAGCGGACGCCAGTGGGTGAATAGGCCGCGATGATAGGCTGAGCCGTCACTTACCTGCCAAGGCCATTCAGCGGTTGGCGCGCCATCCCAGTGTGCGACCTGCTGCATCTCCGCGCCTTCTTCGGTGCGGGCGAAGACCTGAATTTCAGTACCATCCTTCGGCGCCGTCTCGATTGGCTGCCACCCATCCTCCCCAGGCCCATCAGCCTTTGGTGGGGAAGGGGATGCGACGATGTCGACGGACGCGCGAAGCGACCGATGAAAGACGGCCCGCTCGTCGGCGGTCAGGTGGCGCACATCCTCGGTTACTGGTGTGGGGGTGCGGACCTTGGCGATCGAGATCAAAGCGTCGGCCAACTCCTCGACGCTATCCGAACGCCGATGGCCAGGGCCGTAGAGCGCATCGACAAGTCGCTGTTGCAGGTCCGGCAGTTCGCTCACCTTCTCCTCAGCCATGATGGGGCTACCCGTTGCAGTGCGGGCAGGGAATGCCGCGCTTGGCCTCGCTGACGCTCAAGCCCAGCCGTTTGAGGTTGATCCAGCCGGCGTCATGGCCGCAGGTCCCGCACTTCACATGCACGTCGTAGTCGCCGCCGGCATCGATCACGTGCATGCGGACGGTGCGCTTTCTGTCGCGCGGCAACTGCTCGAACAGGGACTCAGCCATGATGGGGCTCCGCGGTCTGACGGAAAATGTCTCGACGTATCCAACGCATGGCAATGTCGACGGTCCTCGCGGTGAACAGTCCCCATCCTCGCGCCTCGCTGACTGTCGCCCGTCCGCTGTTCCAAAGCCTGATGCGGTACTGAGCCATAGCTACTTCTCCGAATGGGGTTGGGAGAGGGCGGCGGTGAGGGCGCGCCGCATACTGTCGGCAGCCCGCTGATAGGTCAGGGGACCGCTTTCCTTGGCTGCCGCATAGAAGTCAGGGTCGGCCGCCTGAATGGCCCGCTCCACCATTTCCTCCGTCACCTCCCGGATTACTGCGGGAGTGGGGGAGGCGAAGAGGGGGCGAACCACCAGCCCTTTGCTCACCCACATGTCGGCCTTGGTCTTCTTGCGGGTGATGTCTGAATTGCCTTCAGGCATGATCCCTTCCCAAGCCACCGGCTCAGCCTGAGGGAGTGCAGCGAGATAGGCGGAGATGGCGGCTTCGCTGATCTGCATGCTGCGTTCTATGCTGGCGCCGATGGGCAAATACGGGAACAATAGCGCTGCCGCAGCCTCCAGCGCCTTCGGGTCAAGGTGTGTCATTGCTGGGCTCCTCCGGGGAGAGAGTGGAACGGGCGTAGATGGGCAGCGCGGCAACCGCTTCCTTCATGGTGCGGAAATGTTGGATGCGCCGATCATGCGCGACGGTGAATTCACCGATGCCAACAGCGAACACCGTCACGCCAGAGGCGAGAGCGGCGCCGAGTTCGATCCACCCGCCCTTCAAGACTTCGTCAGGCTCGCGGTAGAGGATGAGGTGCTGAGCGGTCGATGCCTCTCGGATGCAACGATCCCACAGGTCAGAAAGGTCGTGGCTTTCGCCAGCGCCAGCCTCATCGATCCAAGTTGAGATGATGGGCAGCCCTACCTTATCGCGCAGAAAGCGCCAGCGATCGGCGTGCTTCGTCTTGCTCGCGATGTAAACGCCGTGCCGCGCCTTATCCCTCTCAGCCCTCAGTGTAAGGAGTTCGGAGAGGATTTCGGTGATGGTCTCGGGGTCGCAGAGGGCGATGTATGTGGCGTCGGCCACGGCCTGCGGGTATGCCGTGTCAAGGCCGCGTGTGCCGGCAAGGTAGACTACAGCACCGCCTGTCGCGCTGAAGACGATGTGCGGATCGTCGGTTCCCCACGGCCCCGGCGTAGCCTTCTCCGCCGCCGCCAGCATCTCTGCTATCTTCTCGGGGGAGATCATGGCTGGGCCTCGGCGTCTAGCGGGGTCCAATGCGTGACGGTGTTGTGCAGTGACCGACCTCCGGAGGGATACTCAACCGCGCCGTCATCAGCGATGCGGCCGACGAAGCTCACCCATTTGTCATCCCGCGTGCGCCAGAGATTAACCCACCCAGAATTTGGTGGCAGCTCAGACAGCGGCCTCTTGTCTCTCGTCCCCATTACTTACCCCTATTGGTTTGCTCGGGCCGGTCGGCCTTGCGGATGATGGGCGAACTCGCTGTTCGCTGTGGTTCAGATTTCCGAAACGGCGCGTTGCGGAGGCGAGAGGGCTGGCGAGGAAGTAGGTGCTTGCTCTTGACGGCGTAGACCTTGGCCTTTTCGGCAACGTCCTCGGCGGTCTTCTCGCGGTGCTTGTCGCGCAGGGCGGGAAAAAGGTTGCTTTCCCGGTGCTCTCCGCCGTTGACCAGGGCTACCTTGTGGTCGAGGTCCCATAGGTCGCCCGGCCGGATCTTCCGCCCTGACAGGTGGCACTTGCCCTGCTCGCGCTCAAAGATCCTTAGCCTCACTCTGGGCGGCACTTTCTGGTCGTCACTCTTTCCGACCCACTCGGGTAGATGCCTCATTCGACGTGTCCCCACGTCTTGCGCGAACGCGCTTCAGCGACGGCGGTTTTTGATATTCCTAGCTCCTGCGCTACCGCGCGATGGGATCGGTGATCAGCCCGGATCGATCGAACGATATCCTCGTTGAGCAGGGCACCCGGATGCGCTTCTCCCTTGAAGGATGGCGTCCATCCGCGCCCCTTTAATCTCATATCGGCCATGTTCTCGGCCTGGGTCCCGAGGAACAAATGTGCAGGGTTCACGCAGAGAGGGGTGTCGCAGCGATGACAGACCTTCATCCCTGCTGGGATGTTGCCATTCGCGATAATGAACGCCATCCGGTGAGCGAGGATGTACTTGCGCTGCCCAACCGGCCAGCAGCCATATCCCTCGCTCTGGGTACCTCGCTCCCACAGCCAGCACCCACTATTCGGTTCGGGTATCGCCCTTTCGAGAATGTCATCAAGGCGAACCCGTGGGGGAACTTTCGCGTCAGGGGTGGAGCCAATCCACTCGGGCAGAGCGCGACCGGTCATGCTGCGCTCCGAAGAAGCATCACATCGCCTAGGCCGTTCCACTCCCGCCCCAGGGCGCGCTCTAAGAAATGCAGCGCGTCCTCAGTTCGGCCCTGTCGCCAGTGCCAGAGCGCTGTGTCAATGCAGTCATGGTCGATGGCCTCGATAATCTTGTCGGCGCTGCTCGGCGGCACACGGCTCGCCTTCTTGCGCCGCTCTGCGAGTTCGGCTTCAAGGTCTGCGTCGGAAATCTCGTCGAGGTAGTCGTAAATATCGATATCGACTGTGATGTTCATGCTGCCTTGTCCTTCTTCGGAGCGTAGGCAAACTTGTCCTCGGGAACCGTTAGGTCGATGCCGAACTCGACGTGAGCCTGAAACACATAATCCATGTACTGGCTCATCTGCGTCACGTTCATCAGCCGGGTGATCGGGATATCGAAGTCGCGGATGACTTCGATGCGCTCGGCGTGAGAGAGCGGCTTGATCCGGCGGCGGCAAAGGTCGCGAAACGCCTCGCTGGACTCCATCAGGATCGGCAAGCCGTACTTGAGTTTGCATCTGGCCCGCACGTCTTCGCGGTCCTCGCCGGTCTGCTCAGCGATCTCGCCGTACCATTTCTGCGAAAGGCGGTTCTGCTCTGCCGATCGGTCGCGACCGTCCGTCACGTCGACCGTGAACGGGCGCTTGCGCTGGTCGAGGTAGACCTTGAGCAAGGCGAGGTCGTCGGTGTTCTTTACGGCTCGGATGGTCACGGAAGTTTCGGCGACGGGTTACGATCCCCGCCGCCGCCCTTTCAGTTGGGATTGGCTGCGGCGTCTCTCTCGAGTTTGTCGAGGTGATCGCCAAGGGTCTTGGGAATGGGTGTCAGCGCCGTCTTGCGGGCGTCGTACTTGTTTTTGAGGGCGGCGCGGCTGTTGGCGCCCGGATGCTCCGTATAGGCGTCCTTGAACACAGCCTGCAGCGTGGCGAGGTTGGGCGCGGCGTCGAGTTGCGCCAGGTACGCTTCGACTGTCACGGGAGCCTGCAAGGCGGGCGGCGCGGCCTGTTGCTGCGCTTCCTCGCGCTTCAGGTCATTGACGTACTTGCTGTCGTCGTAGCGCCCCATGAAGATGTCGCCAGCGAAGCCGATCATGGACAGCGCCTTGACCAGCGCATCGGTGACGGACTTCTTGGGGGCATCTTCGTCGGTGAACGGCTTGCCACTGGACCGGGTGCCGCTGAACTGCGTTCCGCCGATGTGCTCTACTTCGCCGCGCTTGCCTTCCCACTCGTACCAGACCTTGACGCGAGCGATGTGCATGCGCTCGCCGCCAGCACCTTCTTCGATGCGCTCGTCTACGATGGTGAAGCCCCAGCCGATCCCGATAGGCCCGAACGTCTCGGTGGCCTTGTGAACGAGATAGTGCGGCTTCGGAGACGTGCCCTGGTATGACTTGCCGGTGATGGCCTTCGTATGCTTCGGGTCGGTCTTTTCGACCTTGTTCCAGAGGTCCAGATTGCTCATTTCACCCTCACAGAGATGCTGGGATCGCCATGCACGATCGCCGCGCCGGGCACATCGTCGCCGGCATCGAGCATCGCCTTGATCGCCGCTTTGTCGGGCTTCCGCTCAAGGCTGAACGTGCCTTGGGGCAGTGCGTTGATGTCGGTGATGCTGACCGTCTCGCGACCGTTGAGCAGGCTGATCGTGGCCTCCGCCAAGATCAGCTTGGGTAACTTGCTGGCGGTCATCAGTTGGACCATCAGCTTCTTGATGCCATCGGCGCCGCGGGCCTCGCGATCCCGCCTCGAGGTCAGGTCCCCGATGTAGGTGTTCAGCCCCTCGGCGCGGGCCAGTCGTTCCTGGCGGATGCGAACCAGCCGCGACATGAGCGGGGCAAGGTCTGTCTCACCTTCAAACATGTCGGCGCGCAGCTCGTCGTCCTCGACCAGTTCGGGGTGAGCGACAAGCATGGCGTCGAGCATGCGGCTGGTGTAGGCTACGTCGATAGCGAGAGCGTCGGTCATTTAGACGTTCCTGTTCCTTGCTTCGCGCAGATACTCACGGGCCTTGCGGCGGAGCCTGCGTCCTTCGGCGGCGTAGTAAGACGCACGGTCGATGTCGGTGATGTCGGCGGCCATGAAGTAGTCGGCGGCCATGCGGAAATACTGGACGGACAGCTTGCTGCTCTGCTTGGCGTGGGACAGGGCGCGGTCGCGCCATTCGTGCTGACTCTTGACCCAAGCTGCGTCCTGCTCCGGCGTAGGACGCCTTGCCCAGATCCACTCACCCGCTTCGTTCGGGACAATGGTGGGCTTCGTCCCCTGTTCACGCTTTGTGGGAATGGATGGGGAGGTCATGACCGGCCCTCGGTGGCTTTGGCGAGGGCCGCGCGGCGCATCTTGATCACCCGCTGAATATTCTCAGTCGGGTCGCCGGGAGTGCTCATGAGCGCCTCTTGGGCCAACGCCGCGGCCAGTAGGTCAGGCGCAGCGAGCATGGCGAGGATCGCATCGGCATATCCGAGGCACAGCTGCTTGCCCAAGCGCCAGTCATCGTCCATGATTTCCATGCAGATGAACTTGGCGAGTTCGGTCCGCTTCGGGTGCTTGGCGCTCACTTCCGTTCTCCTTCAGTAGAGTGGAGAGCAGAGGCAGATGCCTTGGCTAGAGCTGCGCGCATGCGGTTCAGCAGCGTGTCGTCTGGCTCCATGCCGCGCTTTGCGGCCTCTGCAGTCATGAGGCGCTGAGTAGCCTCAAGAACCGGGAGGGCCGATGCGACAACGGACACCAACTCGTCATGACTGTTGACGGCAAGGACGATGGAGACTGCGTTAGCTCTGGCCTCATTCTGCCAGTCGCCAGGCGAAGCCACGGTCGCGAAGCCGTTCGCGACGACGGTCCGGCCATTGGCGCCTAGCACTTCTCCGTACTCAGTCACTCGCCACGGAAGATGGGTCGCGCTCACGCCGCACCTCTCACAAGCTCACGAATGCTCTCGACCCACGCAGAGGCGGCGGGGGTGCGTTCCTCGTTTTCGAGGTAGGTTTGCGCGGGCTCCCATACGGTGGGCCTTTGGTTATCCGCATGAGGGTTTAGCTCTGGCGCGGCGCGCAATTCGTCGTAGCTGGTGAGGATGGCGAGTTCGTCGGCCTCGTGGCGCGCAACGTCGTCGTCAGTGATCCCATAGAGGTTGAAACTGCCGCCCATTCCTCAGTACCTCCCACCGATCGCGCCGTAGGGCTCTTCGTACTCGCGGCGTTCACGAGCCCACTGTTCCCAATCCTTGGTGGTGGTGCAGTCAGCGGCGCGCAGCTCGGGCTTCACGGGCGCGGGTGCAGCAACATCAGCTTCGTCATGCCCAATGAGGCCGAAGCGATCTGCGTAGTAGTTGCCGGGGGAGGGGTGGTAGCGGAGGTGGGCCATCATGCGCCTCACGAGCCGAGCAGGATCACGCCGCTGCGACGGCCGAGCGTGACGTTCTTGCGGGCGCTCATGTCGGGGAAGCGGATGCGCTCGCCGGCGCTCTTAAGAGCTTCGTACTCGGCGTCGTCCTCCGGCATCGGGGTGGCGCAGGAGCAGTAGACGCCGCCATGATCATCGGAGACGTGATCGCCAAAGAACCAGTACGAGCAATCCGTCGTGCCGCTATCGTTCCACGGCCACGGCCACCCCTGATCCGGCGAGGTCCAGTCGTCGCGCTCGGATGCAAAGTTAGCAACGGCAGCGCGGAATGCCTCTTCGCTTTCGGCCTTGAGCACGGCCTCAGGGATGCCTTCGCGGTATCCGTCCCAAGCGATGCTGCCGATCCACTCGGCGTCTTGGTCCCGTCCCACGTAGAAGTCTGCGCGCGTTCCCATCTCTCGTCCCCATCATCTGGCACCGGGTGCGGTGCTGCTTGGTATGGGAATGAACATATACGCACGATGCGTAACAAGCAAGCGTAAAAACGCACCGTGCGTAAAATCGTTTACACGCGGTGCGTCAGTCGATCAAATGTGATCAGGTGCCTAGAGCTAGGCCCGGGCGGTCACCACCGCTCAAGCATGCCATCGCCGCCCATGACGATGTAATGCACAGAAACTACCGACCGGTGCTCGAAACGAAGCTCTTTGGGCGGATTGTACTGCTCCAGTACCAGTCCTGCTTCGCTGTTCCGGACGAGACGCTTTACGAAGGCAAGCGGCGGCCCATCGTTTGGGTTGTGGATCTGAGCGACCACAAAGTCACCCCTTACGGGTCGACGCCTAGGATGAACAAAGACAACTTCGCCGTCAAAATACCTGGGCTCCATTGACTCGCCGGACACTGTGACCGCGTAGGCACCGCTCACGCTTGCCAGAGCGTGTGGGGCTACTATGTCCGTGAGTCTGTTCCCCTCATTCAACAGAAACTCCCCATCTATTCCGCCAACCGCTTGACCATATAGCGGTATGTACGAAGTGGAAGAGGGTAAATTCTGTCCAATGGTAGCATTCGAACTATCTAGCGGCGTCGGCTTGAATTCCGGCCCAGCCAGCTCCCACACTTCCTCGTGAGCGATCGGTGGATTACCTTTCCCGATAAGTGCTTTTGCGAATGCTGATACGAGATCGCGCCTAAGGAAGCCGCCGGCGTAGGCTGTCGGATCCTCGTAGCGCTGGATGCTGGAAGCGCCTTTCATCCCGACTTTTTCGGCGAACGCCGCCATGCTGTAGCCAGCACGTTTGCGCAATGCGCGCACCCTCGCGGTAATCGACTCAGCCGTGTTGTCCATCGGCTGCATAGATATATGTTTGGCGCTTACGTCTTCCACGTCGAAACCATTTGACGCGGCCTACGCATGGAGCGTATATGTACGCGCATGCCGCAGAAAGACACCAACCCCGCCGCCGATGTCGTAGCCAAGTTTGGAGGGCTGACTGGCACTGCCAGGGCGCTTTCCAAGCCGAAGAAGCCGTTTGCCGTTTCGACGGTGCAGGGCTGGGTCGAACGCAAACGCATCCCGCAGGAGCATTGGGAGCCGCTGATCAAGGCGGCGAAGAGCGCTGACATTGATTTGTCCGTGGCTGACTTCCTGCCGCCGGGGCTCGTCGCAGCATGAACGCCCCAATCTTCCTCACCGGTATGGCCATCGTGGCGTTCTGGCTCGCGTATGTGGGGCAGATGGCATGAGCAAACTCATCGACTGCCCTGACTGTCTAGGCATGGGGTGTGCACAGACCGGCCGAAGCAAGCGTACGGTGACCTTCAGCTTCAAGGAGCCGTGCAAGACCTGCGCTGGGACCGGTAAGGCTCTCGTCAAGCGCAACGTTCTGTACATGGGCCGGCCAGACCTCCCCGCATCCAAAGTGGGGCGTGCCTGATGCTCACCTCCGCGCAACTCAAACAGGTCACCGCCGAAGCCCGCCCGATCATCGAGCGCCAGCTAGAGGACGCTCTGACGCTCGCCGGTCTGCGTGACGTGGTAGCTGCCGCTGGCGGCGACTGGTCCCAGCTCAAGGCCCTGATCAAAGCTCAGATCAAGGACGAGGAAACCGGCGACGGCAAGCACGTCCGCAAGATACTCGAAAAGGCCGACTACGCGATGGCCTACGCCGACATGCTCGGCCTCAACCTGAACGAAGAAAATTTCTCTGCCGGTCACCGTGAGGCCGCAGAATGAACCACCCATCCCAATTCGCGCAACCTTTCTCCTGGGGCATTGCAGCGAAGGCGGCGGACGCCGGCCCCCTCCTCCCGGCGTCCGCCGCTATTATCCACGACCAGATGTATGACGACCGCCGAGCGGGGCAACTCGTTGGGGAATGCAGTCGTCATGCACCTGTTCGCGTCCTGTATGACCGTGGGCGGGGAGCCTTTATGCGCACTGGCCGGGGCTTCGGCCTCGGCATTTTTTCGGCGGAGGGCAGGGGCAGCAACCCCCGCCTCGCCAATAACCATCCCTTGAGCGCTGAGCGTCTGAAGAACTTCGCCAAGGGTTCGAAACGTCATTCGTCTGCTCCGTCTTCCGTGTCCAAGCAACATGGAACGGAAGGCGTCGGAAGTGCCCAAGAAATCCTC
>Ga0247822_10002591_pt1 | contig 11585 bp, 10 predicted proteins | sample 13C_Cellulose_Da_FD_192423 | JGI IMG/M metagenome (GOLD analysis project Ga0247822, IMG submission 192423) | Soil microbial communities from agricultural site in Penn Yan, New York, United States - 13C_Cellulose_Day30 | ecosystem: Environmental > Terrestrial > Soil > Agricultural land | place...
GCGACCCGCGCCGCCGCGGGTGCGCACGCTGATCCGCAAGGCGCGCGAGGCCCGCACCTCCGACGGCTCGCTCGCCATCACCGTCGACGACGAGGCCGAGATCGCCGCCGCGGCGCGGGTCGCCGTCGACGGCGGGCCGCCGACCCGCATCGGCGCGCCGGTCGAGCTGCCGGCCGGGATCCACCTGGTCGTGGTCACCGCCCCCGACCGCGGCGCCTACGCCGAGCTGGTCCGCGTCCGCGCCGGCAAGCGCGAGGCGCTGCAGGTCGAGCTGCCCGGCGAGAGCCGGCTCGAGCAGGCGCGCCGGATCCGCGATGCCGCCCTCGCCGCGCAGCCGGGCAAGGCCCGCCTCAAGCGGGCGCGTCCGCTGGCCCGGATCACCGGCGCCCGCCGGCTGCTGGTGATCGAGGGCGCCGACGCGGCGCTGTCGGTGCGGGTCTACGATCTGTCGGCGCGCACGGTGTCGGCGCCGCTGGCGCTGCGCGAGGCGACCCGGCCGTCGGTGCTCGCCGAGCTGCTCGGCGTCGACGGCTTCGAGCGCACGCCGCCGCCGCGCTGGTACCAGCGCTGGTACGTGTGGGCCGGCCTCGGCGCGGTCGCGCTCGGCGGCGTCGCCGCGTGGGAGCTGGCGAGCCGCGAGCCGACCACCCTGAGGGGGTTCTGATGGGCCGCCTCGCCGCACCCACCGCTGCTGCGCTCGCCGCCGGGCTGGCCGCCGCCCTGGCCGGCTGCGATCCGGCGATCGAGATGACCCTGGTCGCGCCCGCCGAGGATCCCGGCATCGACGCCACCTGCGTCACCGCCGTCGAGGTCCTGCTCATCGACGACAACGGCAACAGCGACACCCACTGCGTCGAGGTCGCCCCCGGCACCTCGCGCACGCTGCGCGACCACGGCCTGGCCGGGCGGATCGACATGCCGCTGCCGCCGTGGACCCCGACCGCGGTGCGCATGCGCGCGGTCGCCGCCGCGCCGGCGTGCTTCGGCGATCGCGCCGGCCCGGGCGGCACCATCTTCTCGGCCGCCACGCCGTGGCGCGACGGCGACCTCGCGCTGCCGCTGCGCGCCCACCTCGACTGCCGCGCCCGGGTCGAGCCCCCGGTCACCGTCCACGTCATCGATCTGGCCAACCTGTGGACGCCGACGCCGTGCGCGCCGCCGACCGATCCGCGCGCGTTCGACGTCGCCCTGGCCACCGTGCAGTCGACCGGCGACCCGCGGCCGCTGCTGGCGGTCTACGCCGACGCCATCACCGAGTACGCCCCGGTCGCCGACGGCAAGGCCAGCGTGCGCGGCGCCTACCGCACCGCCGCCGGCGGCGCCTGCCTGGGCGCGCTGGTCGGCCCGCAGTACGAGGAGACCGCCGGCTGCGTCGTCGACGGCCCCGGCGTGTGCGCCGGCGCCGGCGAGCTCGAGGCGGTCTACGTGTCGCCGGCGGCGATGGAGGCGTCGATCCCGACCACCACGCTCAGCGCGTGGAAGAGCATCGCGTTCGGCGCGGTCTTCGACGCGGCCACTCGCCAGCCGATCGCCGGCGCCACCGTCACCGCGCCCGGCGAGGCCGCCGTGGTCTACACCGAGTTCCGGGGCACCCACTTCGCCAACCGCACCGGCGCGGTCACCGGCGCCGACGGCTCGTTCAAGCTCCTGTCGCAGGCCCCGGTCGAGGTCACCGTATCCGCGCCCGGCCACACGCCCCGCACCGTCGTGCTCGGCGGCGTCGGCGGCGCCACCGTGATCGCCCTCCAGCCCGCCACCGCCCTGCCGTAGCAGGGGGCGCCGCACTTCGACGTCGGGCTCGCTGGCGCTCGCCCTCGCTCAGTGCGAACGGGAGATGGACCTGCCCAGCGAACGCGCGATTGGCCCTGCGAACGGGAGATGGACCTGCCCAGCGAACGCGCGATTGGCCCTGCGAACGGGAGATGGACCTGCCCAGCGAACGCGCGATTGGCCCAGCGCGGGCGATCGGCCCTGCGGACCTGCCCAGCGAACGGGCGATGAGCTCTTGTTCCGTTCGTCCTGAGCGAGGCCGACCGACGAAGGAGGGAGGCCGACGTCGAAGGACGGCTCAGGCCGTGGTCGGCCCGTCGTCGTCCAGGCTGGTGTCGATGGTGTCGGCGCCGCCCTCCTTCTCGTCGAGGCCGAGGCGCCGGATCATCTTGTAGATCGACATGCGATCGACGCCGGCGCGGCGGGCGGCGGCCGAGATGTTGCCGTCGTGCTCGTCGAGGAGCGCGGCCAGGTAGCGGCGATCGAAGTCGTCGATCATCCGCTGCTTGGCGACCTTGAACGGGACGTCGAGATCGATCGACGGCGCCGGCTGGGCGACCACCGGCGCCGGCAGCTCGGCGCCGATCGCCTGCGGGTGGTGGGGTACCAGCGCGCCGCGCTCGACCGCGTTGCGCAGCTCGCGGACGTTGCCCGGCCAGGCGTGGCGGGCGGCCCGCTCGACGAAGTCGTCGGGCAACGGCGCCATCGCGACGCCCTCGAGCTGGCGCAGGAAGTGCTCGACCAGGAGCGGCAGGTCCTCGCTCCGCTCGCGCAGCGGCGGCACGGTCAGCCGCGCCACCGCCAGCCGGTAGTACAGATCGGGGCGGAAGGTGCCGCGGTTGATCTCGACGGCGAGGTCGCGGTTGGTCGCGGCCACGATGCGGACGTCGCAGTGGACGACCCGGGTGCTGCCGATGCGGCGGATGCGCCGGGTCTCGACCGCGCGCAGCAGCTTGGCCTGGGCCTCGAGCGGCAGCTCGCCGACCTCGTCGAGGAACAGGGTGCCGCCGTGGGCGGCCTCGAACACGCCGACCGTCGACCGGCCGGCGCCGGTGAACGCGCCGCTCTCGTGGCCGAACAGCTGATCCTCGACGAGCTGCTCGGGGATCGCCGAGCAGTCGAGGACCTGGAACGGGCCGTGGGCGCGCGGCGACCGCTGGTGGATCGCGTCGGCGACCAGCTCCTTGCCGGTGCCGGTCTCGCCGTGGATCAGCACGGTGGCGTCGCTGGCCGCGAACCGGTCGATCAGCTCGAACAGGTGGCGCATGGCCGCGCTCTGCCCGACCAGCCCGCACAGCCGCGGCTCGCTCCACAGCGGCAGCACCACGGCGTCGGGCAGCGGCGTGAACGTGATCGCGCTCTTGCCGACCGCGATGGTCGCGCCCGGCGCCAGGAACGCCTCGACGACGCGGACGCCGCGCACGTGGGTGCCGTTGGTCGACGCCAGATCGCGCAGGCGGTAGCCGCCGCTCTCGAGCCGCAGCTCGCAGTGCAGGCCCGACACCTTGGGGTCGGACAGGGTGAGATCGGCGCCGGTGCGGCCGATCAGGATGGTCGGCTGCGCCAGCTCCACCGACAGGCCGGTGTCGGGGCCGGCGACGACCTCGAGGCGACAGCGGCGGACCGACAGGGTCTCGGCCTGGCCGCGGTGCGACGTGACCCAGGTCGCGGTCTCCACGTCAGCGCTCACGCCTGTCGAGGGTATCAGGGGCCCCGGTCAGCCGGGACGACAGCCGCCGGATCCACGACCGCGCGGTCGGCGCCGGCGGCGGCGGCTCGGCGCGGCGCCCGCCGCCGAGCCGGTGGTGGACGAGGTCGGCGCTGGCGCCGGCGATCGCCGCCGCGGTCCGCGCGTCGGCGGCGTCGAACGGTGGCCGCCGGCGATCGCGCATCAGCACCAGCAGGGCGATCGCCGTGCCGGCGGCGACGATCGGCTGCACCAGCAGGTGGCCGACCATCGCGCCGCGCCCGGCCCGGGCCAGCGCCTCGATCGCCTCGGCCGGCGGCGCCAGCTCGGCGCCGCGATCGTCGAGGCTCCACGGCCGGCCGTCGGGGCCGATGTAGCGGGTCAGCGCGACGGTCGCCCCGATCAGCTCGGCGGCGCCCGCGCGGAGGACGCGATCGACGCCGGTCAGCTCGGCCTGGTGATCGAGGCGGCGAACCAGGTCGTCGATCGGGTCGACTTCGGGTGCGGAGCGCGGTTGCATCGCACCGAGGTTTTGCAACGGCCTTGCCATCCCGCTCCCGGCCGCAAGCTCCCGTCATCACGGGATTTGGCCTGGGGGTGACGGGGTCTCGATGCCGACCCCAGTCAGCGTGGCTGTCGGCTCGCCCCCACAGCCGGGATCGCGCCCGCGAGGTACCAGGTGGGGATCGGCTGCGCTACTCGACCGGGCGCAGGTCGAGCGCGCGCGCCGGCAGCTCGCCGCCGGCCAGCTCGGCGCGGATGTCGTCGGGCAGCGGGAACCAGCGCAGCGCCTCGAAGTCGGGGGTCGGCGGCAGGTCGCAGCCGGCGGCGCAGCGCAGCGGGTGCTCGTCGGCGGCCGGCGCGCCCGCGGTGCGGCGCAGCTCGAACAGCCGGCGCGCGTCGTCGAGGTAGCCGGCCAGCGCGGTCTCGGGCTCGGTGGCGTGGCGCGAGCGGTACTCCATCTTGCCCGAGTGGTAGGTCACGTCGGCCAGGCGCAGGGTCGCCTCGGGCCGGCCGCGCCGGTGGTGCCACAGCCCGCTGTCGACGTGGAAGCGGTAGTCGGGCAAGAGCGTCCAGCCGTGATCGGCGACCAGGTGGACGGCGTCGAGGAGGAACTGGAACTGGGTCTCCGACAGGAAGTAGTTGAAGTTGACCCGCACCCAGCCCGGCTTGATGCCCTCGCAGCCGCGCACGATCTCGCGCTCGAACTCCTTGCTGGTGGCGAGGTCGATGCCGAGCAGGCGGTGGCCGTACGGCCCGGCGCACGAGCAGCCGCCGCGGGCCTGGATGCCGAACAGATCGTTGAGCAGGGCGACGATGAAGTTGTGGTGGAGGTACTGGCCGCGGTGGCGGACCACGAACGAGACGATCGACAGCCGCCACGCGTCGCGGTTGCCGAGGATGCCGATGTTCGGGTTCTTCGACCACGACGCGATGGCCCGGCGGATGAAGTCCTCCTCGCGCTCGCGGATGGTCTGCCAGCCGACCGCCTCCTTGAGCTGGAACACCAGGCCGGCGCGGATCGACTCGATGATCGCCGGGGTGCCGCCCTCCTCGCGGTGCTCGGGATCGGCGAGGTAGCGGTGGTCCTCGGGGTTGACGTAGGCGACGGTACCGCCGCCCGGGCTCGACGGCACCGAGTTGCGGAACAGGTGGCGCTTGGCGACCAGCACGCCCGGCGTGCCGGGGCCGCCGATGAACTTGTGCGGCGACAGGAAGATCGCGTCCTTGTAGACCTGATCGCCGTCGGGCGCGTCGTCGCGCATGTTCATCTCGATCTTCACGTACGGCCCGGCGGCGGCGAAGTCCCAGAACGACAGCGCGCCGTGGCGGTGGAGCAGCGACGCGACCGCGCGGGTGTCGGTGCCGATGCCGGTGACGTTCGACGCCGCCGAGAAGCTGCCGATCTTGAGCGGGCGGTTGGCATAGAGGTGCAGCTCGGCCTCGAGCTGCTCGAGGTCGATGCGGCCGTCGTGATCCTCGCCGATCGTCACCACGTCGGCGATCGACTCGCGCCACGGCAGCTCGTTGGAGTGGTGCTCGTACGGGCCGATGAACACCACCGGGCGGGCGTCGGCGGGGATCTGCTCGGACAGGCGGTGGCGGGCGTCGAGGTCGGCGGGCAGGCGGAGCTGCAGCACGTCGATCAGCTTGTTGATCGCGCCGGTCGCGCCGGAGCCGCAGAAGATCACCACGTCGTCGGGGCCGCCGCCGACCGCCTGCTTGATGATGCGGCGGGCCTCCTCGCGGAAGCCGGTGGTCTGGCGGCCGGTGCCCGAGGTCTCGGTGTGGGTGTTGGCGTAGAGCGGCATCACGTTGCCGCGGATGAAGTCCTCGATGAAGCCGAGCGACCGCCCCGACGCGGTGTAGTCGGCGTAGGTCACGCGGCGGGCCCCGTACGGGCCGTCGATCGCGTGGTCGTCGCCGATGATGGCGCTGCGGATGGTCTCGATCAGGCGCGCGCTGGACACCCGCCGGTTCTACCGCGGGGCCTCGCCGGCCCGGGGCTCCTGGGCCGACCGTGAGCGTCGGTGTGCCCGCGGTCGCTACGGCCATCCGCCATCGCGGATGATTGTCCTTCATCCTTGACACCCGAGCCGCTCGGATGGATGTTCATCCGCCATGGCGGACGCCGCATCCTCAGCCGTCGCGCGTGCGGATCGCGGCGCCTCCGACGCCCCCCGCGTCCTCGACGGCCGGCGCCTGACCCACCTGCGCCAGCTCGAGGCCGAGAGCATCCACATCCTGCGCGAGGTCGCCGCCGAGTTCGACAAGCCGGTGATGCTGTACTCGATCGGCAAGGACTCCTCGGTGATGGTCCGCCTGGCCCAGAAGGCGTTCGCGCCCGGGCCGCTGCCGTTCCCGCTGCTCCACGTCGACACCACCTGGAAGTTCCAGGCGATGTACGAGTTCCGCGACCGGTTCTGTCGCGAGCACGGCTTCGATCTGCGCGTGCACACCAACCGGCGCGGCCTGGCCGACGGCATCAACCCGTTCGACCACGGCAGCAACAAGTACACCCAGATCATGAAGACCCACGCGCTGCTCGAGGCGCTGCGCGAGGGCGGCTACGACGCCGCGTTCGGCGGCGCCCGCCGCGACGAGGAGCGGTCGCGGGCCAAGGAGCGCATCTACTCGTTCCGCGATCAGTTCGGGCAGTGGGATCCCAAGAACCAGCGCCCCGAGCTGTGGAACCTCTACAACGGCAAGGTCAAGAAGGGCGAGACCATCCGCGCCTTCCCGCTGTCGAACTGGACCGAGCTCGACGTCTGGCAGTACGTGTGGCTCGAGGACATCCCGATCGTGCCGCTGTACTTCGCGGCGCCGCGGCCGGTGGTCGAGCGCGAGGGCACGCTGATCATGGTCGACGACGACCGCATGCGGCTGCAGCCCGGCGAGACCCCGCGCACCGAGACCGTCCGCTTCCGCACCCTCGGCTGCTACCCGCTGTCGGGCGCGATCCGCTCGACCGCGACCACGCTGCCCGAGATCATCCGCGAGATGCTGCTCGCCACCCACAGCGAGCGCCAGGGCCGCCTCATCGATCACGACGAGGAGGGCTCGATGGAGCAGAAGAAGCGCGAGGGCTACTTCTAGTGTTGGTCGATCTCGACACCGCGCTCATCCGCAGCGACGTCGTCGCCTACCTGCGGCAGCACGAGAAGAAGGAGCTCCTGCGCCTGGTGGTGATCGGCTCCGTCGACGACGGCAAGTCGACCCTGATCGGCCGGCTGCTCCACGACACCCACGGCATCTACGAGGACCAGCTGGCCGCCGTCCGCAAGGCGTCGGCCAGGGGCGCCACCCGCGGCCAGCAGTCGGCGGCGGAGCTCGACCTGTCGCTGCTCACCGACGGCCTGCGCGCCGAGCGCGAGCAGGGCATCACGATCGACGTCGCCTACCGCTACTTCTCGACCAGCCGGCGCAAGTTCATCATCGCCGACACGCCCGGCCACGTGCAGTACACCCGCAACATGGCGACCGGGGCGTCGACCGCCGACGTCGCGGTGATCCTGATCGACGCCCGCCACGGCGTGCTGGCCCAGACCCGCCGCCACGCCTACATCGCGTCGCTGCTCGGCATCCCGCACCTGGTCGCGTGCGTCAACAAGATGGACCTGGTCGGCTGGGATCCGGCGGTCTATGGCCGCATCCGCGACGAGCTGACCCTGTTCGCCGTCCGGCTCGGCATCCCCGACGTCCGGGTCCTGCCGGTGTCGGCGCTGCGCGGCGACCAGATCGTCCACAAGGGCGACGGCGCGCCCTGGTACGACGGGCCGACCCTGCTCGAGCTGCTCGAGCAGGTGCCGATCGCCGGCGACCGCAACCTCGGCGACCTCCGCTTCCCGGTCCAGTACGTCATCCGCCCCGATCTGAACTACCGCGGCTTCGCCGGCCAGCTCGCCTCGGGCGTGATCGCGGTCGGCGACGAGGTGGTCGCGCTGCCGTCGGGCCGGCGCAGCAAGGTCGCCGCGATCGACACCTACGACGGCCCGCTCCCCGAGGCGTTCGCGCCGATGAGCGTCACGGTCCGCCTCGCCGACGAGATCGACGTCAGCCGCGGCGACATGCTGGTCCACGCGGTCAGCGCGCGGCCGCCGGTGGTCGCCCGCGAGCTCGACGCGACCCTGGTGTGGATGGCCGAGCAGCCGCTCGACCCCGCCCGCACCTACGTGCTCAAGCACACCACCCGGTCGGTCCGGGTCGACGTCACCGCGGTCGGCGGCGTGATCTCGCCCGAGACCCTGACGCCGCAGCCGGCATCGCGGCTGGCGCTCAACGAGATCGGCCGCGTCACCCTGCGCTGCCACACGCCGCTGTTCGTCGACCCGTACGCCGAGAACCGGGCGACCGGCGCGTTCATCCTGATCGACGGCCTGACCAACGACACCGTCGCCGCCGGGATGATCGCCCGGGCGATCACCGCCGACGCCCAGCGCGCGCGCACGCTGATCAGCCGCGACGAGCGGCTGGCGCGCACCGGCCACGCCGGCGCCGTGGTCACCGTCGGCGGCGAGCACCTCGAGGACGCCCGCACCCAGGCCTACCTGGTCGAGCGCGCGCTGTTCGACGCCGGCTGGCAGGTCGCGGTGGTGCCCGGCGTGGCCGCGGCGGCGGTGGCCGAGGCCGGGCTGATCGCGGTCGTCGCCGATCCGTCGTCGCCCGAGCTGCTGGCCATCGCGCCCGACGCCGATCCGCGCCTGCGCGAGATCGCCAGCACCGCGCTGTCGCCGACGTTCTGATCGTTCGGCGCACGTGCCGACGCGCCCGCTGTGGCGTGCGCTCGCGCGCGGTGCGGCCGCCTGCCCCGCCGCGGCCACGCCCGCCGTCGCGGCGCGCGCGGGCACGTCGCTTGCTGCTCCCGCGGTCGATGACACCCCCACCCGGTCCTCCGAGCACCGACGAGCCGACCCCGCACCAGCCCTCACCCGACTGGGATGTCGTCGACGAGGCCAGCTGGGAGTCGTTCCCGGCCAGCGATCCGCCCGGCTGGGCCTCGGTCCGCGTCGCCGCCAACCCCGAGCCGCCGCCCGAGGTGCACATCAACCGCGAGCCGCTCTCGCCACCGCCGTCGCGCCTGGCCCACTGGGTCGCCACGCTGGTGGGCCGCCTGCCCCAGCCGCTGCGCCGGCTGATCGAGCGCGCGCTCGCGCCGCGACCGCGCGACCAGGACGCAGGAGCACGCCATGGCGAAGACGTTTCGTAGGACCCTGTCGGCTCGCGGGCTGATCACCGATCGCGTGGTCGACGTGACCGGCGAGGACGTCGGCAAGATCGAGGACCTGATGATCGACGTCCTCAACGGCCAGGTCGCCTACGCGGTGCTGTCGTTCGGCGGCTTCCTCGGCTTCGGCGACAAGCTGTTCGCCATCCCGTGGTCGCGGCTGTCGGTCGACGAGACCAACCGGCGCTTCGTGGTCAACATCACCAAGGAGACGCTCGAGCGCGCTCCCGGCTTCGACAAGGACCACTGGCCGGATCTCGACGACCTCGACTACGCCAACGGCATCTACCAGCACTACGGGGCGACGCCGTACTGGACGTGATCAGTCGGTCGGCTCCGGATAATCGTCCCACACGCTGCGGCGGCGCGGCGCGTCGTCCTCGTCGTCGACCGGGCGTGGCTCGCCGTCACCGTCGACGGCGTCGGTGGTGTCGTGGTCGGCCGGGTGCGCCGGCGTGCGGCCGCGATCGGGGTCGCGGGCGGGCGGATCGTCGACGCGGGAGTCACGCGGGGCCGGTGCTGGACGCTTGGGATCGGGCATGGAACAGGGGTCTCCTCAGCTTGGGACGCTGCGAAGGTGCAGGTGGTGTGCCGCCGGCGAATCACCGTCACTCGGTTACCGTGGTCGCCCGCCGACCTGCTTCCACGCCGCCGCGGTGATCGCCTGGCGCGCCGTGAACAGCTCGGCCCACGGGTCGGCGGCGAGCGCGCCCAGCCGCGCCGGCACGGTCGTCATCGACAGCTCGGCCGGCACCACGGTCGGCAGCTCGTCCCAGCCGATCGGCGTCGCCACCGGCGCGCCCGGCCGCCGCCGCGGCGAGTACGGCGCGATGAAGGTCGCGCCGCGGCCGTTGCGCAGGTAGTCGATGAAGATGCGCCCGGTCCGGCGCGCCTTGCTCATGTTCACCGTGTAGCGATCGCGGGCGTCGGCGGCCATGTGCTGCGCCACCGCGTGGGCGAACGCCTTGTGCTCGTCCCAGTCGTGGCGGCGACCGACCGGCGCCACCACGTGCAGGCCCTTGCCGCCGGTGGTCTTGACGAAGCTGCGCAGGCCGAGCGCGCCCAGGCGATCGCGCAGCTCGAGCGCCGCGGCCACCACCCGCGCCCACGGCAGGCCGACGTCGGGATCGAGATCGAAGACCAGCAGGTCGGGGCGATCGACGCGGTCGGCGCGGCTGCCCCAGGTGTGGATCTCGAGCGCGCCGGCCTGACCGAGCGCGAGCAGACCGTCGCGATCGTCGATGGTCATGTACACCCCGACCTCGTGGCCCTCGGGGATGTCGATCCGGTCGACCACGGACGGGATGCCCTGACCGTAGTGCTTCTGGAACCAGCACGCCTGATCGTGGCCGTCGGGGCAGCGCACCAGGGTCAGCGGCCGGCCGCCGACGTGGGGCAACATCCAGTCGCTGACCACGGCGAGGTAGCCGATCAGCGCCGCCTTGGTCAGGCCCAGCTCGGGGTACAGGACCTTGTCGAGGTTGGTCAGCGTGAACGGCAGCGGCAGGCTGCGCACCAGCGCCGGCAGATCGCCGCCGCCGGCGGTGCGTCCGGCCGTCGGACGGCGGGTCGCGGGGCCGGCGGCGCCGCGATCGGAGTGCCAGACCCGGTCGGCGTCGCCGGCGATCTCCTCGATGGTCCGCCCGGTCAGCACGCTCTCCGGCCGCTCGCTCACCACGTCGGCGGTGGGGTCGGCGGCGTCGTCCTTGCCCTTGAACAGGAGCCAGCTCTCGCCGCCGCCGCCGTCGCCGCCGCGGCCAGCCGCCAGCTTGGTCCGCACCAGGTGCCAGCGGCCGCGCAGCTTGGTGCCGTCGAGCGTGAAGGTCAGGCGGCCGCGGCGCAGGCCGTCGCGCGGGTCGCCCTCGGGCGTCCACCGGCCGCGGTCCCACACCGCGACGGTCCCGCCGCCGTATTCGCCGGCCGGGATGATGCCCTCGAAGTCGGCGTAATCGAGCGGGTGGTCCTCGGTGCGGACCGCCAGCCGGCGCGCGCCGGGCACCAGGCTCGGCCCGCGCGGCACCGCCCAGCTCAGCAGCACGCCGTCGAGCTCGAGGCGGAAGTCGTAATGGAGGCGCCGCGCCGCGTGCTTCTGGACCACGAAGCGATCGCCCGTGGCCGCGACCGGGCGGTCGCCGCGTGGCTCCGCGGTGCGGTCGAAGCGGCGCTTGGCGCGGTAGCGCGCCAGCGATCGCGGTCGCGCCGACCGGGTGCCGCGGGACGTCGCCGGCATGCCGGGAGGCCATTGCACCGGCGGTGCCACCGGCTCGGCGGCGATGGCCGAGCGTGACCGCACGTGCGTGGCCGCACGGTGAGCGCCGCGGCGCGACGCCGGCACCGGTTCGATCGGTGCCAGCGCCGGCGGTCAGGCGCGGTTCGCCGACGCGCCGCCGGCGGCGCTGGCAC
>Ga0247822_10002592_pt1 | contig 11584 bp, 8 predicted proteins | sample 13C_Cellulose_Da_FD_192423 | JGI IMG/M metagenome (GOLD analysis project Ga0247822, IMG submission 192423) | Soil microbial communities from agricultural site in Penn Yan, New York, United States - 13C_Cellulose_Day30 | ecosystem: Environmental > Terrestrial > Soil > Agricultural land | place...
CCCCACCAGTTGCCACAGGCGGCGGAGATCTTCGGCAACGAGCCGACGCTGCCGGTTGCCCTCGAACATACCGGCCTGCCGCCGTTGCATGACGCCGAAGGCATGAGGCAATGGCGCCAGGGACTGGAGCGCTTCGCCGCAGCCGTGCCGCGATCCGTGTTGAAATTATCCGGCGTGCATCATGCCACGCCGGGCTGGAGTTTCGCACATCACGCGGCTAGCACCCGCCGCGCCATGCGAGAGGCGATCGATATATTCGGACCCGACCGATGCATGTTCGCCAGTGACTTCCCTGTCATCAGCGGGGCCAGTGCCTATTTCGATCTGTGGAGCACTTACGATCAGACCGTAAGCGATTTCAGCGAATCCGAACGCCACGCGTTGTTTGCGGGTGTCGCGACTCGCTTCTATCACTTGAGCATGGCACCGGCATCGACGGGTAACGCGACACCCGTGAGGTAGCGGGATTCATCGCTGGCAAGAAAGATCGCAGCGCTGCTGATGTCGGCGCCCTCCACCCAGGGCACGGGCAAGGTGTTCAGGCCGGTCAGGCGCGCTTCATTCTGTTCGACCGTGAGGTGCGCCGGACGCAACGCGGTCAGCATCGGTGTATCTACCGTGGTGGGATGCAGCGAGTTCACGCGAATGAAGTGCGGCGCCAGCTCGATGGCCATGGCTTTCATCATGCCGGTCACAGCATGCTTGGATGCGGTGTAGTGAACTGTATTCGGATAGGCCTTCAGGCCCAGGATCGAGCTGGTCAGGATGATCGAACCGCCGCGACCGCCCGCAATCATGTGCGGCACGACGGCTCGACAGCTGTGGAACGCGCCGTAGACGTTGACCTCCATCGTGATCTGAAACGATTCGAACGGCAGCTCCATCAATGGCCGGGGCGCGGCGATGACGCCGGCGTTCGCCACCAGCACATCGATACGTCCGAACGTGATTTGCGCCTGTGTCGCGATCGCGGCCAACGCGCCGGCATCGCGTACGTCGCATTGCCGCGCCAGAATCTTCCGCCCGAGCCCTCGAACCAGTTCGATGGTTGGGGCAAATTCGCTGGCGGGATCGGCCGGGTCGTCTCGATCGACGGCGACGATGTCCGCACCTTCGCGCGCCATGCGGACGACATGCTCCCGCCCCTGCCCGCGCGCCGCGCCGGTGATCAAAACAACTTTGCCGCTCAGTCTGTCGCTCATTTGCTGTACCCCTCACTCTCAAGATCATTCACATCACGCAAGCAAACCTAGCGGCTGTTCGATGACCCGCTTGAATGCCGCCATGAGCGCGGCGCCCGTCGCGCCATCGATCGCTCGGTGATCGAAGCTGCCAGTAGCAGTCAAAACCGTGGCAATCCCGAGGGTGTCCGCATCGACGACCGGGCGCTTCTCCCCCGCCCCGACCGCGAGAATCAACGCTTGCGGCGGATTGATGACGGCCTCGAACTGCTTGATGCCAAACATGCCGAGATTCGACAGGCTGGCAGTGCCCCCTTGATATTCATGCGGGGCGAGCTTGCCCTCGCGCGCTCGCCCAGCCAGATCCCTCATCTCAGTGGCAATGGCGGTCACCGATTTGCGACCAGCATCCTGGATGAGCGGCGTCACCAACCCGCCTGGAACGGCAACCGCCACGGCGATATCGGCGCGAAGAAATCTGTAGAGCTGGTCCGCCGCGAAGCGCACGTTGGCGTCGGGCACTTCCAGCAGCGCCGCGGCGAGACCTTTGATGAGCCAATCGTTGAGCGACACCTTTGCTGCCACTGCCTCGTTGAACTGCGCTCGCAACTTCAACAAGGCATCGAGCCTCACATCCACGCTTAGATAAAAATGCGGGATCGTGGTCTTTGATTCGCTCAGGCGGCGCGCAATGACTTTGCGCATCGCGGTGAGCTTGATCGTCTCATGCGGGATATCGGGCGCATCCATCGCCACGGCCTGAGTCGTCGCAGGCGCCGTTGTCTGCGCAATAACGTTCTCGATGTCGGCTTTGACGATGCGACCGGCAGGCCCGGAGCCGCGAGCAGCAGACAATGAAATGCCATGAGCTCGTGCGAGACGACGGGCCATTGGCGAAGCTTTGATGCGACGACCGTCGGAGCGATCGAACGGCGGCGGCTTGGATGTTTCATTTGTCACCGCTTGCTGCGCGGGAACCACAGCGACCGACTCGGCGGCGCCGTGACTTCGATAGCTGTCCACCACTGCGCCTGGCTCCTCGCCTTCCAGCGCCAGCAGTGCAATCGCAGTTCCCACCTTGACCTGCTCGGCGCCGTCCGCGACCAGCAGCTTGGCGAGCACGCCGACACCACTGGCCTCGACTTCCATCATGGCCTTGTCGGTTTCGATCTCGGCGATGATGTCGCCCGGTTTGACTTGCTGCCCCTCGCGCACGAGCCAGCGAGCCAGACTGCCCGTTTCCACGTTGGGACCGAGCGCGGGCATGGTAATTTCAGTGGGCATTCGAACCTCAGATATAACCGTAAGCTGTCCAGCCGCCATCGACGCCGATTACCTGGCCAGTGATGTACGCCGCCGCAGGTGAGCAGAGGAAAACGGCCATCTCGGCAATCTCCTCGGGCAGCGCGAATCGCGCCAGCGGCGTGCGACGCTGCAGCTCGGCCAGATCGATACGGCCGCGCGCCACCAGGTCATCGACGAGACGGGTTTGGACGTAGCCAGGCGCGATCGCGTTCGAACGCACACCCTGCGCGGCCCATTCGATAGCAAGCGCTTTTGCCATCATCGCGACGCCGGCTTTGGAAACACAGTACGCCAGGCGCTCGGGAGCAGCAGTTATGCCATAGATGGAAGAGATGGACACGATGCAACCGGAGCCCTGCGCCAGCATGCGAACACCGGCGGCTCGAGAACAAAGAAACGATCCACGCAGGTTGACCGCCATCGGGCGATCCCACTCCTCATCGCTCAGGTGCTGGGTCGGCCGATTGGAAGAAATCCCGGCGTTGTTGATCAATGCATCGATACCGCCGAGGACGCAGTCCATGCGCGCGAACGCGGCGTCGACATCGCTCGTTTGCGCCACCGACCCTACGAAGTAATCGGCATGTAACTCGGCACTACGCAACGTCCGCACAGCCGCAGCGAGCTTCTCCCCGTTGACATCAAACAGAAAGACACGCGCCCCCGCGGTCGCGAACGCCTTCGCGATGGCAAATCCGACGCCCTCGGCGGCTCCAGTCACCATCACTCTCATGTTCGTCAGACGCATCGTTACCTCGGCCGTCTCAATCGGCGGGCTTCGCTGGCTGCCACAAGCGTTGCGTCGTCGTCGCTTCGTAGCCCTTGCCCGAAGGAAAACTCACGAGCTCCAACTGCATTCCCCACGGTGCCAGGAAATAAACCCAGGTCTGTCCGGCGTTCGGGCCACTGGTACGTACCGTGGGCTCACCGAGAATGGGCACATTCTTGGCGTACAGATGCGCCAGCGCGGCGGCGAAATCGTCAACGTAAAAAGCCAGATGGTGACCGCCGACGTCGCTGTTACGCGGCGGCGTGCTTACCTGCTCGGGCGCGTCGTATTGGAAGATCTCGAAGTTCGAGCCGTGACCGCAACGAAAGAACCGGATAGCACGCGCCACGCTGCGCGGATGAACATTCAAGTGGTCGCGCATCCAGGTGCCGGAGGCATCTTCGATCGACGGCAGTGAATAGACATGCTGACAGCCGATCACTTCGACGAAAAAGCGCGTCGCCTGCTCTATGTCCGGCACGGTGAAGCCGATGTGCTCGACACCTCGCAGCGTCGGCAGTCCCCGGCCATTCCCCCTCGATGAGACCATCTTTGGATCCAAATAACCCGAATACCCCGCACATTACCGGTCAATTTAAGGGCTGTCCAGATGCAGTCTGCATTAATTGGATCCATTTAGATTGACGAATCTGCGTGGCCCGGTAGCATGGGCCGCACCAAAAACAGCACCCACGTGGCGCCGGCCGACCAGCCGCGAGCCGTGCGTGGAACCGGGAGATAGGAACTGACGATGTCACTGACTACCGAATTGAAAAGCACGGCACCTTGGCGACAGTTGAGTACTACCCCGGAGGACTGGGACCAGGCGGCGCCGAAACTATTGGGAAACATGCTGGTTCAGCTGCATGTCATCCGGGCGTTCGAAGAGGTGGTGCTGGAACTGGCGTCACAGGGATTGGTGCACGGCCCGGCGCATTCCTCCATCGGTCAGGAAGGCGGCGCCGTCGGCTCCATCCTGCCGCTACGGACGTCCGACCAGATCAACGGCTCGCACCGTGGCCACCATCAGTTTCTCGCCAAGGCCCTGAACCATGTCACGCCCTCGGGAATGGATCCATCGGCGCCCTTTGCTGCGGAGGTATACGACGTCATCTATCGCGGCATGGCGGAAATCATGGGGCTCGCACCGGGCTTCTGCTGTGGCCGTGGCGGATCGATGCATTTACGCTGGCGCGAGGCTGGCGCATTGGGCACGAACGCAATCGTCGGTGGCGGCGTCCCTGCAGCCGCAGGCGCGGCCTGGGCACATCGTCACGCTGGCACAGACGACGTCGCCGTGACGTACTTCGGCGATGGAGCAATCAACATCGGTTCGGTGCTCGAGACCATGAATCTCGCGGCTGCCTGGAAACTGCCACTGCTATTTCACATCGAGAACAATCAGTACGCGGTGGCTACTACGGTCGCGGAATCGACCGCCGAGCCGCGCTTGTCCGCGCGAGGACAGGGCTTCGGCATTCCCGCGTGGCGAGTCGATGGCATGGATCCTCTCGCGGTTTACCTGGCTACCAGCGAAGCACTCGCGCTGAGTCGCACCGGCCGCGGTCCAGCAATCATCGAAGTCGAGGTGTACCGCTATTTCCATCAGAACGGCGCGCTGCCGGGCAGCGCCTTCGGCTATCGCACCAAAGCAGAAGAAACCGAATGGCGTGCTCGAGATCCGCTCACGCGAGTTGCAAACGAAATGCTTTCGCGTGGCTCGATCGATGCTGAGACGGTTGCAGCATTGCGCGAACGCGCCCGCGAACTTTCGTTGCGAGCCGCGGATGCATTGACCGAAAAGACGGGCGACAAACGCCGCATTCGTGAAGAGCTGTGGCCGGCTCGCGAATTCTGCGACGTCGGGGTTCGCGGCGATGGCAGCGAGTTGACTCGGCTGCGGTCCGAAGAGCAAGCGCAGTTCAGCGGCGCGCTACACGAGCGCCGGTTTGTCGACGTGATCGCCGATGTCATCGGTCGACGCATGCAGACCGATCCGCTGGTCATTCTCGGCGAGGACATTCACCGACTCAAAGGCGGCACGAACGGCGCGACGCGCGGCCTCGCGGAGCGATTCCCGGATCGAGTGCTCGGCACGCCCATCAGCGAGAACGCATTCTGCGGCCTGGGCGGCGGCATTGCGATGGATGGTCGATTCCGGCCCATCGTCGAGCTCATGTACTCGGATTTCATGTGGGTAGCCGCCGATCAGGTGTTCAATCAGATCGGCAAGGCGCGGCACATGTTCGGCGGCGATATGCCCGTGCCATTCGTACTGCGCACCAAGGTGGCGATGGGTACCGGCTACGGTTCCCAGCATTCGATGGACCCGGCCGGTATTTTTGCCACGGCCCCTGGCTGGAGGATCGTGGCGCCCGCCACCGCCTTCGACTATGTCGGCCTGTTGAACGCCGCGATCGCTTGCGACGATCCAGTGTTGGTCATCGAGCACGTCGATCTCTACGGGCGCACCGACCCGGCACCGATCGATGATCTGGATTACATCATTCCGCCCGGGCGGGCTGCGTTACGACGCAGCGGACGCCACGCCACGATCATCACCTACCTCTCGATGGTGCAACGGACCCTGGAGGCCGCCGACCAGCTCGGCGCCGACGTCGATGTGATCGATCTGCGTTGGCTGGACCGCGCCAGCCTCGACTGGCAGACCATCGAGGACAGCGTCCGCAAGACCAATCGGGTGCTGCTGGTCGAGCAGGGTTGTCTGGGCACTTCCTACGGCAGTTGGCTGGCCGACGAGCTGCAGCGTCGCCTGTTCGACTGGCTCGATCACCCCATCATGCGCGTGACCGGCCGGGAGGCTTCGCCGAGTATTTCGAAAGTCCTGGAACGAGCCGCCATCGCCGGTCGCGAGGAGATCGAGACCGCTCTGGCGGAGTTGCTGCGTCTGCCCGGATGAGCGGAATCTGGACCCCCGACCCAAGGCATGATACGAATCTGCGCTGGTCAATGGATCCAGACGGAGCTTGCTTGAGCAGAACCACCTCAGCGAATGCCGAGAACGACACGGACTCGGGAAATCTGGCCCTGGTGAGCCAACGGGTCACGGCGGACATCAAGCACCTGATCCTGTCCGGCGATCTGGCGCCCGGCAGTCGTATCCGTCAGGAAGAGCTGGCGGTGCGTTTCGGCACCAGCCGCATTCCGGTGCGCGAGGCCTTGCGCTACCTGGAAAGCGAAGGGTTGGTGACGCTCAAGGCCAACAGCGGCGCCTGGGTGGCCAAGCTCGATCTGGTGGAATGCATCGAGGTCTACAAGATCCGCGAGCGCATCGAGCCATTGGCCATGACGGAAAGCGTGCTGCACCTGAAACCCGAGCAGATCGCGGCGCTGGAAACCCTGGTCGAGCGGGTCGAGCTGAGCCGCGACACCGAGGAATTCCTGCGCCTGGATCGCGAATTCCACGTGAGCAGCTATGCGGGCGCGGCCAGCATGTCCGAGTTGCTCGGCCTGATTCAGCGCTATTGGAACAAGACGCAGCAGTATCGGCGCGCATTCACGCGACTGGTTGGCCCCCAAGGCCGATGGATCATCAACTATGAGCATCGCTTGATCATGGAAAGCATCAAGCGACGGGATGGCGAAGAGGCGGCCAGCCTGCTCCACGGGCATATCCGGCGGACCCGGCTGGCGCTCGCCCAGCATCCAGAACTGTTCGTGAACAACTGACCTGCGGCTGGATCCATAGTATCGTAATATTGCGGCACCGGATGGGTTGACAGCGATCCCGGAGAGATGATTGGATCCAATCATGCGGTCATATGAGATCGCCCGATTGTTCCGTTCCGGGGGATAAGTTTGGACAGCCCATCGATCACTGATCACGCCGCGGTGCCCGGCGCTCTGCAGCCTGCACTATCTTCGCCTACCGCTTCTCGCTATCTGCTGGCCGCGCTGACGCTGTTCTACACGTCGAGCTTCGTGGATCGGGCCATCCTGAACATCCTGGCTCAGCCCATAAAGGACGATCTCGGTCTGACAGATGCCGAGCTCGGCATTCTCGGCGGCTTTGCTTTCGCGGTTCTCTATGCCGGACTCGGCATCCCGATTGCCCGCCTCGCCGAACGCTTTTCGCGCGTGACCATCATTGCAATGGCGCTGACGCTCTGGTCCGCCATGACGATGGCATGCGGAGCCGCCTCGAGTTTCATCCAACTGGCGATTGCGCGCGCCGGCGTTGGCATCGGTGAAGCCGCATGCACGCCGTGTGCACACTCCCTCATCGGTGACAGCTTCCCTGCCGACAAACGCGCCACCGCCTTGTCCGTCTACTCCCTTGGCATTCCCATCGGCATTTTGACCGGCACGCTGGGCGGCGCCTGGGTCGCCGAGACATACGGGTGGCGCGCGGCCTTCGTTGCGGTGGGTGCCCCGGGATTGCTGCTGGCACTGCTCGCCAGGTTGACGATCAGAGAACCGGAACGTGGCCGCTTCGATCCTCCCACTGCCGCGGTACCGCCGCCGTTGACGCACGTGATCCGATATTTGCTGGCTCGTCGCACCTTCAATCACATGGCCATCGGTGTTTCCATTTCAACGCTGGTCAGCGCCGGCATGGTGGCGTTCATGGCGCCGTTTCTACTGCGCGGTCCGTACGGACTCGACCTTAGTGACGTAGCCTGGGTCATCGCCGGATTGTCGGGGGGAGCTGCGCTCATTGGTACGTACGCCGGCGGCGCCCTATGCGACCGGCTCGCCACACGCGACGCTCGTTTGTATCTGCAATTGCCAGCTATCGCGTATTTCATCGCCGGGCCGGTGTACGCCGTGGCATTGATGCAGAACAACCTGGTCGCACTGATCTCACTGTGCGTCGTGGCACAGATCTGCGCCCTCATCTATCTGGGACCGACCTTCGGCGTATTACACAACATGGTGGAGGCTCGGATGCGAGCCACTGCGATCGCCATCGTGTTCGTGCTCACCAGCCTGATCGGTTTGGGACTCGGTCCGGTGCTGGTCGGCTGGATCAGCGATACGACGGCCGCCAGTGGCGTCGGCGCGACCCAATGGGCGCAGTGCCCCATAGTACCTTCCGATGCGTGCCGGGCCGCTTCATTCGCGGGCGTGCGCTCGGGGCTCATTGTCGCCGCACTGCTGTATCTGTGGGCCGGCGTGCATTACTACTTGGCCTCGAAAACGCTGCCGCAAGACCTCAACGGGCCTGCTTCATCTCAACATTCCTGATACGACCAATCTCCATGACACAACAGACATCCAAGCAGAGCAGCTTCCACGGTCGCACGCTGCTGATCACCGGCGCTGGCGGCGGCATCGGCGCCGCCACCGCCCGCCTCTTTCACGCGCAAGGCGCCAATGTCATGTTGGCGGACTTCAATGTTGCAAACATCGAGAGTCTCGCGGCTGAGCTCGATGGCGATGGCCACACAGTGGCGCTGCTACCTTACGACGCCGCTGAAATCGCCGACGCGCAGCGCGTCGTCACTCGCACCATGGAAACGTTCGGTCGTCTGGACTTCGTCGTTCCCGGCGCCGGCATCTATCCGGCCAGCCCCTTCGCAGAAATCACCGACGACGATTGGGAACGCACGCTGCAAATCAATCTCAGCGGCGTGTTTCGTTTGTGCCGCGTGGCGGCCCCGGTCATGAGCGACGGCAGCGCCATCGTCACGATCGCTTCGATCGCCGGACACCGAGGCAGCCTGGGCCACGCGCATTACGCCACTACCAAAGGCGGCGTGCTGGCTTTGACACGCAGCATGGCGCGCGATCTCGCGCCGCGCATCCGCGCGAATGCCGTTTCACCCGGGACCATCTTCACACCGATGGTCGCCGATCTCCTGGAGGTTCGTGGCTCCGCCCTGCTCGCGGAAACACCGATGGGACGTTTCGGGCAGCCCGAAGAAGTTGCTTCGGTGATCGCGTTCCTGTGCAGCGACGCGGCCTCGTACGTCAATGGCGAGACCATTCACGTCAACGGCGGCCTGTACATGGAGTGAGAGCGCAAAGGACGCGGCCGGGAAGAGCGCTTGAAACTCTTCCCGGCCGCAGCTCGGGCTTCACGTTAGAAACGCACGTCCACCGCCACTCCGAGCGTCCGATACGAGTCGGCGCTGAGATTGTGGGTGTAGGACCGTCCCGCTCCGCCGTTCGAAGAACCGCTGGAATCCGCTGCAATCATGGTCGGAATCCGTTCATCGGTGAGGTTGCGACCGAACACATAGACACCCAAGCGCTCGTCATCCGTCCGTACGCCGATGCGTCCGCCGATCACCGTATAGTCCGGCGCGCGCAGCACCGGATCAGGCGTCGAGGAGTAGTTGAACTCGGTCGCATAGTTCACATCGGCACCGTAGAACATTTGCAGCGACTGGCCCACGTAATGCGAATAATCGGCGGACAACCGCGCCTTCCACTTGGGCGCGAACACCACATTCTCCACGGAGTTCGTCAGACAGCCGGCCGGCGAACCCTGGCGGCAGGCGACGATGAAGCCCGATGAATAGGTGGCATCGTTGTACAGCACGCTCAGGTTGAGATCCAAGCCACGGACGATCCGGCCGAACACGCTCAGGTCGACGCCTTTGCTGAGCACATGCGGCACATTGCCGATCGCGAACGTGGTGATCGAACCGGAGCTGGCCGATGGAATGAACATGTTGGTCTGGAAGTCTTTCACTTCCTGGTAGAAGGCCGTGACATTGGCCACCAGACGGCGATCGAACAGGCTGGTCTTCAGACCGATTTCATAGTTGGTGGGAATCTCCGGCCGCACCACGCTGGGCGCAAGCGACGAAGGCGGCACCTGATCGTTGATCTGGGGCCCCTTATAGCCGCGCGTGACCATGGCAAACGCCATGACGTCGTCGCTCAAGTCATATTGCGCGCCCAGGCGCCACGAGAAATCGTCCGTGTCGATCGTTTCATTCACCGGTCGCAACTGAAAGCTGGGCAGCAACAGATAGCCGGGCTGCGCGCTCGAGACCAGAACCTCACGAAGCGTTTCATCCGTGTAGCGCGCGCCTGCGATGAATCGCAGATCGTTGCTGGCATTGATCGTGAATTGTCCGAACGCCGCGCTGCTGGTGGACTTCACCCGATTGTCGTTGTAGCGACTGTAGAACTGCCCCGGCGGCAGAACGGCACCGAGCGTGCCGAGGAGATCACCGGTGTAGTGCGACTCGGAATCCCAGTAGTACAAGCCTACGACGCCTTCGAGCAAGCGGCCGACAGGTGTCGTGAGGCGCAGTTCCTGGCTGAAGGTATCGGTACGGCCGTATACGATGTTGCTGGCGATGAGCGGCAGGTCCGTGTTGTCGCCATCGTTGACCGGCGTGCCGGTGGGCAGCTTGTCGCCGTAGTCATAACCGCGCTGGGAAGTGATCGATGTGAGCACGTAATCGTTGAAATCGTAGTCGACTTGCACCGATCCGCCGTACGAAGCATTCGGAGTGAAGAAGCCGTTGGCATTCCCGGAAGATTGCGCGCATTGACGATTGTTCTCTGGACCCGCCGTCACGCCGCAAGCCCGCAGCCGCGTATCCAGGACCGTCCCGGGCCCAACTTCGCGAATCGGTCCGACGATCAGTGATACACCGTTGCTGTCGGAGCCCTGGTAGTCGCCGATCACATTGATCTGCAAGTTGTCCGTGGGCTCCCACAAAAGTCGCGCGCGCAAGCCACTGCCCCATTCATGCGACGCGCCTCGGAAAGTGTTGTAGTAGATATCACTTTGTTCGCGATAGTTGCCGCTCAAGCGCAGCGCCGCCGTATCACCCAACGGCAAGTTGGCGATCGCCTGCGCGAGTCGATAGCCACGCTCTCCCACTTCGACGTGTCCGATGTACTCCGCGGTATCGAGCTTCGGCACATTTGTCACGATGTTGACGACACCCGCGGAGCTGTTCTTGCCGAACAGAGTGCCCTGCGGCCCGCTCAGCAACTCGACCCGCTGCACATCGAACAGGCCGCCGTTGAATACGCCGCCGGCGGGCATGCGCGAGAGCACCACGCCGTCGACAACCACGGCGACCGAGGGCTCGGAGGTCGATGAATAACCGATAGTGCCGATACCACGAACCTGCAACGCGCCCGAGCCGCCACCCACCATCTGCAAAGCTGGAACCGCGCGTTGCAAGCTGGCCAGATCGCTGATGTTGAGTTTGGCGAGATCCTCGCCGCCAACGACGTTGACCGTGATCGGCACATCCTGCAGTCGCTGTTCCCGCTTCTGCGCGGTAACGATCACCTCGGCCACCACGTCCGTATCGGATTGGTTGGTCGATGAGGCCGGGGCCTCGGTCTGCGAGAACGCGGCAGGAGAAAAGGCCACCGGACCGGCGATCAG
>Ga0247822_10002593_pt1 | contig 11583 bp, 7 predicted proteins | sample 13C_Cellulose_Da_FD_192423 | JGI IMG/M metagenome (GOLD analysis project Ga0247822, IMG submission 192423) | Soil microbial communities from agricultural site in Penn Yan, New York, United States - 13C_Cellulose_Day30 | ecosystem: Environmental > Terrestrial > Soil > Agricultural land | place...
CGGTAATGCGACGGCGGCCGTCGCATTACCGCCGCCGGCGTTGCCGCCGCCGGTGTCGCCGGCAACTCCGCTCGTCGCGCCGCGCAGGCGCCGCACCAGCGCGGCCAGGGTCGCGATCAGCAGGGCCAGCATGCACAGGCGCAGCAGACGCGTCAGCCACGGCGGAGAAATGATCAGGCGCACTTCCTGGTCGGCCAGCACCGGTCCGCTCCAGGACAGCGGATAGACGCGGCCGTAGCTCCACGACGGCTCGCCGCGGCCGGCCTGGATCACCGTGTTCTGCGCATAACGCTGCACCATGTTGTTGCGCGTCTGGCGTGCGCGTGCCTTGCCCTGGTACTCGTACAGCTTGTCCGCGGCACCGCCGAGCGCGTTGGAAGACGTCACGGCGGACGGCGCCGCCGGCGGAGGCGGCGGCGCGCCGAGCACTTCCTGCGGCGCGGCGTCCTGGGCGGGCTCCATCTGCAGTACCGGTTCCGCCGTTTCACGGTCGACGGACTTCGCCTCCTCACGCATGCCCGCATAGGCCGGCGCAGCGAAGCCTTCGGATTCGAGCTGCGGATACAGCACGTAGCGCACCTGCGCGGCGAAGAACGGCAAGGTCAGCAGCGCGAGCAGCAGCCCGGCCAGCAGCGCGGCGAGACCGACACCGCGGCGCAGCCCGCCCGCGGGCAGCGCCTTGACGACGAGGCCCAGTGCGACGACGAGCAGCAAAGTCCACAGCGGTGCGCCGGCCTCGTGATAGCCGAGCACCAGATAGCCCAGCGCGAACGCGCCGGCCAGCCAGCCGAGCAGACGAGCGGCGAGCAGCGCAGTCACCGCGACGAGGAACACGTCGAGCAGGGTCCAGCGCGAGATCCAGCTCTGATCGGCGCGGTCGGCGCCGATCGCGGCCAGCAGCCGGTAGCTGTGCGGCAGATGCAGCTGCCAGCTGATGCTGTCGAAGGTCTGGCGCCAGCCGGCGACCGGCAGACGTCCGCCGTTGGCGGCGACGCGCACGCCGGCGGACAGATCGACGTTGGCTTCGCGCAGCTCCACGCCGGTCGCACCGTCGGCCGCCGTGGTCACGAGCAGGCCCTCGCCGCGGCTCTGCGCGCGCTCGATGACGTAAGGCGCGGCGGCGTCGAGACGCCAGTCACGATGCATGGTGCCGGTCACGCGGTCCTTGGCGTAGAGTGCACTGCCGTCGAACTGCAGCCAGACCTCGCGCTGCAGGGCCAGCCGGTTCGCATCCTCGCCCGACAGTCCGCGCGAGCGCTCCTCGATGCTCAGCGCCGCTTCGGGCACCAGCGCAAAGGCGGGCAGTCCGCGCCATTCCTCGGGCACGCCGGCCTGGGCCGGATCGATCGGCTGCTCGCCGTCCGCACCGCTGACGCGCAGCCAGCTCTGTGCCTCGAAACTCCAGATTTCCTGCGCCGGCCACGGCGCCTCGATCGTCGGCGCGACGACCTTGACCAGCGGCGCCGTCGCACGCGCCTGCAACGTGATGTCCCAGTCACCGGGCTGCACCTGGATGTGCAGCCGGCGGTCGTTGCCCAGGCGCGCGGCCAGACTGCCGTTCAGCACCAGCGGCACGAAGCCGTCGGGCAGTGCCGGCCCCAGGCTTTCCTCGCGCGCCTGCCCTGCCACGTGCAGACGCAGCCGCGTTTCCAGCCGCGCCGGCACGTCGTCGGTGAGCTTGCGGAACACCTCCACCGCGATCGCGTCGGCTTCGGGCGCGGCGGCTTCGCCGCGGCCCAGGGTCAGCTGCTCGCCGTTGCGCTCCAGCGGCAGCACGTCCTTGCCGTCGACGCGCAGATCGATCAGCGCGACGTTCAGCGGCACGCGCAGTTGCTGCGGCCGGCGCACCCAGGGAATGCGCCCCTCGATGCGATGCACGCCGGGCCCCAGGCGCAGCTGCGGCACGTCCTCACGCGACAGCACCGGCGCGGCCTGGCCGTTCACGGTCACGTCCTGGGGCCAGTCCTGCGGATCGCCGGGCAAGGCGATCCAGCTGACCGCATCGACGCGCCACTGCTGGACGAAGCGCAGACCACCGGCATCGGCGTCCAGCGCGAGCCGGCCGGGCCAGGCACAGACGAAATCGTCCGCATCCTCGGCGGCCGCGCCGGCGCGCAGCGGGCAGCCGCGGAACTCCTGATCCTTGAGCACCCAGCCGCGCCAGTCGCGCAGCACGGACGGAATCGGATCGGCCGCCGGCGCCTGCGCCTGGACGGCGGCCGGCAGCAGGAACAAGACCCAGAACAACAGACGGACAACTCGACGCATGACCGGCTCCATGATCGCGGCGAAAGGGGCTGCTGCAACGACGGCGCCGAGTCTACGGGGTTCATCCGCGCCGCGGCGATGCAGGACGGCCCACGGCCGCCACCGTGCACGCAGAACGAAATGGGATGAGGGCTTCGAACACGCTTTGCCGTCGATGCAGCACGACTCCCCAGGATTCCACGCCATGCGCAACACCGCTCTCGCCGCCTGCCTGCTGACCGTCGCCGCAGCCGCTTCGCCCGTCCACGCCGAGATGATGATCGGCGGCTACGGCCCGTCGATCGCCGAAGGCAATCCGCTGCGCCGCTTCTCGGCCGACGCGCAGGACGGCGACGCCCCGACCGGCCAGATCGCCGGCCCGGGCACACAGCTCTATCAGCCCGCGTTCGGCGTCTACGAACCCGACGAAGGCGTCATCTACATTTCGGATTTCGACGGCCGCGCCATCCGTGTCTATTCCGCGACCGCGACCGGCAATGCCGCGCCGATCCGCGTGCTCAACCCGCCGTCCATCGCGCAGACGCGCGCGAACGCGCCGGTATCGGCCCACGGCGAGCTCGGCGTGATCGTCTCCAACTGCTGCATCGCGACGTATCCGCTGCGTGCCAGCGGCAACGCCGTGTCGCCGATCCGCGCGATCGACTGGGGCGGCGGCAGCAACACGACGACCAAGCTCTATAACCCGAATGCGCTGACGTATCTGCCCGGCAGCGACGAATACGTGGTCATCGACAACGATCCGGCACCGCCGCAGGCGGCACGCCTCGTCTTCCATGCGCGCACCGCCAACGGCACCGTCGCGCCGACGCGCCTGCTGACCGGCGCCGGCGTCGCCTATGCGATGGGCCTCGCCCATGATCGCGCCACGCACCGGCTGTTCGTGCTGCGCCAGGCGCCGCCCGACGCCAACGACGTGCAGCACGGCAGCATCGCCGTCTTCGACGAAAACGCCAGCGGCGACGCCCAGCCGCTGACCGTCATCGAAGGCGATGCGACCCGGCTCGACCTGCTCGCGGGCCAGTACTACGCCGGCCTTGGCTTCGACCCTTATACGTCGCGCCTGATGGCCAGCAGCAACGACAATTCGGGCAATGCCGCGCTGAACCGCGTCATCCTGTTCGACTACGCCGCCGGCGTCGGCGGCAACGTCGCCCCGGTACGCCAGCTGCAGGGCAGCAACGTGAGTCCGTATAACCCGGGCGTTCCGTTCGGCGTGCCGGCCGAGGTCATCTTCCGCAGCGGTTTCGAGGCCCTGTAGGGACTCGACGTTTTTCGGGGCGCGCTGCAACGGAGCGGCGAACCGCAGCGCCCGGCGCGATGCGCCGGGCAGGCCGGAAGGCCCAGGCTGCTTCCACGCCCTGCAACAGCCGCCGGACATACGCGTTCAGAGCGCTCTTGAGGTTTCGTCCCCGATTCGCCGTAACAGGGGACGACTCTCACGGAACCCCTGCCATGCGAACTCCGGCTCTCACCGCCTGCCTGCTGACTGCCGCCGCGATCGCGGCGGCTCCCGTCCATGCCGACATGATGCTCGGCGGCTTCGCCACCACCGCCGGCCAGAACCATCCTCTGCGCCATTTCCATCCCAACGCCACGGGAACCACCGCGCCGATCGGCGAGATCTCCGGTCCGGCCACGCAGCTGTATCAACCGATGTTCGGCGTCTATGAACCGAACGAACGCGTCATCTACATCTCGGATTTCGGCGGCCAGGCGATCCGCGTCTATCCGGCCTTCGCCACCGGCGACGTCGCCCCGATCCGCGTGATCAATCCGCCGCAGCTCGCGCAGACGCGCGCGAACGCGCCGGTCGCGGCCCACGACGAACTCGGCGTGATCGCCTCCAACTGCTGCATCTACACCTATCCGCTGCATGCCAGCGGCAACAGCGTCGCGCGCATCCGCGGCATCAGCTGGGGCGGCGGCGCCGACACGACGACGAAGCTCAACAATCCGACGGCGCTGATCTACATTCCGGCCACCGACGAATACGCGGTCAAGGACTACGATCCGGCGTCGGCGTCGAACACGCGCATCGTGTTCCACGCACGCACGGCGAACGGCACCATCGCGCCCACGCGCATGCTGACCGGCAACAGCGTGGCCAATGCGGTCGGGCTGGCCTACGACCCCACCTCGCGCCGTCTGTTCGTGCTGCGTCAGGCACCGCCCGTCGGCGGCGTGCGCACGGGCAGCATTGCGATCTTCGCCGACACGGCCAGCGGCGACGCGCTGCCGATCGACACGATCGAAGGCGGCTCGACCCAGCTCAACCTGCCGGACGGCCGCTATTTCTCGGGCATAGGCTTCGATGCGTACACCTCACGCCTGATGGTCACCGTTCCGGGCGGCTCCAATCCGGCGAACAACCGCGCCGTTCTCTTCAACTACTCGGTCGGCGTGGCCGGCAACCTCGCGCCGGCCAGCGTGCTGGAAGGCACCAACGTGAGTCCGACGACGGTCGGCATTCCGTTCGGCATACCGGCGGGACCGCCGGACTACATTTTCCGCAACGGCTTCCAGACACCGTGACCGAAACGCCGGACGGCCGGAGCCGGATCGGTCGCGCCGTCATGCTGGTCTTGCGGTGAAACGCCGCCTCGACGGCCGCTGCGACGGCGGCCGTCAGCCTTCGGTCTTCAGTGCCGCCGACGGCAGCGCCCTGCGCATGCGCCAGCCGACCCAGGCCGAGGACACGCCGGCAAAGGCCGCGAGCAGCGCGAGCCCGCCGGTCGCGACGCCGAGGCTGCGCAGCAGATTCAAGGTGCTGGTCACGGCGAGATCGCCGAAACGCCAGACCGAGGTGTCGATGAAGTTCTTGGCCTTGTAGCGCGTTTCCGCATCGACCTCGGTGTACAGCGAATCGGCCGCGGGCTTGAAGATGCCGTAGGCGCTCGCACGCGTGACCACGGCGACGACGGCGATCCAGCCCGGGCCGAACACGACGAGTCCGACCAGCATCAGCGCCTTGACGATGCCGTCGAGCACGAGCGCGGCGATGGGGCCTAAGCGCACCATGATTTCGCGGGTCAGGAACAGCTGGAACAGGATCTGCAGGACGTTGGTCGCCAGATCGAGGCTGGACGCGAACGCGATGCCGGCCTCGCGCGTCGGGAACATCGCGCGGTTGTAGTCGGCGAGGAAGGCGTAGATCACCGTGCCGACGCAGTCGCCGAGCAGCATCAGCAGGGCCACGCGGCGCAGGAACGGCGAGCGCAGCGTCTCTATCGCGCCGGCCAGCACGCTGCCGCCGATCACGCGCTGGTCGCGATCGGGCTCGCCGGCGACCGGATTGCGCCGCGCCCAGCCCAGCAGCCAGTAGATGCAGACGATGCACAGCATCAGCAGCAGGCCCGACACCACGAGCAGTCCCTGCACGCCGACGACGAAGACCAGCGCCTTGGTCAGCGCAGGCCCGACGATGGCGCCGACGGCGCCGCCGATCGCGATCAGCGGAAACAGCCGCCGCGCCTGGGCGCGGTCGAAGATGTCCGCCATGAAACTCCAGAACAGCGCGACGATCAGCAGGTTGAACACGCTGGCCCAGATGAAGAACAAGGTACCGAGCACGGTCGCGCTGATGCGCTCCTGCAGCGCGAACAGCGGAATGAAGGCCATCGTCAGCAGCGCGACGATGGCATACACCGCCGGCACGAACTGGCTGCGCCGGAACCGCGCGGCGAGCATGCCGAACAGCGGAGTCAGCAGCAGCGTCGCAATGAGAACGGCGAGATAGAAGATCGGCAACTGCGTGGAGCCGGCCGCGGCGGACAGCTGGTCGCGCACCGGACGGATGATGTAGTAGCTCGCGAGCACGCAGAAGAAATAGGCCGCCGAGACGAGCAGCGCCGCCCATTCGTGGCCTTTGACCGTGTCGCGCAGATAGGTTTGCAGCTTGACGAACAGAGAACGCATGCCGATTCCGCGGCCGGGCTGGGCGGCGCAAGCCTAGCATGCGCACGCGACCGTCAAGGGACACGGCATAATTGCCCCATGTCAGCCTCGCTCTCGGCACTCTACGTCTATCCGGTCAAGTCCTGCGCCGCGCTCGCACCGGCATCGGCCCAGGTCGAAGCCCGCGGCCTCGCCGGCGACCGGCGCTGGCTCGTCGTCGATGCAGCCGGCAAATTCGTGACCGGCCGCCTGTACGCGCGCATGCCGCTGATCCGCGCCACACCGCTGAAGCAAGGCCTGCGTCTGGAAGCTCCGGACATGCCGCCGCTCGATGTCGCGATACCGGATGCGAGTGCGCCGCGCCGCCGCGTCGAGGTCTGGCGCTCGTCCGTCGAGGCATTGCCGGCCGCCGCAGCCGCCGATGCCTGGTTCAGCCGCTTCCTCGGCGCCGAACTGTCCCTGGTCCACATGGACGAGGCCGCACATCGCGCGGTCAATCCCGACTTCGGCCGCCCCGGCGACGAAGTCAGCTTCGCCGACGGCTATCCGCAGCTGCTGATTTCCGCCGCGGCGCTGGATGCGCTGAACGCGCGCCTGGCCGAACCCGTCGACATGCGGCGCTTCCGCCCGAATCTCGTCGTCGCCGGCACCGCGCCGCATGCGGAAGACGACTGGAAACGCATCCGCATCGGCGAGGTCGAGTTCGACGTGGTCAAGCCCTGCACACGCTGCGTGTTCACGACGGTCGATCCGCTGCGCGGCCAGCGCAACGCCGACGGCGAACCGCTGAAGACCCTGACCGGCTACCGGCGCACACCCGCCGGCGTCACGTTCGGCCAGAACCTGATACCACGCGGCCGCGGCACGATCGCGCTCGGCGATGCGGTCGAGGTGCTGGAATGACGGCCCCCGATGCTGCACTGCGATGGAGCATCTGCTCTAGCCCCCGCTCCTAGCCTCGCCCGATCCTCTCCACGACACAGCCAATGACGTACGACTTCATCATCGTCGGCGCGGGATCGGCCGGCTGCGTGCTGGCCAACCGGCTCAGCGCGAATCCGAACCATCGCGTGCTGCTGCTCGAAGCCGGCGGCAGCGACTGGCATCCGTTCATCCACATGCCGGCAGGGCTGGCCAAGCTGGTCGGCAAAAAAGGCGTCAATTGGGATTATTCCACCGAGCCCGAGGCGCAGCTCGACAATCGCCGGCTCTGGTGGCCGCGCGGCAAGGTGCTCGGCGGATCGAGCTCGATCAATGCGATGTGCTACGTCCGCGGCGACGCGCGCGACTACGACGAATGGGCGCAGCTCAGCGGCGACGCGCGCTGGAGCTGGAACGCGGTGCTGCCCTACTTCCGCCGCAGCGAAGGCAATGAGCGCGGCAACGACAGCCTGCACGGCGGCGACGGTCCGCTGGCCGTGTCGAACCTGCGTCATCACAACCCCTTGTCCCAGGCGCTGATCGACGCGGCCGCGTCACTGGGTCATCCGGTCAGCACCGATTTCAACGGCCCCAGCCAGAGCGGCTTCGGCTATTACCAGGTCACGCAGAAGAACGGCGCGCGCTGCTCCACCGCGCAGGGCTATCTGCGGCCGGCGCGCGGACGCGCCAATCTGCAGGTCGTCACGCATGCGGCAACCGAGCGCGTACTGCTCGCCGGCGGACGCGCGGTCGGCGTCGAGTACCGCCGTCGCGGCCAGTTGCAGCGCGCCGAGGCCGGCCAGGTCATCTTGAGCGGCGGCGCATTGAACTCACCGCAGCTGCTCATGCTTTCGGGCATCGGTCCGGCTGCGGCGCTGCGTGCGCACGGCCTGCGCGTGGAGGTCGACAACGCCGGTGTCGGCGCCAACCTGCAGGACCATCTGGACATCTGCACGTTGACGCGCTGTACCCAGCCGATCACCTACGACAAGACCAACGACGTCGCGATCGCATTGCAGTTCCTGCTGCGCCGCAGCGGCATCGGCACGTCGAACATCGCCGAAGCCGGCGGCTTCCTGCGTTCGCGACTCGCGCCCGACGAACGCTGCGACCTGCAGTTCCATTTCGTACCGGCCCTGCTCGACGACCACGGCCGCAACCGCCTGCCGGGTTACGGCTACACCCTGCACGCCTGCGCGCTGCGGCCGCAGAGCCGCGGTCATCTGGCGCTGCGTTCGGCCGATCCGGCGCAGAAGATCGCGATCCACGCGAACTATCTCAGCGACGCCGACGGTTTCGACCTGCGCATGCTCGTGGAAGCCGTGCGCGTGTCGCGCGAGATCCTGGCCCAGCCGGCGTTCGCGCCGTATCGCGGCGACGAAATCTTCCCGGGTGCGGCGAAGGCGAGCGACGCCGAACTCGTCGCGTTCATCCGGCGCAAGGCCGAATCGATCTATCACCCGGTAGGCACCTGCCGCATGGGCAATGACGACGCCGCCGTCGTCGACAGCGAGCTGCGCGTGCGCGGCGTCGACGCGCTGCGCGTCGTCGACGCGTCGGTCATGCCCGTGCTGCCGGGCGGCAATACCAACGCGCCGACCGTGATGATCGCCGAGCGCGCGAGCGACCTGCTGCTGGCGTCCCGCGAAGCGGCGCCGCACGCCGCCTGAACCGATGCGCCACGGCCCGTCCGGGCCGTGGCGCGGCATCGCAGTCCGTGAGATGGGCCGCGCACATACTGCGCGGCGTCGTCCAGACGGCGTGCGCACCGCACCGCCGCAGCGACCTCACCGATACCGGATACCACGTCTTCGTCGCTCCCGTTCCCTGGCGGGAGGCGGCTGCGTGCGCCGGATCGGCACTTCCATCACCCGCTCGCGAGACCCGACCATGCCGAATCGACCGCTTCCGTTGTTTGCGTTTTCTCCCTGGCGTCCGGCCGAGCCGACGCCGTTCCCGCACCGCTACCCGACGGCCACGCGCCGCCTCTGCCGTCTGCTCGCCGCCGCGGCGGCGAACGACGCCGCCGAACTGTCCGACAGCGACGGTGCGCAGCTGATCGAGCTGCACGCCCACCTGCGCCGTCGCGTGCGCTCCGACTGAAGCGCACGCCGCGCAAGATGCGGATGGCGCGGCACGACGCCGGCGGCGACGCTGGGTGTCCCCCTTGCCGGAGCAGCGTCATGAACTTCCGTATCCGCGGCCTCGATCCCGCTTCGTTCCTTCACCTCTACGACCTGTCCGATGCGGCGCTGCGCGAACACGGCGCGCAGCGCCGCATCGCCGACCGCCTGCCGGGCTTTCCCGACCGCATCGAGCTGCGCGACGCGCAGCCCGGCGAAAGCCTGATCCTGCTGAACTTCGTGCATCAACCGGCCGACACGCCGTATCGCAGCAGCCATGCGATCTTCGTGCGCGAAGGCGCCGAACAGGCCGCCGATTTCGTCGATGAAGTTCCCGAGGTCCTGCGCCGTCGCGTGATCTCCCTGCGTGCATTCGACGCCGCACATTCGATGCACGCGGCGGAGCTCGCCGAAGGCGATGCGATAGCGCCGGCGATACGCCGGCTGCTCGCCGACCCGCTCGTCGACTACATCCACGCCCACTACGCCGTACGCGGCTGCTATGCGGCGCGCGTCGAGCGCGCCGGCTGAACGTTGCCCGGTGATCGCAAACCTTGTCCCGGCCCGGACACCAAGGGCCGGCGACGACAGGCGGTACCCGGCTCGCCGGGCGGCAGCGGCGCCTGCTCTGCCGCTCATTCGCACGATGAGATCTATTCCAGCATGTCCGCAAAGATCAGATCTTCCGCACGCTCCGGATAAGCGGCAAAACCGTTGGGCACGGCCGGATCGGCGACATAGACGCGGCCGCGCCCGTTCAAGACCAGGGCTCTGCCGAGGTTGGCCCCGGGAGCCGGCGCCAGTTCCGCAATCCAGTCGGTGGCGGCAACACCGCCGGACGTGAGTTTCGCCAGCGAGGCACGCGAAGCACCGCCGATGCTCGTGTATGTGCCGGAAACGAACAGGTCACCTGCGGACGAGGCGGCCAGTCCGAGCACGACGCCATTGGCCTGCGCGTCCCAGGCAGTGTCGACCTGGGCACTTCCCGCGCCCGGCAGCACCTTCATCAGCCCCATGCGCGGCGCGGTGAAGATACCGGCAACGACGATGCTGCCGCTCGCGCCGCGAGCGAACAGATAGCGCGGCGATCCGCTCGCCCCCAGGGGACTGAGTTGCCATGCGGTGGCGCCGTTGCCTGCCACGTCGTGACTGGTTATCGCGTTATAGGTGGGCGACGAGTTGACGTACGGGCCGCCGACATACAACCGATCGTCGAGCAGGCCCACGGACAGGACGCTCACGCCGGAGCTGACGCTCCAGGCGGCATCCTGGACGCCGGTCGCACCGGAGTAGCGCCGGATGTCGACGTAGAGGCGGTCCATACCGTCGACGAACAGCGACGAGGTGGTCGTGGAAACCGCCGGAGACAACGACCAGCCCGCAACGACCGTTCCGGCGCGCGTGAGCTTGGCGACGCCGGCTGCCGCCGTTTCGTTGACCTGGCTGAATTGTCCGCCGAGATAGACGTTGTCGCCCGAATCGATGGCGACACCGAACACGCGTCCGTTGGTGTCGGCCCGCCAGAACCTGTCGAGCCGGCCATCGGGACGTACGCGAAGTACGTTGCGCCGCGTCAAACCATTCGCGCGTGCGAACTGGCCGTAGACGATGACGCCGCCGTCGCGCTGGGCTGCGAATCCCACGATAGCCGCCGGTGTTTCCGCATCGACTTGCCAGCTGCGTGCTCCCGGCCCCGCCAGCCGCACGAAGCTCAGGCCGGCGACACCGGCGAATTCGGTGAAGCGGCCGCCGATACCGATGCTGCCGTCCGCATAACGCAGCAACGCGCGAACCTCGGCGCCTGCCGGTGCGGCGTAGCTGACTTCGAGCTGCCCGGTCGAGCCGTCCAGCTGCACAAGCCCCGCGCCTTTCGCAGAGCCGCTGCCCACAAACAGATGACCGCGATCGAACAGCAGCACCCGCTCGTCGTCGATCACGTTCGCATAGCGCCAACCGGCCAGCGGTTCTCCGCGCCCGCCGGCCGAAAGCCTTTCGACCCGCCCATCGGCGATCGTGAAGACAGACACGCCGTCGCTTGCGAGGTTGCTGCCCGGATCCGGCGACAGGGCCGGATTCCAGTCCGTGTCGATCCGTCCGGACCCGGAGATACGATAGAGCCGGCTGCGCCGATCACCGCTCTGCATCGGCTCCGCAATGACGAACAGGTTGCCGCTTCCGTCACCGGTAACCGCTGAGACCTTGCGCAATCCGGCGGCCCAACGGTCGACGACCGTCCCGGCGGACAGATCGATGCGGCTCAAGCCGCCGTCGTCGCAGATACTCGGCACGTACAGGAAACGGCCTTCGCGATGCGGACGCTGCGCCGCCTGCGTGCATTCCGTCGCATTCCGCCAGCGTGGATCGGCCAGCATTCCAC
>Ga0247822_10002594_pt1 | contig 11582 bp, 11 predicted proteins | sample 13C_Cellulose_Da_FD_192423 | JGI IMG/M metagenome (GOLD analysis project Ga0247822, IMG submission 192423) | Soil microbial communities from agricultural site in Penn Yan, New York, United States - 13C_Cellulose_Day30 | ecosystem: Environmental > Terrestrial > Soil > Agricultural land | place...
GTGGTCCTGGCACGCCGGCAGCGGCAGGATGGTGCGTCCGCTGACCAGCGCCAGAACAGACAACTCCTCCCCGTCCAGTCGCTTCTCGACCACGATCTGTCGACCGGCCTTCTCGCCGAACTCCTCCCTGACCATGATCCGTTCGATGGCTTTCTTGGCCTCGGGCAGGTCCTTGCAGACGATGACCCCCTTGCCCGCGGCCAGTCCGTCGGCCTTGACCACCACCGGGTAGTCGCGCGTCTCGATATACGTCCGGGCCGGGTCGGGGTGATCGAAGATGCGGAACTCGGAGGTGGGCACGTCGGCGTGCCGCATCAGGGTCTTGGCAAACACCTTGCTGGTCTCGACCCGTGCCGCCGCCTGTGACGGGCCGAACACCTTGATCCCGCGTTTCCGCAGGTAGTCCGAGAGTCCGAGCGCCAGCGGTTCTTCCGGGCCGATGACAGCCAGCCCGACCTTCTCCTTCAAGCAGAACCGGGCCAGCTTGTCGAACTCGGTCGGGTCGATGGGGACGTTGGTGCCGTCCGACGCGGTGCCGGCATTGCCGGGCGCGCAGAACACCTTTTCGGCCCGCGGCGACTGGGCCAATTTCCAGACCAGGGCGTGTTCACGCCCGCCCTTGCCGATCACAATGACGTTCATCAACTGTCCCATTTCGATCGGGTCTCGATGACTCGACCCGACCTACGAAAGCGCGGCCCACAGTTCGAGGATGTTCCGACGGTTCTGTCCGAGGTCCCCAACCCCGATCCGACTGCGGCTCTCGGCGTGGACCACGGTCCCACCGTCACCGGGCGTGAGCGATAGGCGCACGTCGTCGGTGAACCGGAGGACGCGGGTGCGGCGGGTCAGGTGCGCGGTCCCGGCGACGGGATCGATCGACACGATCCGCCACCGTGGCAGCGCCCGGGCAGCGGCCTCGATCCGGCGGGCAACGTCAGCCGGTGGCCCAGGCAAGGTCAACGGTCCGAGGTCTGGATGGGACGGCTCGCAGGTGTTCGCCCAGTTCCGCGTGAGCCAGCGTACCATCCGTTACCGCCCCCGAAACCACGACGCCTACCCGACGCCAGTGTACGGAGTCGGGAAGGCACCCGGCAATCCGTCGGGTCGGCCATGCGCGGTGCCGCTCCCTTGTCAGGGCACCTTCAGGTCGAAGTCGGCCTTGTCGGTCCCACCCGCGGGGACATCGAATTCGAGAGTCGTCTGCGCGTTGTACTTCATCGGGAGTTGTTGGACCTTCACCGGGTTGTCGTTCGAAATGTCAGCGTCCTCCCGGATGGAGATCCGGACCTTGTGCTTGCCGACCACCGCACCCTGACCGTTCTTGCCGATCAACTCCAATGTGTAGCGGCCCGCCGAGTCGGTGGTGGCCGCCGAACTCGGACCGGGTTCCAGGTTGCCCGCAGCCGCCACCGGGGCAAACGTCACAGACGTGTTGGCGAGGGGCTTGCCGTTGAGGTGAACGACGCCGGAAACCGGGGCCACCTTGTACGGGTCGCTGCTGCAACCCATCAACACGGGAAGCAGTAGTCCCGGAAGGAACCGTGCGCGCATGGCCGTTGCCACCTGAATCGGGGTGAGGAGAGGGGGCGGGACACGAGTCCCGCCCGAAAAACGGACGACCGGGCCGTGCCGCTTATTGCGTGTCGGCCACCTCGCCCCCGGCGATGGACGCCATGCTCGGGAGGATGAAGTTGACGTCCACGTTCGACCCGATCGACCGAACCGACCCGTCGCACAGGACGAAGTTGATCCGGTTCCCGGCGTGGCCGCTGCCCCAGCCCCGCTTGCAGACGTTCGACCCACCCAGGCCCCCGATCCGCACGCACTCGTCGAAGTCCGGGAGCAGGGTCCGGGTCTGGCCGATGGTCACCGACGACTGGTTGTACGAGGTGTACGCGTAGGCCCAGAAGGTCCGCCGGGCCTGCCGGGTCTTCGTCACGTATTCCCCGATCAGCAGGGTATTCGAGGTCCCATCGTTGATGCCGGGGATGGTTTCCTGGGACGTCGCGCCCTGGCGGACGGCGTGCATGGCCCCCCGGAACCCGGAACGCCAACCCATCAGGTACGACACCTGGTTGGCGTCGTCCCAGTACGCATCACCGCTCCCGGTCGTCAGGTTCTGGAACCCGTAGGTGGCCCCGGACACCGCCCGGTAGCTACCAGACATGTAGTCGGGCCGCGGGTAGCCGTTCTGCCCGCCTGGACCCGAGTCGGGTCGGCTCACCGCCATTGGCATCGGGTCCGACGGGCAGGAGTACACCTTCACCGGGGTCTTCCGCATGACGTCCATGTTGGCGTTGATCGAGGCGGGTACCGGGTTCGGCAACTTGGGGTCGTTGAGCTTGTAGAGGTTGTCCTGCTCAATGAACGGCAGGATGGAGACGGTCCACGTATCGTAATAGTCCCACAAGTTGTTCACAAGCAAGTACTGGTTCCCGGCAGGTAACTTTCCGAGGGCGTCGTGATAGTTGTGGACGGCCAACCCCATCTGCTTGAGGTTGTTGGCGCACTGGATCCGCGCGGCAGCGTCGCGGACCTTCTGGACGGCGGGCAAGAGCAGTCCGATCAGGATCGCGATGATCGCGATCACCACCAGCAGCTCAATCAGCGTGAACCCGGACCGTGGCCGTGCGGATGCGGGGAGGGACATGTGTCGCCTCACAGGTAAAGTGGATGAGAAACGTGACCGGCCCGGAAGTACGGTCGAAGGGGCGCGAGTGCGAGCCGGCACACTGATCGTAAACCAACCGTCTTTAATGAGTCAATGATGAGTGGAGATATTATTGACCCACGATGCATGGATGGGATGTTGGCATGTTTCGTCTGGACTAATCAATAAAGTTAGTCTAGGCTATACTCACTATGTTCAGATATCGACTCCCAACATCTGCTCGGTGGCAGCTTGCCGGATCCGTGGGTGTTGTTGCGTTGCTGGTTGCAGGCTGCGCGGGTGGCGGCCCCGGTGCCGTCGGTGGCGGCCCGGTCCGGGTGGTCGCGACGACGGGCATGATCGCCGACGCGGTCAGGCAGGTCGGCGGCGACCATGTTCAGGTGACGGCCCTCATGGGGCCGGGCACGGACCCGCACACCTACCTGCCGTCGCCGTCGGACGCGAGCGCACTGGCCTCGGCACACGTGGTCTTCTTCAACGGGCTGCACCTGGAAGGGAAGATGACGCAGCTTCTGGAGGAGAACCAGGCTGGGGCCGCGCGGGCGGTGGCGGTGAGCCGGGCCATCGAACCCGCCCGGCTCCTTCACGCGGATGGCGGGGACGGGGCCCACGACCCGCACGTCTGGTTCGACGTGCGACTGTGGCTGAAGTGCGTCGAGGTGGTTCGCGACGAGCTGGCCGCCGTTGACCCGGCCCGCGCGGCCGACTACCGCGCTAACGCCGACCGGTATTTGAACGAACTCGATGCACTGGACCGGGAGGTGCGTGAGAAGGCGGGTCGGCTCCCGGCATCACGGCGGGTGGTGGTCACGTCGCACGATGCGTTCGGTTACTTCGCCCGTGCGTACGGGTTCGAGGTGCGCGGTCTCCAGGGGGTGAGCACGGCGGCGGCGACCGGGACGCGGGACGTGGACGAACTGGCAAACTTCCTCGGCCAGCGGCAGATCCCGGCGGTGTTCTGCGAGACGTCGGTCCGGCCGAAGGGGCTGGAGAAGGTGCTCGACACGGTGCGCGAGAAGTACGGGCGAGAGGTCCGTCTGGTCGGCGGCGCGGACGCCCTATACTCCGATGCGCTGGGCGAGCCGGGTACGTCGGGCGAGTCGTATGTCGGGATGGTCCGCCACAATATCGACGTCATCGTTCGGGCACTTTCCCAGTGACCTCGCCGGGTGCGCTGTCGGCGGTACAGGTCCACGACCTGACTGTCGCCTACGGGGAGAAGCCGGTCCTCTGGGACATCGACCTGGAGATCCCGGCGGGGATCCTCATGGCGGTCGTCGGCCCGAACGGGGCTGGGAAGACGACTCTCATCAAGGCGATGCTCGGGCTGGTGCGCCCGGTGTCCGGGCGGGTGCTGATCCACGGCCAGCCGTACTCGGCAGACAAGCGGTCGGTCGGGTACGTTCCGCAGCGGGGCTCGGTCGATTGGGACTTTCCCACGACGGTCCGCGACGTGGTCCTCATGGGCACCTACGGGCAACTCGGGTGGTTCCGCCGACCGGGACCGGTCCAGAAAGTACTCGCATACGACGCGATGGGACAAGTAGGCATGGCCGAGTTCGCCGGCCGTCAAATCAGTCAACTCTCGGGCGGCCAACAACAGCGAGTATTCCTGGCGCGGGCACTGGTGCAGCAGGCGCCCGTGTACTTCATGGACGAGCCGTTTCAGGGCGTGGACGCAGTGACGGAGCGTGCGATCGTCGCACTCCTGCAGGAACTGCGGAGCCAGGGCCGGACGGTGCTGGTGGTCCACCACGATCTGAGCACGGTGTCGGAGTACTTCGACTGGGTGACGCTGCTGAACGTCCGCAAGATCGCCAGCGGCCCGACATCCGAGGTATTTACGCCGGAGAACCTGAAGGTCGCTTACGGCGGCCGTGTCGCCGTCCCGGTTTAGTCAGGTGGGACCGACGTGTCGCCTGTCTCACCAGTATGGGAAGCCGCCGATGTCAGTGGGCGGGTGTCGGGTGGCACCACCTGCCCACTGGCGTCGGCGGCTCGCCAGGCACCGGTGGCACGAACCGCACGTCTGCTACCCCCTTTCCAACGGAGCGCGTTTTGGGTTGAATGACGGTCCCGTCCCGCACCGGAACCCGATTCGATGGACGTGCTCATCACCGCCGACCAGATCCGGGACCGGGTGGACGAACTGGCGAGTGACATCCGCGCCACCTACACCGACAAGCCGTTCACCGTCGTCGGCATACTGACGGGCAGTTTGGTGTTTCTCGCCGACCTGATCAGGCGGATCGACCTGCCACACCAGATCGGGCTTGTCCAGGCGTCGAGCTACCGCGGCACCGCCACCAGCCCCGGCGAGCTTGTCATCCGCGACGAGTTGCTACCCGATGTCCGCGGCCGGCACTTGCTGGTGCTGGATGACATTCTCGACACCGGACACACCATCACCCGGCTGGTTGAACACCTTCAGGCGAAGGGGGCTGCGTCGGTGCGGACGTGCGTGCTGCTCCGCAAGGTCGGCCGGCAGAGGGTTCCGTTCGAACCGGACTACTGCGGGTTCCCGATCCCGGACAAGTTCGTGATCGGATACGGTCTGGACTACAACGACGAGTACCGCCATCTGCCGTTCATCGGGGTACTGCCCGACGGAACTGCCTGACTCGCCGGAGCCTTCAGGGACGACATGCCCGGCATCTTCTTCCTGGTGTCCGACCTTGGCCCGTGCGCGGCCGCAAAGACGCTCGCGCTCGCGGTGCCAGCCCTGGCGAAGCGATACCGAGTGGCCGTTGGGGTGCTCGGCGAGGCCGGTGGACCGTTCGGCGCCACGCTAGTTGCGGCCGGGTTCCCGCCGGTGGCGATGCCGGTCCGAGGACTGTACGACGCGGGCCGAGTCGCTGCGGCCAGGCAGTGGGTGAGGTCATTCGAGCCGGACGTTCTGCACGCTGTGGGTCCGGCAGCCGTCCGTCTGGCACCGATCCTGGGGTCTCAAAGCCCGCGACGGAAGCCGCGGCCGATCGTCGTCTCTGCGGCCGATCAACCCGGCGGAGGGCTGCGGGGGTGGTGGACCCGGGGCTTCCTCCGGGGCACCGACCAGGTTATCGTCGCGACCCAGTCCGAGGTGGACCGCTACAACCGGCTCGGCGTCCCGTACGATCGAATCTGCGTGATCCCGCCTGGCGTACCGCCGACCGCGCCGCCACCCGATCCGGTGGAGTTCCGCAAGGCACTCGACATCCCCGCGGACGGCCGGCTCGTGATCGTGGTGGGTGGGTTCGATGCGACCGCGGACCTGTTGTCCGCTGTGTGGGCGTTCGACGTACTCCGGTACACCCTTCCGGACGTTTACCTCGTTCTGGTCGGCGACGGGCCGGACCGCGATCGCACCGAGAGGTTCGCTCGGTCGCTGGCGTTCGACGACCACCGCGTGCGATTCGCCGGCCTGCGGTCGGACGTGCCGGCGCTGCTAGCGTTGGCCGAGGTGGTGTGGGTGACGCACAGCCGCGGTGGGATCCACCTCGCCCTGGAGGCGATGGCCGCCGGACGGCCAGTCGTCGCGTTCGACACGCCGGAACTGTCCGAGGTGATCGAGGAAGAGGCAACCGGTCGGCTGGTTGCGCCCGGGAACCGGGTCGAGATGGCGGCGGCGACGCGGGAACTGCTGGCCGATCCGGATCTGGCGGGCCGGTTCGGGGCGGCCGGGAAGGCCCGCACGGCCGAACGACATTCGGTGTCGGGCATGACCGATCAGTACGCTCTACTGTACGAGCGGTTGCTCGGCGGGTAGCAATGGCTACAGTGTGGGGCGGCCGACGCCCGGGCCGCGGAGGGGGAGATGCTCAAAGATGTGCTGACCGTCATTCTGGCCGGGGGCCGGGGCACCCGGTTGGAGCCCCTGACCCGGGACCGGGCCAAACCAGCAGTGCCGTTCGGCGGACTGTACCGAATCATCGACTTCACGCTGTCCAACTGCATCAACAGCGGCCTGCGGAAGGTGTTCGTCCTGACGCAGTTCAAGTCCCGCAGCCTGGACCGTCACATCCGACTGGGGTGGAACTTTCTCAGCCCCGAGATGGGCGAGTGGATCGAGGTCCTTCCGCCGCAACAGCGGATCGACGAGAACTGGTACAAGGGGACGGCAGACGCCCTGTACCAGAACATTTACTCGATCGAGAAGGACGACTCCGAGCGCATCCTGGTGCTGGCCGGGGACCACATCTACAAGATGGACTACGGCCACATGCTCCGCGACCACGAGGAGCGGCGGGCCGACATCACCATCGGGTGCATCCCCATCCCGCTGGACCAGTGCGACCAGTTCGGGGTGATGGAGGTGGACCGGGAGTCCCGGGTGGTCGGGTTCAAGGAGAAGCCGAAGACCTGCGACTCGCTGCCGGACGACCCGCGGATGGCACTAGGGTCGATGGGCATCTACGTGTTCAACACCCGGACTCTCTTCGAGTTGTTATGCGAGGACGCGGCCCGGGTCGGCAGCGGCCACGACTTCGGGCGGGACGTCATTCCCGGGATGATCGCGTCCGGGATGCGGGTGTTCGCGCACAAGTTCCACGACGAGAACCGCAAGGCGATGCCCTACTGGCGGGACGTGGGGACGCTGGACGCCTACTACCAGGCGAACATCGACCTGATCGGAGTCGAGCCGGACCTGAACCTGTACGACGAGGACTGGCCTATCCGCACGCTGCAACCGCAGTCGCCGCCGCCGAAGTTCGTTCACGCCGCCTACGGCCCGCCGGGTCAGGCCCGCCGCGGGGAAGCCCTGGACAGTATCGTCTCGCCGGGGTGCATCGTCTCCGGCGGGCACGTCCTCCGCAGCATCCTGTCCCCGAAGGTACGCGTGAACAGCTACGCGGTGGTCGAGGACTCGATCCTGTTCGAGGGGGCGGACGTCGGCCGGTACTGCCGCATTCGCCGGGCGATCGTCGATAAGGACGTGAAGCTTCCGCCGTACACGGTCCTCGGCTATGACCCGGAGTTCGACCGCCGCCGCGGGTTCACGATCACCGAGCAGGGCGTGGTGGTGGTGCCGAAGTCCGAGCCGGCGGAAGCGTTCCAGGCGCCGAACACACTGCCGCGATAGGCGAACGGCCGACGTGAGTCGGATGGTGCAGCGGGCGCTACCAGCCGGCTCACGCCGGCCGTTCGCCTGCCATTCGCTCCCAGAGCAACAGCGCCGTCACCGTCTTGGCGTCCTTGATCTCGCCGGCCAGGCACATCCGCACCGCGTCGGCAAGCGGTACCGTGACCGCTTCCAGTTCCTCGTCGGCCTCCGGTCGGCTTTCGCCCGCGGTCAGCCCCTCGGCGACGAACAGGTGTAGCTTCTCGTCGAGTACCCCCGGCGAGGCGTACAGATAGCCCATCGACCGCCACCGGTCGGCAGTGTAGCCCGTCTCCTCCGCCAGTTCCCGCCGGGCGGCGTGTTCCAGTTCCTCACCGGGTTCGAGCGTCCCGGCCGGCAACTCCCAGAGCGTCTCCCCGACCACCCACCGGTGGTTGCGCAGCAGGCAGACGTGGGCGGCATCGATCACCGGGAGGATGACCACCGCCCCGGGGTGGAGGATCACATCCCGCTTGATGGTCTGACCGTCCGGCGTGGTGGTCGTGTCCACCGCGACGCGGATCCTGCGGCCCACGTGGACGATCTCGCGTGGCATACGGCCTCCGGCCGGTTCGATTGCGGGCGACTGCGGCCGATGATAGGATGACCGCTGAGGTCCGACAACAAGACCGCTGGCCTACGGAATGGGTGGGGCCGATGCGCGATCCGATGAGCTGGGCGCTGCCGGTCTTCCGGGCGTTCGGCATCCCGGTCAAAGTCCACATCTTCTTTTTCGTCATCACGCTGGGTTTGTTCGTCCGCCAGGTGGCCCCCAAGGACAGCGTGTTGTCGTGGGACTCGGTGCTGTTCTTCACCGTGTTCCTGCTGTTCGGCATCATCCTGCTGCACGAACTCGGCCACTGCTACGGCGGGTTCCGGTCCGGCGGCGAGGCGTCCGAGATCCTGATCTGGCCGCTGGGCGGGCTGGCGTACGTGGACGTGCCGCACAACTGGAAGGCGCACACGGTCACGGCCGCCGCCGGGCCGGCGGTCAACGTGGTGCTGTGCCTGGTCTGCGGGCTGGTCCTGTTCGCCAACGGTCTGCTCCCCGGCGTGAACCCGATCTACGACCCGTATGTCTCGGAGATGAAGAACTACCGCGACGGCCGGGTGTACACCAGCGAGTACGGCTGGAACCTGTACAGGCCTGGGTCGCAAGATCGGGTCAACCTGCCCGATGAGATGCAGGCCAAGCTCAGCAAGCCGGACGAGTCGAGTGCTGCCCTGGTCAACGCGACGCTGGAGCGGGCCGTCGCCGACACCTGGCTCGTGTGGGTGAACCGAACGTTCTGGCTGAGCTGGGTGTTGTTGCTCATCAACCTGCTGCCGGCGTTCCCGCTGGACGGCGGGCAGATCATGCAGGGGCTGATCTGGGCCCGGTCCGACTACCGCCGGGGGACGACGATCGCGTGCTACTCCGGCTACGTCGTCGGGGTACTGCTGCTGATCGTGGCGATCGCGGCAAACGAGGCGCTGCTGCTCGGGCTGGGGCTGTTCATGTTCTACGCCTCGTCGGTGAAGCTGCACGCTCTGGAGGTCGAGGAAGGTGTGTACGGCGACTTCTCACAGGGGTACATGAGCCTGGACCGGGACGAGCCAGCACCGCGGCCGAGGCGGCCGAACGTCCTCAAGCGGTGGCTCCAGGCGCGCGCCGCACGACGGCTGCAACGGGAGATCGAGCAGCGGCAGGCCGAGGATGAACGGATGGACTCGCTCCTGGACAAGATCGCCCGGTTCGGCAAGGACACATTGACCGACGAGGAGCGGCGGTTCATGGAACGCGTCAGCGCGCGGTATCGGAACCGTTGAGCGGAAGAACAATCGAGTGCCCCCCAAGCCCACCCGCCGAGGCGGGTGGGCTTTTTCGAGGATGAACTGTGTCGAAGTTGATCGAGACGCGACCGCCGAGCGGGTTCCGCGACTACGAACCGGAGAAAATGATCCCGAAGGAGCGGATGCTCCAGACCGCCCGCGAGGTGTGCCGTTCCTATGGGTTCACGCCGATCGACACCCCGGCCGTCGAGTCGCTTGAGGTGCTGCTGGGCAAGGGCGGTGAGGAGTCCGACAAGCTCGTCTACCGGGTCCGCGGTGCGAAAAGCGAGGTCGAGGAAGCCGGCCTGCGGTTCGACCTGACAGTGCCGTTCGCCCGGTTCGCGGCTCGGTACGTCCCGGGTGCCGGGACGCCGTTCAAGCGCTACGCGACCGGTCCGGTCTGGCGCGGCGAGCGGCCGGGTCAGGGCCGGTTCCGCGAGTTCTGGCAGTTCGACTTCGACACCATAGGCACTACCGCGAACGCCTCGGATATCGAAATCGTTCTACTCATCGACGACCTGTTCACCCGTCTAGAACTGCTGCGAGTCGAGGTCCGAGTCAATAACCGAATGGTCCTGAACGGCCTGCTCGAAAGTCTTGCACTATCCGATAAATCCGTCCCCCTGCTCCGCTCGCTGGACAAGCTGCCAAAGATCGGCCGCGACAAGGTGATCGAGGAGATGGTCCGCGAGGCCGGCGTCACCACCGAGCAGGCCGCCCGCGTGCTGGTTCTCGCCGAGACGACCGGCACGAACACCGAGGTGCTGGACCGGGTGGAGCGGGAGTTCGGGTCGAACGAACGGACGGCCGAGGGTGTTCGCCGGCTGCGGGAGTTGGTCGCGGTCTGCGCCGCGGTGGGCGTGCCGGACGGCCGCGTGAAGATCGACCTCAGCATCGCCCGCGGACTGGACTACTACACGGGCACCATCTACGAGACGTTTCTGACCGACATGCCAGGGATCGGCAGCGTCTGCTCCGGCGGGCGGTACGACAACCTCGCCAGCCTGTACACGAAGCAGGTTCTTCCGGGCGTCGGCGCGTCGGTCGGGGTGGACCGGCTACTGGCGGCGATGGAGGAGTTGAAGCACCCGTGGATGAGCGGCGGTGCGACACCGGCGCAGGTGCTGGTACTCCAGTTCGACGCGGCCCGGCTCGGCGACTACCAGCGGGTCGCCCGGGAGTTGCGCGCCGCCGGGATCGCCACGGAGGTCTATCCGGATGCCTCAAAGAAGCTGAAGGCCCAGTTCGAGTACGCGGACAAACGTGGCTTCCGACTGGCGCTGATCGCCGGACCGGATGAGTACGAGAAGGGCGTGTGGAAGGTCAAGGACTTGGCGAAGCGGGAAGAGGTGGCAGTCCCGACGGCCGAACTGACCAATCGGATCGCACGGATGTTACGAGACTGATCCGGTCTTCGCCCCGGAGGGGCGTTCCGTCGGTAGCCCGGGGCGGAAGCCCCGGGACGCGAACCGTCCCCAGCACCCCAGCCCCAGAGGGGCGTTCGTCATGGCCCAGACGTACACCCAACTGTTCTACCACCTCGTGTTCAGCACCAAGAACCGCGAGCCCCTCATCCTCCCCGACTGGCGACCGGACCTGCACGCCTACATCGGCGGGATCGTCCGCAACCGTCGAGGGGAACTGATCGCTGCCGGCGGCATCCCAGACCACATCCATCGTCCGGGACATCAAGGCCATCTCCTCCGGGTGGCGGCACGAGAACGGCGACCCGAGGTTCTTCTGGCAGGGCGGCTACGGCGCGTTCACGGTGAGCAAGTCGATGATCGAGACCGTCACCCGGTACATCGACCGGCAGGAGGAACACCACCGGATTCAGACGTTCCGGGAGGAGTTCATCGACCTGCTCCGCCGGCACGGGGTGGAATACGATGAGCGGTATCTATGGGATTGATCCCCACGGCCGCCCCTTGTATGTTTCGTACACCGAAGGGAACAGGTGGGGTAGACCGTGTGCCCCTCGGGCCACGAGCCCGACCCGGAGCGAGGATCACCCCACCG
>Ga0247822_10002595_pt1 | contig 11579 bp, 8 predicted proteins | sample 13C_Cellulose_Da_FD_192423 | JGI IMG/M metagenome (GOLD analysis project Ga0247822, IMG submission 192423) | Soil microbial communities from agricultural site in Penn Yan, New York, United States - 13C_Cellulose_Day30 | ecosystem: Environmental > Terrestrial > Soil > Agricultural land | place...
CGCATAGAAGCAATAGGCGACGCCGATCAGCCACAGCTGCGGCAGGCTGAGCAGCTTCTTCCACGGCGTGCCCGAATGGCCGCCATACTCGTCGCTGCCGATCTCGGCCACTTCCTCGGCCGTGATGCCCGGCTGGTCGGCGGGGCGGTCATGATACCAACGCCACCACGCAAATCCCCACAGAAAGCCGATCACGCCCAGGATGACGAACACCGCCTGCCAGCCGAGATGCGCATTCATCGGCACCAGCAGCAACGGCGCGAGCGCTCCGCCGAAGCGGCTCGCCGCCCAGATCACGCCCTGGCCGCGCGCGCGCTCGCGCGCCGGCAACCAGCGGTAGAGCACGCCCGACATGTTGGGATAGGCACCCGCTGCGCCTAACCCGAACAGGAAGCGCGCGGTCGCAAGCTGCCAGAAGTTACGGCAGAGCGCGGTGATCGCGGTGAAGAACGACCACCAGATGGTGATGCGGGTCAGTTCCTTGCGATAGCCATGCCTGTCCCCCATCGCGCCCGATGGGATCTCGAACACCGCATAGGCGATGACGTATGCGCTCAGCACCCAGCCCCATTGCTCGGGGGTGATCGCCAGATCCTTCTGGATCGTCGGTCCGGTGACCGCGATCGCCATGCGGTCGATGAAGGTGATGACCGACAGCGTGGCAAGGAAGCCGAGAACGGCATGCCGCTTCTTCACTTGGTGAAAGCCTTCAGCACGTCGGCCGCGCGCAGCATGCCAAGCTCCGGACTCGACAGCACCGGCGCCGTGACCGCGCCGTCGGGCAGGCTCGCGACGACGCGCGCCATCGATGCCTGCGCCAGCACGATCGCGTCGACATCGGCGAGCGCAGTCGTCAGCGCTTCGCCGACGATGCGGTCATGCGTCGCACCGTCGCCCGCCATCACCGCGTCGAACGCACCTTCGCACAGATGCGCGACCAGTTCGATGTCCTTGCCCTGTTCGGCGGCGACGCGGCGGACGAGGTCGGCGGTGGGGTCGAGCGTGGTGGAGAGCGTCGCGACCACGCCGATCCGGGTCGCGCTCGCCACCGCCTGCTCGGCCATCGCGCGGTCGACGCGCAGCACGGGCTGGTCGTACAGCTCCGCCGCCATCTCGACCGCACGGCCGATCGACGAACAGGTGACCATCGCGACATCGCATCCGGCATCGAAGGTCGAGCCGACCAGCCGGATCACCTGCCGCATCGTCGACTTCTGAAGGTGCCCCGCTGCGATCGTGTTCTTGATCGTGCTTTCGTCGACGAAGTGCAGGATGCGCACATCGGGCATCACCCGCGCCGCGATCTCGTTGAACACGCCCGCCAGCATCGGCGAATTATGGACGAGCCCCAGCGTCGGCATCGGTGTTTCCTCTCCGTCTATCTTGTAAATTCGTGCGTGCCCGCGCCGACTTCGAACCGGGTCAGGCCCTCTTCCTCGCGCGCGTCCGGGACGCCGTTCCAGCCGATGCCCGGCAGCTCGACCTCGGCGACGGTGTTCGCCGGCACGGTGAGCGCGAACCGCTTGAGGCCATCGGCATCGCCGCCGGTCTCGGTGGCGATCAGCCCCACCGGGGACTCGAACCGCGCGGCAACGCGTCCGACCTGCGGCAGCCAAACCGGCCGCACCGCGATCCGGCGGAAGCCCGGTGCCGCCGGTGCGATCCCCGCCAGCCGCCGGTAGAAGAAGCCGACCACCGCGCCGAACGCGTAATGGTTGTAGCTGTTCATGCTGAGATCGCCGGTGTCGCCGTTCCAGCGCTCCCACACCGTCGTCCCGCCCTGCTGCGGCATATAGCCCCAGCTGGGGTAACCGGTCTGGAGCAGCAGGCCCGAAACCTCCTCCCACAGCCCCGCATCCGCCAGCACGTCGAGCAGGTACGGCGTGCCGAGGAAGCCGGTCGACAGCTTCATGCCGCGCCCGCGAATCTCGTCCGCCAGCACCTGCGCCGCCGCGGCGCGCCGATCCTCGGGCACCAGTCCGAAGGCGAGCGACAGCACCTGGCTGGTCTGGCTGCCATTGCCGCACACGCCGTCTTCGCCCACGAACTCGGCGGCATAGGCATCGACGATCGCCTCGTGCAGCGCGCGATAGCGGACCTCGTCGGCGTCACGCCCGGTCGCCGCCGCCATCTCCGCCATCAACTCGGCCGACCACGCCCAATAGGCGGTGGCGCAGAGGATGCGCGGCGTGGTCTCGTCGTCGGGCTTGATCGCGTCGACCGACAGCCAGTCGCCCAGGTCGAGCCCGCGGTCGTTGCGCCAGACATGATCGGGATTGGTCCGCGCGACATAGGCCATCCAGCCTTCCATCGCGTCCCAATTCTCGTCGATCACTGCGGTGTCGCCATAGCGCTGCCACAGCTGCCAGGGCAGGATGATCCCCGCTTCGCTCCACCCCGCGGTCACGACATCGGGGAAGGACAGCGGCTGCGGCACCACGATCGGATATGCCCCGTCAGGCCGCTGCGCCGCGCGCGCTTCGAGCAGGAAGCGGCGGATGAAGGCATCGACCTCCATGTTGAACGCGGCGGCGTCGAGGAACACCTGGATATCGCCCATCCAGCCCAGCCGTTCGTCGCGTTGCGGGCAATCGGTCGGTACCGCAAAGAAGTTCGACCGCTGGCTCCACAGCGCATTGTTCCAGATCGACTGGAGCAGCGGCGCGTCGCGGAAGGTCATTGCACCCACTTCGCGGCAGGCGCTGTGGACGATCACCCCCTCGATATCGTCGGCGGTCGGCGTGCCCGGCCAGCCCGCGACCTCGACATAGCGGAAGCCGTGATAGGTGAAGTGCGGCTCGAAACTCTCGACCGCGCCGGTCCCGGCGAGGGTGAAGCTGTCGGTGGCCTTGGCGAGGCGCAGGTTGGACAGGTCCGCCGTCCCATCCGCATTGAGCAGCTCGGCGAATTTGGCGGTGATCGTCGTGCCCGCCGGCCCCGTGGCGCGCATGCGCACCCAGCCCGGAAAATTCTGGCCGAAGTCGAAGACGAAGCGGCCCGGCACCGGCTCGCTGACCGACACCGCGCGGCACACGCCATTGCGTTCGAGCAGGGGCGAGGTCTGCGCGATCAGCTTGGCTTCGGGCGCGGCGCCAACCTTGACGCCCGCCCAGCCCGACGCGTCGAACCCCTGCGCCGACCAGCCCGGCACGATGCGGCGGGCGTCGAACGTCTCGCCGTCATAGATTTCGGACTTCAGGATCGGGGAGGTCGCGATCTTCCAGTCCGGCCCCGTCGTCACCCAGTCGTGCGTGCCGTCTTCATAGTCGATCCGCAGCATCGCGCGGAACCGGCGCGGCGCGGGGCCGAAGCCATAGCGCTCGATCCGCCAGCCGAACGGCGAGGCGTAGAAGCCATCGCCGACCACTGCGCCCAGTGCATTCTCACCCTGCGCGATCAGCGCGGTCACGTCATGCGTCTGGTAGAGGATATGGCTCTTCGCGACGGTGATCTCGGGCGCGAGGATCGCCTCGCTCACCTTCTGCCCGTTGATCCGCGCATCATAGGCGCCCAGCGCCGTCGCGTAGAGCCGTGCAGCGGCCACCGATTTCGAGACCTCGAAGCCGGTGCGCAGCAGCATCGCCGGTTCGCCCGGCCGCGGGTCGCCCTGCACCCAGCTCGTGCTCGGCACCACCGCCGCCCAACCGCTCGCATCGTAACCGGTGTCAGTCCAGCCCTCGGGGGCATCGGGCATCACCCGGAACGCGCTGCCCGTGATCCGCTCGATGCTGCCGTCGGCGCGGTGGAGCCGGATCAGCGCGGCGAAGGCGCCGCCATCGACCGGGAAGAAGCCCTGCGTGTCCGCCTCGACCAGCGCGCAGACGCTGTTGCGGCCGGGCTTCACCTCACCGTCATAGGCGGCCAGCGTCCCCCAGAAGGGCAGATAGGTGTCCCAGTCGAAATGCCAGTCGAGCGGCGACTTGACGCCATTGACCCACACGCCGCGCAGATGGTCCTTGCCCGCGATCAGTACCTCGGCCCGGACCAGATCGGCGGGGGCATCGAAGTCGATGCGGAAGGCGTGCGGGCGCGCGTCGAGCGAGACTTCGCCCCATACCCAGCTGACCCCGGCGGCGCGGTCGGCGGCGGCATTCTCGTCCTCCGCCTCGATCCAGTCGCCGCGCCAGTCGGCGGGCGAGAGCAACCCGGCCTCGAACCATGCGGGTGCCGAGGCGACGCCGTCGGCCTCGACGGTCCACCACACCCGCTGCATGGCTTTCAGCGCCGGACCGCCATAGGCGATGTCGAAACTCGCATCGCTCGCGACATCGCCGCTGTCCCACAGCAGGTCGCCCGCCGCCAGCGCGGCCTCACTCGCCGCGGCGCGGATGCGGTAGCCGGCCTGTTTCTCCGCATCCTCGATCCGCCACGACAGGCGCGGATGCGCGACCTGCGTGCCGAGCAGATCGACGGTATATTCGGCGCGCAGATCGGTGACGCGCATCAGAGGGTCAGACCGAGACGATAGATGCGGTTGGCGTTGCCGCCGAACAACGCCGCACGCTCATCCGCGCTGAAATCGGCGGTGATCGCGTCATAGGCATCGAAATGCTTGTCGAAGCTGCCGAACAGCTTGTCGGTCGGGAAGTTGCTCGCGAACATCGCGCGGTCCGTTCCGAACAGCGCGATCGTCTCGAGCACATAGGCGCGCGCCTGATCGACGTCCCATGGCCGCCAGGTGAAGCCCATGCCGGAGATCTTGACCGCGACATTGGGCAGCGCCGCGAACCCCGCCATGCCGCGCCGCCACTCGCCCCAGCCGTCGGCGTCGCCGGGGATCGCCATTCCGGTGTGGTTGAGGATCACCTGCGTATCCGGGTGCTTCGCGATCAGCTCAGCGAGATGCGCGAACTGGCCGGGATAGGCCTGAAGGTCGAAGCTCAGATCGAACTTCTTCAGCAGCCCGAAGCCGCGCATCCACGCGCTGGTCGTGGTCACGTCGGCAGGCGAATAGCTGCGCGCAGGATCGGGGTGCCAGTTGATGATATGGCGGATACCGCGGACATTGGCATGCTCGACATGCGCCGCCAGCAGCGTCTCGACTTCGGGATGGTCGAGCGCGGCGAACGCGACGATGCCGGTCGGCATGCCGCGCGCATCGGCCATGGCCTGAAGCCATTGCGTCTCCTTGAGCGCATCCGCCGGGTCCGCCCCCGCGTCGATATGCACGATCCCGCGCACGTCCCATTTGCCGGCATCGGCAAGATAGGCGTCGAGCGGATAGTCCACCGCGATCGGCTCGACGCTCCCATTGGGGTTGTCGGTGTCGAACGGGCCGGTCAGCCACGGATAGCGGATGTGCTGCAGGTCCCAGAGATGGACGTGCGGATCGACGAGGGGGGGACGCTGGCTCATCTCAGAAGGTCGTCCGCCCGCCCGAGGTGTCGAAGGTCGAGGCGGTCGTGAAGCTGCACTCCTCGCTCGCCATGAAGCAGACCATCGCCGCGCTCTCGTCCACTTCGCCAAGACGGCCCATCGGAATCTTCGAACGCATGTAATCGACCTGGCTCTGCGGCAGCTGGGCGAGGATCGGGCTTTCGAACGTCGCGGGCGTCAGCGTGTTCGCGATCACGCCCTTCCCCGCCAGCTCCTTGCCGAGCGACTTGGTCAGGCCGATCACCGCCGCCTTCGACGCCGAATAGGCGCTGGCGTTGGGATTGCCTTCCTTGCCCGCGACCGAGGCGATGTTGACGATCCGGCCATAGCCGTTCGCGAGCATCAGCGGCACGATCGCGCGGTTGCAGTAGAACAGCCCGTTGACGTTGATGTCGAACACGCGAAGCCAGCTGTCGATCGGGAATTCATGCACCGGCACGGTCGCGCCGGTGATGCCCGCCGAGCAGACGAGGATATCGACCTTGCCGCCCAGCGCCGCAGCGCTGGCCGTGGCCGCAGCCTCGACCGCCGCCGCGTCCGACACGTCGAGCGCCTCGACATGCGCCGCGCCGGTCTCGCCCTTTGCGGCGGCCAGATTGTCCGCGCTCAGATCCCAGAGAGCGACGCTGCCGCCCTCGGCGACGATGCGCCTGGCCACCGCCTTGCCGAGACCCGACGCGCCGCCCGTGACGATCGCCGTGCGCCCGGCGAAACGGCCTGCATAGATGCTCACTTGGCCGCCCATGCGACGAAGTCCTGGCGCTGCTCGCCCAGCTTCTCGATGCCCAGTTCGACCACGTCGCCGGCCTTGAGATACCAAGGCTCGGGCTTCTGGCCGAGGCCGACGCCCGGCGGGGTGCCGGTGGTGATGACGTCGCCCGGGAGCAAAGTCATGATCTGCGACAGGTACGACACGATCTGCGCAACGGTGAAGATCATCGTCTTGGTATTGCCGTTCTGGACCTTCTTGCCGTTGACCGACAGCCACATCGACAGGGCCTGCGGATCGCCGACCTCGTCGGACGTCACCAGCCACGGGCCGATCGGACCGAAGGTCGGGAAGCCCTTGCCCTTGTCCCAGGTCATGCCGCGCTCGGTCTGCCAGTGGCGCTCGGACACGTCGTTGACTACGCAATAGCCCGCGACATGGTCCAGCGCGTCGGCTTCGGAAACATAGTTGGCGGCGGTGCCGATGACGATGCCCAGCTCGACTTCCCAGTCGGTCTTCTTCGAATCCCTGGGGATCGTCACCGGGTCGTTCGGACCCTGGATGCAGCTCACCCACTTGTTGAACACCACCGGCTCCTCGGGGATCGGCAGGTTCGATTCATGCGCGTGATCGACATAGTTGAGGCCGATCGCGACAAACTGGCGCGTGCCACCGACGCACGGGCCATAGCGTACGCCGTCCTCGACCAGCGGCAGGCTGGCGGGATCGATCGCCGCCAGCTTGGCGAGGCCGTCCTTGCCGATCGCATCCGGGCCGATATCGGCGACATGCGCCGACAGGTCGCGGATGCGGCCATCGGCGTCGATCAGGCCGGGCTTCTCGGCGCCCGGGGCACCATAACGGCAGAGCTTCATGGGTCTTCCTTCGGTCTTGAATGTCAGTCGTTGGGATAGGGGCGATGCAGCGCGATGTCGCGGTTCAGCTCGACGCCGAAGCCCGGCTTGTCGAGCTCGCTCGCGCGGATCTTGCCGTTCACCGGCACCGGCTCGCCCAGCAATTGCGGCGCGAACATCGGCACCACCTCGGTCGGCCCCGGGTGCATCATCAGGAACTCGGCGAAGGGCGAATTGTGACGCGTCACCACGAAGTGATAGCTGTAGACCGAGGATCCGTGCGGGACCATCAGCACGCCCTTCTTGTCGGCGTCGTCGGCGATCTTGATCAGCTCGGTCACGCCGCCGCACCAGCCCACGTCCGGCTGGATGATGTCGCAGCAGTCCATTTCGAGCAGCATCTTGAAGCCCCAGCGGGTCGATTCATGCTCGCCGGTGGTGACCAGAAGGCCGTCGGGCGCGTTCTTCTTGAGCTGCGCATAGCCCCAGTAATCGTCGGGCGAGAGCGCTTCCTCGATCCATTTGAGGCCGCATTCGTTCCACGCGCGGTGCGCCAGCTTCGTCGCATAGTCGATGTCGAGCGCCATCCAGCAATCGTACATCAGCCAGAAATCGTCACCGCACTTCGCGCGCATGTCAGCGAGCAGCGCGATGTTCTTCTCCATCCCCGCCTCACCCTCGGCCGGGCCGTGGTGGAGCGGAAGCTTGCCGCCGATAAAGCCCATTTCCTTGGCCAGATCGGGCCGCGCGCCGGTCGCGTAGAATTGCATCTCGTCGCGCACCGCGCCGCCGAGCAGGTGGTAGACCGGCTCCTGGCGCAGCTTGCCGAGCAAATCCCAGATCGCGAGGTCGACGCCCGAGATCGCGTTCACGACCAGCCCCTTGCGCCCGTAATATTGGGTCGAGAAGTACATCTGGTCCCAGATCGTCTCATAGTCCGACGGGTCGCGCCCGATCAGGAAGCGCGACAGATGCTTCTCGACGATGAAGCAGGCGGGCTCGCCACCGGTCGTCACCGCGAAGCCGATCGTGCCGTCCTCGGCCTCGAGCTCGACCACCAGCGTGCCGAGCACGTTGATGCCGAAGCTCTGGCGGCTGGCGCGATACTCGGGATATTTCGCCATCGGCGTCGCGATATGATCGTCGATCCAGTGCCCTGCGCCCTGATCGTGATAGTCGGCACCGCCACCGCGCACCGTATAGGCGCGGACATATTTGATCTTCGGAAGACCCACGGATTTCCCTTCGCTCATCGTGCGGTGCCGTCCAGCACCAGCACCCAGTCATTGCCCGCCGCGGTCTCACCCGGCGGATCGAAAATCTGCACGCCGCGATTGGCGAACTCGCCCGCGGGCGTGAACTTGCCGTCACGCGGCGAATACCATTGCGCCTTCACCCGGCTCCCGGTGATCGCGCCCAGCTTCAGCGTGAAGGGACGGCCCGTATAGGTGTAGGCGAAGGCGTAGGCCTTGCCCCGGCTCGCCAGCACGCGGTCGTAGCGCACGCCATTGTCGGCGATCATCGCCTGGTCGGGCACGCGCTCCAGCATCGGGCGGGATTCGATGAGGGTGCGCACATGCCGCATCTGGTCCGCCCCCGGCGCGCCCGGCGCAGCAAGCGAGGTGTCCCAGCGCTGATTGGGTTCGAAATTGGCGTCCTTCGAGCCGGCCACGAACATCTGCATGACGTGGTTCTCGCCATAGGTGTGGCCGAACGCGCCCGCCATCACGCCCCACCAGGCATAGCGGCGCACGTCCGCCGCCTTCCAGCGCGGCTGGCTCTGCTCGTGCAGGCCGTGCGGGATATTCTCGTAGCTCGGCTCGCCGTCGATCGTCGGCTTGGGCGGGGTGCGCGCCAAGTCCTGCTCGACATAGCGCCAATTGTCCTCGCCGATCGCGTTCGGCCCTTCCTGCGCGTAGCTGCGATGGCCCGACTGGAACATGTTGAAGTCGAGCCACGGCGCCTGATGCCATTGCCAGGACGAGGCCGTCCGCCCGATCGGATGGAAGGTCATCAGCTGCTTCGGCGCGATCTTCTTGATCGTGGTGCCGAGCGCGTCCCACACCGCGGTGCGCATCTCCGAACGGGTATCGCCGCCGTTGAGCCAGATGACGTTGGACGCCTTGCCGTACCGCTCGGCCATGAAGCGGCCGTACGCCTCGACATTCTTCTCGTTGAGCTGGCGCTCCATCGCGAGATCGCCCCAGGCGGGCACCATCGCGACATAGATGCCGTGCGCCGCCGCACGCTCGACCACCCAGTCGAGATGATCCCAATAGTCATACTCGCCGGCCTTGGCCGGATCCCTGCCCGGCGTGGTCCGCGGCCGCCCCGGATCGCCATCGACCAAAGCCGGCGCGTCGTAGCGGTTGGTCATCTTGTTGGTGTGGAGGACCATCACCTGGATGACGTTGAAACCCTGCCGCTGGCGGGTGCTGAGATAATGTTCGGTCTCGTCGCGGTTGAGGCGGCTGAGCAACAGCCAGGCGGTGTCGCCCAGCCAGAAGAAGGGCTTGCCGCCCGCCTCAAGATAGCGGTGATTGGCCGAAACGCTGAGCGGGGGCGTCTGCGCAGCGGCGGGAATGGCGGCCGACGCCGCAAGCGCCATCAGCATCGTTCGCATTCCACTCTTCACTACCGACATCCCCACGCTCTCCCGGACCCGCCGCCGGACATGCGGCACGGCTCATTATCGACGCACGGGACTCGCCGTCCCGATCCTTGCACATTTTAAATATAATAGTATTATTTGGTCAAGCGTCTCGATGCGCTAAAACCGCCGGCGCGGGGCCGCCCGTCGCCCAATCGAGCAGCTCGATCGTGTGGACGATCGGCGTGTCGCCGTGGCGGGCGATCTGCATCGCGCAGCCGACATTGCCGGTGGCGATCACATCGGCCTGCAACCGATCGAGATTGCCTGCCTTGCGCGCGCCCAGCTGCCCGGCAATCTCGGGCTGGAGGATGTTGTACGTTCCCGCCGATCCGCAGCAAAGATGCGCCTCGGCGGGCGTGCGCACGGTATAGCCCGCGGCCGCCAGCAGCCGCTTGGGCGCATCGGTCACCTTCTGCCCGTGCTGGAGCGAGCAGGCGGCGTGATAGGCGACGGTGAGGCCGCGCCCGTCGCCGGCCGGAAGCTCGATCTCGGCGAGCAGCTCCGAAACATCCCTGGCCAGCGCCGAGACCCGCGCTGCCTTGCCGGCATAGGCCGGGTCGTTCCGCAGCATGAAACCATAGTCCTTGATCGTCGTACCGCAGCCTGAGGCGGTCACCACGATCGCGGCCAGCCCGCCGCCCTCGATCTCGCGCATCCATGCGTCGACATTGCGTCGCGCGGCGTCGAGCCCGTCGGCCTCGCGCCCCATATGGTGGACCAGTGCGCCGCAGCAGCCCTCGCCCGCGGCGAACACCACGTCATAGCCCGCGCGGTTGAGCAACCGGATCGCCGCCGCCCGATATTCGGGCTTGAGCACCGGCTCGGCGCAGCCCTGGAGCAGCGCGACACGGCCACCAGCGCCGGACACGGTCGTGTTCACGGCAGCAACCGGCGACGGCACATGCTTCGGCGCCATCGCCAGCATCGCCGCGAGCGGCTTCACCCCCGCGATCAGCGGCGCGAAGGGCCTCCCCAGTTTCGCCAGGGTCAGCGCTGCGCGGAACCGGCCGGGATAGGGCAGCACCGCCGCAAGCAACCGCCGAACAACGCGCTCATGCCAGGGGCGCTTGTAGTTCTCATGGATGTACGCCCGCGCATGATCGACGAGGTGCATATAGTTCACGCCCGACGGGCAGGTCGTCATGCACGACAGGCAGGACAGGCAGCGGTCGATATGCTTGACCGTCTCCGGTCCCGGCTTGCGCTGGTTCTCCAGCATGTCCTTGATCAGGTAGATGCGGCCACGCGGACTATCGAGCTCGTCGCCGAGCAGCGCATAGGTCGGGCAGGTCGCGGTGCAGAAGCCGCAATGCACGCATTTGCGGATCACGCCCTCGGACGACGCCATCGCCGGGTCTGCAAGCTGATCGGGGGTGAAGCGGGTCTGCATCTAGAAGCGTCCCGTCTCGAAGACGCCATCGGGGTCGAAGGAACGGCGCACCCGTTGCTCGATCGCTGCCAGCGCGGAAGGTTGCGGATGGAGGGCGGGAACCGCGCGGCGCATCGACTCGCTGGCGCGAACCAGCATCGCGTGCCCGCCCGCCGCTTCGGCAGCCGCCCGGATCACGGCGGGATCGGCATCGCTCGCCAGCCAGATCAAGCCGCCCGCCCAGTCGAACAGCCATTGCGCATCGGGCAGCGCGGCGATGACACCCGGCGCCCTGCCCGGCGCAACGACCAGCCGCCACAGCGGCAACGCGTCCGGCAGCGGCGTAACGTCGCGCACGGCCAGCCACAGCGCGTCACCATCCTCGACCGCCGCGAATTCGGGCAGCATCGCCGCGCGTGCCGCGACCGATTCCGCGAATCCGTCGAGCCGCACCACAGTCACCGCCTCGCCGCGCCACGCGGGCAGATGCGCCGCGGCGGTCACCTCCGCCGCCGATCCCATCGCGCACGCCATCGCGGCGACTGCACCCGACGCATCGAGCCCGCGCATCGCCAGCGTCAACCGCGTGCGCGGCGCGGGCAGCACCTTGAGCGTCAC
>Ga0247822_10002599_pt1 | contig 11564 bp, 8 predicted proteins | sample 13C_Cellulose_Da_FD_192423 | JGI IMG/M metagenome (GOLD analysis project Ga0247822, IMG submission 192423) | Soil microbial communities from agricultural site in Penn Yan, New York, United States - 13C_Cellulose_Day30 | ecosystem: Environmental > Terrestrial > Soil > Agricultural land | place...
CGGACGGCCGCAGTGCGGAAGCAACCGACGTACCCGCGGACGGTTAGCCGGTAGACGCCGCGGTCGAACGTCGGGGTTACATCCACGACGTGGGGGAAATGTCGCACGAGGTCATCGACGTCCGCGCGCGGCAGCCGGCGGACCGCCGACCGCCGCTCGGTCAAGACGATCGTTCGCAGCCGCCCGCTCACGGTTCTGTCTCAGGCGGCGGCTCGTCGGAGAACGGCAGATGGTCGGTTTCCAGCCGCTCCGGTATTCTCGGCGTCGGAAGTCTCCGTCGGTGTTGCGGGTCGAACAGTCGAAAGCCGATGTCTGTCCCAGGCTTGCCGGTGGAGTCGAGAGTGACGCCCCCGTCATCGACCCCGTTCGAGCCGACGGCGTAGACCACCGCGCCGTCGTCCGTCAGCCGGTACGCAAGCGGCCTACCGGTGTACGGATCCTCCGGCACCTGCGGCAAGATGTCCCGCGGGATCGCAGCCAGTGACTCCGGCCATCGGCCGTACTGCCGGCGGTATCGCTCACATGCGAGTGCCGCGACCGAAGTCGCACAGGCGACCCGGGTGCGGTTGTCCGCCTCAGCTACCTTCGTGTATGTAGGCAAGAGCAGTAAACCCATAATGTTCTCAAAGTTCCGCGACGGTGGGCAGATTCGATCGAACGTCGCAATACGCTCGGGGGCGGGTAGTCTGTCCGCCTCGATCATCTTGTCGTAGAGATTGATCAGCGCCGCCTGTTGGCCAGGAAGGTGCTTGCGGTAGAGCACCAGCCTGCTAAGTAAGACGGGCGACACGCCCTCCCGCCCGACGGCTTGCTCAAGGACGTTCGCGACGTCCTTCGCGGGAATGATGCCGTCGTCGATGTTCTGAATCAGCTTGAACATCATGGCCCGCTCCCCACGCAGTCCGTAGGTCAGGCGGGACACCGACAGTTCCGCGGCGAACTCAGACTGTAACTCGGCCAGCCCGGTAGCCGGTTCACCGAGTCCGAGGACCCGCTCCAGCGCGCTATTGGCAAGCATCACCTGGCCCATCCGCACCAGTTGCGAGATCAGCGACGGCTCGTCGCCGATCCCGCGACCGCAGTTGAGGATGGCGTGGCAGGACTCTACCGCCTCGTCCGTGCGGCCGGCCGTGGCCAGCACGGCGGCGTCGTACTCAAGGAGTGCCCCCGCACTTCGCATCTTCGTGTCTTCTGGCAAGAGTGTCTGTAGCGGGTCGGGCTCGGCGAACAGGAGGCGGAATCCGCCACTGATCAGGTGGCGGACCGACCGGGCGACCGCGATCGCCTCGCCGCAGTCCTGGTAGAGTCGTGCCGACTCGCAGACGTCCTCGGAATGTGGCAAGACGCCGACCTTCAGGTCGGCCCACCAGCGCTCCTCGTGCTTCAACTTCTCGAACGAAGCGGGAACCAGCTTGGCGGCCTCCAGCGCCCGCTCGGCCGCGTTGCGGTCCTTCGGTGGGAGGGTGGCGTTACGCCTGGCACACAGGTCGGCGGCGCGCCAGCCCGGCGATTCGGCGTCGAGCTTGCGGACAGCTTCGTCCCGCCGGGCCTCGCCGCGGGCACGGGTTATCTTCCATTCGGCGTAGACTCCCCCGACGACGAGCACGACGAGCAGGCACCCCGACAGGCCGACCCAGAACCACCACTTCCGCGCGAGCTTTCGCAGCATGAGTGACTCGAATGGAAGTACGGACCGGTTACGTGTCGGAGGCCGCAGTCCGGGCTGTTCTTCGCTTCTTCACGTCGAACGCTCGTGCCGGGTCGAGCGCCTTCACGCGGTCCGGACGGCCCGGATACAGTTCGTTCATCATAGGGCGGACGTGGTGTTCCCATACGGTGTGCAGGCCATCAACCGTCAGGTCCGGGACCATGAAGAAGCTGTGCCCGATCTGTCGATCTGCCCCCAGGTCGCGGGTCAGTCGGCGGTTGAGATCCTCGAACCATCGCACCAGCCGTGGGCCGAACCGTGGGTCCGGGTCGGCCGGCGGGTGTTCGTCCAGCCACCGCGCCAACAGCGCCGGGTCGGGCGCCATGTCGATGAACGAGAACCGCCGCCGCGTCGCCTGGTCGAGGCCCACCGCCGAGCGGTCGGTCGGGTTCATGGTCGCGATCAGGTACAAGTTGTTCGGCAGTCGGAACGGTTCCTTCGAGTAGGGGAGTGTCACCTCCTGGTCGCGATACTCCAGCAGGAATAACAACTCTCCGAACACGCGGGGGAGGTTGCCGCGGTTGATCTCGTCTATCACCAGGACGTGCGGCTCGGAGGGGTGTTTCACCGCACGGTCGGCGAACGCGATCAGCAGCCCCGGCTCAACCGGGTAAGTCACCTCGCTGCGGCCGTTGTCGGTGACTGACCGCGGTCGGATGCCCTCGACGAACTCCTCGTAGCTGTAGCCCGGGTGGAACTGCACCAGTCGGACATGGTCGGCCCGGTCGCCGGTCAGGAACCGGGCCAAGGACCGGGCGACGTGCGTCTTGCCGGTGCCGGGGACGCCCTGGAGAATGAGCTGCTTCTTGAGCTTTAACAGGTCAAGGGAGCGGGACAGCCACACATCACTCAGGTGTGTGACCGAGCGGAACGCGGTGCGGTCGAACCCGCGGCCGCCGTCCGGCGCGCCGGCCCGGAGGTTGAGTATCCTGCGTGGGTCGTCCTCGACCGCGGCGGCGAAAAGTGGTACAAGCCGGTCGAAGAGGATCAGCGCCTCACCGACCAGCTCGTCGGTTCTCAAAACGCCCGCTTCATCAGGGATCCAGTGATAGGCTGCCAGCTCCTTGCCAGCGGCCCAGGCCCGGAGGTCGGCGGCCGTGCGCATCCGCCGGCCCTGGCCTGCCTTGACCTCTTCGCTCCATGCACACGCTTCGACCGCCCCGGTCGCTCGCAGCGCAGCGAACAGCAACTCGCCGTGCTCCTGGACGTTCTTGCGGAAGCGTCGTCCGGCATCTCGTGCCCGCCGGCCGAGTCGGAACCCGGCCGCAACGCCGGCGGAATCGAGCCGGACGAAGAACTGGACATCCTCACGCCGTGGCCCAGGCCGCTTCCGGGCGAACGTCACCCACAGTGCCGGTGCGTACGGTCCGCCGCGGCCGAAATCGGTCCGGGTGATGCTCGTCAACGCCCGGCCCGGCCGTGGATCGGTCTCAAGCTCCCAGCCGTACTCACCACCCAGGATCGGCCGGACGTACCGGACTGCCAGTGCCTCGCACAGCTCAACCAGGGGCTCGCGCACCGCGTACCGGTAGCGGTCACGCTCGGTGGCCATCCAGCCGGTCCGGTTGTGGCCGGCCAACTCGGACAGGAAGTGGAAAGTATCCGTGCTGAAACCGCCGAATCGCATAGACCTCGAAGGTCCCTCAGCATGGTCGGCGACGGGTTGGGTGTCGAGCGATTCGAGCAGTGGGTAAACTTCAGACGGATGAGCGCGGAAGCGCTGCCGCAAAACGCCCGCTACGTCGCATAGCAGTCGATACCGATCGGGTAGGGCAAGGGACGGGTCAATCGCATCGTCCAGTGCGGCTAGCCCACTTTCGATGCGATCCCCCCACAGCGGGAACCGGCCCGGGTGATGGAGGTGCAGAAGCGCCGCGACTACCCAAAGGCAGTCGTGAGTCGCACAGGGTCCATTGGCCAGGGCAGCTGCCAGGTCATCGGGTACGCGGACAGACTTCAGCCGCTCCACCATCATTAGCCAATCGATCGACGCGACCCCACGGGGTTCGGAGTCCGCTGCCGCGGACAGCCGCCCGACGGCCCGTAGTACACTGCCCGGATCGCCTGCTGTGAGTGCGGCTTCGAGTTCGGTTCGCGCCTGAGTCAGGGTCGTGGTGTGGTCGGCGGTGCGCTTCTTGAGCGGCGTATGCGACCGGAGTTCACGGAGTGCCTGTTCGATCTCAGTGGGAAGTCGATCGAGCGGAGACAGTACCGGTCCGAGTTCACGGCCCTCAAGGCCTGCGACTGCCACGAAGAACGAATCAAAGTCCGTCGCTGTCATGTCCCGGTTTTTGGCCAGCACGGCGTCATATGCGGCGGCGGCGGCCGACCATGACGACGCCAGATCACGGCCTCGGTCGGGTGCGATGAGTCCGACACGGACCAGTCCAGCCGCCACAGACGGAGACCAGAGTGGGAGTCGATCGGGGTCAAGCGACTTCGTCGCCGCCGACCAGAATCGTGGTCCGAGGCCCACAACGTGGTACGCGCCGCCGGGCACGGCGCACCGGGCGAACCGCGCGCCGGTCATGCCCTGGCCCCGGAGCAGGTGACTCAGCCCGTGCCGGATCATCCCTCCACTTCGGACAAGCACGTCCTCATGCCACGGGATGGGTAAGATTGCACGGTAGAACCCCAGAAGCTCCTCAGTCAGTCGGTCTAGCGAACTCTGGTCGAGAAATGACTCACTGAACCACGTCTCGCAGGCGGTGTGAATGGCTTCCTTCTGACAATCGGTCAGGCCGCATCGGACCCTGCTGGCACGAAACGCGGCCAACAGCGGTACAAGTGGCAACTCCCTCCGGGACTTCGGCATGATTCACGCCACTGTAAGCACGACAAACCGAATACACCAACGAACGGGATTGTACCAGCAATGAGATGGGAACGCCCGATTTGGGCTGCAAGACGTGATGATCGAGGTGAAAAAAAATGTCCCGTCGGTGACTGCTTCGGCGTCGCCCAATCACCGAAGCCGCCGTCCGACGGGACACCCCTACATTAAGCCACACCCATATCAGGTACAACCACAAGCTGGCGGATTTTCCTACTGCGGCTGATTGAATGTCGGGTTTTCTGACAATAGATTGGTGTGAATCGATAACGTTGGTTGAACTGAACAATAATAGAACCCATCATTATACGATCATGAGCAATATATTATTATGAAACAAAACTCGACCCGGCTTCCACGGGGAAGTACCGGGCCGAGAAGTCATGTTGAGTGTGGACTATCAGGACTGAACCTTTGCCAGCGACAGGTACAGCTTTGCCAGATGCGACCAACCAGACTCATCCGGAAGTCGATCGGCTGCATCCTGTAGCGCACGGCAGCCGTGGCCAGACTTGCGAGCGAAGAGTTCGGCCATTCCGCGGTTGATCGCAACCAGGTCTTGGTTTCCGTGTTGAGTCCAGGTCACTGCGGCATTATCGGTCTCGCCACGGAGCCACTGGATCGCGGCCTGCTGGTTCTCCCAGACCTGTCGCCAACTGCCCACGCATAGCGGTTCAGCGGTGACGAGGGCCGCTTCCGCGTCTGCCCAGCTACCTAGCCCTGCCGCGATACCAGACGCCAGGAGCAATGCAGTCGGCGATTGCGACCCAAGGGCCTTGCGGACCCAGGCGTGAAGCCCGCTCAGTCCGGGCACAGCCTCCGGCGCGGCGACAAGTCCGGCGTTAGTCGGGATCGTCCTCACTCGTTGCGGAAATAGGCCAGCCGCCATGGGAACCGCCGCGACCGGTAGCGCCAGGGATGCGAAAGTCGCCCATTCTGGCGGGGCCGTCACCTTTTCCGCTTCGACGCCGAACAGCCGGAAGACTGCGTTCGCTTCATCCCAGGTCGAGGAGGACGAGGGCCGGAAACCCCCAGTTGTCTCGTGCGGCTCTACATCGCCACACTCCGGTGCGTCACTGACCGATCCCGCGGCCAGGAAGCGGGTCATCAACTCGTCGATCGACGGCGGGCCAGCAGGCCGGCGGGGTGTAATCGGCTGAGTCATGACGGACGCCTCGGCAAACCGGTCGGGTGATCAATCTTCACCCTTGAACGTACCAGGGAAAACTGCTTGCGCGGAAAAGAAAACCGCCCGTCAGAATGGCGGGCGGATGGGAAAGTTCGGCACATGCCTGAACGTGTTACTGCTTACCGGGTTCGGCCTTCTTCTCCTCCTTGCCCGGCTCCTTGGGCATGGGGGCAGGCTCCTTCTCCGAAGCGGGCTGGGGGACAGGGATCGGGTATCGCGCCATCAACCTACCGAAATCCTCCGGCTTGCCGACCAGCAGTTGGTGGATGGTCTGTAGCCGGGCCTTTAACGTGTTGTCTTGCTCGGCGTCAGCGGCCTTGGCGAGCGCGGCCACCTGGTTCGCTGGGGTCAGCTTTCCGAATGACTGTATGTGCTGGATGGTCTGGTCGCCGGCCCGGACCCGGAGGGGGATCGGCTTGCCCGCACTGAGTACCAGAAACAACAGATCCTGTTGAGCTTCAGCGCTGGGGATGCGACCAACGGCGTCGATGGCGTCCTCGGCCAGTGCATCATCACGCAGTGCACGTCGGAGAGTGGTCTCGGCCGGGCGGACATCGTACCCGCTGATCTCTCCGACCGCCATCCGTCGGAGCCACCCGATGGCATACTTGGCGTCCCGCTTCCTCGTGGCTGCGTCCTGAGGCAGTTGTGACATGTCTTGAGTGGCTGCCCGAATGTCCTCGGACAGACCGGCCAAGCCGTAGGGCTCGGGGGTGAGCTTCACCCGCGGATAGTTCCGTAGGAGCCGTTCGACATCCCGCTCCACATCCGGGTCGCGGGAGGAGTCCGGTGGAAGCATCAATGCCTGACGATCAACACGCGCCAGCAGTTGCTCGTACCGCTCCCGTCGGGCCGGGTCGAGTGCTGCTTCCAACTGTTCAACGAGCCGTCCGAGCCCCTCGGTCGTTACCTCGATGGGGGTCGCGAGCCCCGGGCGGTTACGGACCAGTGCGTTTTGCGCCGTGAAGCGTTTGAACACCTCCGGCGCGGACTGGGGGGTGATCGGGTACTCGGCCGCCAGTGCAGCGTATGTGATCTGCGGCAGTCGCAGCTCGAATCGTGTTTTGAGGTCCTGGGACTGCGGGATGCCGGCCGCGTCTGTCAGACGGGCCAGGCGCTGCAAGCGCACGTCGTAGAGCGTTAGCAGCCTCTGGTCGCGGAGTTGCCGCAGGTCGGATCTGACCTGTGCCTCGTCCTGCACCGGGCGGGTCGGGTCGAACGCGAACGGCGGCGGCACCTGAGTCGCGGACGTCTCGGTGACGGCGATCAGCAGCGCCAGCCGCAGGAGCATGTGGTCCAGGGGCACCGGCCGCGGCGCGTCCGGCGAGGCAACTACCATTACCGGACGACGGGCGACGTTGGCGTCCGACTTCGCCATCGCCAGTAGGTCGGCGAGTACCGGGTCACCGATGTGGCGGTCGATCACGACCAGATCGTAGTCGGCAGACCGCGCGATGCGACGCATCAGCTCGCGCCCCGTCTGGAGCCGCTCGGTCGCGTAGCCGAGCTGGCGCAGGAACGTCGCCATCTTGTCCGATCGGGCATCTCCCGGGTCGGCGATCAGTGCCCGGGCCTGCTCCTTGGTTCCTTCCGGCGGCGACTCGGCCGCGGCCGCGCGGCGGAGCACCTCCACCACTCGGGCCGGCTTGCCGTGGGTCGCCGGGCCAGGTGCCTTCAGTAAGCCGATCGCCGCCGCGAGCTGGACACGCGGGTCCGGGTAGTCGAGCGCCCGGACGAATACACCAGTCTTGCCGGGCGCCGGACCGGTCGCCGCGGTCCGGTCGGCGCGGATCGCTAACAGTCCGGTTAGCCCGAATACCAAAGCTGTCCGCTGCTCAACGATCGCCTGCTCGAGCATGGTGTTGAGCATGTCCGACGGGGCCGCCGCGAGGATCTCGAAGAGGACAGGATCCGCCTCAGCCAGGTCGCGGAACCCCGCACGCTCGACACCGCGTTCGATGGCCACCGCCAGGAATTTTTCCTGGGCCGCCAGGTCGGTCGGACGCAGATCGAGCGCCCACCGCAGATACTTGAGCGCGTAATACTCTTCGGCCTGGGACCGGGTCGCATCGGTGACAGCGACGTTCGATTTTGCCGGGTCCCACGTCCACAGTCGTACCCGATCGGGAGTGCGGAAGCGCGCGGTCCGTCGGGCAAACCCGTCCGCGATCGCGACCAGTTCCGCCTCCGGCTTGCGGCGGGATGCCCCGGCGCCGGCAAGCGTCTCCAGAGTCGTCGTGGCGAACTGCCGTAAGGCCTGCCCGCCTTCGCCCCTGGCAGCGGAGTAGTACCAGAGGTGCGGGACGAAGTCGGTTTCGGCTGCGGAGAGTAGCGGCAAAACCTGTTGCCGGCCGGCGATCGACTTCAAGACCCCGAGCTTGAGGTCGTCCGGCAGACCGTCAGTTGCGGCCAAAAAGCCGGGGCTCGTCTCGACCCCGAGACGGGCGATGGCGCCGATGATGCCGGCCCGCAGTTGGAGGTCGGAAGTCGTGCGTAGTTGTTCCACTATCGTCGGCACCGCAACCTCACCAGCAAGCCGCAGTTGTTGTTCGGCGAAGATTTGTTCCTCTTGACTAGCCCCGAGGTTGCGGACGAACCGGGTGATGCGGTCCGGGTCGCGATGGAGCTTCTTGTTCGCCTCCTCGGCCTGGGCGATGATCCCCTGGACCACCTTGAGCGCCTCGGCGTGGGCCGCCGGGTTATCCGACCAGGACGCGACGTTGCGGAGCTTCAGGAACGTAGTCGGGTCAGCCTGCTGGATGGCGAGGTAGTCCTTCTCGGTCGGGTTGGCAGCCGCGAACGCCTTGAGCCGCTCGGCTGCCACGTCGTACCGGCCGCTACGGATCAACTCCTGGGCCTCGCGGTATAGCTCGATCGGCGACGCCTGCTTTTCCCCGGCCGCCGGGGCGGGCGGTTGTCCGAGGAGCGGCGTGCCGGCGAGGCAGCAGACGGCCCAGCTCAGGGCGAGGGTCGTGGCGCGGGGACTCACCGGGACCTCCTCCGGTCAAAGCGGTCAATCGGGTTATGCGGAATGGGCGAACGGGCCGGGTGGCGAGTCCGGCCCTGCCGTCTAAAGCGATTCTGCACGGCCGGGTCAGGCGAAGCAATCCTCTTCGCACCGGACCAGGTCGTCGAACGTCTCCCGGCGTCGGATCAGTCGGTGGGTGCGGCCTGTAACGAGGACCTCGGCCGCCCGGAGCCGGCTGTTGTAGTTGGACGACATGGCCATCCCGTACGCCCCGGCGCTGAAAACCGCCAGCAGGTCGCCCGTGTTCAGGGCCGGCAGGCTGCGGGCCTTCGCCAGGAAATCCCCCGACTCGCAGACCGGTCCAACCACGTCCTGGCGTATCGTACCGGGCACGTCAACCTCGTAGTCCTCCGGCCGCTCCGGCACCGAGGCCGGTGGGCGGACCGGCCAGATGCGGTGGAAGGAGTCGTACAGGGTCGGCCGGATCAGGTCGTTCATCGCGGCGTCCTGGATCAGGTAGTGCTTGCCGCCGGTGTCCTTGTTGAACAGCACCCGGCTGACCAGCACCCCCGCGTTGCCAACGATGAACCGCCCAGGCTCCAGCACCAGTTGACACCCGGTCTCCGCGACCGCCGGCAGGATCGCCTCGGCGAACACCGTTGCTGGCAGCGCCTCCTGCTTGCGGTAGTGGATGCCGAATCCGCCGCCCATGTTCAGGTATTTGACCTCGTGCCCTTGCTTGCGGAACTCGCGGATAAGTTTGACCGCCTTGTCTGCCCCCTCGCGGTACGGGTCCGCCTTGAGGATCGGCGACCCCAGGTGCATGTGGACGCCGACGATTTCGAGCCCCGGGTGACCGACCGCCTTCTGTGACACCTCCAGCACAGTCTCGATGTCGAGGCCGAACTTGACCCCCTTCACGCTGGTGTCGGTCTTGGCGTGCGTCTTCGGCGGCAGGTCCGGGTTAACTCGCAGCGCGACCGGGGCCTTGCGGCCCATCGCCTTCGCCACGTTGCCGAGCGCGAACAACTCTTCTTCACTTTCTACGTTGAACAGGAAGACGTTGTTCTCCAACCCGAAGCGCATCTCCGCGTCGGTCTTGCCGACCCCGGCGAAGACGATCGGGGCCTTGCCACCTCCGGCCTTGAGCGCCCGGAACAACTCGCCGCCGGAGGTCACGTCGAACCCGGCCCCGTGCTCGGCCATCAGATTGCAGATGGACAGGTTGCCGTTGGTTTTGACGCTGTAGGCGATGATCGGCTTCGCCGCGGCGAACGCCGTCTGAATGCTCTTCAGGTGGTGGAGCAGGGTGGCCGTGCTGTAGACGAACACCGGCGTGCCGTATTGCTCGGCGATCTCCGGGACGGGCACGTCCTCGCAGTGTAAGACGCGGTCGCGGTACTCGAAGTGGTCCATGGGGGTCCGATGAGCGGGGGAATGGGTCGCTGGTCAGGGTTATTTAGTCGGAGCCCGAAGCGTAAGCGAGGGGTGGGAGTCATCGTATGCTGGGTCAAGCGAGTCTTCGATCGCCGGCCCACCGATGCACCACCCGGCTAGCAATGGCAAACAAAGAACATGCGCTCGCGGGCGCTGTCCGGTGCCGCCACTCCGGTTACAATCTTGAAACTCTTCCAGAATTCTCCCATCTGCTTGTTAACCTCATCCAAGTCGCCGAGAAATAGTGAGTAATGACTTCCGGTTTGTAGATAGTCAGTAGCGGTTCCAATCAGGGTCTCATAGCTCATCGGCTCGCAGGTCTCGTCGTTGAGTTGCCCTGCGAGCTCCCGCAGCCACCGCTCCGCTGGTACGTACCTCCGCTGGCGGTCGGCCTCCTCGTGCTCGCCGTTCTCATCCAGCCAGTCGGCGTAGACCAGGCGGGGGAGTTCGTGTTCCCAGTGCGCTGCTTCAATGGCGCTCAGGAACGCCCGACGGACGGATTCGTCGGCCACGACAAGCCTCTCTAGCACGTACACCGAAACGGCGGCATCGTGGTGCGGTACTCGCCCTGCGGGGACTTCAGCCCGGTCACGACCTCGAAGTGCTGCCACAGTTCGTCGCTGTAGGCGTCGAAGTCGTAGGGGGTGTCGAACGGCAGGAAGAAGTCCCCATCGACGTGCCGCTTCAGAAAGTACATCAGCTCGTTGGCGTACCCCTCGGCGTCGTCAGGGTATTCTTCCATCCACGTCTCACTCCAGAAGAAATCGTGCTCCTCCGCGAACTTCTTGAGCCATCGCAAGGACGGCACGTACTTCCGCTGGCGGTCGGCCTCCTCGTGCTCGCCGCGCTCGTCCAGCCAGTCAGCATAGACCAGGCGGGGGAGTTCGACATCCCAGGTGGACGCCTCGATGGCTGCGAGGAGGGCTTCGCGGTCGGTCACGGCATCGTCTCCCGTTTCATGGCCGACTGGTACTGGGCCTGGAACGCCGGGTGCGTCCAGACGTGCCGCAACCCGGTGATGGTGTTCGGGTACACGAACAGCCAGAACCGCTCGCCCTTCTGAACGGGCTCCCGCAGGAACGGGTCCACGATCCCGATGGGGCTCTCCGAGACGCCCACCGTCTCCAGGTTCCCCTCCGAGACGAACCCGACATGCTGACCCGGGGCGAGCGTCCCGGCCGCCGTGACCGGGGCGACGGCGATGTGGACCGCGTCCCGCCGCCGGTCGCCGTCGTCGATCAGACTGCCCAGGTTCGGACCGTTCATCCGGTTGCCTCCGACCGTCTGGACATGCCCTTGAGCCAGTCGGTTCGCCCCTCATTCCCAGAGACCGTGGCCGGGCAATTTTAATTCCGAAACAACTCCAAAGTGATTTGACAGCCCGCCAACCCGGATGGATTAGAACATATGTGCACAGTCCACTCGAGGC
>Ga0247822_10002600_pt1 | contig 11564 bp, 6 predicted proteins | sample 13C_Cellulose_Da_FD_192423 | JGI IMG/M metagenome (GOLD analysis project Ga0247822, IMG submission 192423) | Soil microbial communities from agricultural site in Penn Yan, New York, United States - 13C_Cellulose_Day30 | ecosystem: Environmental > Terrestrial > Soil > Agricultural land | place...
AAATGTATCTTCATTGAAGGTATTTGAAAATTATTTCGCGGCGGCCAAACAATTGGGTTTCAAAGAAGTGTTTTCCTGCGCGTTGGATGCCTGTGGTAATGAGTCCCAGGCGAGTGCACTGGGAAATTTGATCGCCGTGCGCGGCAATGTCTATAACGAATATCGCAAACCCTATTATTGGGTCGGTGAAAAAGAATCGCCCAAAGGAAAAATAGTGGTCGCCTGGTTTGTCGGTTCGCATGAAGATCGCGTCAGCTTGCAGCAAGTGATTGTTGAAAGCGAACCGCTCGAAACCGGCTTGATAAAAGTCGATGCAGCCTATGCGAATAAAGCCGCTGTGCCTGCGCTGGTTGAGCCTCTGTCCGAGGAAGATAAAGCCAAAGACCACTCCATGCTGCCGCGCTACCCGGGCGCAAAATTGCGCAACCATCTTAATGTCGATACTGAAACCATCAGCATTCCTTTCGCGCAAAATGCGACTGAAAAAACACCACTAAAATTGACTGGTGATTTAAGTCGGCATATTTATATCATGCAGAATGTTTCTACCTTGAAAGTGTATGAAAACTACAAGGCCGCCTTACTCAAGGCTGGTTTTAGCTTTATCTCCCAATGCGAATTGGAACAGTGCGGAACCGAAAAACAGGCGAGTGATTTGGGTGGGCAGGTTTCGATGGAAGAAAATGCGTATAACTGGTATCGCAAACCCTATTACCTGCTCGCCAAAAAGGCCATGCCTACCGGTAACCTGTATGCAGCAATATTTATTGGCGGCCATGAAGATGAAGTGGGTTTGCAACAAATCATCCTCGAAGAAAAATCCGTACAAACCGGTTTGGTGAACGTGAATGCCGATGCGTTAAAGCAACAGATAGATGCAGATGGTAAGGCACTTATTTACGGGATTTATTTTGATACTGGCAAGGCAGCGATCAAAACCGAATCCAAACCAACGTTGGATGCGATTGGTGAATTATTAAAACGCAATCCGGATTTATTGCTCTATGTAGTTGGTCACACCGATGATACTGGCGATGGCGCCGCGAATGTGGCCTTATCGAAACAGCGTGCGGATGCTGTTGTCGCCGCGCTGATAAAAGATTATCAAATCGCTGCAAACCGTTTGCAGGCGCAAGGCGTTGGCCCTTATGCACCTGCATCCAACAATACCAGCGATGCAGGCAAACAAAAAAATCGTCGCGTGGAGTTGGTGAAGCGTTTGCGGTAAAAAACCTGAATAAAAAAGCCCCGTTGATGTAGTTCAACGGGGCTTTTTTATTTGTTGCCTGTTTTTATGTTTACTGCGGACTTTTTATTGCGGGTAAGTCGTCACCCTCGGTGTTTGCACGGCGACGCCCGGTGGGGTTGCGTCGCCGGTGTTGTTGATCACGCGTTGGATGCCGCCGTCTTGCGTCAGGTTCACTGTCACCATGTGTTCAAATTTCACATTGGGTGATGTCGGTGTTTCTATCGCGCGCGATAAAAATACATTCGGGCGCAAGAACACAGCGTAGATTCCCATACCGCGCGCATCGTGTTGCGTCACGCTGTCCGCCACTTTGTAGGATGCCCAACCATTCACACCGGCTGCGCTGCGCCATTGGTCTTGGGTTGGTGGATCATAAGGGATTTCGGATTGGTAGAAATAGGTTCTGCCGTTGTTGCCGTTCCACAGCACCTGGTATTCCTGGAAGTGCTCCACAAACAAACCATACGCCGAGACGTTGTTGCCGTTGACGACCAAGCCATTGGCAGCGGTATTCAGATCCCATGCAACACCATCGCCGTGGTCAGCGCGCCATAACCAGGTGTGGTCGATGATCACATCGTGGCTGTTCACTTGCAGGCTCACATCGGCGCGGCCGACGCCATTACCGCCGACGCGCACAAAAATATCGTGCAGAACAGTCGGGTTGGATGCATGGCTGGCGTTGCTGCCGTTTTCGCCGACGCGGATCAGTGCTGGTGAATTGGTTGCACCGGCATCGACCATCAGGTGCGACACAGTCACGCCGTCTACATCGGCCACTTCCAGTACGCTATTGCCATTGGTCGGGGTCAGGGTCGCATAGCCCATGCCCATCACAATGGTATTGGCGCGGTTGACTTTGATCGACTCCGCCAGCGGGTAAATACCGGGGGTGAGCAACAGGTTTTTGCCTTGGTTCAAGGCGGCGTTGATGCTGGTGGCGTTATCGACACCGGCGCGCGCTACATAGAACTGGCTGATGGGCAAGGAAGTCCCGGACGATTGGCCATTTGCCCAGGACAGGCCTTTGGCATTGGTGCGCAGTGCGGGTACAAACACCTCGTAGCTGCTGCCGTTCAGGTAGAGGAATGGCTTCTCGCGTATCACCGGGGTGCTGTCGATAAACGTGTTAGCCGATGCTGGCCAGGTGCCGCCGGGCAGGTTATTGGCGATCCCCAAAAACACCATATTCCACAGGCTGCCGGTCCAGCTGCCCCATTGGCTATTGCGCGATACCCACTGCTGTTGCGAGCCGGTGCCTACGTCGTAATCCACTTTGGAATCGGCCAGCCAGCCGCCACTCGCCCAACCGCCGTAGTAGTGCAGGATCAGATTGTTATTGCGCACATGCATACGGCGCATAGGTGCTGCCTGGGATACTGACCAGAGCATGCCGCCACCCGGTGGGGTGACCGAGAAGTTCTCGATACCGCGCCAGAAGTTTTGCGTGGAGTTGTTGTTCGGCAGCACAGGATAGGAGACTACTTGGCCGACGATATGTACATCATCCGGCATAGCCCCCAAACCGATGACTTGGGTGAAGAAACCCACAGGGATTTCCACATTGTAAGTACCCGGTTTGAACATCACCGCATCGCGCGGGGTGTCGAATTGGTTGTCGCGCTGGCGCTCGTAGATCTCGTTAATTTTGGTCTGGATTTGCGCCTGCGGCATAGCAGGATCAAAAACGGTCACGTTGGTGCCAAAGTTGATCGCGCTGCTATCGTTTTCAGTCGACACAGGAAAGGCCGTACTCGCAACGGATGCGCCGACGCGGTTGATAGCGACAACCGTAAACGAGTACACCGTGTTGGGCGTTAAACCGGTGATAACCGTATTGGTTGCCGTGGGCGATGCCACCAAAACCCCGTTTTGGTAAACGCGGTAGCCGGTTGCATTACACGGCGGAACCGAGGTGAAGGGCGCAGTCCAGGACAGCGTCAGGCCAGTCGTGGTGACACCGGTTGCGGTGAGGCCTGTCGGCGCCCCGAGCACACTGCCGCAGCTATCGGTGGATGATGCTGAGGAGGATGACAACGACGACGAGCGCGATGAAAACGCAACGGAAGATGATATTGCAGTAGAAGATGACAGCGCAGAGGAGGATGAGAACGCTGCGGAAGACGAGGTCGCTGGTAGTGACGACGAGGTTGCCGGCACTGAGGATGAAATCGTGGCAACCGACGATCGGCTCGATGGCGCTACTGAACTTGACTGCACAATTGATGAAGATGCGATCGACGAGGGTGCTGTTGATGATGTCACCGATGACGAGAGTGCCGATGACGAGAATCCTGTCGATGATGGCGCGGATGATGAACCCGTGCCGCCACCATTGCGGCTGCCATACACATCAAACTCCCACAGTGAATACCCATAACCTGTGCCGCGCGCCACACCATTCATGCGCACATAACGGCCAGTGCCGGCGAGGCTGATTTCGTCCAGACCACCATCGCTATTGGCTGTGGTGTAAACCGTCGTCCAGTTGCTGGCATTGTCCGACACCTGGATCTGGTAAGCCTTGCCATAGGCCGCCTCCCAATTCAGTACCACTTTGCTGATAGTGGCGCTGGAGCCAAGATCAATGTAGATCCATTGACCGTCGGCGAAAATACTGCCCCAACGTGTCCCACTCCGGCCATCGACTGCATTTGACGCCGATAGCCACTCGCCTTCTTGCGATGAGGCGGTGACCGGTTTGCCTTGGGATAACAGCGTCTGCGCGGACGCTGTGGAGGAAAATACACTGAGCGCCAGCGGCATTAATAATGCCCCCAGCCGCATACGATGCTGCTTTAACATGGTGGATGCTCCAGAGTTATTGTTATGTGCAGAGTTATTGACGAAGGTGATGTTGTGTTTGCGGCGCGCTACGTTATGCATGCAATGTATGCCGCCGTTTCGGTAGTCTAGGTCGATGGAATTTGCTGTCGTCCTGACAAGCGCATCGAACGCCAAATGAAAGGTTCGGTTGCTGCACAACAAGACTACGTATAGAAAAATCTTGTTTATCAATCGCTTAATCAACCGATCAAAAATGCGCGCGCCATCCGGATTACACGGGCGCGCGGTATTTACACGATGATTCGCGCCACGCGTTCTAGTGCGCTGCGGCGCTTGGCGTTTGTGCAAACCTGCACGGCGGCGAATGACAAAGGTGGGATAAAACATTTGTGGATGCGGTGCACAAAATTGACCGCCGCCGGATTAATCCCGCGCAGCAGAAAATCGGCAGAGTGTTTATGATGCGCAACGCATCGCTGAACCCGCTCATTCACTCGTGTCATGGAAGATCGAATCAACCACTACGGAAACCTTATGACTACACCTGAACAGCTGTTACATCACACTTTTACATTACCGGCGTTTCGCCCGGGGCAAGAGGGCGTTATCAATGCGCTGCTCGCGGGGCATTCCGCACTGGCGGTATTCCCCACCGGCGGCGGCAAAAGCCTCTGCTATCAATTGCCCGCACTAATGTTCGATGGCTTGACCCTGGTGGTGTCGCCGCTGATTGCGCTAATGAAAGACCAGGTTGATGCACTGAAAAATTTGGGCATCAATGCTGCGCGCCTGGATTCATCACTGGGTAAAGATGAGACACAGGCAATTTATAGCGCGCTGCACAGCGGCAGTTTGAAATTGTTATACGTCTCGCCCGAGCGTTTGAAGAATGAACGCTTTGTGCAGCGGCTTAGCCAATTGAACATCAGCTTGCTGGCGATTGATGAAGCCCACTGTATTTCCGAGTGGGGGCACAATTTTCGTCCGGATTATCTGCTGCTTGCCGACCTCGCAAAAAAATTGCGCGTCGGTCGTGTGCTGGCGTTAACTGCGACTGCAACGCCCAGTGTCGCGGCGGATATTTGCCGGCAGTTTTCCATCCAACCCCAGCACCACATACAGACAAGCTTTGCGCGCCCCAATTTGCAATTGCGTGTGACGCCCTGTACAGCAGAATCGCGCATGGAGTTATTGCTCGCACGTTTGCATAAGCACCCGCGCGATGCCGCGACGATTATCTACGTCACCCTGCAAAAAACCGCGGAGGAGGTTGCATCTGCAATTAATGCCGCCGGCTTGCGCGCAGCGCACTATCACGCCGGTTTAAAAGACGACGAGCGCGAGCAGGTGCAAAACCAGTTTATGAGCGGCGAAGTGCCGATTGTGGTGGCGACCATTGCGTTTGGCATGGGCATCGATAAAAGCAATATCCGCGCGGTCTACCATTTCAATTTGCCCAAATCGATTGAAAACTACGTGCAGGAAATTGGCCGCGCCGGGCGCGATGGCAATCCATCGCTGTGTGAAATGTTGGCAGTAGGGGATGACCTCCGCGTGCTGGAAAATTTTACCTATGGCGATACCCCGACGGCGGAAAGCGTGCGTGCATTGGTGGAGCACTTGCTTGCCCATGATGATGTATTTGATATTTCAACCTATGAATTATCCAATCAGTTTGACTTGCGTCCGCTGGTGTTAAATACCGCGCTCACTTATCTCGAATTACAAAAGGTGATCAGTGCGCAAAGCCCCTTTTATACCGAATACAAAATCAGTTTTGTGCAGGATGTGGATTTTATCCTCGCGCAGTTTGATGAAAACCGCGCGGCATTTTTGCAGCAATTATTTTCAGTCGGGCGCATGGGGCGGAAATGGCTATCGCTCGATATGTTGACCGCGCCGCAGCAATTAAATGAAACCAAAGAGCGCATTACCAAGGCGCTGGATTATCTTGCAGAAAAAAACTGGATCGAATTAAGCGTCGCCAATTTGCGTCAGGCTTATAAAAATAATCAAACAATAAGGTCGCCAGAAGAATTGCATGCCCTGTGCGATCACCTCAATGCCTTGTTTGCTGAACGTGAAGCGCGCGATATCAAACGCATCCACAGCGTGCTCGCCTTTGCCAATAATCCCGCCTGTTTGAGTCAGCAACTTATGCAATATTTTGGTGAGGCGAGTGCGCCGCCCTGCGGTATTTGCAATCACTGCCGCAATCCATCGCCCACCGCCGTCAGCTTGCCTGCGGCTGTACCTTTGAGCGCTGCGCAGCAACAGACCATCGCCAGCCTCAAGCACGAGAACCATGCCGCCTTGCGCCAGCCGCGCCAACTGGCCAGGTTCCTGTGTGGGCTGCCCAGCCCGGCAACCAGCCGCTCAACGCTGAAATCCCATCCGGCATTTGGTGCCTTGGGCGCGGTACCATTTGCGCTGGTGTTGGCGGCACTGCAGTAAAAAATGATCTATCGTTGGCCTTAAAGTCGCGCGCCCTGCGGCTTTGGGTTATAAGTACTATAAGAAGTGTAAATAACTGTTTGGGCGTCTCGCGCCTGTATGCGACATGGCATAAAGTCGTCCGCCTGAAATCATAAGCCCACTATTTGCTGGCGTTGCCGCCCCGTGTGGAAGCGCTGAAATACATAACAATACCTCGGTCCAGCTGCTACTGTTTTGGCCTACTACTTGGAGAACAGCTATGAAAACCTTGAAAGGTCCCGCGATTTTTCTCGCCCAATTTGCCGGGGATGAAGCCCCCTTTAATAGCCTGGATTCGATCGCCGGATGGGTGGCGAGCCTGGGTTTTAAAGGTGTGCAAATCCCCACGTGGGACAAGCGTCTGTTTGATCTGGAGCAGGCGGCCAAAAGCCCTGAATACTGCGCACAAATTCAAGCGACTCTCGCTAAGCACGGTTTGGTCGCGACAGAATTATCGACTCACTTGCAAGGCCAGTTAGTCGCCGTGCACCCGGCTTACGACGATATGTTTGATGGCTTCGCGCCCGAGTCAGTGCGCGGTAATCCCAAGGCGCGTCAGGCGTGGGCGGTTGAGCAATTACTGTTTGCAGCGCAGGCGAGTAAAAACCTCGGTTTAAAAGCGCACGCGACTTTCTCTGGCGCACTGCTCTGGCCCTATTTGTATCCCTGGCCACAGCGCCCCGCCGGTTTGGTGGAAAAAGGTTTCGAAGAATTGGCCGATCGTTGGCTGCCAATTCTGGATGCGTTTGATAAAGCCGGTGTGGATGTGTGCTACGAAATCCATCCGGGCGAAGACCTGCACGACGGCGCTACTTTCGAGCGCTTTTTGAAAGCGGTAGATAATCATCCGCGCGCCAATATTTTGTTCGACCCATCGCACTTTGTGTTGCAACAACTCGATTACCTCGCGTTTATCGACCGTTATCACGCGCGTATCAAAATGTTCCATGTGAAAGATGCGGAATTTAATCCGAGCGCACAGCAAGGCGTTTATGGCGGTTACGAGAGCTGGGTCGATCGCGCGGGTCGCTTCCGTTCACTGGGCGATGGCCAAGTGGATTTCAAACAAATTTTCTCCAAGTTTGCTGCCTACGATTACGACGGCTGGGCGGTGTTGGAATGGGAATGCTGCTTGAAGCATCCGGAAGTGGGCGCGGCCGAAGGCGCACCGTTTATCCAGCAACATATTATTAAAGTGACCGAGCGCGCGTTTGATGACTTCGCGAAAAGCGGTGTTGATGATGCGAAGAATCGTCGGATTCTCGGTTTGTGATTCCTCGATTGCCCTCACCCTAACCCTCTCCCAGAGGAAGAGGGGACTGAATTTACTTCGTAGAAAATTCATGTGGGAGTTTATCCCCTCTCCCTCTGGGCCAGGGTGAGGGAAAAATAATTTCAACCTGCAACAAGAAGATCTAACTATGACAACTCCACGAATTCGTTATGCAATGGTTGGCGGTGGCCGCGGTGCATTTATCGGCGCGGTACATCGTATCGCTGCACGTCTCGACGACCGTTTTGAATTGGTTGCCGGTGCACTTTCTTCCAATCCGGAAAATGCAAAATTATCGGCAGCGGATTTGCACATCGCTGCTGATCGCGCTTACACCTCCTATGAAGAAATGTTGCGCGTAGAAAAAACGCGCGCCGATGGAATTCAAGCGGTGGTCATTGTTACGCCGAATCATATGCACTTTCCGGTGGCGAAAGCCTGTTTGGAAGCGGGCGTTGATGTGATCTGCGACAAGCCGGTAACACGCACGCTGGAAGAGGCCTTGGAGCTTGAGCAAATCGTGAAAAAAAGCGGCTGCTTTTTTGCGCTCACCCACAACTATTCTGCCTACCCATTAGTGCGCTATGCGCGTGAATTGGTGGAGCAGGGCAAGCTCGGAAAAATCCGCGTGGTGCAAGTGGAATATCCACAAGAGTGGTTGACCGAAGCGGCGGGCGATGACAACAAGCAGGCCTCCTGGCGCACTGACCCGGCGCGCTCCGGCGCAGCCGGTTGTTTAGGTGATATCGGCACTCACGCATTCCAACTTGCGCGCTTTATTACCCAACAAAAACTCAGCGCCGTGAGCGCGGATTTGACCAGCTTTGTCGATGGCCGTTTGGTGGACGACAACGTGCACGCACTGCTGCGTTTTGATGGTGGAGCCAAAGGCATGTTGTGGTCGAGCCAGGTCGCACCGGGTTGCGAGAATGGTTTGCGTATCCGCGTGTTTGGTGACAAAGCCGGCATTGAATGGGCACAGGAAAACCCGAACGAGTTGTGGTTTGCAGAATTAAATAAACCGCGTCAACGCATCACCCGTCGTGGTGATATCGGCAGCGAAATTGCGGCGCGCGGCATGCGTACGCCGGGCGGCCACCCTGAAGGTTATCTCGAAGGTTTCGCCAACTTGTATAAAGACATCGCCGATATTTTGGTCGCCCGTCAGCAAGGCGAAGCTCACTTCCTGCAAAACTGGGTGCCGAACATCGACACAGGTGTGGAAGGTATGCGCTTTATCAACGCCGTGCTAACCTCAAGCCAGCGCGATGGTGTTTGGACGCCATTGGCTTAAAACAACAATCCACAATAACAACAGGTACAGAAATTATGACCACCTCATCGACAATGAATCCGCAGCGGCTGTTTACCGCCTGCTGTATTGCGCTGATCGTAACGGCCATGACCTTCGCGATTCGCGCAGGTATTTTGACTGAGCTCAGCGTCAAATTTAATTTCAACAACACCGAGCTGGGCTGGATCAACGGCATGGCGTTTTTGGGTTTCCCTATTGCCATGATGTTCGGCGGGTTGATTTATAACTATGTAGGCGCACGCACCCTGATGTATCTGGCGTTTGCTTGCCATCTGCTGGGGCTGGTGTTGACGATTACCGCCGGCGGCTTCTGGACGCTGTTGTTGTCGAGCTTCTTTATCGGTTTTGCCAACGGTTCTGTTGAAGCAGCCTGTAATCCGTTAATTGCTGATATCTATCACACCCGCAAAACGGCGATGCTCAATAAATTCCACGTATGGTTCCCGGGCGGTATTGTGATCGGCTCTTTGGTGTCGGCGTTGATGACCAAGTTAGGTTTGGGCTGGCAGATGCAAATCGCGATTATGATCATCCCGACACTGATCTACGGCTTCATGATTTTCGGCCAACCCTTCCCGAGTATGGCCAACTCCGAGACCTCAACCTCGACCAATATCAAGGCACTGTTCTCGCCGCTGTTCCTGTTCATGATCGTGTGTATGACCATGACGGCCATTTCCGAGTTTGGTGCGCAGCAATGGGTAGGACGCATTTTCGAATCGTCCGATGTACACCCAATGATGATCCTCGCCTTAACCGCAGGCTTGATGGCACTGGGGCGTTTCTTTGCTGGCCCACTCGTTCATGCATTTAACCCGGCCGGTGTATTGGTGATCTCTGCCATTGTGACCACCATCGGCTTATTGCTGTTGAGTCAGGCTTCAGGCTTTATGATCTATGTGTCAGCAGCGGTATTCGCGCTGGGCGTAACCTATTTCTGGCCAACCATGATCGGCTTCACCAGTGAGTACATGGCTAAAACCGGTGCTTTGGGAATGTCGCTGATGGGCGGTGCCGGTATGTTCTCGGTGAGCATGTGGAACCCGGTCATTGGTGGCTGGCTGGATGATGCAAAAGCAGAAGCTGTTGCCAATGGTGTGACTGGCGATGCAGTTGAACTGGTTGCAGGTCAGGCAACACTGCAAAGTCTGGCCATGATCCCCGGTGTATTGATCATCGCCTTTGGTGTGTTGTTTGTATTGCGCAAGCGTTTTGCACACAGTGAATAAACATGCCATCGACCGATGGGCTTATGCCAAAAAAAGCGCCTAAGGGCGCTTTTTTGTAGGTGTGATTTGATGCCAATCACAAACCCGGTGTAATGTCGTGTAATTTTTTGTTGTATTGAGTGACAAATACAGGGATTTCGTCACATTTTGTGGTAGGAAGCTGGGTTTTTTAAAAAACCCAGCGTATAAAGAACGGGCATGACCATGAATGAGTGAGTGGTTTACGTAAGCTCAGAAGGATTTGAGCTTTTAATGTCCCCCCTAAAGTTTCCCCTCTTTTTGTACTTTCCCGCTTGGCAATTCGGCAGTGAAATCCGCTTTTTCGGCCTATCCGGTGCAGTCTTATCCGGACTTTTGCATCAACTGTATGGTCAGCACAATAATCACCAGCGTCAGCAGCAAAGATACGCCTTGCCAGAACCCTACCGGGTTGCGCTCAATCAGCGGCGGCTTGCTTTTGGCGAGAAATGCCTGGCTTGGTTGGCGCAGGTCATACACAAATTCCGATAGCTCGGCATAGCGCTTGTAAGGATTGGGATGTAGCGCCTTGCGCAGCACATGGTCGATCCAGGCGGGAATTTCACGCTCATCATCCAATACCGAGTGGTAATTCAGGCGATTCTGCGCCGCGCGGGTTTTGGCCTGTGCGACTTGCGTACCGTAAGGATACCGTCCCGATAACAGGTGGTAGGTAATCACCGCCAGCGAGAATTGGTCTGATTGCGGCAAGCCCGATTCGCCGAGAAAGTATTCGGGCGCTGAATAAAGTGCGGTGCCAGCCAGATGGCTGCGCAGCAACGGGCTGTCGATTTCCGCCAGCCCCGCAACATGGGTCGAGCCAAAATCAATAATTTTTACGGTGCCGGTGGTATCGATCAGGATATTTTCCGGGCGTAAATCCTGGTGCAGCATCTCCATGCGATGAAACGCCTGCAGCCCCTTGGCAATCTGCTCCACCAGCTCGCGCACGGTTTCCAGTGATGGCGATGGGTTATCCACCAACCATTGGGCGAGCGATTGTCCTTCAACATATTCCATCGCCACATACACATAGTTGCGCGGGCGCGTAATGTCGCAGGGTTTGAGGATATGCGCCGAATTCAGCCGCCGCGCTATCCACTCCTCCAGTAAAAACCGCTCCAGATAAACCGGGTCATCGCGCTGGTCGACCGAGGGGAACTTGAGCACGACTTTTGAGCCCGTCTGCTGGTCGCAGGCGAGCTAAAGATCACCAGC
>Ga0247822_10002605_pt1 | contig 11554 bp, 10 predicted proteins | sample 13C_Cellulose_Da_FD_192423 | JGI IMG/M metagenome (GOLD analysis project Ga0247822, IMG submission 192423) | Soil microbial communities from agricultural site in Penn Yan, New York, United States - 13C_Cellulose_Day30 | ecosystem: Environmental > Terrestrial > Soil > Agricultural land | place...
TGGCCGTAGACCTTGGCCTGATGCTTTTTAACGATCTCCGGATTGTCGCACACGAGCCATTGGCCGCCCACCGGGAAGCCGCCCATGCCCTTGCTGTCGGCGACCCCGGCTTTTTGCAGCAGGGGCAGAGTGCCGCCGCCCGCGCCCACGAAGACGAATTTCGCCGTGTTTTTGTGGGTTTCGTGTGTTTTGAGATCTTGGACGGACAGATGCCAGCGAGATGCCTCCTGATGGATCCCTACTACGCGGGAGTTCGAGGCGACCCCGCATCCCTCCTGTTCAGAAAGCCATTTCAGCAACTTGCTCGAGACCGAGCCGAAGTTCACATCCGTTCCGCCAGCCATATAGGTCGCGGCGATCGGACCCTCTCCCCGCGTTTCCGTGAGCAGAGGAGCCCATTCCTGGATCTTCTTGGGGTCCGTACTGTACTCCATGGTGGAGAAAAAGTGGTGCGCTGCCATGCCGGCATGCCGGTCGCGCAAAAACGCCACCTGCTCGTCCCCGTACACGAAACTGATATGGGGCACCGGGTTGACGAAGTCCTTCGGCGAGCTGATCATCCCCGTCGAGACCGCATGCGCCCAGAATAGGCGGGACAGCTCGAACTGTTCAAAAATGCTGATCGCTTTCTCCACGTTGACCGATCCATCGGCGGCTCGGAACGGCGTATAGCTCAGCTCGCAGATGCCCGCATGGCCGGTTCCGGCGTTGTTCCAGGCGTTTGATGACTCCGACGCGACTTGTTCAGCCGCCTCATAGACCTGGATGCGGAGGGCCGGATCGAGGCGTTTCAGGAGGGCGCCCAGATGGGCGGACATGATGCCGCCGCCGATGAGTACGATATCGGGGTTTTCGATGCGAGATGGCTTGCTCATTGATGATCAGACCTGTCTTAAAGTCCCGCAGCACATCAGGTCGAGCCTCAATCTCAGCTGCAAGCCCCGGTCTTCCTCGGACCTAATCGGTAATTAGATATTGAAAATCGATTGCCGCTCCGCGGGGACTGTTCGAATTTTCAAAAACAGCAACCATCGCTATCGAAAGCGCTATGGATGAGGCTCCTGAAATTGGTAACCTACCCCCAGGTGAGGTTCGGATTTTCGTCGAGATGGAAAGCAGCTTTCTTGGCAAAAGTGTGTATCATTCTGGAGGCTTCCAAATGGAGAAAAACAAGGAAGGCTTTTAGAGATTTCCAAGAGGCTTCGCCTCGGTCCCAAGGAATGAGCGCGATGTTCCCGCTTCTGTAGAGAGGGAGATTTCGGTACTTGATCTCCTCAACCCAATCTGTCGGCAAAGCTCAGCGGTACAGCAACAGTTTGTTTCCCGATCTCGAATAGCGGTCTGGCCTTTTCTTTAAGACGACGTTTTGCCAGTTACGCATGCTTCGTTTGAAGCCGACGTTTTTCCTGCTTGCCACGATCTTTGATCAATGCAACATATCACCTCCCGCGCACGGCCCCGTCGTCCGCGCCTCTTTTGCCGGCATAGCTCAGCGGTAGAGCAACGGTTTTGTAAACCGTCGGTCCTCGGTTCGATCCCGAGTGCCGGCTTTCTTTTTCAGGCAGATAGCCCCTTTATCTGCCCTTCGGCGGTTTGCGCCCTTTGCTATTTTCTTGTCCTCCGTGCCCTCTCTTTCCAAGTTGGTAGGAAATATGGAATTTTCTTCAGTCACGGCCGTCGCCAAGGCCAACGTCTATTTCGAGGGCAAGGTCATCTCGCACACGATCATTTTGGCCGACGGCGAGCGTAAGACGCTCGGCCTCATCTACTCGGGTTCCTATCACTTCGGCACGGAAGCCGCCGAGCTCATGGAAATCACGGACGGCGCTTGCGAGGTGACTCTCGACGGAGCGACCACCTCCGCGCGGTATCAGGCAGGCGAGTCCTTCGAGGTTCCCGCCAAGTCCGGCTTCACGATCTCGGTGCCCGAAGGCATCGCGCAGTACGTGTGCACGTTCCTCAAGTAAGCTTTTTTACCTCTCGTGCATTCCTTTTCGTATCGTGATCAGGTCCTTCATTGCGAAGGAGTTAGTCTGGAAGACGTCGCCGCTCAGCACGGCACGCCTGCCTACGTTTATTCCGCGGAGACCATCCGCAACAACTTCCGCCGCCTCGATGCCGCCCTCCAGCCGCTCGATCATTTGATCTGCTATGCGGTCAAGGCGAACTCCAATATCGCCATCCTCAACCTTCTCAAGAAGGAAGGCGCCGGTTTCGACATCGTTTCCGGGGGCGAACTCTTCCGCGTGCTCAAGGCCGGCGGCCAGGCTGGTCAGTGCACCTTCGCCGGTGTTGGCAAGACCGAGGAAGAAATCCGAGTCGCCCTGCAGGCCGGTATCTACAGCTTCAACGTCGAGAGCGAACCCGAGCTCGAGCGTATCAATGATGTCGCCGGTTCCCTCGGTCTGAAGGCTCCCATCGCCGTCCGGGTGAATCCCGACGTCGACGCGAAGACGCATAAGTACATCTCCACCGGCAAGAGCCAGAACAAGTTCGGCATCGGCCTCGAGCGTGCGAAGGAAGTCTACGCCCGCGCGGCGGAACTCCCGCACCTCATCCTGCGCGGTGTCCAGACCCACATCGGCTCCCAGATCCTCGAGCCCGGACCTTTCGCGGAGGCGGCGGCCAAGCTCGTGCCGCTCGTCGAGCACCTGCGGGATACGTACAACATCGAGTTCTTCAGCATCGGTGGCGGCGTGGGCATCGTTTATGATCCCGCCTTGGCCAGCGGTGAAGCCAGCTGGTGGGAATCCGCCGACCATCCTCGCCGCATCACGCCCGAGGACTACGCGGCTGCCGTCGTGCCGATCCTCAAGCCCCTCGGCCTTCGCATCCTGTTCGAGCCCGGCCGCTTCATCGTGGGCAATTCCGGCGTGCTCCTGAGCACCGTGCAGTATGTCAAAGCCACCCCGGCCAAGACCTTTACGATCGTCGATGCCGCGATGAATGACCTCATCCGCCCCGCTCTTTACGAGGGCTACCACGAGGTGGTGCCTTTGCAGCAGAGCACGGAAGCGACTCGCCCGACCGACATCGTCGGCCCGGTCTGCGAGAGCGGTGATTTCTTCGCCCAGGATCGGGAACTCGCTCCTCTGGGAGAGGGGGACCGCATCGTGCTGATGAGCGCCGGGGCCTACGGCTTCGTCATGTCGTCGAGCTACAATTCGCGTCCGCTCTTGCCGGAAATCCTCGTCGATGGTGAGCGCAGCCATCTGGTGCGTCAGCGCCAGACCCAGGCCGACCTCATCCAGGGCGAGTCCATTCCCGAGTAGTCCGCTCCTTTGCGGATATCGTCAGGGATTCACAGGCGGGGGGAAATCGCTCAGCGGCTTCCCCCCGTAGATCAGAACCATGCGGGCCAGCGCTCCGGTCAGGCCCGCGTTGTAGTCGAGAGCGACTTCGTTGCCATGCTGGTCCTCCCGATCATCGGCCCAGGCGAAGTCGTCCGGCTGCTTCGGCCCTCCCACGAGGGCTCCGTACAGGACGTGCGTATTCGTTTCCGGCTGTTTGATATCGCCGGTTGGAGAGGCATGGGCGCCGCGATGATGCGGATTTTTCGGCGAGTTCGGGCCAAATCCGACCATGTAACTCCGCTGGGCTGGATTGTCGCCGAGGATGTAGTTGATCTGCCTCACGGCGAAATCTCGGTACCCGGTTTTCGTAGGGTTTACGAGATCGCTATAGATGAAGGCCAGGAGCGCCGTCGTCGCCGTGTAGCGAAGCGACCCCCAGCTCGTCAGCCAGGCCAGCCCCCCTGGGCTGTAGTAGATCCGTCGCCCATTGTATCCCACGGTCCAGAAGTCCAGCACCGCCTCGGCATCCCGGCGGTATTCTTCTTTTTGTGTTAGTCCCGCCAGCAGCACGGCTGCTCCCGGTCGTTTCTCGTCCCAGCTCAGCGTGGACGGCTGGTACTTGCCGAGCAGGTGCTTGCGATAGAGCGTTTCCGCCTGGGCGAGGTAGGATGCCTGTCCCGTCGCGCGATAGAGCCACGCGGCTGCCCAGACGAGCTCGTCCCAGTAGCCGGTGTGCGACTCGTAGTACGCCTGCGCGGCTAGCACCGAGTCGCTGTAGCGACCTTGAAACTGGATCGCAAACGCGAAGAGCTGCCGTGCATGTTCCAGCAGACGCTGCGCATAGGCCGGATCCTCTTCGCGGAAGACGATGGACGCCGCCGCCAGCGCTGCCGCCGCTTCCCCGGCGAGATCGGAGCCGGGGGCTTCGCGGGTGATTTTGAAGGACCGCCGCGGCATGGTCATAGTCTCGGCCGGGCTCCAGGTGGTGTGGTCGAGCTCGGCTTCACCCACTTGAGCGTAGAGTTCGTTCGGGGACGTGTGGGCCTTCATCAGCCAGTCCGTCCCCCAGCGAAGGGTGTCCAGATATTGAGGCCATTGTCCGCTGCGCACGTATCCGTTCTTATACTCGATCCCGCCCCACGCGAGCACCGTGAGGGTGGCGCTCAGGGGGAAGGCGAACTTGATATGATCGCCCGCATCGTAGTACCCGCCCGAGAGGTCCACGCCCATATCTCCACCGTCACCTACCGCCGAGTCTCCCCGCCAGGCGACCCGGCGTTGTGCTGGCAGCGGGCCCGAGCGTTGGGCTTCGTAGAAATACAGCGACTTCTGCAACGCCTCCGCATGGTTCGGCGTTTGCGGCACCGGGGTGCTCTGAGCCAGTTTCTGAGGAGTCAGCCGAGGGCTGGGTGCCTCGGGAAACTCTGATGGAGCGACCTCCCCGAAGCGCGGCTTCACGATCAGCCGCCTGAGTGCTTGCTGTCCCGGGGCAGCCTCGATCCCCACCAGCGCGGTCTTCTCCGAGGGGATGCTTTGGTTCCAGGGTTCCGCCGCCAGCGTGTAGCGGTCTCCCTTTTGCGAGAGGACCGTCGCTCCTTTGAGATGCTTGATCTCGGCCGGAAGGGCGAATGACACCTCCCAGTGCGTGACCTCTTTGTCACTGTGATTCGCGATGATCAGTTCGCCAGCTGAACTGCTCTCCCGGTCACTGATTGGGCGATAGCTGACTGTGACCGCCGGTGGCGCTTCCAGTGCCCACTCTGCCACCAATACCGCTACCGCGGCGAGCAACCCGAGTGCCAGGCGACGAAACATAGGGATAGCAAGGCTAGCGATTCACCGTGCTCAGGAAAAACTCGTACGCGCCTCGGATCCCGTCTCGCAGCGCAATGCGTGGCCGCCAGCCCATGTCGAACATCTTCGACATATCGAGAAGCTTGCGCGGCGTGCCGTCCGGTTTGCTCGTATCGAAAGCGAGTTCCCCTTGGAAACCAATAACGTCGCATACCGTCTCTGCCAGCTCGCGGATCGTGATGTCCTCGCCGCAGCCGATATTGACGATCTCGGGAGAGTCATACTTCTCCAGCAGGAACAAACACGCATCCGCCAGATCGTCCACATGGAGGAACTCCCGCCGTGGCGATCCCGTTCCCCAGATCGGCACCTGCGTGTCGCCCCGGAGTTTCGCCTCGTGCACCTTGCGGATCAGGGCCGGCAGCACATGCGATGTGTGCAGGTCGAAGTTATCATTCGGGCCGTAAAGATTCGTCGGCATGCCCGAGATGAAGTTCTTCCCGTACTGCTTCGAGTAGGCCTGGCAGAGCTTGATGCCGGCGATCTTGGCCAGCGCGTACGCGTCATTCGTCGGTTCCAGCGGACCAGTGAGCAGGGAGCTTTCCGTGATCGGCTGTGGGGCCATCTTGGGATAGATGCAGGAGCTGCCGAGGAACAACAGCTTGCTCACGCCAAAGTCCGCCGCCGCCTGGATGACGTTGTTCTGGATCGTGACGTTCTCGGCGAGGAACTCGACCGGCTTTTCATTGTTAGCGACGATACCGCCTACCTTGGCCGCCGCATCTACTACGATCTCCGGCCGGTGTTTTTCAAAGAACGCCCGCACCGCTGTGCGATCCAGCAGATCGGTCTCCGCGCGGGTCTGCGTCAGGATGTGCTGGTAGCCCTCTTTTTGGAGCCTGCGCACCACCGCGCTACCCACCATTCCCCGATGTCCCGCCACATAAACCGCCGCGTCTTTCTTCATGAAGAACCTACAGTCTAGCAGGGGATTTGGAAAATGATCAAGGCAAGCGACCTAAGCTTTCCGCCTGAACCACGCCTGAGGGTGATGCGTGAACCCCACCTTCGCGTAGTAGTTCTCCGCCGCCGGAGCTGCGATCAGGATGATCTTGCCATGCGGGCCGAGTTGCTCCTCCGTCAGATCGATCAGGCGCTTGCCGATGCCCTGATGCTGGTAGTCCACATCCACGATCAGATCGGCCAGATAGCAGGCATAGGCAAAGTCCGTCAGCGAGCGCGCCAGCCCTACGATCTGCTCTTCGTCCCAGCAGGTGATCATCAGGCTGGCGCCATCGATCATCTGTTGCAGCGCCGCCGCATCCTCCATCGGGCGTCGTTTGGAAAGCCCCGACCGCTCCAGCACATGGCGGAACTGATCGAGCGAGACTGGTGCAGAGATAGAGTAGGTGAGCATGGGAAAAAAATCAGGAGGCTAAGTCCCGTCGCGTCATCCAGCGACGACGCTCCGAGGGTGGCAGTTTTTCGAGAGCATAGCGAAGCATTGTGCGCGGCATCGTCTCCGCATGTTTACTGAGAAATCCGCCCAACGCATTCTCGTCACGCTTTCCCACCTCGCGCAGCATCCAGCCGCAGGCCTTGTGGATGAGATCATGCTCGTCATGCAGGAGTGCTTCTGAGAGCTCGAGCGTGGCCGAGTATTCCTTTCGGCGAGTCATCTCAAAGGTCGCGAGGATCGCGATCCGTCGCTCCCAGAGATCCTGCGAACGCGCCAGCCGACTCAGCACGGCCAGATCGCGCGGGTGATCCGCCACCCATCGTCCCGGAATGCCTGGCGCCGAGCTATCCACGAGGTCCCAGTTATTAATCCACCGCGTATTAGCTAAATACAGTTTCCAGAGCCTCGCCCGCTCCACCTCGCCGCCTCGATGATAGCGTCGCACCATCACCAGCAGTGCCAGCAGCCGCTCTTCGTGCCAGCGGGAGCGCAGCAACTCCACGATGCTCGTTTCCTCCAGCTCATCCGTCATCGGCACGAGCTTCCGCGTCGCCGGAACCCGCACTCCGAGGAACTCGTCACCCTCCGCATACTCGCCGACGCCCGTCTTAAAAAAACGCTGCAAGATCGCCGCATTCTCCGGGATCGCCTCGGCTCGCAATGCCTCCCGGATGTTGTAGAGCGAGCCTGTGCTCACCCGATGCTTGGAGCCCTCCATGCGCTCCAGCCTACTCATCGCGCTGGCTTCAGATCAACAAAGAGGTGCCGCTTAGTCGCGATTCTTCTTTTTCTTCTTCTTGTCGTTTTTCTTGTGATGATCCCGGTCATCGTGATGGCGATCATAGTGCCGGCCATTGTTGTAGTACTGCCGGTTATTATTGTTCCACGAGTTGTTCCGGTAGTTCGAGGATGAGCGATAGCGGTTATTATTATAATAGTTGCTCCTATTATAAGACTGGTTGGAGTAGCGCGGGGCGTAGCTGCGCTCATAATATTGTGTCGGGCTATTATAATAAACCTTACGGCTATTAGCAGAGTAGCGCGGCGAGCCGTATCGGTTCGGCGGTGGATTCGTGTAGTAAGTATTCCTGTCGTAGTACGACGAGTTGTTACTATTTCCGAAGATCCCGAATGGCAACGGCAGTCCCCCGAGTCCCGGTCCGCTGGAGAGATCTGTGACGCATCCCGTCATGAACAACATTGGGATCGCCGCCAGCGCGAGGAGGAGAGTCCGCCCGCAACGGGGCAGCAGAGTTTTCATAAAACAGGATAGCGGAGTTTTCATAAATAGCCAGCCGGGGAGGCCTGTACGGAGTAATCGCGCTCCGACCGAACTTTGGACGCAACCAAGTTCGCGGCTCACCATCAGTCCCTTCCGCTGCCACCTCGCGTCGCCCCTCCGCCTTTCGTCCTTAAAAAGCCCCTTTCCGGGGTTGACCTTGCAAGGGCTGGTACTAGATTTCTGGGCTATCGCCTTATGAACCTCAACAACCTGACCAGTTTTATGCCGGACTCCAGCACCCCTTCCTCCTCCAAAAACATCCTCACCAATGACGTTCAGGTCAAAGGCACCATCAATTTCGAGAGCGAGCTCATTTTCGACGGTAAGATCGAAGGCGAGATCGTCTCCGATGCCGGTAATCTGACCCTCGGCAAAAACGCCGAAGTCCACGGTGAAGTCCGCACGAAGTCCGTCATCGTTCACGGCTCCGTCACCGGCAACATCACCGTCACCGAGCGCGCTGAACTCAAAGCCAGCTCCCAGCTCACCGGCGACCTCAAAGCCACCCGTATCGTCATCGAGGAAGGCGCCACCTTCATCGGTAAATCCGAAGTCACTCCGAACAAGCCCGTCAGCAACAAGCCGACCGACCGGAGCGTCACCCCATCTTCCTCCTCTTCCAAGAACCAGCCCTCGACGACGACATCCGCTGCCGCCGCTGCGTAAGCTGGCCTTCCCATGCAGGACTCCCTCCGCAAGGTACCCTTCCGGTGCCCCGAGTGCGGTTTCGTCCAGCAGGAGCCGGAGACGCTCATCTCGACCTATTGCCGATCGTGCGGCCACTACTACAAGGGTGGGGCCGACCGGTCGGACAAAGGCTCATCCTCCCTGTTGCCTTCCCTGTTCAAGGGCAAAGGGCGGGCGAATCGCTTGGTGCATTGCTATCGGTGCGACAAAGAGCACGAGGTCTCCTCGTCTGCTCGTAGCACCATGTGCCCGACGTGTAACGCAGGCATCGAGTTCGATGACCTTGTCGTCTCGTCCAATGCCTCCCGCCCAGTCGATACCCGGGGCAAGCTCCTCGTCACCAAAAAGGGATATCTCAACAACGCCCATATCGTCTGTGGTGAGGCCATCATCGAGGGTCGCATCAGTGGCGCGCTCCGCTGCGAGGGCGCTGTCCATCTCCGCTGCTCCGGTGCCCTGAGCTCGCGCATCACCGCTGGTTCGCTCGTCGTCGACAAGCACTCGCGCATCGAGATCTCCTCTCCCGTGACGGTTGGGGAACTCGTCGTCTACGGCGCCGTCAAAGGCCAGTTCCTTTGCTCCAGCAAAGTCCGCGTCCTCAAGGGCGGCACCCTCGAGGGTACCCTCGTCACCCCCGCCGTCACCGTCGAGCGCGGAGGCACCTTGCTGGCCGATAGCACCATCCAGCCACCCAAGCGCCCCGACCCCGTAGCTTCGGTCGCCGAGAGTCCGATCGCCGACGCGCCTGAGAGCTCGGAATCCTAGAAAGAGCGGCTCCTTTCTTCAGGAAAGCATTCGTGCTCTCGAAATCTTCTCCCCATCGATCCTGCCGGGGAGCTCGTCGCCCGCGACACCGCTAAAAGCCAGTTTTCTCGCTCGCGACATCCGCGTTCTCGGAGGTGACTCGCTCGAAGGCAATCCTCGCCGTCAGGCCCGGAGGCACCTTGCAGCACTATCCAGCCGCCCAAGTACTCCGAGTTGCAGCGCATCGTCCGAAACTCCGGGCTCACGGCAGTTGAGAACCCTAAGGAGAAGGTGGCTTCGTCTGCAACCGAGCACTCACACCTCGAAATCCTCTCCCCACCTTTTCCGTCGGAGAACAAGACGTCCACCGCCCCGGCAAGAGGCGACTCCTAGTCTGCTCTCGAAGACTCCCCGTCCAAGGGGCTTCCTTCCTGATTCCGGCCCGTACACCCGGGCGTTTATCTCGTCCGACCCCGAAGCGCTTGATCGGGGCGCAAAAAAAGGCGGCTCCCTTTTCAGGAAACCGCCTCTTTGAAAAAGACGCTCTGTGTGATTAAGGCGTGGCCGATGCGACCGGGGTCGCAGGCGCAGCCGGAGTCACGGGCTTCACTTCCGGCGGCAGTAGCGCCGTCAACTGATCGGCAAAAGCCTTGGAAAGACGCCCGGATGGCGACGTGGGATCAGACTGGGCCGTATTGAGGAGAACCTTGCGAGCCTCCGCGATCTTACCCTGACGGATCAGCGCCTGGCCTTCCATCAGGCCGGCGAAAGAAGCCGCATAGCCGCTGCTTTGGTCACCCTGGATCTGGCGAAAGCTCTCCAGCGCCTGGTCCACCTTGCCCTGGAGGGCGAGGTTTTCCGCGAGGCCCAGACGGGCTCCGCCCACTAGCGAATGCTTCGGGAAGTTGCTGATGAACTGCTGATAAGTCTTGTTCGACTCGTCGATGTTGCCCTGCTCACGCTGAGCCTCCGCAAGGAGAAAATACGCGTTCGCGGCCGAGGTCGAGCGAGGATACTTGGCGATCACTTCGCGCCAGCTGTCCGGGTTCTTCGCCTCGGCGAAGAGCGCTTCTGATCCCGCCTTCTCGCTCTGCGCGTTGTAGTACCAGAGCCCCGCTCCGACCACCACAGCTACCACAGCCACCGCCGCTCCGATGATGAGCTTGCGGTTCTTTTCCCAAAACAGCGCTGCTTCCAGGTCGCCGTCGATGATGAGTTGATCCTCCGTTGGAGGGTTATTACTTGGCGTTGACACGTTATCCTCCTACTTCGGCACGGGCTTCTTCTGCCAGGGCCGTGCTCAGGTAGCGTTCACCGGTTGAGCAGGCCACGGTGACGATGAGTTTGCCCGCATTCTCCGGGCGTTGGGCGACTTCCAGCGCCGCGACCACATTGGCCCCGGTGCTGATGCCGACGAGTATGCCTTCTTCCTTCGCCAGACGACGGGCCATCGCAAAAGCGTCATCATTCGACACCTTGATCGACTCCGTGATCTGGTCTTCGCCCTGGGCATTCTTCAGGTGCAGATTGTTTGGGACGAATCCCGCGCCGGTTCCCTGGATCTTGTGAGGTCCGGGCTTCACCGTCTCCCCCGCGAGAGTTTGCGAGATGACTGGTGAGTCTTTTGGCTCCACCGCGATCGCTGTGAAGGAAGACTTGCGCGGCTTCAAAGCCTCCACCACGCCCGTGATCGTACCACCCGTACCGACTGCGGCCACCAGGATGTCGATCTTTCCTTCCGTATCCTCCCACAGTTCCTCCGCCGTCGTGGCAGAGTGGATCGCAGGATTCGCGGGGTTGTTAAATTGTTGGGGGATCCACGCATTTGGAGTCTCCGAGACGATCTGCTCCGCCCGGGCGATAGCGCCCTTCATGCCTTCCGCACCGGGAGTCAGGACCAGCTTCGCGCCCAGCATCGCCAGCAGCGTGCGGCGCTCCAGGCTCATCGTCTCCGGCATCGTCAGGATCAGCTTATAGCCCTTCGCCGCTGCCACGAAAGCCAGCGCGATACCCGTATTGCCACTCGTCGGCTCCACGATGATCGTGTCCTTTGTCAGGACACCACGCTTCTCCGCGTCTTCGATCATAGCCGCACCGATACGGTCCTTCACACTGCCGAGAGGGTTGAAGAATTCACACTTCAACGCGATCGTCGCATTGATCCCGGCGGTGACCTTGTTCAGCTTCACCAGAGGAGTGCGACCGACGGTCTCCACGATATTGTTGTAGATTTTGCCCATGGAAAATGAGGATAGGGAGGAAAAAGCTACACAGCCCACTTGCAGAGGTAAACAG
>Ga0247822_10002606_pt1 | contig 11553 bp, 12 predicted proteins | sample 13C_Cellulose_Da_FD_192423 | JGI IMG/M metagenome (GOLD analysis project Ga0247822, IMG submission 192423) | Soil microbial communities from agricultural site in Penn Yan, New York, United States - 13C_Cellulose_Day30 | ecosystem: Environmental > Terrestrial > Soil > Agricultural land | place...
CCGTCGGTTTCGGACGCCATGCGGCGCTTCTACAATGACTCCAAACGCCTCTCGAACGCCCGCGCCAAGGCCGAATTGGGCTGGCGTCCTCGATACCCGAACTGGCGTAAGGGCCTCGAGGCCCTGATCGCCTAGGCCTGAACCTTCGACAGGATCAGGGTGCCGTTGGTGCCGCCGAAGCCGAAGCTGTTGGACATGACGTGCTTCAGTTCGCCGTCGTGGCGCTTGCGAAGGATCGGCATGCCCTCGAAATCGGGATCCAGGTTCTCGATGTGAGCGCTCTCGGCGGCGAAGCCGTGCTTCATCATCAACAGGCAGTAGATGGCTTCCTGCGCGCCCGCGGCGCCGAGCGAGTGGCCCGTCAGCGACTTGGTCGAGGAGATCATCGGCAGGTCGTCGCCGAAGACGTTGCGCACCGCGCCCATCTCCTTGGCGTCGCCGACCGGCGTCGAGGTGCCGTGCGGGTTCAGGTAGTCGATCCGGGGATCGCCCGCCATCTTGAGCGCCAGCTTCATGCAGCGCTCGGCGCCCTCGCCCGAGGGGGCCACCATGTCGTAGCCGTCCGAGTTGGCGGCGTAGCCGGTGACCTCGGCATAGATGGTCGCGCCGCGCGCCACGGCGCGTTCGTATTCTTCCAGAACCACGATGCCGGCGCCGCCCGCGATGACGAAGCCGTCGCGGTCCTTGTCATAGGCGCGGCTGGCGACCGCGGGCGTCTCGTTGAAGCTGGAGGACATGGCGCCCATGGCGTCGAACATGTTCGACATGGACCAGTCGATGTCCTCGCAACCGCCGGCGAAGACCACGTCCTGCTTGCCCCAGGCGATCTGTTCGGCAGCCGCGCCGATGCAGTGGGCCGAGGTCGCGCAGGCTGAGCTGATCGAATAGTTGATGCCCTTCAACTGGAACCAGGTGGCCAGCACGGCCGAGGGGCCCGACGCCATGGCCTTGGGCACAGCGAAGGGGCCGACGCGCTTGGGCGAGCCCTTTTCGACGGTCGTCTGGGCCGCCTGCAGGATGACCTGGGTCGAGGGGCCGCCTTCGCCGACGATCAGGCCGATGCGCTCGTCCTGAATCTCTTCGGCGCTCAGGCCGCTGTCCTTCAGGGCTTCTTCAAACGCGATGTGCGCCCAGGCCGTGCCGTTGGCCAGGAAGCGCGCGGCGCGACGATCCACCAGCGGCGCCCAGTCCTCGGCTGTGACGCCCAGAGCCGGCGGGGCCCAGACCTGGGAGCGGAAGCCGTACCTGGCGTGGTCGGCGGCGTGCTGGACGCCCGACCTGGCTTCGCGCAGGGAGGCCGCGACCTCGTCCTGGCCGGTGCCGATGGAGGAGACGATGCCCAATCCGGTGACGACGACACGCCGCATGGTGTTTCCTATCATTCAGTCTTCAGGCGCCGCGTTGGCCGCGGTCTGCATCAAATGGGGTCAGGCTTCGGTCGGCGCTACCACGCCGCCGAACAGACCGACGCGCATGTCGGCGCAAGTATAGATGACCTCGCCGTCGGCCTCGAGCACGCCGTCGGCGATGCCCATGACCAGCTTGCGGTTGATGACGCGCTTCAGGTGAACCTTGTAGACCACCTTCTTGACGTCCGGCGTCACCTGGCCGGTGAACTTGACCTCACCGACGCCCAGAGCGCGGCCCTTGCCGGGGCCGCCGATCCAGCCGAGGTAGAAACCGACCAGCTGCCACATGGCGTCCAGACCCAGGCAGCCCGGCATGACCGGGTCGCCGATGAAGTGACACTGGAAGAACCAGAGGTCCGGGTTGATGTCGAGTTCCGCCTCGACATAGCCCTTGCCGTAGTCGCCGCCGTCGGCGGAGATGGTCTTGATCCGGTCGAACATCAGCATCGGCGGAGCCGGCAGCTGGGCGTTGCCCGGACCGAACAGTTCGCCACGGCCCGAAGCCAGCAGGCCTTCATGATCGAACGACGACGGATATTGGGACTGGCTCAAGGATGACGCTCCGGAAGTGTTGCGGGCGGGTTACACGACCCGGCGCGCCCGCTCAACTGTTGTGAAGTCTAGCTGCGTCCGGCGCCGGCAGGCCGGGCGGCGTTGCACAGGGCGCGTTCCTGGGTTCCGAACACCGCCCGTTCGGGCACCCATCCGCGAATTTTGCGCGCGCGAACCCGGCACCAGCCCTCTTCGCATTCGTCCAGCGAGACGATGGAGCGCGGCGACAGCCGGGCGCGCACCGACGAGGTCGCGGATCGGCCCGAATGGATCATGATCTCTTCGGCCGAGCGATTGAACACGCTGCGGCGTCCCGAGGCCACGGTGCGGTGGATCCACGCCACCGAACCGTCAGGGTCGCAGATCTTGCGCCATTCCCTGGTCTCGGCGATCACCTGCACCGGCAGGCCCGCTGCGCGGTACTCCCACAGGATCTCATAATCGAGGCCCGGCCCCTGACGGGCGCGGACCTGGGAGGATTTCAGCGTGACCCAGCGCGGCACCTCCAGGCCCGTCGGGGTCGGCCGCCCATCAGGCATGCGGGCGCTGGCGCCCGCAAAAACGCCCGACCCGAGGACGGCCACAATGACGGCGATACGCCGGAAACTTTTGAACCTGACCACAGCTTTGCTAAACACCGGATCGACATGTCCCGCACGGGCGCTCCTGCCCGTCGAAACCCAGGCCCCCTATGTCCGCTCGCAAGCTTAAGGTCGTATTAACCAGACGCCTGCCCGACACGGTGGAAACGCGCCTGCGCGAACTGTTCGACGCCGAGCTGAACCTGACGGATCGTCCGATGACGCACGAGGATCTGGCCGCCGCCCTGCAGCGTGCCGAGGTCCTGGTCCCGACCATCACCGATCACCTGGACGCCGACCTCATCAAGGCGGCGGGCGAACAGCTGAAGATGATCGCCAACTTCGGCGCGGGCGTCGACCATATCGACATCGACGCCGCCGTAGGGCGGGGGATCATCGTCACCAACACCCCCGGCGTCCTGACCGAGGACACCGCCGACCTGACCATGAGCCTGATCATGGCCGTCAGCCGCCGCATCGTCGAAGGCGCCAATGTCGTCGCGGCGGGCCAGTTCCAGGGCTGGAGCCCGACCTGGATGTGCGGCCGCAAGCTGTGGGGCAAGCGTCTGGGCATCGTCGGCATGGGCCGCATCGGCCAGGCCCTGGCCCGGCGGGCCCGGGCCTTCGGCATGCAGGTCCACTACCACAACCGCAAACCCGTTTCGGACATGATCGCTGAAGAACTGGGCGCTACCTGGTGGGACGATCTGGATCAGATGCTGGCCCGGATGGACGTTATCTCGCTGAATTGCCCGGCGACGAAGGACACCCGTCACATCCTGTCGGCCGAACGCATCGCCCGGCTGCAGCCCCACGCCATCCTGGTCAACACCGCACGCGGCGAACTGATTGACGAGGCGGCTCTGGTCGAGGCGCTGGACCGTCGCGCCCTGTTCGGCGTTGGACTGGACGTGTTCGAACACGAACCGGCGGTGCATCCCGGACTGGTCGGCCGCCCTAATGTCGTGCTGCTGCCCCACCTTGGCTCGGCCACCATCGAGGCGCGTCAGGACATGGGCGACCGCGTCATCACCAACATCATGACCTACCAGAACGGCCACCGCCCGCCGGATCGGGTCATTCCGGCGATGCTCTAGGGGCCTCCGCCATTTTCGGCATTGACGAGTAACGCCGTTCTCACATCTGATCTTCCGGGGCGACGAACGTTCGCCAGCGGGGGCGCATGAGACACAGATCCAAAGCCACGAGCCGACGGCGCGCGGACATCCGGCATGAGCGCCTGGTGGACGACCTGAGCCGCCGCGGTCTTCTGGGCTTTGGCGTCGGGATCGCGGTCAGCGGCGTTGTCGGGAGCGGCCAGGCCCGCGCGCGCGAGGCAGGTCAGCCGCATTCTCTCGAAGCCTTCTTCACGCCTGACGCGGTGGTGGCCGCGGCCCTGTCTCCCGGCGGCGATCGCGTGGCCGTCCTGCGCAACATCAGCGAGAACAGCACCCGCCGGCTGGCGGTCGAGGTCGTCGACGCCGCTGATCCGACCGGGCCGCGTCGCGTCGTGCCGGTCGGAGACCACGAGGTCGAGACCCTGGCCTGGGCGAATGATCGACGGGTGCTGATGCGGCTGGCCATCCCGGTTACCGCAGGTGGAAACGTGTCGATCGGCAGCAAGCTGGCGTCGAGAAAGATCAGTCTGCACAGTCGCCGCATGATCTCGGTCGATCTGGACACCGGCGACGCCGTTGTCCTGTTCGGCAACGAACGGAACCGGCAGCGTGAATCGCTGAATTTGGGCGCGGTCATCGACTATCTGCCGCATGATCCCGACCATGTCCTCATGGCGGCCCGCGAATACAGCGGCCGGCTGGCGCTGCATCGTGTCAGCGTCGAGACCGGACGCGCCAGTCTGGTCGATACAGGCAACACCAACACCCTGACCTGGGCCACCCGCGAGGGCGTGCCGGTAATGCGCGTGGATACCAATGCGCGCGGCTCGATGTTCAACATCTTCGTTCGCGCGAGCGAGCAAGGCGCCTGGAAACGGGTCTGGCGCCAGTCCATCGAACAGGCGCGTTCCTTCTTCTGGATCGCCCCGACCGAACGGCCCGGCGTCGCTCTCGTCGCCGCCCGTCTGGACGGCGAGGATGTCATGTCGATCCGTGAACTGGACCTTGAAAGTCTGGTGTTCGGGCCACCCCGGGCGTCACGCCCGGGCCTCGACGTCAGTGCGCCCTTGCTGGACGCCCGGGGAAATTTCATGGGCGGGCTCTTCTACGCGCCGCGCGCCCAGTACGACTTTGTCGACGGCGACATGGCCGCTCACCATCAGGCGATGAACAGGTTCTTCGACGACGAATGCAACGTCATGCTGGAGACGGCCGATCGCGCGCGCAATCGCTTCGTGGTCCATGTGACGGGCCCGCGCGAGCCGGGCGCCTGGTACCTCTATGACAAGAGCGCGCGCAACTTCGCCTATATCGGGTCGCGCACCGGAATGGAGACCGACCGGCTGGGACCGATCGAGGTCCTGGCTGTTCCCACGCGGGACGGCGCCGTCCTTGAAGCGTTTCTGACGGCGCCTCCGTCGCGGCTTCCCGGCCCCCTGGTCGCCCTGGTGCATGGCGGACCCGAAGTGCGCGACATCTATGACTGGGACCGGCAGGCCCAGATTCTGGCCGCCCAGGGCTGGTGGGTGGTGCAGCCCAACTTCCGGGGCTCCGGCGGTTTCGGCAAGGCCTTCGCCCGCGAAGGCTATCGGCGCTGGGGCGAGCGAATGCAGGAAGATGTCGAGGACGCGGTGGCCCATGCCGTGCGGACGCATGGACTGGACGCCGGGCGCATCGCCATTATGGGGTCCAGCTACGGCGGCTACGCCGCCCTGATGGGCGCCGTGATGCGACCAGACCTCTACAAGGCGGCCATCGCCATCTGCGGCGTGGGCGATCTGGGCGACATGCTCGACTATGAACGGCGCGACGACGACAGTCCCGACAGCTATGTCTATCGGCTATGGGTCGACCGGATCGGCGACCCCCAGACGGATCGGGCTATGATCGAGGCCGCGTCGCCGCGTCGCCGGGCCGCTGAAATCGCCTGTCCTGTCCTGCTGGTTCACGGCGAGGACGACGGGGTGGTGCCCGTGCTGCAGTCGCGCCGCATGAACGACGCCCTCAAGGCGGCGGGAAAGCGCGTGGACTATGTCGAGGTGTCCGGGGCCGGACACGCCGACTGGGAAGACGATATCGAACGCAGCCTGATGCGCCGCTACGTCAGCCTGCTCGCCACCGCCTTCGCCTGACCGCCGCAAACCCGGCAGGCAGGGTCGGCCGCGATGCGCGCGACACGGCTGGTTCCGGCCAGACCGTCATAGAGCATCAGGCGGCCGGTCAGGGGCTGGCCCGCGTCCGTGATCAGCTTGATCGCTTCCAGCGCGGCCATGGCGCCGATGACCCCGGCCAGGGCGCCCACCACGCCGACGCGGGCGCAGGTCTCGGCGTCGGGCGGACTCTCGGGCACCAGGCACTGGTAGCAGGGCTGGCCCGCGAAGACGCCGACCTGACCGTTCCAGCGGCCGAGCGCGCCGGACACCAGGGGTCTGCCCGTCGCCACGCAGGCGACGTTGACGGCGAAGCGCGTGTCGAAGTCGTCGGTGCCGTCCAGCACCACATCGAAGCGCTCGATGATGCTGCTGGCGTTGTCGGGAGTCAGTCGTTTCCCCAGGGCCTCGACAGCGACATGAGGATTGAGGGCGGCCAGTCGCCCGGCGCCGGCCTCGACCTTGGCCTTCCCGGCGTCGGCGGCGGTGAAGATGATCTGACGCTGCAGGTTCGACAGGGCGACCGCATCATGGTCGATCAGGCCCAGGGTTCCGACCCCGGCGGCGGCCAGATAAAGAGCCGCGGGCGCACCGACCCCGCCAAGTCCGACGATCAGCACGCGGGCGCGTTTCAGCGCCTGCTGCCCCGGGCCGCCGATCTCCGACAGCACCAGCTGGCGCGCATAGCGGTCGACTTCCTCTTCGGAGAAGCGAACGGAAGCGAGTGGCGGGGACTGGATCACAGGCATCTGTCTAGCGCAGTCGAACGCCCTCGTCAGGACCCGTCAGGCCGGAACCGGCAGAGCCCCTGCCGCCGTGACGAGAAGCGTCTCGGCGCGCTCGGGACCGAGTTGATCCAGCGTCGCGCCGTTCAGCAACCGCTCGGCCCCCAGCGTCATCTCGGCCAGAGCCATGGGCCAGCCGCCAAAAAGACGATGGGACGCTCCCTGATACGACAGCAGTTGCACGTTCTCATGACGGGTGTCGGCGCGCAGCCGGTCCATCAGGCGATCCACATCGGCCCGACGCCCTTCTACAGCCTGCAGGAAGCGGCCGCCGTGGCGCATCAGCACGCCGGTCAGCCCGTCACGACGGTTGTTGCGCTCCGAAGCGCCGAGGATTTCGGCCAGAACGAGCAGGCTGTTCGCCGCGTCGCCGACGGCGTCGCTGACATAGATGGCGCGGTGCAACGGCAAGACGGTACTCAGACAGGTCGCGTCCCTGGACGCGAAAGGCAGGGCGGGCTCCCTGTCACGGACGCGACCGCCAGGCAAGCGGCGCAATGCACGGGCGGCCTTCCTGCGGCGGCGCGACGTCTTGCGAGGTTGCGCATTCCTCGCCATCTGATCGCCCATGACCCAGACCTCAAGCTTCCCTGACTGGCACGGCACCACCATTCTGGCGGTGCGCAAGAACGGCCGCACCGTCATCGCCGGCGACGGTCAGGTCTCGATGGGGCCGACCATCGTCAAGGGCGCGGCGCGCAAGGTCCGCACGCTGGCCGGCGGCAAGGTGCTGGCCGGTTTCGCCGGCGCCACGGCGGACGCCCTGACCCTGATCGAGCGGCTGGAAGCCAAGCTGGAGCAGTATCCCGACCAGCTGGCGCGCGCCTGCGTCGAACTGGCCAAGGACTGGCGGACTGACCGCTACTTGCGTCGGCTGGAAGCCATGCTGCTCGTCGCCGACAAGGACACCATTCTGACGGTCACCGGCGTCGGCGACGTGCTGGAGCCGGAGTACGGCGTCGCGGCCGTCGGCTCGGGCGGCAACTACGCCTTGGCCGCCGCCCGCGCCCTGATCGACGAAAACAGCGAACTCGACGCCGAACAGATCGCCCGCAAGGCCATGAAGATCGCAGCGGATATTTGCGTCTACACCAACGGCAACCTGACCATCGAAAGCCTGTGAAGGCGCTCAAGCAGTGAGCCGCCGCGCGGCGAACGATAGCGCCGCACACGGGCCCTTCTGGAAAAAAGTATGACTGACCTTTCCCCCCGCGAAATCGTCTCCGAGCTGGATCGCTTCATCGTCGGTCAGGGCGACGCCAAACGCGCCGTGGCCGTGGCCCTGCGCAACCGCTGGCGCCGCAAGCGCGTACCCGAGGACCTGCGTGACGAGGTCACGCCCAAGAACATCCTGATGATCGGCCCGACGGGCGTCGGCAAGACCGAGATCGCCCGGCGTCTGGCCAGGCTGGCCGGTTCACCCTTCCTCAAGGTCGAGGCGACCAAGTTCACCGAAGTCGGCTACGTCGGTCGCGACGTCGATCAGATCATGCGCGATCTGGTCGAGAGCGCCCTTGTCATGGTGCGCGAAAAGCGCCGCTCGGGCGTCAAGGCGCGCGCCGAGGGTCAGGCCGAGGACCGGATTCTGGACGCCCTGGTCGGGCCGGGCTCACAGCCCGCCACCCGCGACGCCTTCAGGAAGAAGCTGCGCGCCGGCGAGCTGGACGACAAGGAGATCGAGATCGCCCTGGCCGACACGACCTCGCCGCTGCAGGGTCTGGACATGCCGGGCGGCGGCGGAAACGTCGGCCTGCTGAACCTGTCGGACCTGCTGGGCAAGATGGGCGGCGGGCGCACCAGGACGGTCAAGCTGACCGTCGCCGAGGCCATGGCTCCGCTGACCACCGAGGAAAGCGACAAGCTGCTGGATCAGGAAAGCCTGACCAAGGAAGCCCTGCTGCTCGCCGAAAACGAGGGCATCGTCTTCCTCGACGAGATCGACAAGGTGGCGGCGCGTCAGGGCGCGTCCGGGGCCGATGTTTCACGTGAAGGCGTGCAGCGCGACCTGCTGCCCCTGATCGAGGGCACGACGGTTTCGACCAAGTACGGGCCGGTGAAAACCGACCACGTCCTGTTCATCGCCTCGGGCGCCTTCCACGTGGCCAAGCCCTCGGACCTGCTGCCGGAACTGCAGGGCCGCCTGCCGATCCGGGTCGAGCTGAAGGCCCTGACCCGCGACGACTTCAAGCGCATCCTGACCGAGCCCGAGGCCAATCTGATCCGTCAGAACCAGGCCCTGCTGGAGACAGAGGGCGTGACCCTGGTCTTCACCGACGATGCGGTCGAGGCCATGGCCGACGCCGCCGTGGCCGCCAACTCGACCGTCGAGAACATCGGCGCGCGCCGGCTGCAGACCGTGCTGGAGCGGGTGCTGGAAGAGACCAGCTTCAAGGCCTCGGACCTGTCGGGCCAGACCCTGACCTTCGACGGCGACAAGGTCCGCGAGAAGGTCGGCGATCTGGCGAAGAACATCGACCTGAGCCGGTTCATCCTGTGATCAGGCGGCGGTGCGGGGTCAGCCCCGCATCGCCTCCACCGCCGCGACCAGACGATCCAGATCGCGTGGCGACGACAGCCGGTGGTCGCCGCCTTCGATGAGGTCCAGACGCAGGTCGCCGCCTTTCAGGCGTTCGGCCAGTTCGATTTGATGGCGCCACGGCACCACGTCGTCGGCGCGACCTTGCAGCACATGAACCGGTGCGGAGATGTCGATGACGCCGTCCAGCAACAGCCAGTCGCGCGCCTCCTCGAACATGCGTCGGGTCAGGACATAGGACCCCAGCCCCTCCTCGGTGATCACCGTCTCGCCCTCGCGCAGGATGGCCTGACGTTCGTGATCGACAAGGCCCGGCCACATCAGCTTTTCAGTGAAATCCTGCGCCGGATTGACCAGAACCAGCCCCCTGACCCGTTCCGGTCGCGCCAGCGTCGCCAGCAGGGCGACCCAACCGCCCATGGACGAGCCGACCGGAATGACGGAGCCTTCGAGGCTGTCGAGCAGGGCGATGGCGTCCTCGCGCCAGCGACCGATGGTGGCCTGTTTCCAGTCGCCCGAGGACTGGCCGTGGGCGAAGTGGTCATAGCGCACATAGTTCCAGCCCCGCTCGCGCGCCGCCACTTCGAGGGCCAGCGCCTTGGTCCCCTCCATGTCCGAACGGAAGCCGCCGATCCAGACGACCGTCGGGCCGTCGCCCTTGACCGCCTTGAGGGCCAGGGTCTCGCCATCGGGGCGGATCAGGGTCTGGACGTCGGACATGAAAACTCCTCGGACTGTCATTCCTCGCGGAATGGCTTTAGCAGAGACCGGGTTTCTTCACAGGCCGCGAGAGCCCCGCTTGTCAGCCCCCAAAGCCCTCTTTGTCTCCTCGAACCGCATCGGCGACTGCGTCATCTCCTCGGGCGTGATCCGCGAGATTGCGCGTCAGCTGCCGGGGGTGCAGATCACCGTCGCCTGCGGCCGTCCGCCCGCACCCTTCTTCCGCTCTGCGCCGAACATCGAGCGGGTCATCGTCCTCGACAAGAAGAAGGCGGCGGGACACTGGGTCGATCTGTGGAAACAGGTGTGCGGCACGAAGTGGGATCTGGTTGTCGATATTCGCGGCTCGGCCCTGGCGTACCTGATCCCGGCCAGGCGCCGCATCATCTATAATCGCCGTTGGGAGACCGGACTTCGCAAGGTCGAGATGGTGTCGCGGCTGATGGGCTCGGCCACGCCGCTGGACCCGGAGATCTTCCTCGACGCCCAGGCCCGGGCCGAAGCCGCCGCCATTATCGACCCGCAACTCGCTGCCGGGCCGGGCGTCGGGCCGATCATCGCCCTGGCGCCTATCGCTCACCAGCCCGGCAAGTCCTGGCCCGCCGACCGCTGGGGCCAGCTGGTCGAAAGGCTGAAGGCCGAGCCACGCTTCGACGGCTGGCGCTTCATGCCGGTCGGCGGTCCCGGCGACCGGCCGCCGGCGACTCCGGCGCTGGAGGCTGCGGGCGATCGCGCCATCGACTGCGTGGGCAAGGGCGACATCCTGTGCTCGGCCGCCGCCATCGACCGGGCGACCCTGTTCGTGGGCAACGACAGCGGGCTGATGCATGTCTCGGCGGCCCTGGGTCGCCCGACCCTGGGGCTGTTCGGTCCAACCGAGTGGTGGCTCTATGGCCCCTGGGGGGCCAGGACGCGCACGGTGGCTTCGAACGAGACGCGCGGTCAGTTCGCCCCCATTGAAGATCTGACGGTCGAGCACGTCTTCGAGGGCGTGCTGGCGCTGCACGACGCCTACATCGGCGCAAACCCCGACCAGCCTTGAATTACGGGGCTTCTGTCGTCATATTCCGCCCGCCGGGAACGCGCCGCTCCGTCGCGCGCTGAACCCTGCGAGATTATCGCCTGTCTTCTGACCACATAAGGAAACGACGCCCATTCGCCGTCCCATGCAAGCGCCGCCCGTCAAGGACGGGCCGCCCATCAACCAGGAAATCCGCGCCACGCGCGTGCTGCTGATCGACCAGAACGGCGAAAAACAGGGCGTCATGCCGCTGTCGTCGGCGCTGGAAGCGGCCGAGGAAGCCGGCCTGGACCTGGTCCAGATCGTCGGCAACGCCGAGACGCCGGTCTGCAAGATCCTGGACTACGGCAAGCATCGTTTCCAGGAGCAGAAGAAGAAGGCCGAGGCGCGCAAGCGTCAGAAGGTCGTCGAGCTCAAGGAAATCAAGCTCCGTCCGAACATCGATACGCACGACTATGAGGTCAAGGCCAAGTCGATGCACCGCTTCTTCGAGGAGGGCGACAAGGTCAAGGTGACCCTGCGCTTCCGCGGTCGTGAAATGGCGCACCCGGAACTGGGCATGAAGCTGCTCAACAAGGTGCAGGCCGACTTCGACGAAGTCGCCAAGGTCGAATACGCCCCGCGTATGGAAGGCCGCCAGATGATCATGATCCTGGCGCCTCGCTAAGAGGCGAGGCTTTT
>Ga0247822_10002607_pt1 | contig 11552 bp, 10 predicted proteins | sample 13C_Cellulose_Da_FD_192423 | JGI IMG/M metagenome (GOLD analysis project Ga0247822, IMG submission 192423) | Soil microbial communities from agricultural site in Penn Yan, New York, United States - 13C_Cellulose_Day30 | ecosystem: Environmental > Terrestrial > Soil > Agricultural land | place...
GTTTTGGGTTGGAAGAAGCCGACCCGGCCGACTCAGCAAGAATCCCGCTGACGATGTCCTGATGGTTCCGGAGCACGCGGCTCCTTTGGTCAAAGTCCTCTCCCGTCGAAGAGGAACAGAAGAGCATTTCGGGAGAGACCCGATTATGAATCGTCCCGCAACGAGGCTGCTGAACGTCCAAATGGTAATACGTTAGAGCCGCGAACTTATTATTGTCCGGCAAATGCTCCGGAAGGGGATACCGAGAAATCGTCTCTTTCGTCGTTTCGGAGAGATCAATATCCTTCGCGACATCCTCAATATCGCGCCGGTCATTCATTCGCGTGAAAAAGAACTGCTTGGCATTGCCAAAGACGATGGGGCGAATGCCCGAGTTCTGGAATCGGCTGTATTGCTGGACGATGCTGATGATCCAGGTCGAGAACTTGGAAAGCTGGGCGTAGAACTCGCTGACGAGTTGTTCGCCACCGGGAATATCCAGAGTTCTGGCGACCTCCTCGAAAATGACCCGTTTCCGCGCCCCTCTCGGTAGAGTGATGATGTGCTGGCGCCCATGGTTGGCGATCAAGAAGCCCGCCAGTTCCTTCAATTGGCGATTGGATTCCGGGATGTAGGTGAGATCGAAATGGGCGAGCCTGCCCGTGATGGACAAGGTGGAATGTCCGCAGACGAGACGCTGCTCGTTCCAAGGGGCAAGCAAGGTGGCGAGGTGGTTGATCTCGTTGCGGTCGTGCTCCGGGAATGGTGCCACCAGCATCATTTGCTGAAGCATGTCGTGCGTCGGGTAATCGGTAGGCTGGAAGAACGCGAACGCCATATTGCGTACATACCGTTCGGTATCGGGGGACTTGATAAATCGGGAAACGTCCTCCGCAGTTGAAGCCGCAATCAGAGATTCGCGCTCTTCCTCACTCGCCATGTGGAGCAATTCCGTCCATGCCTCCAGGAAGGTTGCGGAAATGGGCAGATGAGCTTTCTTGTATGCCAGTACGGCCATGGCGTGCCGGGCGGCGGTATCGAGATGCGAAGCGTCCTCGGAAACCCATTCCTCGAACCGGTCCGCGTAGAGTTGCTCGATGTATTGGGTAATCTGAGCCAGGCGCAGATTGCGCCTGTCCTCGTCGGCAGGCTGTCCGGCCATTTTCGCGACCAATGCGGCGGCGGTCGTGATTTGCAAGTTGGTCAAAGGTGCCCCCTGCGTATCGAGGTAATTCAGACACAGGTCGCCATCTGGCTGGATGACGATGGGAGTGTGCCCCTGCGCCTGCGTCCAGATGCCGTAGGACAGTCCTTCCTCAACAATTAAAGTGAAGTCGTAGTAGGGATCGGTCTGCGACATTAAATCGCTCATGAAGGCGGATTTGCCAGCGCGAGTCATCCCGAGCAAAACCGCCAGCTGCGGAGTTCCAGATAGGAAGTTGCGGACGCCAATCAGATTCCGATTGCTGCCGTCATAGAGGGCTTCGGCTCCATCCAAGTGGCCGGTGAAGGTTGATGAAAACGGCAGGATGTCAGCGAGCCATTCATCGAGGCCGCTGTCCGCGTGATGGGTATATTTCCCCCATACCCAGCCGGGCCAAGTCTGATACCAGATATTTTTCGTCGTGGCCGCCGAGGAGACATTGGAAGTCCAGCATTGGGCATCCTCCATTTGGCCGAAGGCCGTTTCGATCTGCCGGGTTTTGGAAATCAGCCCGTCTTCACTGCTGTCCCAAACATGAACAACGTAGTCATAGAGAAATGGCACAACGTCTCCCTGGGCCAGATTTCTGATGCGCTCTTCCTTGACCGCCTTGGAGGTGAGCGTGGAGTGCTTGCCCTCGGCGGCATAGTCGCCACGCACGCGCTCCAGCGATCGTTCCGCCCGGCCAATTTCCTTGCGGATATTCTGCGGGTACAGATTGACCGTGATGGAGTAATCCAGAAACGGCAGCGAGGTGATTGCCCAGAAGATCCCGCGCCGTGTACGTTGTGGGCGACGTTTTAGGATAATCAGGTTGTGATAAAATCCATCCGCAAAGAAGCCAAAGGTCTTCCCGGCCTGCACCCCATGGTGCCAGCAATTCTGGTGAATGGTTTCTTCTTCGCGAAACTGCCCAATGGGATCGTAGTTGTCGCGCCGGAGATAGGACGGATTGAAGAACGTCGCGTAATAGCGGTACAAATCCTCAGTGGACATGGGTGTGACTCGACAGCCGTGCGGTTCAAAAAGCGACGCCATGACGCGGCCATGCTGCTCGAACCCTTCATAGTATTGGGCGAGGATGCGCCGGTAATGCTCATCGAGCAGAGCTTTGCTCGCTCCTGCGGGGGGATTGACGGCTATGCGCTTTGATAAAAAGAGGACGAGTTTTTCCCGACGAAGTTGGCCGGATTGCATGGCCCGCCAGTATCGGTTGAACCGCTCATTTCGTGAGATCGCGGACCATGAATTGGGCTCGCATCGCTCGTCTGTGACGGCTTTATAGGCGTTGAGTTCGTCGCGATAATCGGAATCGACCGTCCACCGGATTTGTGCGCGGGTTGATTCGTCGAGGGTATGGAGGAATTGCCGGACGGATTCATAGAAATGATCCAAGGCATGTTCGCTCGCGTGGCGCAGATCGGGCATGTCGAGGACAATGCCTTTGGTGACAAATCCGCGCCTATCGAGATCGTTCCAAATAATGAGGTTTTCACTGAACCAGCCGTTGGGAGCTTGCATGAGAGGAGAGGGGATTACGGGGTTGATGAGAGGGCGGCAGCCAGCCACTGCCTCCTGCGAGAGTTTCGAGCAAATCCGTATCGAAGGATCTTGGTCTTCCCTGCCGGAGAAGCAGGACGTATGAGGCGAGTAGGGCGAAGGGCAGGGCGCCTATGGTGACGCTGAAGGTCGGTCCATTATGACGCGAGAGCAGTAGGATGAGCGCGATACTGATGAGGAGTCCCGCGAGCAGAAACAGAATGTTCACTCCCTCGATGCCCCAAATTTTGCCGTCGCTCTCATCGCCGGCATGTGTCGGCACGGTACCTTTGCTCATCGGGAGATACTGATTGTGGGCATGCCGCCCGCATTGAAGAGAGCTTCGGCAATTACCACGGCAAGCCCAAGAAGCAGGCCGCCGACAATGGACATTTTGCCCTGGTCGGCATTGCCGCTACGGATCTGCCATCCACCATGGGCGATGACCACCACTGCGATGATGAACATGAAACGAGCGATGATGCCGAGACCTTCGGACATCGCACCGTCGAGTGAGGCTTGAGCGAGGATAAGAGTTTTCATACGCTCGCAAGGCTGAACATCAAATCAAAGGCGCATGCTCCAAATTTGGAGCAACTTACTGAGACCAAAATAAAGCAGCTGAATCGCGACGCCTTCGAGGTGCAGATAGCGTCATAAAGACGCTGAGCGCATCTGATGAAATCAGGATAAAGCTCCTCCGTCGAAACGCCGAGCGCGCGGGCCAAATAAATTAATTCGTCGTCGGAAACGCAGGAATTACGCGCCTCGATCTTCGATACCTTACATCGGGTGGCATTCCCCATCCCGAGAATTTGCAATTTGATCGCGAGGTCATTTTGTGACCACGCTTTTCGACAGCGAAGACGCCGAATTTGAGGCCCGATTACGTTGTGATTTCTCATGGCATTTTGCGTTGAGAAACCGGTTCGCACGGAACCTGAAGATCGTCACATCACAGGTGCTGAACGAGGCCAGAAATGTGCTGAAGTTGTCCTTTCCCGTCAGTGTCGCCCAAAATCTTTCACTCAAAAGCGATGTCGCGTAGCTAACTACGGCACAAGGAGTGAGGAGCGCGCCTCCTTCAAAGCTTTGCGTAACTTTTGAGAAGCAAATCGCCCAAGTTTCTTCGGAGCATCGATTCCCCTCAAGTGAAGCTCCAATTGCTTGCGTCCGCAGGCCGAGATCGATTCGATTTTCCGGAGGTTCACCATCAGGCTCCGATAAGCCGCCACAAAGGGCGGCTGAGGGAGGACAACCTTCCACTCAGCCAGCGATTGTCTCATGCAGAAATGCAGCCCTTGAGCGAGGTATACGGTGGTGTAGTTTCCCTCAGCCTCGATAAAGCTGATCTCCGTAGCGAAAACAAATCGCATTCTTTTTCCGTCGAATAAGCAGATGAGATCGTTTTCCAAAAACGGGCCGATTCTTAAGTGAAGTGGCGGATGATAGAGACGCTCCAACGCATGAGCCAGTCGTTCCGGCTCGATCGGCTTCATCAGAAAATCAATGGCATTCACCTCGAAGGCCCTTACTGCGTACTCGTTAAATCCCGTCGTGAAAATGATAGCGGGCAGGTAATCCAGTTGCGGAAGCAGGGTGAATCCATCTGGTCCACGAAGTTCGATGTCCAGGAAGATGAGATTGGGCCGGTGATGGTTACAAGCTGCTAAAGCCTCCGCCACCGTTGCCGCCTCCGCGACGATTCGGATATACGGATGATCGGTAAGGAGTTTGTACAGAGAGGCTCGCGCTGAGGCCTCATCATCGACTATGACGGCGCGCAGTTCGGTTGGCATGATTTCAGTTTGAGACCGGAAGGCGGACTTTCACGACAACCTGATTGTTGTCGGTTAAAATTTCGAAGTAATGCCGGTCGCCATACAAAAGCCGGAGCCGCTCTTTTAAACTCTGTAAGCCAATTCCACTCGAGGTATTGGACTGGCTCGGAAGTCGCCACAACCCACTATTACTGACCTCCATGTGCAACTCATTTCCGACCCGAGTGACGTAAACGCCTATTTTCAACGGGAGATTGTCCGGCTGGCGTCGACCATATTTGAAGGCATTTTCGACCAGCGGCTGAATGATGAAGCCAGGTACTTGAACCTGCCGTCCCTCGGCATCAATCCGACATTCAATTTCGACCTCGCTTCCAAACCGCGCCTTCTCCACGACCAAGTATCCTTCGATAGCGTCAAACTCTTGGCCCGCCGCAACGAAGGTTTCGTTACGGGTGATCAGCGAATATTGCAAATAGTTGGTAAACGCCTGTACCACTTTGGCGAGGGATTCATACTTGCCGAGTAACTCCGATCTAACGAAGTTGAGCGCGTTGAAAAGAAAGTGAGGGTTCATGATAGACCTCAGCAGTCGTAGTTCAGCTGCCCGATACTCCGATTCTACTCGGGCAAGCTGCGTCTCTCTCTGCTCTCCGGTGATAAGCAGGCGGATGGCAAAATAGAGAAAGCTCCAGCCAAAGAGGAGCCCGATACGCTCATAAAGGAGATTGAACTCCATTGAGCGCGTAAAAAGAATTTCTCCCTGAAATGGGAGCAATGGGTAAGATGCGAAAAAAAGCCCTGCCTGCGCAATTCCGCCGACCATGCAGGCGGCAACTATGACAGCAGCCATCGGGCCAATCTGGTCCGACCAGAATCGACGGTATATCGAGCGCAGCCCTAAAGTTAGTAGGAAGCTGCTTCCATCGCGAGTGACGCAAAGGAGTAAAGCACCTGCAATTCCACCTGTAATATTTAGCTTGAGTGGAAAGGTGACAACGATGAAAGCCAACCAACCCACGATTTGGAACCGCCAGAAAAACGGCCAGCATTGATGAGGTTTGCTGGGTCCGTTTTGCCAAGCACAATCAGAGATTTCTCGATTCATCGGATAGCGATTCGCGGTATTCCGCTCTCATTTGAGTGGAGTGAAATAGTGTCAGTCTAAACGCAAGGGTGACTCCGACCCGGATAGATGAGCCCGGGTTATGGGATGTCAGAATGCGACCTAGCCTGCCTCAGCGTAATGGATATTCCCGTCATGTAGTCCGAAGCAGGCGACGAGAGAAACACCACGATGGCCCCAAGATCTACCTCTGGCTCTTCAAACCGCTTGATGGGAATCGGCTGTTTGAGCAATCTTGTGCTCCTCTGTATCTTGAACGAGTGAAGGCAGAATCTCTTGATCTGCGCTGGTAGCTTTAATGGCGCACCTCAGGATCTAGACGGCACTTTCATTTCATGGTATGAGTGTAGGGCTGTTTAAGAGCGTGCTGATAGCGTTCGAGGGCCGTAGTGAACGAAGAAGGTAATTCGAGCGAAGTAGGAGGTGGGCCTTTGAAGGAATAAGTTTGGCGTGCGGCACCGTTGTTGAATTCTACTGGAAGCCCGGTTTCGGAATCGATCGAAGCCTCAATTTCCTTCAAATCCGTTTTGTAGGCTGAATTTAAAGTCTTATCTAAGAGATCGCTTCCGCCTCTGAAAGTATAGCACTTTCTATCTTGAACCGTTTGTACCCCGACAAAATTGTCTCGGCTCAACCAATCGAAATCGGGAAAGTCTGCTTTTGAATAGTCGGGGTAATTTTTAGCAAAGATTTTGTTGAGATGAGAGCGATCCAGGACTCGAATATCCGGGAAATCCTGACTTGTGAGGAAAATCCAATTATCATAGATCCACGTCTCTGAGGTAGTCCCATCACTCCACGAGGCTATTTCGCGGCGTTTCGCATCAACTTTTGTGACCTGAACTTTAATTAATCTTCGATTCAGTCGAGCTTCGGTAGGCGTGATATCGGCAGGGGGTTTTGAATCTGCAATATCTTTACTATAAGTATATGTGATCGTCCACGCCGCGTGGGAGGGGACGTTTTTAAGGAAAGGAGGGACGGGTGGAGTTGCCACTGGATCATCTTGGGCCAAAAGCGATGATATTAATCCCCACAGCAGAAGAATCCCCAATGATATTCTGATCATAGCATGAACCGATGGTTTCCAATCGTTCCTTCAATTGGATCAAGAATGGCTTGTGTAACGATATTCTTGAGCGTTCCAATAATAATGTGCCGGAGGGAGAGCGACTGCAGCATAGGTGTTTTAAGCATGGGGTTATGGAATCTGATTATCAGGCAAGATATTCATAAAACCGGCTCGATATATTGCTGCACAATCGCTCCAGTATAGCGATCGATGGCGATGTGGAGCCAGTATCTGCGCATTCCTTCCACGGTGAAGTGATTTAAAGATGTTGCATTTGGTGCATACCGCCCGCTTTGCGCGATTACGTCGATCATGAGGTTCCACGTGCGGGTATTGCCAATGTCAGACAAGGCACGAATGGCTCCCTCTCTCCGTCTCTTGATTATATTGTCGGCAGGAGTTGGGTAGATTCCCGTCAGCAACGGGCTCAGCCTTGTCGCTAACTCTGCTCTATTGAGCAGCGGCCCCCCAGCTGACGTTTTTGTGAGATTGTTTAGACTATCCGCGATCGAGTTCGCGGTCGTAGCGTCGATCACAGTCCCATCAGCCTCTGACTTCATGGCTCCCATAATGGCCGCGGAAATTACTGCCTTTTGACGAGTGTTGAGATTCAATTTGCCCGCTTCGACGGTTGGATAAGCTGTCGAATTGGAATCTGGAGTCGCCGGTTCTACAACACAAAAAAGATCAAGCAAGGAGGCGTCGCCACTTTCGGCCGTAAAAAAGTCGAGTTCTTTCCAAGGCATTCCGCGAGAAGCGTACCCCATTTCGGCGACTGATCGAAAAGCACGGTTGAGTATGATGGGCCTGCTATTGACAGAATTGAAGTTGTCGATGGCCAAGGGATATCCTCCATTATTTAGGCTCCCATCGGTGTAAGCTCCATCTCCAGGGCGCACAATAGTGTCGGGATCAGCGTAATGAGTGTTTGAGCTATCGCGATTATCTGAAACGCAGCCAAAATAGCCTGTTGCTCCTGATCCGAAGAACCAGCCAGGGGAAGCAATCGAGCCATGCGCGCCATGTGCTTCTGAGCCTATGCCTGTGTCGGGTCGTATTGTGGTAAAGTAATTATTGGGTGGATTAGTCGCGGGAAGAATGGTGGCTGGTCCACCCGAGACATGGACGCCAAAGCGATCGGTTCGCGGATCGGAGCGAACATGAGCTGCGCCAGGTCCAGCGCCTATTGAAGGCCCATAAGTTCGAAAACAATTGGGTGGGAAATTGTCGTAGGTATCAGCCGTGCCGTTCAAATACCGCATGACATCATAGGTTATCCATGCACTAGCAGGGCCTTCCCTGTATTGAAGCTGAAAATTGACGTAGGGATATGGCTGGGTGGCAGCCCAAACAAACACTTGATTGGCATTTGCGGGATTCGGATCTTGGTCAATTCTGTAATCAGGAGCCGCCCAAGTACCGCCTGAAATGGTAGAGAACCCAACGAAGCTGGTCAGGCCGTCGTCGGTGACGTGATCATTTCCAGCGGCCGAGGCGCCCATCGCAGGACTTAGCAGAGTGGGAGCCTGAAAAGTTTGACTGGGGCCAGAGGAAAATGTGATTCCAGATGAGTTTGACAAATCATATAGTGGGGTGAATACGGTCACACCTCCACCATAAAACGAGTCATATACGCCGCCGGTGGCTATAACTCGAAATTGTGTCGGGGATGAAGGTAAGGTATTGGCGGCGTGTGGATTCCATACCACTGGCTGTAGCCAAATGCCGATATTGGGGAAGGCTGGATAGGTGCTCGATTGACTTGACCCGTGAAAACGATATGGAGTCGTGTAGACCCATGCTAGATAAGGCAGATTTTCAACGCCGTAGAAATCGGCATTATTGAATGAAACATGAGTCGGATAGGAGTCAGAATCAAATTGATCTACGAGATTAGCGCCTATCTGTAGGACTTGATAATAGATATTGGTGTCATAGGGCCCGACGGCCGCCGTATCATCCGCCGCGCCTTTCCCAAGAGAGCCCAGTAGCATACCCGCTTGAAGTAGCTCAAAAAAATCTGGCTCTCGTCCAAGAGCCGCAACGTCGGAGAGGAGTAAAATAGTCTGCCCATTTCCACGGCCGTTAATCGAACCATGATTGTAAATCCATCCCGACGTCGTGGCCCCCGACCAGCTATCAATAATGGAGTTGGACCAAGTTAAGCCAAAAGACTCGTAAATCTGTGATTCGGTGGCGTTGTTTGGACCGTCGTGACCAATCCATGCGAGCCTGCTGAGAGGGAAACGATATTTGATCAGGGATTCGCCAAGGCGTGCTGGGAGTCCGTCGCTAGTACGGGTAAATGGTTTTGTAACTCGAAGATTGATCAAACTGGGATTGAACGCGTCATCTTTACCTTGCGTGGCAGAGGCCCCGGTTGACGTTGGAGGGCGGCTGGAACTCCCTAAACTCGGTGGCGTGTAAGATGGGGCATTTAATTCTCGTGTAAACGTTGCCAGATACTGAAGCGCGGCGGTTGACAACTGGGTGGGGTGAGAACGTGCATAATTGATCAGATCCACTCGTCCAACGAGTGTTTGATCGCCTGGCGCAACCTTCGTAAATCCGTTTTTTCCTCCGAGCACGTAATTAGTGTAGGAGGACGCAGAAGCAGCTGAGGACTGATTTCGCCATTGAATGAACGCATCAGCGTTCGCTGTATTGTCAATTCCTGGGATGTTTGCCAAATCGACTTGCGGAAGCAACCCCCGCTTGCTTGGGAAATCTGTACTGCTGACGCTGCTCGGATAACCAGCGACGTTAACGTCGAGAAGACCGCCTTCGTCATAGATGGTGTAGGCATAACGCCCGATGACATAATTTTGATTGTTAGCGCTTTTGTCCGACAACGTTCCAGATCCTGGGCCGATCGGAGGCAGGTTGATTGCATTGGTGGCCGCTCCTTGCCGGGTCAGAATTATCCAGTCAGGAGCGGTGTAACCGCTCGGAATGGTTGGCAGAGATCCGGTTCCCGGATCTCCCAAAAGGCCGGGTTTATTCCATTGGTTTATTGTAATGTGACGTCCGTTAGCTGCGGGCATTGTCGTACTATTGTCGGGAGCTGACCGAATAGGCTTGGAGACGGTCGATGCGTAATTTGTGCCCGACCAGGAAGGGGAGGCCGAAGTGCTTTGTTTGACTAGGTTCGCAAATCCCTGGTCGTTTACGCGTTGTGGTACAGCCGTGAAATTATTGGTCGGTATGTATATGCTGATACCATTCGAGGTATATGCTGTAGACCCTGCGGATATCTCCGTACGAAGATCTCCAATGATCGTGTCCAAAGCGGTCTGGGCAGCCAAGTCGGCTCGATATTGACCTGCGCTTGAGAACGCAATTTGGCGACTAAGTGTACTTTGGACGAAGAAGCTCAAGACGAGCGCGCAGATCAAAACCAGCAATGCCAGCGTAATCACTAGAGCGCTGCCTTTTTGGCGGCGGCCGCAAAACGAAATGGAATGGTTAGTAGACATTATACATACGCTGGTAGAGTCGGACTCCCTGTATGGCTTGCGCCGGGACGCCACTGGCGAATCCCTGTTGCTCCATATTCGCGGTCCACTGAGTAAGAGGGTCCTGGCCCTCTTCCGTGTCCTTCAGGGCATCGGAGAGTGTTTTAAGATGGGTGTTCGTGGCAGTGGAGAAGATTTTGCGACTAGCAGTGTCTAAAACCGCAAGCCCCACGACTATCGCCTTTACTCGACTGTAGTCATTGATGTTTGTCGAGCCGTTGGAGTTACTGAATACACCAGTATTGAGAAGATAACATATTTCCAGACGGAAAACGCCGTTACCTAGAACGTCGTAGTCGGCATTTTTTGGCGACGGTAAGGCCTGAAAATCTAGTTGGCTATTGCCGGCTCCAGCTAGCCATTCAATTCCGGTAGCTCCTCGTTCTAGTTGATGAACCGGACCGGACGGGATAAGAGGAGTTGTCGGGATTTGGTAGCCAATCGCCGCTAGCCCCCTAATCGTCATTGGATCAGGCGTCACGGTATATCCATTGACTTGACTATAAAACTGAAGACTATCGTTTCCTGAGGACTTTGTTATTGCGAGCTTTAGATCAGAGCGATTGGGTCTTGCTGACAAATCTTTGGCCAGACGATCAAAGACCAGACGTGCTTGAGCGGTAGCTTCAAGCTTCTTGGTGTTTACGGATATGGCCTGCCCTGTCATGGCAACCACTTGAGCCAAAACCGCAAAGAGAAGAGCCAGCACGGCTAGTGCCACGAGCAATTCGATCAGGGTAAAGCCCCTAGGCAGCCAGCCTTTCTTTTTGGCACGGGTCATGGCTGGGCAAAAGTAACGACTCCTTCAGCGTACTCGGTGGGAGTTGTATCGGCTGCGGGCCAACTTACCTTCAGCCACATCTTAAAAGGGTCAAGCGTTCCCGAGATCGGAGGAGTGATGGTATAATCTACACGGTATCGCGCCTGATCAAGTTGAGTCGTAAATTGGTTCCCTTCGGTGATTCCAAAAAAGTTGCTCACAGGAGCAACAGCGGTATTTGTCAAAACAGGTAGCCCGTAAACTTTAGAGGATTGGTTGAAGGGCGTCGCTTGCCGGTCAGAGATGACTGCGCTCAAGATATTGACGGCTACCGTTTCCTCTAAAGAGGTTTTCGCTGACTGCATTCCTATCGGTAACAGCGCAACGACAGCGAGAATACCAAAGGTGGCAATGCCTACCGCCATGACGACCTCTACAAGCGAAAAGGCACGATGAAATGGACGATTATGTCCGCTATGCTTTCTAAAAATCGATAAAAGTGAATGTTTCACGGCCGAAATACCTGAACTTGGCCGGTTAATGCAGCCACCTGAAACACAGCTACGTTCGGATCAC
>Ga0247822_10002608_pt1 | contig 11551 bp, 8 predicted proteins | sample 13C_Cellulose_Da_FD_192423 | JGI IMG/M metagenome (GOLD analysis project Ga0247822, IMG submission 192423) | Soil microbial communities from agricultural site in Penn Yan, New York, United States - 13C_Cellulose_Day30 | ecosystem: Environmental > Terrestrial > Soil > Agricultural land | place...
AACGGACTGAGGGAGCCCGACGTCGAAGGGCGGATCCCGATCCGGCCGCGTCGTTCACCCTCGACAGCAACACCGACCCGAGCCGCCTCACCGCCGAGCTCGCCACCGCGCTGGCCGCCCCCGGCCTGCGCCGCCTCACCATCGACCTCGACGGCGCCGACTTCCTCGCCGACGAGATCGCGACCGTCCTCCGGCGCGCCCGCGCCGCCGCCGCCACCGCCGGCGTCGATCTCGAGCTGCGCGCGACCCGGCCCGGTCCGGCCCGCTGGCTGCGCCGCCACGGCCTCGTCGAGGAGCCGGCATGAGCGGCGGCGTCGAGCTGTGGAACGTCTACGTCGCGGCCGCGGTCGTCGACGCCGAGCTGCTCGCCGAGGCCGAGGGCGGCACCCCGGCGCCGGCGGTCGCCGCGGCCTGCGGCCACGTCGCGTTCCGGCTGGGGCTGTCGAGCCTGCTGGTCGGGGCCGAGGACGTCGGCCGCCTGGCCCTGGCCTGCGAGCGGGTGCTCGATCGGATCGCCGCCGGCGCGCTCGGCGACGACGCGAGCGCGCCGCTGTCGGCCGGCCTCGCCACCCTGCGGGCCGCGATCGATCAGCTCGCCCATCCCGACAAGTCGGGCGCCCGCGTCGAGGGCCTGCCGATCGCCGAGCGCCGGGCTGCGCTCGACGCCCTGGCCGCGACCACGCCCGAGCCCGGGGCGCCGCCCTTCGACGTCGCGCCCCGCGCTCCGCTCCGGGCGAGCGGTGACGACCAGCCCGCGCCGGAGGCGGCCGAGCCGGCCCAGCCGGGCGGGTTCGTGTGGGTGCCGACCGTCGACGACGACATGATCGAGCTGTTCTTCGACGAGGCCACCGACCGCGTCGAGGCGCTGGCCGGCAAGCTGGTCGAGATCGAGCGGCGCCCCGGCGACGCCGAGCTGGTCCGCGAGGTGTTCCGCGACCTCCACACGGTCAAGGGCAGCTCGGCGATGGTCGGCCTGGCGCCGGTCAACACCCTCGCCCACGCCGCCGAGGATCTGGTCGGTCAGATCCGCGACGCCGGCCGCACCTGCGACGGCCCGGTCACCGACGCCCTGCTCGCCGCGCTCGATGCGCTGCGCGCGATGCTGGCCCAGGCCCGCGCCCGCCAGCCGCTGACCGTGGAGCCCGCGCCGGTCGTCGCCCGCCTGCGCAACCCGGCGGCCGCGCCGGCCGCGCCGGTCGCGGTGCCCGCCGCCACCGCCGACGCGAAGACCGCCGCGCCGGCCGCCGCCGATCCCGCCCGCGCCACCATCCGCGTCGACTTCGACAAGCTCGACCGCCTGCTCAACCTGGTCGGCGAGCTGGTGCTCGGCCGCGACGAGCTGCGCGGCGCGATCGGCTCGCTGGCCTCGGTCGGCGCCGAGCTGGCCGCCGATCGCGCGGTCGCCCGCCGGGTCAGCCACGTCCGCGCCGCCGCGGCCGACGGCGGCGCCGCGCCGCTCCGCCACCTCGAGCACCTCGGCGAGGAGCTGTCGCGCATCGAGCGCGTGCTCGGCGACGTCACCTGGGAGCTCGATCACGGCGCCGACCGCCTCGAGGCGATCTCGGCCGAGCTGCGCGAGCAGGTCATGCGCCTGCGCATGGTCCCGGTCGGCGGCGTGTTCCGCAAGCACGTGCGCACCGTGCGCGACCTCGCCGCCAGCCTCGGCAAGCGCGCCCGCCTCGAGCTGGCCGGCGACGACACCGAGCTCGACAAGCTGCTGGTCGAGGCGCTCGACGAGCCGCTGATGCACCTGGTCCGCAACGCCGTCGACCACGGCCTCGAGGACCCGGCCGGCCGGGCCGCCGCCGGCAAGCCCGCCGAGGGCGTGGTCCGGCTGTCCGCCTCGCACCGCGGCAACCAGGTCGAGATCCGGGTCGCCGACGACGGCAAGGGCATGGTCGCCGAGCGCCTGCGCGCCAAGGCGGTCGAGAAGGGCGTGATCACCGCCGCCGAGGCCGAGGCGCTCGACGACCGCGGCGCGCTCGATCTGATCTTCCGCGCCGGGTTCTCGACCGCGGCGACGATCAGCCACGTGTCGGGCCGCGGCGTCGGCATGGACGTCGTCCGCGCGACCGTGGTGACCAAGCTCAAGGGCACCATCGACGTCGAGTCCACCCCCGGCCAAGGGAGCGTGTTCGTGCTGCGCCTGCCGCTGACCCTCGCCATCATCCAGGTCCTGCTCGCCCGCGCCGGCGGCGAGATCTTCGCGATCCCGCTCGACACCGTCCTGCGCGTGCTGGTGGTCGCGCCCGGCGACGTCCGCCTGGTCGGCGATCGCGAGGTCGTCGAGGTCCGCGGCCGCCACGTGCCGCTGATCCGCCTCGAGTCGGTGCTCGAGCTCGACGATCACGGCGACCCCGAGCAGCTCCACATCGTCCTCACCGAGCAGGGCGGGGTCACCTACGGCCTGGTCTGCGATCACCTGCTCGGCAAGAAGGAGATCGTCATCAAGTCGCTCGGGCCGCTGCTCGGCGCGGTGCCGTGCGTGGCCGGCGCGACCCTGCTCGGCGAGCGCTGCGCGCTCATCCTCGACATCCCGGCCATCGTCCGCCGCGCGCTGGCCCGCCCGGCCGGGCGCGCGCCCGGCGACCGCGGCGGCCGCGCCCGCCCCGGCACCGCGGCGTCGTCGCAGATCCTGCTGGTCGAGGACTCCGACATCATCCGCGAGTCGCTGCGCCGCCTGCTGGTCGACGCCGGCTACCACGTCACCGTCGCCGTCGACGGCCAGCACGGCCTCGAGCTGGCCCAGAGCCGGCAGTTCGACCTGGTGTCGACCGACGTCAACATGCCGCGCCTGGACGGCTACGAGCTGACCCGGACCCTGCGGGCGATGCCGGGCTACGCCGACGTGCCGATCGTCATGGTCACCAGCCGCGGCGAGCGCATCGATCGCGTCCGCGGCTTCGACGCCGGCGTCGACGAGTACATCACCAAGCCGCACGATCGCCAGCTGCTCCTGCGCGCGGTCCGCAAGCTGCTCGGCCACGGCGGCGGCGGCGACGACGGCGACGACGGCGCCACCGGAGCCGAGCGATGAACGTCGTCGTCGTGTCCGACGAGCCGGTGCTGCCGGCGCTGATCCGCCGGCCGCTCGAGCCGCTCGGCTACCGGATCGCCGCCGTGGCGTCGGCGGCCGAGCTCGAGGCCCGCCTCGGCGAGCTGCAGCCGCGGGCGGCGCTGCTGCCCCGCCGCCTGCCCGATCGCGAGCTGGCCGCGGCGGTGGCCGCGCTGCGCGCCGCGCCGACGCCGATCGCCGCCATCGTGGTCGGCGTCGCCAGCCGCGATCGCGCCGCCGCCCACAAGGTCGACGCCGACGGCTTCCTGCTGGTCCCGTTCACCGACGCCGAGGTGCTCGACGTCCTGGGCGCGACCACCCGCGCCCGCAAGGTGATCGTCCTCGCCGACGACTCGCCGCTGATCCATCGCCACACCGTGCCGATCCTCGAGGACGAGGGCTACGAGGTGATCAGCGCCCACGACGGCGCCGAGGCCCTCGAGGTGATCCGCGCCCGCCGGCCCGACCTGGTCATCACCGACGTCGAGATGCCGCGGCTCGACGGCTACGGCCTGTGCAAGGCGCTCAAGGGCGACGACGCCACCGCCCACCTGCCGGTGCTGATCTGCTCGACGCTCGGCGAGGCCGCCGACCTCGAGCGCGGCTTCGACGCCGGCGCCGACGACTACCTGGTCAAGCCGGTGATCCCCGAGGAGCTGGCCACCCGGGTCCGCGCCCTGGTCGCCGGCTCGATGCCGGCGTCGCGCGAGAAGATCCTGGTCGTCGACGACTCGCCGGCCCAGCGCCACTACGTCGCCGACTGCCTGGCCCGCCAGGGCTTCGAGATCACCACCGCCGAGAACGGCCAGATCGCGCTCGAGAAGGCGCAGGTGGTGCGGCCGGCGCTGATCATCAGCGACTACGAGATGCCGGTGATGACCGGCTTCGAGCTGGTCCACGCCCTGCGCCGCGATCCCGAGCTGCGCCAGGTGCCGGTGATCATGTTGACCGCGCGTGACTCGCGGCGCGACATGGCGCAGATGCGCGCCGCCGGCGCGTCGGCGTACCTGGTCAAGCCGTTCGCCCAGGACAAGTGCGTCGCCATGGTCGAGCGCACCCTCGCCGAGCGGCGGCTCCTGGCCTACAAGGAGGCGTCGGCGCTGTTCATCTCCGAGGGCGCCCGCAAGGCCGCCGAGGAGCGCGCCGTCGCCGGCGTGCTCCACGCCGTGCGCGCCGACGAGCAGATCATGTCGGTGATGTTCTCCGACCTGGTCGGCTTCACGCCGATGTCGCAGACGCTGTCGCCGCGCGAGGTGATCGAGTTGCTCAACGACTACTTCGACGTCATGTGCCCGATCGTCACCGAGCACGGCGGCGACATCGACAAGTTCATCGGCGACGCGATCATGGCGGTGTTCCCGGTCGTCCGCGATCGCCCGCCGCCGCCGGCGCGGGCGGTGGCCGCCGCCCTGGCCATGCAGGCGGCGATGCCGGCGTTCAACCACGGCCGTCCGGTCCAGCTGCGCATGCGCGTCGGCATCAACACCGGGCCGCTGGTCCGCGGCGACCTCGGCGCCCGCACGGTCCGCCGCGACTACACCGTGATCGGCGACACCGTGAACCAGGCCAACCGCTACGAGACCCGCTGCCCGCCCGGCGGCGTGCTGGTCAGCCAGTCGACCCGCGACGCGCTCGGCGATCGCGCGACCGTGCGGGCGGTCGCCGGCCTCGAGCTCAAGGGGGTCGCCCAGCCGGTGACCGGCTACATCGTCGAGTCGTTCGCCCCGGAGGAACCGTCGTGACCACCGCCCCTGCCAGGAAGCTGCGCGTCCTCGTCGTCGACGACTCGGCCTTCATGCGCGGCTCGATCGCCCGCACGCTGGGCGGCGCCGGCTTCGAGGTGATCGGCCAGGCCAAGGACGGCCACGACGCGATCGCCAAGGTCGCCGCGCTCCAGCCCGACGTCGTCACCATGGACTTCAACATGCCCGGCCTCAACGGCGCCGAGGCGGTGCGCGAGATCATGCGGCGGCGGCCGACGCCGATCGTCATGTTCTCGGCCCACACCCGCCAGGGCGCCAAGGAGACCTTCGAGGCCCTGGGCGCCGGCGCGGTCGACTTCGTCACCAAGCCGGCCGGCGAGGTCTCGGCCGATCTCGGCAAGATCGCCGACGAGCTGACCCGCAAGCTCACCTACGCCGCGGCGGCGCGCCCGCGCCCGGCCACCGCGCCGGCCGCGCTCGCCCCGCGCGCGCCCACCCCGCAGCCGCTGGCCACCACCACGATGCCCGGCGGGCTGCCGCGCCTGTGCGTGATCGCGGTGTCGACCGGCGGCCCGGCCGCGCTGTCCGAGCTCATCCCGGCCTTGCCCGGCGATCTGCGGCTGGCCGTGGTGATCGTCCAGCACATGCCGGCCCACTTCACCGCCGCGCTCGCCGAGCGGCTCGACACCCGATCGCAGCTCACCGTCAAGGAGGCCGCCGCCGGCGACCGGCCGATGCCCGGCCTGGCGCTGATCGCGCCCGGCGATCACCACGTCGAGTTCGACGACAAGGGCTGGGTGGTGCTGACCGAAGGCCCGCCGGTCCACGGCTGCCGCCCCGCCGCCGACGTGACCATGCAGTCGGCCGCCCGCGTCTACGGTCGCCGCACCGTCGGCGTGGTCATGACCGGCATGGGCAAGGACGGCGCCGCCGGCGCGCAGGCGATCAAGCGGGCCGACGGCAAGACCTTCGCCCAGGACCAGGCGACCAGCGTCATCTACGGCATGCCGCGCGCCGCGATCGAGCTGGGCGCGATCGACGAGGTCGTCCCGCTCGGCGACCTGGCCGCGATGCTGCGCTACGCCTGACCCGCGCGACGCTACGGGCCGGCCGAGCGCGGCCAGCCATCGGCGCCCCAGGTCAGGACGGCGATGCGCAGGGTCGGCGCGCCGCCGGCGGCGGCGTCGTACGAGTGATAGACGTTGACGTGGCCGAAGTCGGTGGCGAGCACCGCGCTGTGGCCGGGGCCCTTCCAGCGGTTGTCGCCGGCGAGCAGCAGCGTGCCGCCGCCGGCGAGCAGCGGGGTGCCGTCGCGGTCGAGGTACGGGCCGGTGATCGACGTGGCCCGGCCGACCATCTGCTTGTAGTCGCTCGCCACGCCCTGGCAGCAGTGATCGACCGACTCGAACAGGTAGTAGTAGCCGTCGCGGTAGATCAGGAACGGCGCCTCGACCGCGCTGTTGGGGCGGGTCGACAGCGCGTACATCTCGGTGCCGAGCCGATCGCCGTCGGCGTCGAGCGGGATCAGCTTGAGGCCGCCCCAGAAGCTGCCGAACGCCAGCCACGGCGCGCCGTCGGCGTCGACGATCAGCGCCGGGTCGATCGCGTTCCAGTCGTCGGCCTCGGTCGAGCAGATCACCGCGCTGCCGCGATCGACCCAGTCGGGATCGTCGAGGCTGGCGGTGGTGGCGTGGCCGATGCACGACCGCCGGCTGCCGAACGACGACGCGGCGTAGTAGAGGTGGTACTCGCCGCCGAAGTACGACAGGTCGGGGGCCCACAGCACGTCGGGATCGGCCGGGTTGGTGGTGGTGATCCACGGCGGCCGGGTCGCGAACACCGCGCCGACCGTCGACCACGCCAGCAGGTCGGTCGAGCGCAGCACCGGCAGCCCCGGCCCGGTGGTGAGGACGTAGTAGGCGCTGCCCGACCACAGGATGGTCGGATCGTGGGCGGGCGACACCGCGCCGGTCAGCGGCAGCACGCCGGTGGGCGCGTCGATCGCGGCGTCGACCGGGACGGGCGCATCGGGCGCGGCGGCGTCGACCGGCGCGGTGGCGTCGACCGGCGCGGTGCCGGGGCCGCCGCACGCACCGGCGGCGGCGGCCGCGACCAGCGCGACCAGGTACGGCTTGGGGGGCATCGTGGTCAGGGGCGGGCGAGCAGCTTGATCTCGTCGGCGGTGTAGGCGCGGCACGCGATGCGGAGCTCGTCGATGGCGCCGTCGAGGTACGGATCGGGGAACCGCGACCGGCCGAGCCAATTCTCGGTGGTGGCGGTGAAGTCGGACGGCGGCACGTCGGCGTTGGTCGCGCTGGCGACCGCCGCGCCGTCGACGTAGAGGGTGACGCGATCGGCGGCGTCCATGGTGACCGCGACGTGGTGCCAGGTGCCGTCGCCGGGGAACGGCGCGGGCGCGACCAGATCGAAGAGGCCCGACGGCGACACCATCGCGAAGTGCATGCCGGCGCCGTCGGTGGGCGCGAGGTAGATGAAGCGCTGGTTGCTGGTGCCGAAGTCGAAGATGCGCGACCAGTTGGTGAGGGTGTCGACCTTGGCCCAGGCCGCGACGGTGAGCTGGTCGGTGCAGCCGGCCAGCGGGCTGGTGGCGAGCGAGACGTGGGCGTCGCCGGTGCCGGGTAGATCGATGGCGCTGCCGGCGCGACCGGTGGTCCAGCCGACGCCCTGGGTCAGCGCGGTCGGCACGGCGCGGTCCGACGCGTCGGCGGCGACCTGGCCGGTGCCCTCGTCGAAGTGCCAGGCCGAGTAGTCGGTGCCCGGCCATGCCAGCGCCTGGATCTCGGCCTCGGTCAGCACCTCGTCGTAGACGCGGAACTCGTCGAGGGTGCCGTGGAAGCCGGGGTCGGGGAAGCGCGACTTGCCCAGCCACGAGTTGGGCGCGACCGGCTCCATCTCGAGCGGCGGCACGTCGGCGCCGCCGGTGATGGTGGCGACCCGGAAGCCGTCGACGTAGAGCTGGCGGCTGCCGCCGCTGCCGGTCAGGGCCACGTGCTTCCACACCCCGGTCGGCAGCGACGCGTCGGCGCTCAGCATGATCTCGTTGGCGCCGCTGCCGCCGTACGACGTGCTGTGCAGGCCGACCGGCGTCGACCCGGCGAAGCCGCTGACGGTGAGGAACATGAACCGGTTGGCCGGGTCGGGCTGGCCGTTGCCGATGTCGTAGATGCGCGTCCACGGCGTGTTCTCGGCGACGTTGACCCAGACCGCGATCGTGAAGTCGTCGACGTCGGTGAGCGCGCCGGCCGGCAGCGACACGAACTGGGTGGCCGGGTTGCCGCCGGCGAGGGCGAGGCCGCGCCCGTCGCGCCCGGCCGCCGTCCACGCGCTGGCGTCGGACAGCGTGCCGTCCTTGGCGCGCCCGGACTGATCGGTCACCGTCGTGCCCGAGTCCTCGAACGCGTAGTGCAGGACCAGCCGCGACGCCGGCGCGCCGTCGGGCTCGGGCCCGCCGTCGTCGCCGGGCGCCCCGTCGGGATGGCGGCCGTCGGGGTCGGAGCCCGCCGCGTCGATCGGATCGCCCCCGCCGCCGCCATGGTTGTCGCCGCACGCGGCGCAGGAGAACACGGCCAGCGCGAGGCCGGCGCTACGAAGACGTCTCGTCATGGTTCACCTCAACGTGCTGAGAGCATCTTGATCTCGTCGGGCGTGAAGGCGCGGCACGAGATGCGCAGCTCGTCGATCGCGCCGTCGAACGCGGGATGCGCCACGCGCGAGCGACCGAGCCAGTTGTCGGTGGTGGCGGCGAAGTCCGACGGGCGGACGGTCGGGCTGGTCTGCTGCTTGGCGACCGCGCCGTCGACGTAGAGCAGGACCGTGCTGGCGTCGACGACCAGCGCGACGTGATGCCACTCGCCGTCGTCGGCGATCGCCGGCGCGGTGGTGACCAGGTCGAAGGTCCCGGCCGGCGACTGCATGCCGACGTGGGTGCCGGTGCCGTCGGTCGGGGCGAGGTAGAGGTACAGCGCGGTGCCGGTGCCGAAGTCGAACAGGCGGCTGTTGGCGGTCAGGGTCCCGACCTTGACCCACAGGGCGATCGACAGCCGGTTGGTGCACCCGGCCAGCGGGCTCGACGCCAGCGCGACGTGCGGCCCGCTCGAGCCGGCGGCGCCACCGGGCAGGTCGAGCGCCATGCCGAGCCGGCCGGCGGTCCAGCCGGCGCCGCCGCTGGCGGTCGCGCCGTTGGCGCGATCGGACGAGTCGCGGGCGATCGTCCCCTCGCCGTCGTCGAACCGCCAGTACGAGTAGTCGGTGCCCGGCCAGGCCAGCTCGGCCAGCTCGGCCGCGGTCAGGATGCGATCGTAGATGCGGAAGTCGTCGAGGCTGCCGCTCAGGCCGGGGTCGGAGGCGAACCGCGACCGCCCGATCCACGAGTTGGGCGACAGCGGCTCCATCTCGCGCGGCGGCACGTCGGGCGCGCCGGTCAGCTCGGCGACCGGGAAGCCGTCGACGAACAGCCGGCGGGCGCCGGCGGTCCCGGTGATCGCGACGTGCTTCCACACGCCGGTGGGCAGGAAGGCGCGCGCGCTCAGCAGCGCCTCGTTGGCGGTCGACCCGCCGTACGAGGTGGTGTGGAGGCCGACCGACTGGTCGGCGTCGAAGCCGGCCACGGTCATGAACATGAAGCGGTTCTGGGGATCGGGCGCGCCGTTGCCGAGGTCGTAGATGCGGGCCCACGGCGTGTTGACCGCGACCTTGATCCACGTCGCGATCGTGAAGTCGCCGACGTCGTCGAGGACGCCGCTGGGCAGCGTGACGTACTGGGTCGCCGGCGCGCCGCCGCCCAGGGTCAGGCCACGGCCGGTCCGCCCGGTGTCGCTGCGCGCCGCGGCGTCGGACAGCATGCCGGCGAAGCCGTGTCCGGACACGTCGGCGACCATCGTGCCGTCGCCCTCGAACGTGTAGTGCAAGCGCAGGTTGGGCACCGGCGCGCCGTCGATGCCGACGGCGCCGTCGTCGTCGGCGCCGTCGGGGCGGTCGGTGGCGGCGTCGCGGTCGCCGGCGAGCAGGCCGTCATCGATGACGCTGCAGCCGGCGGCGACGACCAGACTCGCCAGCGCGAGGTGTTGGGCATTACGGATGGCGAAGGTGTTTATCGGCATGGCGCAGCTCGTCAATCAGTCATTTCGCTTATAAGGATTCGATTCCATCTCCTCCATCAGCGCTCGCTTGCTGTCCGTGCGATTCGGAGGCAGCGGCGGAGGCACGGGCGCTGACACTTCGGCGCGCGGGAGAGGGGCCGCGACCGGCTCGACGGCGGCCCGCGTCGCCGGCGGCCGGGGACGCTCGCGCTCGCGGCGCAGGGGGGCCCGCGGTGGCGCGCTGCGCTGCGGCATCGCGCGGGTCGCCGCCGCCGGCGGCGGTGCGACGGCCTCGCCGGCGGCGGCCTCGGCGACCTCGTCGACGCGCGGCGCCGCCGGTGGCGGGCTCGGCTCGGGTCGCGCCAGCGGCGTCACCGTCGGGACGATCGTCGGCAGCGGCGCCGGCGCCGGCGCCGACGCCGGCACCTGCTCGAGCTGGCGCGGGGTGGCGAACGCGCGGTACCCGGCGAAGCCGAGCCCGTTGATCGCGACGAACAGCGACACGACCGAACGATCCCTCATCGCAAGATCGAACGTAGCTCGATCGCGCCTGTAAGAATCAAGGGCATGTGTCTGAGTCGATGTGGACGCTTACCCGAGTAGATTGCGATGTTGAGGTCCATGACAGTCGAGATCGGGGCAGATGACGGTCATTGACTTGGCGGCCGCGGTTCGCGACATGATGACGGCATGACGCGGCCCATCCCGATCGTTGCTGCTGCAATCATTCTCGCGGGCTCGGGCGTCGCCGCCGCCGACGACGTCCACGCCGCCGAGGAGGCGTTCGCCCGGGCTCAGAAGAAGTCGCTCGAGGGCAAGCCGGGCGAGGCGGCCGACCTCTACGAGCTCGCCGACCAGCTGGCGCCGTCGGCGGCCGCGCTGCGCAACGCGGCGCGCGCCCGCTACGCGGCCGGCCACCTGGCGATGGCGGCGACCGACGCCGCCGAGCTGCTCCGCCGCTACCCCGACGACGCCACCTCGCGCAAGGTCGCCGAGGCCATCCTCGACGACGTCGGGCCGTCGCTGGCCCGGGTCGAGGTCACCTGCGACGGCGCGTGCGCGGTGCTGCTCGACGGGCGGTCGGCGTCGCGCCACGACGGCTCGGTCCACGCCCTGTTCTCGCAGCCGGGGGACCACGAGGTCACCGCGGTGTTCGACGGTGGCGGTGAGGTGGTGCGCAAGGTCTCGCTGCGCGCCGGCCAGCCGACCTCGCTCAGCTTCGCGCCGCCGCCGGTCGAGGTCGAGCCGGCCGCGGTCGGCGCCGTCGCCGCGCCGCGACGCCGCGACGGGCTCGGCCGGGCCTGGTTCCTCGGCGGTGCGGTGGTCACCGTCGGGCTGGGCGCGGTCGCGACCTACCAGGGCCTGGCCACGCTCGACGATCGCGACCAGATCCGGACCCTGGTCGCCGCCGGCGATCAGGCCGGCGCCGAGGCCGCCTACGACGACGCGCGCGATCGCCAGCGGCTCACCAACCTGCTGTTCGGTGCCACCGCGGCGGCCGGCGTGGCCACGCTGGTCGTCGCGTACTTCACCGACTGGTCGGGCGCGGAGGCGGTGCAGGTCACGCCGACCGCCGGCGGCGGCGCGGTGTCGTTCGCCGGCCGCTTCTAGCCGGTCGGCCGGTCCTGGCCCCGCCGGGCTGTGCGCGCGGTCACAGCGCGGGGACGACGAACAGCCAGAACAGCGCGCTGGCC
>Ga0247822_10002609_pt1 | contig 11550 bp, 7 predicted proteins | sample 13C_Cellulose_Da_FD_192423 | JGI IMG/M metagenome (GOLD analysis project Ga0247822, IMG submission 192423) | Soil microbial communities from agricultural site in Penn Yan, New York, United States - 13C_Cellulose_Day30 | ecosystem: Environmental > Terrestrial > Soil > Agricultural land | place...
GCCGTGCTGCTGGCCCGACACCGACAGCGCCACGATGCGCGCACGCAGTGCCGGATCGATGCGCGCGAAGCAGGCCTGCATCGCGGCCACCCAGTCGGCCGGGTGCTGCTCGCGGCTGCCGTCCTCGCTGCTGATCAGCTCCAGCGGCGCGCTGGCACTGGCCACCACCGCACGTGCGGCAGCGTCGTACACCACCACCTTCAGGCTCTGCGTGCCTGCGTCGATTCCGGCGGTCAAAGCCATCGATTCCTGCCTCCGGCGCTCAGAAAGTTAGCGCTACCATTTTGTCCGGTAAAAAAAGGGAACCTCTGAATTGCTCCCTCTGCCAACACGGAGGCGGTGCCTCCCGTGCTGGCAACGACACTGTAACCAGCACCCACAGAAAAAGCGTGCTGCGCCGCAAAATGCATTGCAAAACAACCAGTTGAGCTGTGTCCGGCGGCCCCGCGCAGAATGGCCGCAGCGACCTGCTCAGCGCGCAATGTCGATGAATGCATTGATGGACAACCTTCCGAGGACCGGGTCGGCGGGAAGCGGCCGATGGTTGTCGATCCGTCCCGAATGCAATGAGTTCCGCCGGTACACGATGAGCCGATTGAATACCCCCTCGACCTCCGCTATGCGCTCGAACGAGGTCGTGTCGCCGTTGATGTATCCCGCAGTCGAATCGGCGTCGTGATGGCCCTGCTGCGCCAGGCAATCGAAGTACGCCGCATGACGACTTTCATCCACGTACTCGAATCCGGTCTGACGATGCCGGTAGAAATCCGTGCCACCCCATGTGCCGTGGAACAGGTAATGCACCGTGGCCAGGCCCCGATGGCTGACCGAATCGATGTGCGGCACGCGCTGCAGGAAATGCAGGCTGGCCGGCGGTTGCGTGACCAGCGAGAAATGGCACATGGGAAAGACGAAGCGGCCAGGCGCCAGATCGAAGCACTCATGCAACAACGGATTGAGCGTCGCCTCCAGGAAGTGCTGATAGGAAGGCGGTGCAGGCGCGCGAATGCCGGGAAACATCGAAGACTGCTTCACGTACTGGCGTGTGGCCGCCTTCCGCACCATCCGCTCCGGATCCGACAGCACGTTGTCGATGATCAGCAGCGGCGCGCCTTCCTTGCCGATCGTGTGCCGGGTGATCCGGATATCCGCATGAGGGGCGATGAGCATGGGCTTGTCCGCGCGTCCCGGCGGTTACGCGGACACGGGCCGGCTGCCCCACACTTCCGCTCCGGCCTTGCAGTAGCGGTCAATGAACGCCTGCTGCGATGGCATCTGCGCGACCGCATGGTCGATGGGCTGGCGAATGGACGCCAACAGTTTCCGGAGGTCCTCATCCGCCAGCGCTCGCGCCAGGGGATGGGGCTGCCCGGGCGTGATGCCCTGGCCCAGCAATACGTGGGTCCAGGAGTCGACCCGGAAGAGTTCGTCCGGATCCTGCCAGGCATGTGCGCGTTCGCGCCACGCGCGCAGGCGGATGTCCAGCGATTCGGGCAATGCCATCTCGCGGCACGCCTTCCACATCGGCTCGTCGCGCTGCGTCGCATGGTAGTGAAGGATGATGAAGTCCCGCACGTGTTCCATCTCCGCGCGGCTCACGTCGTTGTAGAGCTCCACGAGCGACGGGGCGATGCCGTCGAAGGGAAACAACTGGACCAGGCGCACCACGGCACTGATGGCCAAGTGGATGCTGGTCGACTCCAGGGGCTCGATGAAGCCGCTGGCCAGGCCCAGTGAGACCACGTTCTTGTTCCACGCCTTCAGCCGGCGCCCGGTGCGGAACGGCACCAGCCAGGGGTCACGAAGCGCAGGCGCACCCACGTCGCGCAGGAGCTTGGCGCGCGCCTCATCGTCGGACATGTGCCGGCTGGAGAACACCAGGCCGCACCCGACGCGGTGCTGCAGCGGGATATGCCAACGCCAGCCGGCCTCGTGCGCGATCGCCCGTGTGTACGGCACCGGCGGACCCACGGACTCGGTCTGGACCGCCACCGCCCGGTCGCTGGGCAACCATTCGTTCCAGTCTTCATAGCCCGTGCGCAGCGTCTGCTCGATCAGCAAGCCGCGGAAGCCGGTGCAATCGATGAACAGGTCGCCCTCGATGACCTGTCCGTCTTCCAGTACCAGAGACTGCACGGCACCATCATCCGGATGCTGCCTGACCTCGCGGATCTTTCCTTCCAAGCGCTTGAGTCCATGGCCTTCGGCGATACGGCGAAGGAACTTCGCGTAGAGGCCGGCGTCGAAGTGGTACGCGTAGTTGACCTGCGGTTGCGTCTGCAGCGAGAACTGGTCTCCCCGCGAAGCGACCGTCTCCAGGCAGAAATCCCCCAGCTCCGATGACATTCCCCGGCGCAGGCTGTCGAGCCAGAAATGATGGAACGCGGCCGCCCACGTGCCCTGCCCCGTGATACCGAAGGGATGGATGTAGCGCTCGCCCGGACGGCGCCAGTTCTCGAACGAGATCGAGAGCTTGAACGTGCCGGCAACCGCGCGCAGGAATTCCTGTTCGTCGATCTGAAGGAAACGGTGGAACGTGCGGATGGGCGGGACGGTGGACTCCCCCACTCCCACGGTACCGATCTGTTCGGACTCGACCAGGGTGATGTCCAGCCGATCACGGAACTGGTGCGAGAGCGCACACGCCGCGAGCCAGCCCGCAGTACCGCCGCCTGCGATCACCACTTTGCGGATGTGTCCCGTCGGGGCTACTCGATCGTCCAATGCGGTGTCTCCTTGCGTGAGCTAGCGGTTGAGCCGTCCAATCAGCATGGCGCGCATGCGCCGCGCCTGTATTTCATCCATCGGTCCCAACATGTCCCGCGCCTGTTCGGGCAGATGCTCGCCCGCCCTCTCGCCGGGACCGAAGACGTAGTACTCGAACACCTTCGCCCATGCCAGCTTCTCGCGTTCCGGAAGATCCCGCAGCGTCCACAGGGCATGGTGCAAAGCCGGCAATGGCGAGGACAGGAACGCTGGCGAACTGCGCCACCAGTAGTTGACCAGCACATTGAACGGTTCGAGGCTGCGCACGTGGTGCCACCACATGCTGGGAATGAAGATGGCGTCGCCGGGTTCGAGCAGTGCGGTCTGCGCGGTAGCCAGCGCCTTGCGGAATCGCGGATGGCGCCCGTAGTCGGGATCATCGAAGTCGACCACGCTCACGACCTGCCCTCCGGGCGTGGGATCAAGCGGACCGGGATAGAGATTCTCGATCTGTTCCGGTGGAAACAGCGTAAAGAGCCGCCTGCCTACCGCGCAGCACGCCAGGTTGTTGGGTGCGTCGAAGTGGCAGGACGCGACGACGCGATTGCCGATCCAGATGCTGGGTGGCGCATCGATGTCCTGCGCGGCCAATGGCAGGCCATTGGCGTGGGTGAAGCCAGGCAGTGCTCCATCGACCAACAACGAGGCCACGTAGTAGGTGGGCGGACGTGGGTCGTCCAGATGGTCCGATATTTCTCCGAGCACCTGGGCGAGGGATCCACGCCTGACGTCAAAATTCAGCCGGGTGAAGTCCTCGTTGTAGAAAGGCCGGCCGGCAATCTCAGGCCCACCGAAGGAATACTGGATCGGCCTGCCGGCATCAAAGCCGAGCAGGTAGGACATCGCGTCCTGCGCGGATCGCAATCCTGCCTGCACCAGCTCCCAGTCGCGCGCGACGCCCCTGAGCAGAACGGGCTGGCCATCCGAAATGAGTTCTTCCAGCGGCAGCGCATCCGCACGCACGCCTTTCAGGACACGCATCGCTGCACCGCCCGTCGACACGATGGCTAGTTCCCGCCATGCGGCATCGCGGCATCCTGCGCGCGCAAGCGACGCTGCTTCTCGGCCATGAGGCGACGCATGTTGTGGAGCGACGCCAGGATCAGGTATGCGCCTTCCAGGTAGCCGGCGCGGTTCAATTCGAACAATGCGTTGCCGTCCAGCGCGGCCAGCTTCTGCCGATCGATGCCGTGCAAGCCATTGACGCCCACGCGGTGTCGGTCATCCAGCTGCACATCCAGATTGACGGGCTGTATCAGGCCCATCGCATCCAAGGCCGCGAACATGCCGGTGCCGAATTCACTGCCATCCCTGATGCCACGCAAGACGCCCGCAACATGCTCGAGATAGGGGCTATTGCCGCCCTGCGGAAGGAATACCGGTTCGCCAGCTGCGAAGTTCACGCGTGGATGGTCGAGATCCACATGCATCACCGCTTCCTTCCTCAGCTCTCCGTCGATGCGCTGCTCCTGGAAGCCGATGAGGAAAGGCCCTTTCGCTGCGGCACCCGGGAGATAGGCGGCATTCCACCGGCCGTCCTGCAGGAACAGGTTCTCGCGTTGTTCGAAACCCAGGAGAACGACGGATTGCCATTCGCCCGTGCCCGGATCCTTCCTCAGGAAGATCGGATACTCCCGCTGCAACTCGGCGAACTCGCTGGGAAAGGCGGGCACCATGCCCACGTCGTCGCCGAACTGGGGGCCGAAGCCGGTCGCGACACGCAGATCCCTGTGCGAAACGTTGTTGAGGAGTTCGTAGCGGGCCATCTTTTCTCTCGGGGAAGCCTGGAGGCGTCCGATGATACTAACGCTGGCAGACCGTGTTCGAGCCCTGTCCGCCGGCACGCCTTGCTAAAAGGGACCGCTGCTCGCGCAGCGGTCCCCGCTCGGCGATATCCGGAGAGGGCGTCTATCGCCAAACTCAGAACTTGTAGCGCACACCCGCCATGTAGCGCGGACTCTGGTCGGCCAGCTTGACGATCATCTGATCGGTGCGTGCACGCCAACGGACGTCCTCACCGGTCAGATTGATCGCCTCCAGGCCGAACGACCAGTGGTCATTGAGCGTGTAGTTCACGCTCAGGTCCCACTGTTCGTACTCCTCCACGTAATAAGGATTGCGGCTCGCGCCCTGGTTGGCGAGGATCAGGTACTCGTCGCGCCAGTTCCAGGCCAGACGGACCGACCATCCATGTTTTTCATACATGAACATGGCGTTGGCCGTGTCGCTCAGGCCTGTCAGCGCGAACTGGTCGATGGCCGGGTCGCCGCCGTCGTCGTATCCCACATCGCCCCGCACGACGGTGTAGTTGGCCAGGACGCCGAAACCGCTGTCGCCGAAGAAGTACTGGCCGCCCAGTTCCCAGCCATGCAGCTTGGACTGGTTCTGGTTGATCGGCCGGTTGACGTTGAACTGGTACAGCGGATCGTCGGCTTCACCGTACAGGTTGTAGGCCGCCTCGGTCGCCAGCGTCTGCGCACCGGTGCCATTGAACGCCGCCAGGCCCGCCGGATCGTTGCGCAGCAGCGCCAGGGCCGTGAACAGTGACGTGTCGTTGGCGGAGCACGCCGCCGCATTGGCGGCCCCGACCTGGGTCACACACGCCGCACTGGTGAGGAAGGCCAGTGCCGTCTGCGCATCCGGGCCCGAGGTGGGATCCCTCAAACCGTACAGGGATTCCTGACCAACGGTATTGCCGATGAAGTTGTCGACCGACTTGTTCCAGTAGGTCAACGACACATAACTCGCATCGGCGAAGTACCACTCCAGCGCCAGGTCCAGGTTGTCGGATTCCAGCGGTTTCAGGCTCGGGTTCTGGGCACTGCCACTCGCGCGCACGGAAGGATCAAGCAGGACCGAACCGAAAGGCTGCTGCGCACCGGGACCTGCATAGAGGTTGCCATATGGCGCCCGTGCGATGCTCCTGCCGAACGAAGCGCGACCCTTCAGCTCTTCAGTGAAGTCGATGCTGAAGTCGAGGTTGGGCAGAATATAGCTGTAGCTCGCCGTTTCGCTGAAGGGCTGCTGCTCGTCGGACAGTACGATGCGGAAGTCGTTGTTGGCCGACCATTCGATGGCTTCGGGTATGGCGATCACCGACGTCGACACGACGTCGGTCGTTTCGTACCTCACGCCGAGGCGGGTGTTGGTGCGCATGCCACCCAGTTCGCCCTCCAGCTCCACCTGGAAGTATGCCGAATGGGTCTTCTCTTCCACCCGGTTGTCGGCCGCACGCTGCGGGCTGACGCCCAATCCCACGCCATACTCGCCTGCCGCCCATTGGGCGAGCTCACCAGCGTTGCCGCGCCATGCCGGCCAGCTGGAGGCGCTGAAATCGTCGAACAGGCCGACGATGTTGACCGGCCGCAGAAGATCCACCAATCCAGCGGCTGTGTCCGAATCCACATTGGCCACGCCCCAGTCGCCCAGGGTGGAATACGCCTCTGCCGCCTGGATGCGATGCGTCGTGGACTTGTTGGTATCCACGCCGAACTGGAAGCGGCCCTGATCGAAGCTCCATTCGCCGTCAATGCGGGCCTGTTTGATCTCGCTGACCTGCGTCTGCGCATTGATGCGCAGGACCTGCGAGCCGATCTCGCCTTCCACGAATCCCGGATTGACCACGCCGTTGGTCCCGGCGATCGCGTCATCGGTGGTCGGGTACCAGGTCTGCGTGCCGATGGGCAGGCCGTTGTTGAACGCCAGTTCCTGTACCCACGAACCACCGCAGTGCGGCCCAGTGGTGCAATTGTTGGTGCCGGCGATACTCATGAAGATCGAACCGCCACCGGTCAGCGGATCGTTTGGCCGGCTCTCGTTCTTCGAATTGTGCGCATCGAAGCTCAAGCGGAACCTGTCGCTGACATCCCAGACGGCGTTGAGCCCGAGGGAGCCCAGCTTGTACTTCTGCATGCTGCGCTGCTGCTCGAGTCCGAAATCCTTGGTCCCGGCGATCTCGCGGATATAGATAGGCGTGGCGACCGCACCGCTGGTGTCGAACTCGATGTCGGTGTAGTTGCTGTTCTGCAACCACATCGCCTGTTCGCCACGGTTCTCGGTGATCTCGTTGGTCGAGTACGTGTAGTCCAGGGTCAGGGTCAGGCTGTCGGTAGGTGCGAACTGCACTACCGCCTGGCCATTCACGCGCTCGCGCTCGAACTCCGAGAACGCATAGCGCAAGTCGTTCGGACGCGCGTAAAGATCGCCGATGGCAGGCGCATTGACGACTGTCGGGTTGCCGGGCATCGTCCCGGTCCACGGCTGCACATTCCAGTAGTTCTCGGTCGCCTGCACCGAACCGCCTTTGCGCTTCTGATGGCTGGCACTCAGGCTCACGCCGAACGTCTTGTCGGGGTTGGTGTAGCTGAATATGCCCGACAGTTCCGGCGTCAAGTCATTCTCGAACGGCTGGCTCTGGTCGGACACGACCTTCGCACCGGCGCTGGCGACGACGCCGTCGTGGTTGAACGGCCTTGCGGTCAGGATATTGATGGTGGCGCCGATGCCACCACTGGGAACCTGAGCCTGGCTGGTCTTGTAGACCTCGATGCCGTTGATCGCTTCGGCAGCTAGCTGGGCGAAGTTGAACGCGCGCGTGCCGCCATCGATACCGCCGATGGCGACCTGTCCGGAAGCACCAAACGCATCCGCGCCCGGCATCTGCCGGCCGTTGAGCGTCACCATGTTGAACTGGGGACCAAAGCCGCGCGCCGTGACCTGCGCACCTTCACCATCGCGGCGCTCGATCGAGATGCCGGTGATGCGTTGCAGGGATTCGGCGAGGTTGGTATCCGGGAACTTGCCGATGTCTTCGGCACTGATCGCATCGACGACGCCTGCGGAGTCGCGCTTGATGTCCATTGCCTGGCTCAGGCTGCTGCGCAAGCCCGTGACCACGACCGCATCCAGCGTGGTGGCGTCCGGCGTCGCCTGCTGCTGTGTCTGCTGCGCGGCCGGAGCCTGCGCCTGTTGCGATTCCTGCCCGAAAGCAGGATTGATGACCAGTACGCCACCCACGAAGGTGAACATGGCCGTCGACTTGAACCTCGCCAACTTACGACTCATCAGCATGTCCTCAGGTCTGGAATTGAAGGGCCAGCAACGCCGCGGCAGGCATGGATTCGCGCTCCCGCAATGGTCTGGGCCTTGTCCGGTGCACGGCATCGGTACCTGCACTCTTTCATGTGGTCTCCCCTCTCACGTTCGATCATTGGATGTGTAGCCCTCCCCAAGGGCACCTTCGGGCGCAGGCCCGCATTTCCAGACCGGGCATGGTGATAGCGCCCGTCATTGCACAGCGGTTGAAAACACTCTTCCGGCTGGTTCCCGTGTCGCAAGGCGACAAAGCGTTCAGTCAACTTCCAAGGACGGATCGATGAGTGCATCGATCAATGTGGTAGCGCTACCATCGAGTTCGGCGCAGACTAATCACGCACCCCTGTGTTTGTCACCATGCAGCGCAGCAATCCCGTAAGTGGCTTCGTCAAGACCACGTTCCGTGGGTAACCGAGCAGGGAAATGGAAGCGTTTCCATGGAGGTTCGTCGAGAATGCTCATGTAACCGCGATTCCATGCGCGAGCGAGTTGGGCGACGTATCGATGTTCGTTCGATGCATCTCCATGTGCGACGCTCGCCGCAACCGCATCACCCGTTGTTCGCAGCACCTCGATTGCACCCGGCAAACGGAGCAGACAGAGCAGCATGGAAAAATCGATCAGATCCGTCCGGCGAAAAGGAGGCGCCATCACCATCGACGAGGTCGCCGCCCACGCAGGCGTTTCGCCGATGACGGTGTCGCGCGTGGTCAACGGGCACGGCGGTGTCCGTGACGCCACGCGTGAGCGCGTCATGAGCACTGTGCGCGAACTGGGATACAGGCCCAACCTGGCGGCGAGTTCGCTCGCAGCGGCCCAGCACACGTGCATCGCGCTCATCTACACCAACCCCAGTTCAAGCTACCTGCGCGAACTGCTGGTCGGTGCCTTGCGTGGTTCCGCGCGCGCAGCGGCCCAGCTGGTCATCGCGACCTGGGACACGCTTGACGTGGACGGCCAACGCGCGGCGGCGCGCGAACTGGCCAGGAGCGTGGCGGGCGTGATCCTGCCGCCGCCGCTGTGCGAGTCCAAGGCGATCGTCATGGAGTTCGCGCGGGCCGCGGTTCCCGTCGTTTCGATCGCATCGGGACGCTTCAGCGAGACGATTTCCTGCGTCCGCATAGACGACCATCGCGCCAGCCATGACATGACGGCCCATCTGATCGCCCATGGGCATGCGCGGATCGGCTACATCAAGGGCGACCCGAACCAGACGGCCAGCGCCCATCGCCTGCAGGGTTACCGTGATGCGCTGGCGGAGGTGGGCGTGGCATTCGACGAGCACCTGGTCCAACCCGGCTACTTCACCTACCGTTCCGGGCTCGAGGCCGCCGAAAGCCTGCTGGCGTTGCCAAGCCCACCCACTGCGATCTTCGCCAGCAACGACGACATGGCCTCGGCCGTGGTTTCGGTGGCGCATCGCCGCGGCCTGGACGTGCCGCGCGACCTGTCCGTCGTGGGCTTCGACGATACATCCGCAGCCATCATGGTCTGGCCGGAGCTGACGACCATCCACCAGCCGGTTGCCTCGATGGCCGATGCGGCGATCGACATCCTGCTGCGGGAAATCCGACGCCCCAGCGCCTCTGCGCGGGTCATCGTCAACCATGTGGTTCCACACAAACTGGTGAAGCGCGCGTCGGTGGCAACCAGGCGGAAAGGCAAAGCCAAGGCCCCCTAGCGGGCGACACCTGCCGCTGGGCGGCGCATGCACCCGGTGTGGCGACGTACGTTGCCGCAACGGCGCTTATTGCCCCAGCAGGGGCTCAGCGCAACCCCAGTCGCCAAGCGTGGCTGTAAACCACATGCCTGTCGTCACGCAGGAAACCGACCAGCGACAGCCCGCAGCCTGTCGCCAGATCCACCGCCAATGCCGTGGGTGCCGACATCGCCGCCAAGAGCGGAATCGCTGCGACCGCGGCCTTCGCCACCATCTCGTAACTCGCGCGGCTGGTCACCAGCGCGAAGCCCGATCCGGCGTCGATGTTCTCGCGCAGCATCGCACCGATCAGCTTGTCCAGCGCGTTGTGGCGCCCGACATCCTCGCGCACCACCACCAGCGTACCGTCCGCCCTCGCCCATGCCGCTGCGTGGATCGCGCCGGTCGCCGCATTCAACGGCTGCCGCGCCCCGATGCCGGCCAACGCGACGTCCAGCGCGGATGACGCGATGAAACTCCCCTGCCCGACCGCCTTCGGTTGTTTGACGACCTCTTCCAGATGCCGGTGTCCGCAGATGCCGCATCCACTGCGCCCCGGCAACCAGCGCTGCTGATCCGCGGCCCGGGTGGGCAAAGAATGTCGCGTGCGCAGGTCGAGCTGGATGCCTTCAAGCAATGGCTGGACGTTCACCTGAACAAGTTCGTCAGCCGCAACACCGAGTTCGGTCAATGCGAAGCCGTACGCGAAATCCTCCAGGTCGCAGGGCGAGACCATCATCACCGCCACTGATTCGCCATTGCAGCGGATCGCGAGCGGAACTTCCTCCGCCAGCAGATCCCGGCGCGTCGTCGAGGCACCCCCGGTGACGTCGATGACCTCGCGCTCCGCTGCTCCCTCGATGTGGTCAACCGGCATGGCCATCGGGATCATGGAGTTTCCTCACCACCACTGGGATCGACTTGTAGGCCGGCGTCCCCGATTGCGGATCGTGGCTGTCCAGCGGCACCAGGCGATTGCCTTCGGGGTAGTACATCGCCGCCGAGCCGCGCGGCAGGTCGTACTCCACCGCGATGAAGCCCGCGACCTGACGCGCACCCGCATCGTTGCCGCCAACGCGGGACTCCACCAGGATCCGGTCGCCCTGGTTCAGGTCACGCGCCTGCATGTCGAGCTTGTTCATGAACACCACATCGCGGCGCCCGCTCACGCCCCGGTAACGGTCGTTGAATCCGTAGATGGTGGTGTTGTACTGATCGTGCGACCGGATCGTGGTGAGGGTCAGCAGATGCTGCTGATCGATGCCGGGATCCTCGTTCAAGCCTTCGGCCACCAGGAACTGCGCCTTCCTGCCCGCACCGCCCCAGTCCCGTTGGGATGCGCCGACGTACAGCCGGAATCCGCCGGGCTCGCGCACGCGCCGGTTGAAATCCCTGAACATCGGGAACACGGCTTCGATGTCGTCACGGATGCGGTCGTAATCGCCCACCAGCCCATCCCAGTCCACTTTCGTCTGCGGCAGCGTGGCCTTGGCGATGCCGGCGACGATGGCCGGCTCCGACAGCAGATGTTCCGATGCCGGTGGCAGGCCACCCTGCGATGCATGCACCATGGACATGGAATCCTCCACCGTCACCGACTGCACGCCGCTTGCCTGCACATCGCGTTCTGTGCGCCCCAGGCACGGCAGCAGGAACGCCTGCCGCGCGGGGATCAGGTGCGAGCGATTCAACTTGGTGGCGATGTGCACCACCAGGTCCAGCTTGCGCATGGCGGGAAGGGTGGTCTCCGGGTCCGGCATCGCCACCGCCAGGTTCCCGCCCATGCATACCAGTGCGCGCGAGCGTCCATCGCGGATCGCGCGCACGGCTTCCACCGCATCATGGCCATGCGTGAGCGGGAATTCGAAGCCGTAAGTTCGCTTGATCGCATCGACCAGTGCCTGCGTAGGCTTCTCGGTGATGCCGACCGTGCGGTCGCCCTGCACGTTGGAGTGGCCGCGTATCGGCGCGATGCCGGCGCCAGGCTTGCC
>Ga0247822_10002611_pt1 | contig 11547 bp, 5 predicted proteins | sample 13C_Cellulose_Da_FD_192423 | JGI IMG/M metagenome (GOLD analysis project Ga0247822, IMG submission 192423) | Soil microbial communities from agricultural site in Penn Yan, New York, United States - 13C_Cellulose_Day30 | ecosystem: Environmental > Terrestrial > Soil > Agricultural land | place...
GCATATATGGCCTTATACTCAGGAATAGCACAGACCTGCTTGGCAAACCTTACGGCCGTCCTAAAATTGTCCTGCTGATCCTTTTGTTTCTCAGTGGACTTCTTTCGCTTGCGCGGCCGGTTTGCCATAATGGTGCGGCCACGCCACCGCTTATACACAACGCCACCACAACGACCGGAGGCGCCTTCAAGATTGGGGTTGTTGTAAATGATCGACATTTGTAATTAATACGCAGGGTTGACGGCATGAGCCGATAAAGTTGCCGGAAATATTATTCGTCCGTAATTTTGCCGTGATTCGTCCGACCTTCGTGCTAATACTTCATTTTACGTGATTTTGGCCTGAAAAACGATATTTGAATACCGTATAATGCTCAAACGAGCTAAAAAATGGGTTTCCAAAACCCTTTATGACCTTTGCAATGCTGTTAATTTCGGCCTGATTGCTCAATTACCATCAGACGACCTGGTTCATCCTACTTTTATCGAGCATTCTTCAGCACTCATAAAGCAAAATCCGGACCGTCCCGACCGAAACCTCGAACTTTAATTTTTGATCCGAAGCGCAGTTTCGCGAACCAACACATTCGTAAGACCGGCGATTTTCCTGGACGGTATACAGCATGACACCAGACCTTCCGCGATCGGACTAACTTGCTACTTACGTCCATACTAACATGTTTCAAGGAGTTTGCGCCGGATGCAGCAGTGTAAATACAGATGTATTAGTGTTCAGTCAATAACAAGCAGTGCCATTTTTGGCATGCTGTTGATCCTGCTGCTTCTCTCTTGCAGCACCAACGATAAAAAGCGATTCACAATCCGGCACGGCGATGAGTTGGGTATCAACTTTCGGAATACGATCGTCACAACAGACTCCTTCAACGCCCTCACCTACGAATACATTTACAACGGCAGCGGTGTGGGCGTGGGTGACTTCAACAACGACGGACTGGAAGACCTTATCTTCGGAGGCAACCAGGTTTCGTCACGGCTGTATCTTAACAATGGCGGCTTGCAATTCCGCGACGTTTCCAAAGAAGCAGGAATCTCAACCGATCGTTGGGTGACCGGCGTATCCGTGATCGACATTAACCAGGATGGACTACTGGACGTCTTCCTGGCAGTTGCGGGTAGGGCAGGGGTTGACAACACGCGCGACCTGCTATTTATTAATCAGGGAATCAAAGACGGTGTTCCGGAATTCGTTGAATCGGCCAGGCAATTTGGAATCGACGACGAGGGATATGGAACGATGGGTGCCTTCCTGGACTACGACAAAGACAATGATCCTGATCTTTATCTGGTCACTAACGCCCTGGAGTCGTTCAACCGTAACAACCTTCGCCCTAAGCGCATCAATGGTGAAGCATCCAGCACCGACCGTCTCTATCGCAATAATGGCGACGGCACCTTCACGAACGTATCGCGTGAAGCGGGCATCCTTATCGAAGGCTACGGCCTCGGCGTCGGAATATGCGATCTTAACAATGACTCCTGGCCCGATATTTACGTCGCGAATGACTTCATGTCGAACGACCTCATCTGGATAAATCAACGCAACGGAACATTCAAAAACAGGGCGTCGGATTATCTGTCACATCAAACGCACAACGGCATGGGTGTAGACATCGCTGACTTCAACAACGACGCTCGTTCCGACATCATCGTGGTCGACATGCTTCCTCCCGGTCACAAACGCATGAAGATGATGACACCGGGTCAGAATTACGATCATTTTCACATGGCCCTGGAAATGGGTTATGAGCCGCAGTACATGAGGAACACGTTGCAGCTGAATCGCGGCATGTTTTCGGATAGCACGGTTCGCTTCAGCGAAGTGGCGTTCGCTGCGGGCGTGGGCAGCACCGACTGGAGCTGGGCGCCGCTGTTCGTAGACCTGGACAACGATGGATGGAAAGATCTTTTCGTCGCCAATGGCTATCGAAAAGACGTCACCGATCTCGACTTCATCTTCTTTGGTTTGAAGGGTGCGAGTCCGTTCGGAACGGCGGAGCGTCGCCGGTCACGCTTCAACGCGGAACTGGAAAAGCTTCCTGAGGTGAAGTTGAACAACTACGTCTATCGTAATTCGGGGCACCTTGCATTTGAAGATGTGACGGTGAAATGGGGCATTGATATACCCACCTTTTCGAACGGAGCTGCCTATGCTGACTTCGACAACGACGGCGATATCGATCTGATCACAAACAACATCGATCAGGAAGTGATCCTTTACGAAAACAACACGATGATCGGCGGCAACTCAAGTGTACATTATGTCAAACTCAAATCTCTCGACACGGCCGCGTGGAATCAGAAGATACTGATCTATACGAACGATAGCGTCCAATACTTTGAAGTAACACCCTATCGTGGGTTTCAATCATCGGTGTCGTCTGTCATACATGCTGGTCTGGGGCGACACGATAAAATTGACTCCATCGTCATTCGTTGGCCCGATGAACGGGAGTGGATGCTGCGCGATATTCGGGCCGATACTTTGATCACCTTTACTAAGAATGACGCAACGATTCGACAGCCAACGAGTCAAAAAACGGCACATAGTACTCAACACCCCGGCGTAAAATTTGAGTCCGTCGATCTCCTGGGCTATACGCATGAGGAGAAAAGTCCTTCTGATATCAAATTAACAAGAACGCTCCTGCACGAGCTTAGCCAGGCCGGTCCCTGTGTAGCCGTTGGCGACATTAATGGCGACAAGCTCGACGATGTATTCTTCGGAGGCGAGCAGGGCATTCCCGGAAAGTTACTGGTGCAGAGGGCAAACGGTTTCGCTGCTGCGACCATTCCCACGGATTCGTCGCGCGAAGATGGCGCAGCAGTCATGTTCGATGCAGACGGTGATGGTGATCTGGATCTTTATGTGGCATCATCGTGCCACAGCTCACAGAAGGACGCTGCACCTCATCAGCTCATGCTGAACAACGGAGCGGGTAATTTCAAACGGGCAACGAATTTGCCACGGATTACCACATCAAGTCATTGCGTCATCACCGGAGATTATGACAACGATGGAGATTCAGATCTATTTATAGCTGGAAGCCTGTCGCCACGTAAATATCCACAGTCGCCTCAGAGCCTCCTGCTTCGAAACGATGGGGGAGCGTTTGTGGATGTAACGGGGGAGACAGGCGCAGCATTCGCTAACCTGGGAATGATCAGCGACGCGGTGTGGGTCGATGTTAACGGAGATAAAAAGCTGGACCTGGTTGTCGCGGGTGAATGGATGCCGTTATCAGTGTTCATCAACAACGGCAGGCAATTCGAAAATCAAACTGCTTCCTTCGGACTGGACTCTACGAATGGCTGGTGGAACTGTCTACGCGTCGGCGACTTTAACAACGATGGACGTCCCGATCTCCTCGCAGGCAACACGGGGACGAACAGTTTTTTTCAACCTTCACGCGAACGGCCAATTTCTATGGTGGCCAAAGACTTTGACGGCAATGGCTCTGTCGATCCCATTGTTACGTACTTCAACGCCGTTGAGAACAATCGGTTTATTCTGCACAACCGCCTGGTACTCATCGATCAGGTGCCGGGCTTCAAGCGCCGATTTGAAACGTTTGGGAAGTATGCCGCTACTCCTTTCGCCAATGCCTTCCGTGAGGATGAACTTTCGGACGCTGAACTACGGCATGCCTATACGCTGTCGTCGGTCCTGTTGGTTAACGAGGGTGGGAAGTCATTTCGAATGATCCCGCTACCCGTTGAGGCTCAGGTTTCAACGCTCAATGATTTTCTGATCACGGACCTCAATAGCGACGGCAATCAGGACGTAATTGCTGTAGGTAACAACTACAATCAGGAAACACTCTTCGGACGTTATGATGCATCGTTGGGTACAATTATGCTGGGCGATGGTCGGCTTAACTGGCGCATCGTCGATAACAGCGCTGCAAATTTTAAAGCCGACGGCGCGGTCACTGCCATACGCCTGCTGAATGGTAAGCGGCCATCGATATTGCTGGTCAGGAACAACGGCCGGGCAACGTCCTATGAAATGGTAAAAGAGTAGGGACCTGCGACGCCGCCGATTCCTACTCTAACCCAAACAGTCGTGCTATCCGCCTACATAAGGATCGTTCTGCTTCAGATTGGAGTTTACGTCCAGTTCGCCCTGTGGAATAGGCCGGATCAGGTTCTTGTCAGACCAGTTTGCATTCGCTGGTCCGCGACCAAAATTGATATCGGTTTTGATATTGATAAGTCCTGCACGATGCCACCGTACCAGGTCGTGATAACGGTGCCCTTCAATAGCAAGTTCAACACGGCGTTCGTGCATGAGGAACGCCCACATTTGTTGTTTCGTCGCACCAGCTGAGCGGGGAACCAGTATCGCATCCGTTGGATCAGCACGGTGCCGGATCTCGTTGATATGTTCGGCCGCACCAGACACATCGTTGTCACCCAGGAGCTTTGCTTCGGCCAGCATCAGCAACACGTCTGCATAACGGATCACGCGCTCATTGTTCAGTGTTGCGTTGGGTCTGCCGGGCGGCATATTGGGATCGTCATGTTTGATGTACTTGGCTGGAGTCGATCCTGAAACGGACCACGCGCTGTTGAACGTGGTTTCACCTCCTGAATGCACATACTCATCTCCGTTGAGGTAAATGCTTTCCACGCGACGCGGATCGCCGGCCTCATACTCGCCCTGCAGAGGAGCGGTAATATGAGTATTGCCGTAACCGCTGTCGTTTGCTCCGGGGGCGCATACCCCGTTGAAGCAGCCAGGACGGAAGTGCACCGAACGCTGCGAGGCACCTGACCCTACATTCTGATCCTCTGATAATCCGAAGTCCGTCGGCAGCCACGTATTATCGCCGGTGCCCCAGATAAATTGAACTTCAAAGACAGACTCGGGATTGTTCTCGGCAGTAGCGCTGAAATTGTCTCCATAGTTTTCAGCCAAAGTGTATTTGCCGACCACCTTGCTAAGTTCCGTCTTTGCATTTTGATAGTACGCTGCGTTGTTATCCCATTGCGCGCGATAGAGGAATACCTTGCCTAGTAAGGCAGTAGCCGTGTTGGAGTTAGCACGTCCCAGATCATCTCCCTGCGATTCGGGCAACATGCTCTGGGCATCGGAAAGATCCGATATGATCAGATCCCATATTTGTCCAGGATCCGAGTTTGGAAGCTTTGTGGCTTCCACCGGACCATTGATAACTCTGTCTACAACGGGAGGGGTACCGTAATGAACGGCCAGCAGGAAGTGAAAGTATGCGCGAAGGAATTTAGCCTCTCCTTCGAATCGCGGTTTCTGCGTTTCGTCAGCAAAGCCAGCCGCGGTAGGCAACCGATCGAGTACAACGTTGGCACGCGCAATGCCCATGTAACACGCGTTCCAGAGGAAGGCTATGCTGCCGTCGTTTGTCGGTGTCCAGTCGAAGTCTTCGTTGGTATCAGCGCTGTTGTTGGGTGGAATGATGTCGTCATCAGGACGATACTCCGCATTGAGCCATTGATCGTTCCACATCAGCGATAGCAATGCTGAATACACACCGTACGTTCCCGCCTCGAAGTCGCGTTCGTTGTTATAGAAAGAATCTTCGCTAAGTTGTCCTACGGGCCCCAGGTCGAGTTGTTTTTCACAACTCGTATGGATCAGGCAGAGCGTGAGACAAAGAATACTGATATATAACTTCTTCATAGTGTTCTTGATCAAAATTCTAATTGTATGCCAGCCTGGATGATTCGTGGTTGAGGAATGTTTGCCTGGTCGGTATTAGCCTGCACGTGCGTGCTGCTCGTTCCGAAGGTCATCACTTCCGGATCCAGACCAGAGTAATTCGTGATCTTAAACAGATTCGATCCGGCTACATAAACGCGGGCACGGGTAATCGCCTTCGTTTTCTCAAGCAGCAGGGAAGGAAGAGTATAGCCGATCTGAATATTCCGCAGGCGCAGAAAGTCTCCATCTTCAATCCAGCGACTGGAGAAGCGGCCGTTTTGATAGGGATCACTGGCAATCGCCCGCGGCATATCGTTTGTCGGATTGTCGTCTGTCCACCGGTTCTGGGAGGTGCTCAGATTATTGCGGCCAAGACCAACAAGCGATTCGCCATCTCTGCGGAAGGCGTTATAGATTTGAACATCACCTACACCCTGAAACAGTATCGAGAGATCAAACCCCTTGTACCCGGCGTTGATGGACAATCCATAAAAATATCCCGGAATTGTTTTACCAAGAAACGTTCGATCTTCCGGAGTAATGCGCCCGTCGGGTGCATTGGAGAACTGCTGGCCAGCCGGCGCATCGTCGGAAGCTGGACCATTGTTGTCCTGGAAGATGGCGTCGCCCGCTCCGGGCCGGTTGGTTGCTCCGGCGAAGTCGTCGGGTAGGGCGGCAGTTGCGTCCGCCGGCGTTTGATACACACCCGTCATCTGATAACCGTAAAAGTAGCCGATCGGATAACCAACTGCCGTGCGATAATCACCCGAGCTGAATTCTTCGATCCCTTCCGCAAGTGACTCGAGCCGGTTGCGAACGGTCGTGAAGTTTCCGGTTATGTTGAAAGTAACATCATTCCCGAATGTGGTGTTGTAACCAAGCTCGAGTTCGATCCCGCGATTGCTTACCTCTCCGGCATTCACGGGCATCCGTGTGAAGCCTGCAACGGCCGGTATAGGCAAACTGAAAAGAAAGTCTTTTGTCCTTCGGTCGTAATAGGTAGCGAGTAAACTTACTTTGTTCTCAAACAACGACAAATCAAATCCGAAGTCGAGCGTCTCTACAGTCTCCCACTGAATGGATGGATTCACATAGTTCACAGGTGCCGGTGCCTGAGCTCCGGTATTGCCAACACCGTAATCGGGCGTTGCTGAAAAGCGGCTCAGGTGAGGGAAGGGGAATGTCTGTGAATTTCCCAACTGTCCCCAACTGGCGCGCAGCTTCAGGTCGCTGACCAAGGTTACATCAGAGAAGAATGGCTCTTGCGAAATACGCCATGCTGCGGACACAGAAGGGAACGTTCCCCAGCGGTTAGCTTCAGCGAATTGCGCTGTACCATCTCGTCGAACCGAAACAGTTAACAGGTATTTTGTTTTGTAGTCGTATGATACACGACCAATATATCCGGCAAATGCATTGTTACTTACCGATGAATAAACCGGTCGGAGCGTACCCGCGTTCTTTACACTGGTATAATAATCGGGATCGGTGCTGAGAAAGTCTTCGCCACCTCCTCCGAGTTCGCTCCCCCGAAGTTTTTGAAATTCAAAGCCGGCAAGCACGTTCAGATTGTGATCACCGAAGTTATTGGTATAGGTGAGTGTATTGGTAAACACTTGCGTATATGCTTCACCCCGCGTAACGTTATAAGCCTGGGGCCGTGCAATCCCCATCTCCGGTGCGGTGTATCCTGGATTCCATCCGGTATTGTTACTATAGCTGAAGTCAAGGTTGGCAGCCGACCGGAAACGAAGTCCCTTCAGTATTTCAAGTTCTGCATAGATCCCGCCCAGCAACCGGTAGTAGCGATCGTGATTGTCCACGATCGTGTTCACGCCATATTGATTCTGCATGGTAAGGCCGGCGACATCAAGGTTACCGTTGAAGCCATAACGATTGCCGGGTATGGGATTGTTGGGATCATCATAAATGCTCATGAACGGTGGCATGTTCGCAATAGATGAAAAGATGAAGCCATCGCCCTGGTTATTTGACCCGCGCTTTGTATCCTGATAAGAAAGTGTAAATGTCTGGCCGAACTTAAACCGCTTGCCGACCTTATAGTCACTGTTTGCGCGAAATGTATAACGCGACATATCCCAGTTAGGAATGAGTGCCTCCTGATCGAAATAACCCAGCGATATAAAATAGTTGGTTGCTTCGGTTCCTCCTGACACGGAAAGATTTGAATTGAAAATAGGAGCGTTGCTGACTGTCGCTGCATCCTGCCAATCAGTGTTTACATTCAAATACGGGCTTCCCGGCTGCAAGTCCGGATGCATGGTGAGATAACCGGCATCACCTGGATTCAGGCTGCGGTAGGAATTATAGTTTGCATTTGCTTCTTCTGTAAGTGCAACGTACTGCCCCGTATTGGTCCACTTCGGAAGCTTTGGAAAATTCTGTACGCCAAAGTAAGTATCAAAGGCAACCTTCGGGACGCCGGTTTTTCCGCGTTTGGTAGTGATGAGCACGACGCCGTTCGCAGCCCGCACGCCATACACAGCAGCAGCGGATGCATCTTTCAACACGGACATGCTTTCGATGTCACTGGGATTAAGCGTTGAAAGGATACTGGCGTTTGGCGACGTATCGAAATTTCCATTCACCAATGATGTCATAACGGGAACTCCATCGATCACATAAAGCGGTGCAGTGTTGCCAACAGTGCCTACGCCTCTGATGCGGACGGCCACCGGCGATCCCGGAGTGCCATCCACACTGGTGATCTGCACTCCTGAAATCCTTCCTTGTAATGCCGCCTCAGGCGTAGCTACCGGCATTTGGGTGATAGCCTTGGAATCGATCGTGCCTATTGATTCAGTAAGCATGGCGCGACTCTTTTCGCCATAGCCGATTACAACAACCTCAGAGAGCTGACTGATCGAACCGTTCATCGCAAGATCAACCGTGCTGCGAGTGCCGACAACAATCTCCTGCGTCTCGAATCCAATGAAAGAAAATACAAGGACGGCCGATTCACCTACTGCAAGTGTGTAATTACCATTACCATCGGTAGTTGTACCGGTGCTCGTGCCTTTAAGCAAAACCGATACGCCCGGCAAAGGCGAGTCGTCGCTGCTATCGGTAACACGACCTGTAACATTTCGTTGCTGAGCAATTCCAATGACTACCGAAAGTGAACAGATGGTTAGAAGTAAAAATATTTTCATAACCGGTATGCGTTAATTTGTTTGGCTGGTTATTATAAAATTCGCCCGATAGTTTTAAACCTCATATCCTGCTCTGACCTGCACCGAATGCGCCACACTTTTGCTTGATATACTCTCGTAGATTTCGTAAAATAGTATGGTGCATGTAGTACTTTATCTACAGCACAGTGCAGCATAGATCATGTTATAAAAATTATGTTTGAAGGATTTTTATCAATTGATCAGAGTTCAAAGATTCCGAAGTATCAGCAGGTCGTTGATACTATCGTTTCAGATATTCAGGTGGGCATCGTTAAAGTGGGTGATCGGATCCCATCTATCAATGAAACCAGCGAAGAGTTTTTTCTTTCAAGGGATACTGTCGAGAAAGCATATAGAATTCTGTGTCGTCGCGGCGTGATTTCCGCTGTAAGAGGTAAAGGCTTTTATGTTACGTCAGGCAACGCTCCATCGGGTAAACGTGTGTTGCTGGTGTTGAACAAACTGAGCGATCATAAGAAGGCGATCTACAATTCGTTCGTACACAATCTCGATAGCGACACTTCTGTCGATCTTCACATACATCAATCCGACAGCCGCATACTGGAGAAGATCATCATGGAGAATCTGGGTAAATACGATCATTACGTGATCATGCCGCACCTTCTTGAGGAAACTACCCAGATCTTAAACGCAATCAACAGGATTCCCAAGGATCGTTTGCTTTTGTTGAACAGAAACCTGGATGGAATACACGGTACATATGGTTGCGTATATGAAGACTTTGAGCATGACATTTACAAGGCGCTTTATTCAGGGATCAATGAAATCAGGAAGTACAACAAGCTGATCATGGTTTTTCCGACGGAGAGTTGTTATTGCACGGGGATAAAGAGAGGGTTTATTAGTTTTTGCAATGATGAGACCTTTGATGCAGAGATCATTGAAACTGTGAGCAATCGGCCTGTTAGACCTGGTGAGCTTTATATCGTTATAGAAGAGACTGACCTGGTGGAAGTGATCAAGAAAACTGCGGCGAAAAACCTGAAGCTCGGCAGGAGCGTAGGACTCATTGCGTACAATGACAGCCCTTTCAAGGAAATTCTTGCAGGAGGAATTTCAGTTCTCAGTACTGATTTTTTGCTGATGGGTAAAACAATGGCCGAGATGGTGCGGACATATTCGCGTGAGAAGGTAAAGAACCCTTTCCGGTTGATTGTGCGGAAGTCGCTATAAAGTGAGGACCGGCCTCCTGATGTGTATGATTTTTTTAAGGATCAATGCTGAATCTTGAAATAAAGAATACGTGATGGCAAACACCTATCGTATCACTGCAGTACGGCTTACATAAACATTCGTGTCGTAATGGATCGTGATAACATCGCCATCACGATAGCGGCTGAACAGTTCCCGCAGCGCGTCAATCATTGGCGCATATCCGGTCTGTCCTTCGTTCGGAACATACGATGACGATGATAATCTTCCCTTCAATCCTTCGAAGTCGAATGTCTGACTGTTGGCGAACGTCTTCAGTGTGCACTCGGCCGGAGCGAAGAATGCGGCGATCATTTCGGGTTCTATGTTCCGATGGTCCACCGTAACATAGTCAATAGCGTGATCGATGATAAGCTGGTCGTACAATCGCGCGAACTCAGTGTCAACGAGTCGTTCATTCCACATGAGTACGATAACGCCGTTCGGCTTGAGGATCCGCTGAAATTCAATCTTTGCCTTCGACCTGTCAAACCAGTGAAAAGCCTGCCCTGCTACAATGAAGTCTGCAGACGAGTCGGGTAGTCCCGTTTGCTCTGCGCTCCCGTCAATGGCTTCGAACCGGTTGTATTCCTTCAATAAGATCTCTGATCGCGTCCGCATGGGCTCGTTGGGTTCTACGCCGATCACCCGGTTGCCATACTTCAAGAACATCCCGGAAGAGATGCCGGTACCTGAGCCAATGTCGACAACGGTGTGGCTGGGCGCTAGGCCATAGCTGTCGTGAAGATACTCCAGCACAGCAATGGGGTAGTGCGGCCTGTAAAGTACATAGTTGTCAACGCGATCACTGAACCGCTTTGTGTTTTCCGGCGCCATGTCCAAAGATAACGAACTTCCGTACACCCGGCCAGCTGTATTGTTTTCAGTTTTTGCGGGATGTTATTGCATGCATTGGAAACCTCCTCTCTACCCGAAGTGGTATAAGATGGAAGGTACCGTGGTGTGGGAAGGGTGATTATCCGACTGCCCAACCACTACTGGTCAACCGCGACTTTAACAGACAGTGACTTAATATCTATCGGAACCTTTCTGATTCTCTTACCCGTTGCCGCATAGATCGCGTTCAACACGGCGGGCACACCCATCGGGCTGGAAATCTCACCGACGCCCCAGGGCCGCTGATCGTCCGACTCAACGAAATGCACGTTGATAGGAGGGCATTCCCGCATGCGGAGTAGTCTGTTCTGATGAAAGTTTCGATATACAGCGCGGCCGTTAACGATGGGCAGTCCGCCGTATAGCAGTGCCGTTAGACTCCACACGATACCTCCGGCAATCTGGTTCGTTGTTCCGGAAGGATTGATCACCAGGCCGCAGTCCACGGCAACAGTTATCCCGTCAATGATTAGCTGCTCATCCTTTACAGTTACTTCTGCGACCACGGCGCAATAGCTGTTGCCATAAGGACAAACGGCCATCC
>Ga0247822_10002616_pt1 | contig 11545 bp, 9 predicted proteins | sample 13C_Cellulose_Da_FD_192423 | JGI IMG/M metagenome (GOLD analysis project Ga0247822, IMG submission 192423) | Soil microbial communities from agricultural site in Penn Yan, New York, United States - 13C_Cellulose_Day30 | ecosystem: Environmental > Terrestrial > Soil > Agricultural land | place...
GACCCTTCTTGACCTTGTCGCCCGGCTTCACGAACTGCGGGGCTTCCGGCGAGGGCTGCAGATAGGCGGTGCCGACCATCGGGGACTTCACCTCTTCGCCCTTACGCGAGACGATGGCGGCCGGGTCCGAAGGCATGGCGGCCGGAGCGGCGGCGACGGGCGGGGCGGCGTGGGCGACCGGGGCCGGTGCGGCGGCGTACTGGATCGGAGCGGCGGCGACGGTGACTTCGCGCTTCACCTTGATCTTCAGATCGCCGCGCTCGACCTCGATTTCGGTCAGATCGGTTTCGTTGAGGATGTCGGCCAGGCTGCGGATCAGACCAGCGTCGATGGCGTCGTTCTTGTGCTTGTCGTCGGACATGGGGGTCTCTTCTACTTGATCTTCTTGCGGCGCGAGGGGTTCAGTCCTGGGCTCCGGCGCGGCGCGCCAGATCCAGAACGGCCCGGACGGCCAGTTCGTAGCTGCGAGGGCCGAAGCCGGCGATGACGCCGGTCGCGGCCAGGGAAACATAGGAATGATGCCGGAACGCCTCGCGGGCGGCCGGGTTCGACAGGTGGCATTCCACTACCGGGATGCTCAACGTCTTCAGCGCGTCCAGCAGGGCCACCGAGGTGTGGGTGAAGGCGGCGGGATTGATGACCAGAGCGTCGGCCCCGGTCCGGGCTTCCTGAATCCAGTCGACCAGTTCGCCTTCGTGGTTCGATTGCCTGAAAACCACGCGCGCGCCTTCGGCGGCCGCCTCGCACATGGCCTGAACATCGGCCAGGGTCTCATGGCCATAGATGTCCGGCTCCCGAACCCCGAGAAGGTTCAGGTTGGGCCCGTTCAGGACGTACAGGGTCAGGGTTTCGGGCATTCGCTCGCAAAACAGGCGCGCCGTGTCCGCGCGGAATCGAGCGCGCGTTGTAGCTCAGGTGGGCCGCTGCGCAAAGCGGGTGGTTGAAAAGGTTGACGCCGGGGCAGGGACGGGTCGGTGGAGCGGCGCATTCTACTTCGCCGCAAGTTGGGCCGTCAGACCCGGTCGCCGGTCGCCGAAGCCTCTGAAACCGGAAGAGGCTCGATCCTGAAGTGGATTCCTTCCGCCAAACGGTAGCCCATGCCGAGAAGCAGGCGCTGCACGGCTTCCACAACGACTTCGTCCTGGACCTCGATGATCCTGTTCTGCTGCACGCAACTGAGGCTGATGGTTTGCGTCTCGCGTCGAAGCCGGAAGAAGCGCCGGGCGTTACGCCGCGCAGCCACCTCGGCGACGCCCAGCCTGGTCAGAAGATTTAGAAATCTCGACACGGCGGCGCGTGAGACATGACTGCCGCTGGCGCGTGCGGCGGCAAGGGCGCCGTCGACGTCGAGCGGCTGTCGGGCGCGCAGCAGGACGTGCAGCACATCCCGTCTCGCAGAGTTCAGAAGCAGGCCGTGAGCCTTCAGCAACTGGTGGATTGTCGTTTCAATGTGGTCATCCAGCTCTGCGCACGAAGGATGGGGCACGAGAGTTGACGGAGTGTCTGGGTTGATAATCATGCACAAACCGGGGCGTGACAGGCGAGGGCCGAGCCCCTCGCCTGATCGGCAAGGGGCTCGGTTGGTGCGTTCGTGTCAGCGCGCGGGGCGGATGCGCAGGATGCTGTCGTTGCCGTCGCTGGTCCAGCCGGACTTGACGGCGGCGTAGATGTTGCCGCGCCCGTCCGTCGAGACATGATTGGCCACTGGCGGCGCAGGCAGGTTGGCGACGATGCGGCCATCGACATCCGTCACGGTCACCGTTCCAGCGCCGAAGGTGCTGACGAAGGCGCGGCGGGATTTGGGGTCGAACACCACGTTCAGGGCTCCGGCTCCGACGGGTGTGTCGGCGATGACCGAACCGTCCGCCCCGTTCAGAACGACCAGATTATCGGTGCCCTGGGCGGCCGCGAAGATGCGGTTGGTCTCGGCGTCATGCGCTACGCCGATCACTCCGCGCGCGCCCGGCACCGGATAGACGTGCTCGACTTCGTCCGTACGGGTGTTGATGACGGCGACCTCATTGGTCGAATTCGACGCCACATAGAGGCGGTCGGCGGCCCGATCATAGGAGATGCTGGCGGCCGAGAAGGTCTCGCCGCGGACGGTAGAGTCGATTTTGATCCGCTTCGACACCGACAGGGCGGCGGTGTCGAACACCACGATCTCGGGCTGGAAGGTTGCGCTGGCGTAGGCCTTGCCGTCCTGCTCGTCGATAACGACGTCGCGGGCATGGTTGACCGTGCCGGGCTCGAACTGGCGCACCAGCGACAGATCCGACTGGCGATAGACGGCCACTGTATTCTGGCGGCTGTTGGTGACCCAGACGGTGTCGTGCGCGTCGTCCACGCCGACGCCATAGACGGCGAAGACGCCGCCGTCCTGGGGTTGGCCGTCGCGGCCGGTGCGACCCGGTGCAGCGGCCGGGGTGACGCGGGCCTCGACCGCCAGGGTGTCAGCGTTCAGGCGCAGCAGCTCGGATTGACGCACCGGCGGGCGGCCGACCGCCGAGGTGGCGAAGACGGCGTTGCGCCTGGCGCTATAGGCGGTCTGATACAGGCCGCGCGTCGGCTGAACGCTGGTGATCCGGTAGGACGCCTCGTTCAACAGCGGCACGTTCGGCGAGATTTTCAGATTGGCGAGGACCGCGTTGTAAGGGGTCTGGGAGACCACAACGATCGGGTGGTTGCCCGACTGGGCGTCCGCGGGAAGCGTCAGCTGCGCTTCAAAGCCGCCTTCGGCGTTGGCGGTGATGGCGCTGGTCGACAGCGGCGTCTGGCCATACATCAGGGTGATGCTCTGGCCGGGGTGGAAGCCGCGGCCGGAAGCCACGACCGAGCCGCCCGGCAGGATGGGTTTGCCACGTTCGCCGGACGAGAAGCTTACCTGACCTTCGATCAGGCGCTCGGGAGCGGAGAACAGGCTCTGGGCCGAGGCGATAGCCGGGACCGCGACGGCGGACGCCGCCAGAAGCGCGCCAAAGGCGACGCCGCGAAGGGATTTGCGGAGGTTGGTCATGATTGGACTTTCCGGGATCAGAAGCGGGTGGTCAGGCCGACGAAGAAGCGGCGACCGGGGGAGTAGTAGCCATCGCCTGCGCTGCCGCTGACCTTCTCAGCGAACAGATTGGAGACGCCGGCGCGCAGCGTCACCGTGTCGGACGCTTCATAGGCGGTGGTCAGGTCGAACTCGGTACGGGCGTTGGTCAGCGTCGAGCCGCCGCTCAGTTGCTCGCCGGTGTATTGAGCTGACAGCGTGAGCCCCAGGCGGTCGCTCGCCCGCCAGTCCAGCGAGGCGTAGCCTGACCATTCCGGGGTGGTGATCAGGCTGGCGCCGGTGTCCAGGTTCTTGGCCTCGATCATCCAGGTGGCGTTGCCGCGCAGGGTCAGATCATAGGGCAGGCTGGCCTGGCCGGTCAGTTCCAGCCCCTTGGTGCGGGCGCGCTGGATGTTCTCGTTCTTGGTCCACCAGCGACCTTCGAAATAGCCCAGCGGCGCGTACTGGATCTTGTTCTCGAAGTCGGTGTGGAAATAGGTGGCCGCGAACCGGTAAGCGGCGCCGTCGTAAGCGAAGCCGAACTCGTAGCTGGTGCTTTCCTCAGGTTTCAGGTTGGGGTTGCCCGCCATCCAGCAGCCGCCTGAGGTGTAGATCAGCGGATTGCCGTTGCCGTCGAGAATGGTGTTGCCGTTCTTGTCCTTGGCGACCATGCCGATCAGGCCTCGACAGCCATTGCCGCCGGAGTTGGTGGCGGCGCCGGCGCTGTTCTCTTTCAGGGAAGGCGCCCGGAAGCCCTTGGAGACGCCGCCGCGGAGGGTCCAGGCCTCGGCAGGGTGCCAGACCAGATAGGCGCGCGGGCTGAAGTGCTCGCCATACTTGTCGTGGCTGTCCAGGCGACCGCCGAGGGTCAGCAGCAGGTTTTCCCGCAGGGTGATCTGGTCTTCGGCGAAGATCGCCGCCGTATCGCCCTTCAGCGTGGCCCCTGTAATGACGTTGCCGTCATAGTCGATCGGCACCGTGCCGATGGTGTCTGTGTTGGTCAGCTCTTCCTGACGATACTGGCCCCCGATGGCGAACTTGTGCCGCCAGACGAAGTTCTTCTCGAAGTTCCAAAGACCGTCGACGATCCACTCTGCAAACTCGCCGGAGCCGCCATATTCGCCCATCGCCTTGTTCTCGAAGGCGTTGCGATAGACGTCCAGACGCGTCTGGCCGAACGACCAGTCGCCCTCGTGGCTGACGCGGAAGTTGGTGCGCTCGGTTTCGGAGCCGAAGGCGCCCTGCGGCGTCAGCACGCCGTTGCGGTTCGGAACCAGCAGCTTGGGCGCAAGCGGCTCTTCCACCCCGTAGTTGGCTTCAAACGAGAAGTTCTGGTTATCGAGCGGCGCCCAGTTCAGCACGCCGTTCAGGCTCTTGTTGACGACGCCGCCCGTGCCGTTGTTGCTGGCGATGTCGACCTCGTCCGGATTGGTGCGGGCATAGGTCGCGCCGAGGCGCAGGCCCAGGTTTTCCGTAATCGGGCCGGCCACGTTGACGCCCAGCTGATAGGCGTCGCCGCGCTCGGAGTCCTCGGACCAAGTGTAACTGGTGTTGGCCGAGCCGCGCCATGTCGGGGCGATCTTGCGGGTGATGATGTTTATGACCCCGCCCATCGCATCAGAGCCGTAAAGCGACGACATCGGTCCGCGCACTACCTCGATGCGCTCGATCATGTCGGGCGAGATCCAGTTCAGGTCCTGGCGGCCCAGGTCGGGGCGATAGCTGATGTCGCGCGAGTTGCCGACGCGACGGCCGTCCACCAGCACCAGGGTGTAGTTGTCCGGGAGGCCGCGGATCGTGATCTTGGACATGGCGCCGGTCGGGCTGACGCCCCCGGTGACGCCGGGCAGGCGGCCCAGCAGTTCGCCCAGGCTCTGGACCGGCTGACGTTCGATTTCTTCACGCGTGATGACGCTGACCGAAGCCGGGGCGTCGCGCACGTCCACGCCCGTCGCCGAGGCGGTGACGATGACGTCCGAGATGGTGGTGGCCTGGGGCTCGTCAACGGATTTGGCCGCGAGAGCCGGCGACGTGGCGAGCAGGGTAGAGGTCATCAGGCCGAGCCCGATGCGGCGTTTGGTAAGAAGCATCTGTGCCCCCGAAGGCGTGCGTTGAATGGGCGGCGACCGCCCGGTTGGGGAGGAATGCTCACGCTTGTGAGCGGCAGGCGCTTCTAATAATCATTCGCATTAATGGCTCAATGACGCATTCGGCATGGGCCGCATTCGCAAAACGGCATGAGCCCGCCGCCAGCGGATAGCGTATCTCGCGCCTTGCAATTAATAGTCATTATTATAACAAAAAGCCCCCTCGTCCTTGCCCCGGAGAAGCCGGAATGTCCGGGCGCCTGCCCTCTCGCGCCGATTTCAACCAGCTTCAGCACCTGATGGTGCTGCTGGAGCAGCGCAGTGTTTCACGCGCCGCCGATCGTCTGGGCATGGGTCAGCCGGCGATGAGCCGTATCCTCGCCAGGCTAAGGGACCAGTTTGATGATCCGCTTCTGGTGAGGGGCCCGCGCGGCATGATGCTGACGCCGCGGGCGGAGGCCTTGCGGGGACCGCTTCGCTCCTGGCTCAGGGAAGGGGAGGCGCTGATTCGCGATCACGGCGTGGACCCCGGCAGCATGCGGCGCACCTTTCGCCTGGCGTCGACGGACTTCGGTCTGCTTAGCGTGATCGCGCCCACGCTTGCCCTTATCGAGCGCGAAGCGGGTGGGGTGGAACTGGTTGTTGAGCCCCTGTCGGACGCCAGTCTCAGGCGCCTGGAGGACGGTCGGCTGGATTTCGTCCTGACCGGGTGGAGCCCTCATGGGTCCAGCCTGCATTCGCGTTGGCTGTTTCAGGAAACCCATCTGGGCCTGGCGCGGCGGGACCATGCGGTTCATGGCTCCGACGGGACCATCGAAGACCTGCTGAAGTGGCCGCATGTCTCGGTGTCAGTTGGCGATGGCTTTGGCGACTGGATCGCCGAAGACCTGCCGGAATTGGCGGACAGGCGTGTCCTGATCTCGGCCGAGAGCTTTTCGTTGACGCCCTATCTTCTTGTTGAAACCGAAGCGGTCGCCATCCTGCCCAGGCGGGCGGCCGAGTGCTTTGCGGCGGCCCATGGTCTGCGGACCTTTCCGGCGCCGGCGGGCGTCAAGCCGTTTGACTACCACCTGGTCTGGCATGAGCGGTCGAGCGACGATCAGGCGACGCGGTGGGTGGTCGAAACGCTGGCCAAGGCGTTTGCGACGCAAGCCGCCGCCTAGCGACGCCGCACCGGCCATAACGCGGCGACCAGGATCAGGCCTGCCGACAAGGCGTATGGCGCCCCCGAGTGCGCCTGGTAGGCCAGGGTGCCGGCCAGCGGTCCCAGAACAGCGCCCAGGCCTTGCGCCGCCGCCACCGCACCGGCCGCCGCCCCTTGTTCGTGAGCCTCGACCGCGTTGGCGGCCAGAGCGGAAAGCGAGGGATAGACCCAACCCATGCCGGCCGCGACGACGGCGTAGGCCGTCCACAGCATGACGGGCGTGGCGGCGTATGCGGCGGCTGCAAAGCCGATGGCCGCGATCACCCCGCCGATACGGATGAAATGCGCAGGCGGCCAGTTCAGCCGTCTCAGCGCCATTTGCGAGACGAAGAGGGTGGCACCGACGACGGCGAGCGCCATGCCTGACACGCGCGCTGCATCGTTCGGCTGGAGACCAAACCTGTCCAGGGCGAAAAAGCCGACCACGACCTGGGCAACGACGACGCCGAACATGGCGATGAAGGCCACCGCCACGGAACGTCGCAGCCGCTTGTCAGCCATTTTCAGAGCAGGACGCTTGCGGGCTTCATGGACGGTATCTGCGGGCAGGAAGCGCCAGACGGCGACAAGCGCCGCCAGCGGCAACAGGGCGATGATGATCAGGGCGGCGCTGAGGCTCCACCCGGCGAGAAGACCCGCCGCGCCCGGGCCGACCACCATGCCCACTGCGCTTGCGGCGCCGACGGTGCTCATGGCCCTGGCGCGTTCGGCAGGCGGGGTGTGGTCAGCCACGAGGGCGGCGCAGACCGGCGGCACTGCGGCGTAAAAGGCGCCCGCCATCGTCCGGGCGGCAGTCATGCCCAGGAAACTGATCAGGACAGCCGGGACCCACGCCAAGGCGGCGCTCATAAAGAGGCCGAGCGCGGCATAGCTCGCTGAAAAGCCTGCAAGAGCGATCAGCAGGACCTTGCGTCGGCCGACATGGTCGCTCCTGGCGCCCCAGAAGCGCGCCATCACCATCCAGGCCAGACCCGCAGCCGTGACCGCTGTTCCAACATGCCAGGGCGAAAGGCCGAGCAGTCGGGCCATCGGTCCTACAACGGCGACAAAGGCCATCATGGCCATGCTGCCAGCCCCCGCAGTGATCAGCAGGGGCTTAAGGCTGAAGCTCGAGGCCGCCGCTGGCGGGGGCGCTAGGGCAGGGATCATGTCCGGTTCCTGGGAAAGCGATCAGGTCTCATTGAGCAAATGAGAATGAATTGCAACTAACCTAGCTGGCTTTGCGGCAGGGCGATCTCCACAGCCAGTCCCGGGCTGTTGTCGCCAAGATGCAACTCGCCGCCGTGGGCGTTCACGACCGCGGCCACCATGGCGAGACCCAGGCCTGATCCTGGCGACGGATCAGCCTGATCGATCCGATAGAAGCGACGAAGAACCTTTTCACGCTCGGCCTCCGGCACGCCTGTTCCCCGGTCCGCGATACGTAAAATGGCCTTTCCGTCGCTGGCACGGGTCGAGACTTCGATGCCGATCGGCGGGCCGCCGTGGAAGATGGCGTTTTCGATCAGGTTCGCCAAGGCTTGCTGAAGCAAGGCGGCGTCTCCCTGAATGACGAGAGGACGGCTGAACAGGGTTCTCAGGTCGCCGCCTGCTTCCTCCACCAGCGGCCGATAGATGTCGCAGACCGTGGTCGCCAGATCGGCCAGATCAACCGGCGCGACATGCAGGGCGACACCGCCGCTCTCGATACGCGCCAGGGTCAGCAAGGCTTCGAACAGGGCGCTCACCTGGTCGGTCTCGGCCAAAGCGCGTTCGATCATGTCGTCTCGCGCGTCGACGTCGTCGATCCGGGCGGCGACCTGTTCCAACCGATTGCGCACCCGGTTCAAGGGCGCGCGCAGTTCGTGGGCCACGCCTTCCGACAATGACTTCAACGCCGTCAGGGCCGCTTCCTGCCGGTCCAGCATCCGGTTGAGGTTAAGCGCCAACTGGTCGAATTCGCGCCCCAGGCCGACAGCAGGAAGCCGAGTGGAATCCTGACCGGCGATGATGCGCCCGACGGCCTGATTGACGCTCTCGAGGCGGCGAAGAAAGAGCCGCCCGGACGCCCAGCCTCCGGCCAGGGCCAGAAGGATCAGGGCTATCCCGCTCCAGAGCGCGAAATGGCGAATGCCGCCGCGCAGTTCATCCAGATGCTGGATGTCGCGCCCGACAGCCAACAGTCCTCCATCGGCGGCGCGGGCGCTCAGCGTCATCATGTTGGGGGTCTGGTCGGGCCAGCGGGCTGGTCGGGCCTTGTTCGGCAGGTTGCGTCGAAACCCGGTGGCGTTGACCGCCAGACGGGTCAGTCCGTTGGAGAAGGTGCTGCCGTTCGGCGCTTCGACCAGCAACAGGTAGCGGCGGGCGTCGCGATTGCGTGCTTCGGCGTTCAACTCCTGCACCAGTGCTGCCGTGCCATGGCGGTCGGCGTCGGCGCGCATCACCTCCATCTGGTGACTGAGGCCATCGCGCACCTCGGCCTCGGCGAAACGCATCAGGCCGTAGTCCACCCCGGCGACCATGACAGCGGCGCCCAGGCCGAACAGAAGCGAGAATGCGGCGGCGTAACGCAGGCCGGTCGTCGACCAGACCGAGGGTGCGCTGTCCCTATTCCGGTTGCTTGAGGACATAGCCTACTCCCCGGATCGTCTGGATCAGGTCGCACTCAAAGCCGCGATCGACCTTGGCGCGCAGACGACTGATGTGGGCGTCGATCAGGTTGGCGCGGGGATCGAAATGAAACCCCCACAGGCTTTCCAGCAGCATGGTGCGCGTCACGGCCTGTCCGGCGTTGCGCGCCAGTCGCTCCAGCAGCTTGAACTCGTGGGGGGTAAGATCCAGAACCTGCCCGGCGCGTGTGGCCCGATGCGCCGCCACGTCCACGACCAGATCCCCGATCGCATGCCGTTGCGTCTGATCCACGAGGGGAGGGCGGCGGATCAGCGCCTGTATCCGCGCGCTCAGTTCGCTGAAGGCGAAAGGTTTGACCAGATAGTCGTCAGCACCGGCGTTCAGGCCGTCCACGCGGTCGTCCACCGCGCCCAGTGCGGTCAGCATCAGAACCGGGGTTTTCAACCCCGAGGACCGCATGGAACGGACGGCGTCCAGCCCTGACAGGCCAGGCATCATGCGGTCCACCACGATGGCGTCATAGTCGCCTTCCAGCGCCATATGCAGGCCCGTCTCCCCGTCGGCGGCCTGGTCCACGGTCTGCCCCTGCTGGCGCAGACCGTCGGCCACGAAGGTGCGGGTTCGAGCGTCGTCGTCAATGATAAGCATTCGCATGGTTGGCTCTTAACTCGACCGGCGACGACGGTCATCCCAGTTGCGAATTAATCTCACCGCAAGGCGCCGCGAAGGTTGGTCGTCTATAGCCAAGTTGTTGCGACTGACACGCAACAGCGTGGCTTGCGGCGAGGTGAACAGTGGAGTCGACGGGGACGAATTTCTGGAGCGCCCCTGATCTTGCGGTCCAGATTGGAGGCGACGCCTTGGCACCGCGCGGGCGGTTGGACGGGGCCATGGACTGGGCGTTTGGTCTGGCGACGCCGGAACTGAGATTGTTCACCACTGGCGTTCAGCGCCGTCTGCCGGCGGGGCCAGCGGCAAGCCTGGGCGAGCGGGTTCGAAACTTTTTCTCGGAGCACCCGGCCGCTGAGGGCGGCGAGCTTTCGCCACGTTTGCTGGTCGGCGCCATTCCGTTTGATCGCGAGGCGGATGATTGCCTCTTCCTGCCGGAGCGCGCGGCCAACCGTGCCTGGAGTGCATCTGCGCCGGCGTTATCATCGCCGGCAGGAAGGCGCATGACGGCTGAACCTTCGCGCGATGCCTATCAGCAAGCTGTAAGTCAGGCGTTGGCGGCCATGCGCGAGTCCCGGTCAGGTGCGGCGCCGATCGACAAGGTGGTGCTGTCGCGCAGCCTGCGGCTGGAGGCTGATCATCCGTTCGACGCCTTCGCGCTGTGGCGTGATCTTCAGGCGGATCCCTCGGCGGCGCGTTTTCTGGTGCCACTTGGAGTGGGCAGGGGCGGGGCCATGCGCCGTCTGGTCGGGGCGTCGCCCGAATTGCTGGTATCCAGACGCGGCCCGTCCGTCCTGTCGCATCCCCTGGCCGGGTCTGCGCGCCGCAGTCCAGACCTGTTGCAGGACGAAACGGCTGCCAAGGCCCTGCTGACCTCGGACAAGGATCTTCGCGAACATGCCCTGGTGGTCGAGGCCATCATGGACGCATTGGCTCCCTGGTGCAGCGAACTGCGCGCGCCGCCGGGACCTGCCCTGGTCTCGACCCGAACCATGTGGCACCTCGGTACCCGCATCGAGGGGCGTTTGCGTCACCCGGACCAGGCCTCGGCGTCGGATCTCGCGGCTGTGCTGCACCCGACGCCGGCCGTCTGCGGCGCCCCGCGAGATCAGGCCGCAGCGATGATCCGCGACTTGGAAGCCTACGATCGTGGCTTCTACGCCGGGGCGTTGGGCTGGACCAATGCCGCGGGCGACGGCGCCTGGTACGTGGCGCTGCGTTGCGCCGAAATCTGCGGCTCCGAGGCCCGTCTCTATGCGGGCGCGGGCATCGTCGAAGGCTCTGACCCGACAGCCGAAGCGGATGAGACGTCGGGCAAGTTCCAGGCCGTTCTGCGCGCTCTGGGCGTTGAGGAGACGAGCCGGTGATTCCCCTGAAACAGATCTGGCCGGAAGATATGGCGGCCCTTTATCGCGCCAGGGGCTATTGGCGCGGCGAGACCTTTTCGCAAGTGCTGCGCAGCCGCGCCGAGGCGCAGCCCGACGCCGTGGCCGTGGTTGGCTTGGAGCGGCGCTGGACCTATGGCGAGCTGCTGCAAAAAGCGGAGACGGCCGCAGCCGGTTTTCTGGCGCTGGGGCTGCAGCCGGGCGACCGGGTGGTGGTGCAACTGCCGAACCTGCCGGAATTCCTCAGCGTGATCTTCGGCCTGTTCCGGGCGAAGCTGATCCCCGTCTATGCGCTGCCGGCGCACCGCGCGACCGAGATTGTCCACTTCGTGACGCGGGCCGAGGCCTCGGCCTATGTCGTCGCCGACCGGCATGAGGGCTTCGACTATCGCGCCCTGGCCCGCGCCGTTCAGGCCGAGGTTCCGGACCTGCGCCATGTGGTCGTGGTGGGCGAGGCCGACGAGTTCGCATCCTTTGACGGATTCCGCGCCGATCCGGCGGCCCTGCCGACCGATGACGCCGATCCGTCCGACGTGGCCTTCCTGCAGATTTCGGG
>Ga0247822_10002617_pt1 | contig 11543 bp, 7 predicted proteins | sample 13C_Cellulose_Da_FD_192423 | JGI IMG/M metagenome (GOLD analysis project Ga0247822, IMG submission 192423) | Soil microbial communities from agricultural site in Penn Yan, New York, United States - 13C_Cellulose_Day30 | ecosystem: Environmental > Terrestrial > Soil > Agricultural land | place...
CGATCGATCAGGGTCGTCACGTCGCGCATCTGCTCGCCGATCCAGGCCAGGACGTCGTCGAGGCTGAGGATGCCCTGGAGCTCGCCGGCGGCGCCGACCACCGGGATCCGGCGGATGGCGTGGCGTTTGAGGGTGGCGAGCGCGGTGTCGACGTCGTCGCTGTCGCGGACCACCCGCATGTTCGACGTCATCACGTCGCGCACGGTGACGCGGGCGGGGTGCGGCCCGCCGTGGCCCAGGCCGCGGATGGCCAGGTCGCGATCGGTGACGATGCCGATCGGGCGCACGGTCTCTCCGCTACGCTCGACGACGATCAGGTCGCCGACCCCGTACTCCTCCATGCGCAGGGCGCAGACGGTGATCGGCTCGTCGGGGTCGGCGGTGACCACGCGACGGGTGCACAGCTCTCCGGCCTTCATGAGGTCCTCCGCGCCGGCGGAGGTTCACGGGTCGTGCCAGAGGCACGCCAGCTGCATCGCGCGCCAGCATGCTCCTGTTCCTCGGCGGCGACCTCATGACCGGCCGTGGCATCGATCAGGTGCTGCCGGCGCCCTGCGACCCGACCTTGCACGAGGACTTCGTCCGCGACGCCCGCGTCTACGTCGAGCTGGCCGAGCGCGCGAGCGGCCCGATCGCGCGGCCGCGCCCGCCGGCCGACCCCTGGGGCGATCTCGCGGGCGAGCTCGATCAGGCCGGCCCCGACGCGCGCATCGTCAACCTCGAGACCAGCATCACCCGTAACGACGACTTCTGGCCGGGCAAGGCCGTCCACTACCGGATGAGCCCCGAGAACGCCGCCTGCCTGACCGCCGGGCGGCTCGACGTGTGCGCGCTGGCCAACAACCACGTCCTCGACTGGGGTCGCGCCGGGCTGGACGACACCATCGCCACGCTCGATCGTCTGGCGATCGGTCACGCCGGCGCCGGACGCGACCACACCGCCGCCGACGCACCGGCGATCGTCGACCTCGGCGCCCGCGGCCGGGTGCTGGTGTTCGCGGTCGGCTCGCCCACCGCCGGCGTCCCCCCGGCCTGGGCCGCCGACGACCACCACAGCGGCGTCGCCTTGCTGCCCGACCTCACGATGGACCGCGTGCGCGCCCTCGGCCGCCACATCGCGGCGGTGCGACGGGCGCGCGACGTCGTCGTGCTGTCGATCCACTGGGGGCCGAACTGGGGCTACGACATCGATGCCGCCGAGCGGCGCTTCGCCGCCGCGCTGATCGACGAGGCCGGGGTCGACGTCGTGCACGGCCACTCGTCGCACCACGTCAAGGGCATCGAGGTCCACCGCGGCCGGCCGATCCTCTACGGCTGCGGCGAGCTCCTCGACGACTACGAGGGCATCCGCGGCTACGAGGAGTACCGCGCCGACCTCGGCCTCGCCTACCTGGTGACCATGACCGCCGCCCCCGCGCACCTCGAGCGGCTCACCATGATCCCGATCCGGATCCGCTCGCTCCGCATCACCCGCGCCGGCCGCACCGCCGCCCGCTGGCTCCGGGACGTGCTCAGCCGCGAAGGCCGCCCGCTCGGCACCCGCGCCGAGCTCGGCCCCGACGGCCGCCTCGAGCTGCGCTGGACCTGACCGCGGGAGGCACGCCTCGTGCAGCGCTGGCCGGCAACTCGATCAGGAGGATGGCGGTGAGCACGTTTGGAGAGCGGGTGAGGAGCACGCTGAACCGGGTCGAAGACCGGATCACCGACTACCGGGCGCGCATGCGCACGGGCCGGCCGTGGCCCGCCGAGCTCGAGCTGGTCGCGTCGTTCGACGATCCGATGCCGACCGGCGTGGCGGTGGCCAAGACCGGGCGCGTGTTCCTCTGCCATCCCCGCTGGGGCCAGCCGGTGTCCGCGACCGTGGTCGAGCTCCGCGACGGCGCGCGCGTGCCGTATCCGGATCTCGCTCGCAACACGGCGGCCGGCGACGCCGATCCGCACGCGTTCGTGTCGGTGCAGTCGGTGGTGGTCGACGCGCTCGATCGCCTGTGGGTCGTCGACACCGGCGCGCCGAGCTTCCAGCCGACCACGCCCGGCGGCCCCAAGCTGATCCGCATCGACCTGGCCACCGATCAGGTCGTCCAGACCATCACGTTCCCGGCCGCGGTCGTGTTGCCCACGTCGTACCTCAACGACGTCCGCATCGACCCGACCCGCGGCGCCGCCGGCATGGCGTTCCTCACCGACTCGTCGGGCACCGGACCCAACGGCCTCGTCGTCGTCGACCTGGCCACCGGCGAGTCGTGGCGCCGCCTGCACGATCATCCGTCGACCAAGGCGCTGCCACGCCACGACTTCTGGCCGATCCTCGACGGCCGTCCGCTGGCGGCGCCCCTGACCATCGGCTGCGACGGCATCGCGCTCGCGGCCGACCGCACCCGCCTGTACTACTGCCCGCTGGCGTCGCGGCGGCTGTGGAGCGTCGCGGTCGACGCGCTGGTCGACCGAGCTCGCTCGGACGCCGCCGTGGCCGAGACCGTGGTCGACGAGGGCGACAAGGCGACCGGCTCCGACGGCCTGGAGACCGACGACAAGGGCAACCTCTACCTGACCGGCTACGAGCAGAACGCGGTGCTGCGCCGGGCGCCCAACGGCACCCTCGAGACCATCGCCCACGACGCGCGCCTGCTGTGGCCCGACACCCTGTCGGTCGCCGCCGACGGCTATCTCTACATCACCGCCAACCAGCTCCACCGCTACCCGCTGTTCACCGGCGGCGAGGACCGCCGCGACAAGCCGCGGGCGTGGCTGTTCCGGGTGCCGATCGAAGCCGGGCCGATCTCGGCCGTGCACTAGCGGCAGTTCACGATCAGCGGCACGTACGGGCCGCCGTAGCCGGCCGCCCGCAGCTCGGCCAGGAACTGGTCGACGTAGAACGGCGTGCGCATCGCCGGCGGGCACGGCATGGCGAGCAGCGCGACGTCGGTGCCGGCGACCAGCTCGGGGTCGGCGTTGGAGAACGTGGTGCCCTGCGGGGTGATCCAGCCGAGCAGGTCCGGCGCCATCGCCAGCGGTGCCGGCGAGGCCGAGCTGTAGGCGATCAGGTTCTCGTTCTGCGCGAACACCCGCAGCTCGGTGCCGTCGGCGCAGGCGACGACGATCGTGGTGGTGTCGAAGCCGCCCGCGGTCTGGGCGGTGACCGCGCTGATCGTGCCGCGGCCGAGCACGACGCCCTGGGTGTACTCGACGGCGGCGGCGATGGCGCCGCCGGGCGGGGCGACGCGGATCGCCGCGCCCAGGCCCTGCGCATAGGTGGTGGTGCCGGCGACCACCGAGGTCGCCGCGGTCGCGCCGGTCATCGGCCACAGCGCGATGCCGGCCTCCTGGTCGAAGCCGCCCGCGCTCACCACCGCGCGCAGCACGTTGTCGGCGACCTGCGCCGACGAGACCTCGACCGACATCTGGTCGGTCGGCGAGCACAGCACCATCGGCGACACCGGCACCGCCGGCGGCGCGGCATACGACAGCTCGTTGAGCCCGGGCACGGCGCGGCGCGCGCCGGCGCCGTCGACCACCGGCAGCGGCGGCGACAGCGACGCCGCGACCGCGAGCGGGATGAAGGTGTTGCCGCCGCCGAGCTCGACGGGGAGGACGAACGCCATCGGCTTGCCGGCGCCCTGGCCCCACGCCGCCATCGCCGCGAACGCCCTGGTCGCCGGCGACCAGTCGAACGGGCCGGTCGACGCCGCGTCGGGCGAGCCGGCGAACGCCGACACCGCGCCCCACGCGCCGGGCTCGAGGTCGCCGACCGCGACCAGGGTCGGCAGGCTGCCCTGCTTCACCAGCGCGTCGAGGATCTGCTGGCCGACCACGCGCGGGCCGCCGCCGCCGGCGCCGAGCAAGGTCGCGCCGACCAGGATGTCCTCCAGGTCCTGCGAGGTGAGCTGGGTGATCTTCATGGGGTTCCTCCTAGAGCCGGGCCAGCAGCGCCTGCGCCTGGCGCTGATCGACGGTGTCGGCGCCCTCGCGCATGTGGGCGAGCGCGGCGACCAGGACCGCCCGCGCCTCGACCGGATCGCCGGCGGCCTCCTCGAGCGCCGCCCACGCCACCGCCGTGCGCAGCCCGAGCGAGCCCGCGCCCATGCGATCGGCGGTGGCCAACGCCCGCGCGAACGCGGCCCGCGCGCCGGCGACGTCGCCGAGCGCGCGCAGCGCCTCGCCCTCGAGCCGCTGCAGGTCGGCGAGCAGGACCCGCTCACTGCCGGCCGCGATCCACGCGATGCACTCGCGGGCGACGTCGAGCGCCTCGGCCGGTCGGCCGAACAGCAGGTAGGCGTCGGCCAGCAGGCTGCACATCAGCGAGTGCGCGCCGCCCTGCCCCATCGCCTTCCACTGGTGCCACGCCGCCAGCATGTCATTGAGGAACTGCGGATCGCGCTCGCGCTGGGCCTGGGCCCACGCCCGCAGCGTGCTGGCCAGGACCAGGTAGGCCGGGTACGGCGCGCCGAACCGGATCAGCGCCTCGGCCTGGACCAGGGTCGCCTCGACGTCGCGCCGCATCGCCCGCACGAACGCGACGATCTGGACCGCGATCGCCTCCGAGAAGGCGTGGCCGTGGGCGCGCGCGATGTCGACCGCCTCCTCGGCGCGGGCCAGGGCGAGGTCGGGGCGGCCGCTCACCCACGCGCCCCACGCGCCGCCGGTCATGCAGGTCACCCGCGGGACCTGGTTGAACCGCTCGGCGTGCAGCGCGGCGCGCTCGGGCGCCCACAGCGCGATCACCCGCTGGACGTTGCGCTCGCACGACGCCAGGTCGCCGCACCAGAACTCGGCGTTCGACAGCGCGAACCGGCCCTCGAGCTCGAGGTCGACGTCGCCGGCCTCGCGGGCGACCGCCAGCGCCCGGGTGGCGAGCTGGCGCGAGGCCTCGGGGTCGGCGCGGAACAGGTGCACCGCCGACTGGCCGAACAGGACCAGGAACGCCTGGGCGCCGCCGGCGACGCCGAGCGTCTCGCACAGGGCGGCGGCGCGGTCGTAGGCCGCCACCGTCGGCGGGGCGGCGAAGCCGTGGATGACCAGCGCGCAGGTGCCGACGCCGAGCTGGATGCCGAGCTCGGCGCGATCGCGGGCGGCGTCGTCGAGGTGGCGGGCCGGCAACAGCGCCAGCGCGCGCTCGAAGCAGGTCAGCGCCCGCAGGTACGAGCCGCGGGTCAACAGCGCCTCGCCGGCCGCCGCCGCCCACGTGCCCTCGCGCTCGCCGTCGCCGGCCTGGCCCCAGTGGTGGGCGAGCGCGACCGCGTCGCCGGCCTCTTCGAGGTGGGCGGCGACCTGGCGGTGGAGCGCGCGCCGCCGCTCGGCCGGCAGCTCGTCGAGCACGACCTGACGCACCCGCTCGTGGGTGAACGACCAGCCGGTCACGCCGACCGCGACCAGCCCGGCCTGCTCGGCGGCGGCCAGGCCGCCGGTGAGGTCGAGCTCGGGCGCGATCGCGCCGAGCAGCGCGAGCTCGAGCTCGAGGCCGACGGTCGCGGCCAGCTCGATCAGCGGCCGCGCGTGGGCCGGCAGGCGCGCCAGCCGCTCGCGCAGCGCGCGATCGAGGACGTCGATGGCGAGGCTGGCCGGCAGCCGCATGGTGCCGATCTCGTCGAGGCTGCCGGCCTGGGCGGCCAGCAGCCGCAGCGCCTCGACGACGTAGAGGGGCACGCCGCCGGTGCCGGTGGCCAGGAGCTCGATCAGATCGGGGCGATCGCCGAGCGGGCCGAGCACGGCGACGGCGAGCTCCTCGAGCTCGCTGCGCGACATGCGGCCGAGCTTGATCGTCTCGACGCCGGGCTGGCCGGGCACCTCGGCGCGCGTGGTGGCGACGATCAGCAGCCGGCTCTCGGCGGCGACGCGGGTCAGCCAGCCCAGCAGGGCCAGGCTCTCGCCGCCGGCCCAGTGGAGATCCTCGAGCAGGATCACGGTCGGCCCGGTCAGGCTGCGCACCAGCGCCTCGACGGCGCTCATCAGCGCGAGCTGCAGGGTCTGAGGGTCCATCGGCGGCAGCGCCAGCGGCGGCAGGCCGAGCAGCTCGCCGATGTCGGGCACGATCAGGGTGAGGAACGGCCACGGCACCGGCGCCGCCGCGGTGAGCTCGAGCGCCAGCCGGCGCAGCGGCGCGCGCCAGGCCTGGTAGGCGTGGCCGCCGGCCTCGACCTCGCTGCCCTGGACCACGGTGCAGCCGCTCACCAGCGCGTGGGTGCGCAGGTCGTCGACCAGCCGCGACTTGCCGCTGCCGAGCTCGCCGCTGATCATCACCACGCCGCCGTGCCCGGCCCGCGCCCGCGACAGCGCGGCGCGCAGCTGGCCGCGCTCGCCGCCGCGGCCGACCAAGCGCGCGCCGGCGACCAGGCTGCGGCGGACGTCGTCGTCCTCGGGCGCCTCGAGCACGCCGGTGCGGGCGAGCAGGCGCAGGGCCTGGGCCGCGCTCGACGGTCGCTCCTCGGGCCGGTGGGCCATCAGCCGGCGCACGGTGTCGACCAGCGCCGCGGTGCCGGCCACGCCCAGCTCGCGCTCGTCGAGGACGAGGTGCGGCGGCGCGCCGAGGTTGCGCATCGCCTCCTCCTCGGTGCGGCCGAACGGGTGGCGCGAGGCCAGGACCTCGTAGGCGAGCACGCCGGCCGACCACAGATCCGACGCCGCCGTCGCCGGCTCGCCGCGCAGGATCTCGGGCGCGATGTAGCCGTAGGTGCCGGCCGGGCGGTGGCGATCGTTGCGGTCGAGGGCGAGGCCGAAGTCGAGCACTCGCACCCGCCCGCCGGCGACCATCACGTTCGACGGCTTGAGATCGCGGTGGCGGATGCCGCGGCGGTGCAGGTAGTGGAGCGCGCGCAACAGCTGGCCGAGGTAGCCGACCCGGGTGCGCAGGTCCTGGCCCCGGCAGGCGGCGGTGATCGAGCGCGCGTCGTCGAGCACCTCGAGCACCAGGTACGGATCGTGGACGTCGTCGAAGCCGTAGTCGAGGACGCTGATGATGTTGGGGTGGCGCAGCGAGGCGAGGATGCGGAACTCGGTGGCGATCGCCAGCCGCGCCGCCGGGACGCTGTCGCTGGGCGGCGGCGCCCCCGTCCCGCCGCCGGCCGGCGACGGGCGCTCGTTGCGGGTCGCGCCCGGGCCGGACAGCTCGCTGCTGCCGGCGCCGATCGCCTCGGTCGGGGCGGCGGTGCCGATGGCCAGCTCGGTCGGCGCGCTCGGGCTCGCCCCCGGCGTCCGCACCACCACCGTCGCGTCGGCGTCGGCGCGCGCCGCGACCAGCCGCTTGACCGCGACCTCGGTGCCGGTCAGCCGATCGACGGCGCGATAGACCGCGCCCATGCCGCCTTCGCCGAGCTTGTTGACGATCGTGTAGCGGCCCGTACCGACGTGGTCGCGCAGTGGTCCCATGGCCCCGCTTCCGACCCCCGACGTTAGGCGGCGGGCGCCGGGGCGTCAACTTCGGCAGATCGGCCCCTCTCACCCCGGACGGGTGATCACGCCGCGCAGCGCGACGTCGACCATCTCGCGGGTGACGTCGTGGATCGGATCGCTCACCGGCGTGGTCACGCAGTGCTCGATGATGCCGCGGACCAGGCCGAGCAACGCGGCGGCGGTGCGCTGCGGGTGGCAGGGACGGACCAGGCCGAGCTGCATGCCGAGCTCGAGCGACCGCGCGATGATCGCGCGGACCTCCTCGTAGAACGCCTTGAGCCGGGCAGCAGCCTCGGCGTCGGGCGTCCAGGTCGAGCTGAGCAGCACCACCGCCAGCGGCCGATCGGCGACGATCAGCTCGAGCACGCTGGCCAGGCCCTCGCGGAGCTGGACCTCGGGCGGCGGCGCGCCGGGGGTGGTGTCGACGCCGACGATGCGGCGGCGCAGCTCGGCCAGCGCCTGATCGAGGACGGCACCGAACACCGCCTCCTTGCTCTCGAAGTACAGGTAGAACGTGCCGCGCGCGATCTCGGCCTTCTCGATGATCGCGTGGATCGACGCGCCGTGGTAGCCGGCCTCGGCGAAGACCTCCTTGGCCGCATCGAGGATCTGGCGGCGCCGCTCGGCGCGCGCCGACGTCTCCTCGACCGCCGGCCGCGCCGCCATCACCCACCCCGCCGCGACTGGAACGCGACGATGGCCTTCTCGAGCTGGGTCGCCATCCGCCGGTAGCCGAGCCGGTCGTCGACGACCAGGCCCTCGACGCAGTGGCGGGCGATCTCGGCCTCGAGCTGGGCCGCGAACGGGGCGTGGTCGGCGAACAGGTTGATCTCGTCGTACACGCCGTGGGACAGGCGGGTGAAGTTGGCCGAGCCGATGTCGACCACGCGGCGGTCGATGATCACCACCTTGGAGTGGACCATGCGCGGCAAGAGGACGATGCGCAGGTGGTCGGGCGCGCCGGTGACCTTGCGCAGGGTGTCGCAGGTGGCGCGGTTGAGGTTGCCGAGGACGTCGGCCTTGGCGGCGGTGACCAGCGTGACCTGGACGCCGCGGCCGACCGCGCGGGCCAGCGCCTGGGTGAACCGCGGATCGCCGAGGTAGGCCATCTCGACGGTGAGCGACTCCTTGGCCGAGTCGAGCAGCGCCAGCCGGTGGGTCAGCATCGGGCAGGTGCGCGGCCGGTGGGCCGACCGGCTGTGGACCAGGAAGTCGATGCCGCGCGACGGATCGAACTCGTCGTCGCCGGACATCCGCTGGCGCAGCCGGGCGACGTGATCGGCGCCGTCGAGCTCGACCATCAGGTCGACCCAGTCGTGGCGGTGGTTGTCGCCGACGCCCATCGAGCCGAGGCACATCCAGGCGTCGTCGACGATGTACAGCTTGGAGTGATCGAAGCGCTTGCGGCGGTGCTCGACGGTGATGTTGGGGTGGGCCAGCACCGCCTCGGCGAGCGGGTTGGGCCGCTGCTTGAACGACCCCTTCTTGCGGAACACCGCGCCGAGGAACCACGCCTGCATCCCGCGGATCGGATCGACCCGCTTGTGGAAGAAGCTCTGCTTGTTGCCCCCGGCGTACTCGTAGACCGCGGCGATCCGGTCCTTGTGGATGTGGACCTGGACCCCGCGCTCGGCGGCGCCGAGCACGGCCTCGCCGAGGACGTTGCCGGCCTCGTCGTCGCGCCACAGGAACGCGCGGATCTCGATCGATCGCTCGGCCTGGCGGACCCGCTCGACGATGCGCTGGAACGCCGCGTCGCCCGAGCCGACCACCCGCGGGTTGTCCTCGGTCGCGGCCGGCTGCGACGCGGCCAGCAGATCGACCCCGCCGCCGCCGACCGGCAGCGCACGCCGCCGCTTGCGCGGCCAGAAGCCGCCCGAGGAGCGGGGTGCTGGCTTGGAGCGGCGTCGCATCGGCGGTCACCCGTCGTACAACAGCCGCGCCTGCGACGCAAGGCATGGCTCGACCACCGCGGCACGTGGAGGCCGAGCCTCGCCCGCGTGGTCGGCTATGGTCGGCTGGAGGTCGACCTGTGGGAACGGCGACGGATGCCAGCTGGACCGAGGACGCGCGCCTGGCGGCGCTGCGGCGCTATCAGATCCTCGATACTCCTCCCGAGACCGAGTTCGACGACGTGGCCCGGGTGGCGGCCCAGGTCTGCCGGGTCCCGATCGGCATGATCGCCTTCGTCGATCAGGAACGCGTGTGGTCGAAGGCACGCTACGGCACCGACCTCGCCCAGTGTGCGCGCCAGCACTCGCTCTGCGCCCACGCGATCCTCACCGAGTCGGTGCTGCTCGTGCCCGACGCCCTCGCCGATCCGCGCTTCGCCGACAACCCGTTCGTGGTCGGCCCGCCGTACCTCCGCGCCTACGCCGGCGCGCCGATCATCACCCCCGACGGCTTCCCGCTGGGGACGGTGTGCGTCATGGACCAGGGGCCACGCGCGCTGACCGCCGAGGACGTCGCCACCCTCGCCTACCTGGCCCAGCAGGTGATGCGCCAGCTCGAGCAGCGCCGCCAGCTGCTCGAGCACGACCGCGCGCCGCGCGAGCCGGCCGCGGTCGCCGACGCGGTCGCCGAGTCGACCCGCCGGTTCCACGCCCGGCTCGAGCACAGCGGCGACGCGGTCGCGCTGCTCGACGCCGGCGGGCGGATCGCCTACGTCAGCGCCAACACCCCCCAGGTGCTCGGCTATGCGCCCGACGAGCTGCTCGGGCGCCACGTCGACGAGCTGATCCACCCCGACGATCGCGCGTTCACCCGCGAGCGCGCCCTCGACGCCCGCGCCCACCCGGCGGCCGTGGTCGACGTGTTCGCCCGCGTCTGCCACCGCGACGGCAACTGGCGGCTGATGGAGGGGATCCTCACCAACCGGCTCCACGATCCGGCGGTGCGCGCTACCGTCCTGACCTTCCGCGACATGACCGAGCGCCGCCGCCTCGAGGACGAGCTGCGCCAGTCGCAGAAGATGGAGGCGGTCGGCCGGCTGGCCGGCGGGGTCGCCCACGAGTTCAACAACATGCTGACGGCGATCATCGGTCACGCCGAGCTGATGCGCCGGACCGGGCCGGACGCCGACGGCCTCGATCACATCCTGGCCGCGGCGAAGCGGGCGGCGTCGTTGACCAAGCAGCTGCTGGCGTTCGCGCGCCGGCAGGCGCTCAAGCCGGCCGAGCTCGGCGTCAACGCGCTGGTCGAGTCGGTCGAGCGCCTGCTCACCCGGGTGATCGGCGAGGACATCCTGCTGGCGACCCGGCTCACCGCCGATCCCGGCGTCGTCCACGTCGACGCCGCCCAGCTCGAGCAGGTGCTGATGAACCTGGCGATCAACGCGCGCGACGCGATGACCGACGGCGGCACGCTGACCGTGTGCACCGACGACGTCCGCGTCGACGCCGAGCTGCGCGGCTTCCCCGACCACGTGCCGGTGGGCAGCTACGTCCGCATCGCCGTCGCCGACAACGGCCCCGGCATGACCGCCGAGGTCCGGGCGCGCGCGTTCGATCCGTTCTTCACCACCAAGGCGGTGGGCATCGGCAGCGGGCTCGGCCTGCCCACCGTGTACGGGTTCGCCCGCCAGAGCGGCGGCTACGTCGCGCTCGACAGCGAGCCCGGGCGCGGCACGACGGTGTCGCTGTACCTGCCGCGCGCCGGCGGGCCGATCGTCGCCGCCGCCGAGGCGGCGCGGGCCGGTGGGCGCGTCCTGGTCGTCGAGGATGACGGCGCGCTGCGCCGCCTGCTGGTGATGATCCTCGCCGAGGCCGGCTACCAGGTGATCGAGGAGGCCAACGGCGTCGACGCGATCGAGCGGCTGCAGGCCGGCGAGCGGTTCGACGCCATCATCTGCGACCGGGTCATGCCGGGCGCGGGCGGCCTGGCGGTGGCGCGCACCGCCCGCCAGATCGCTCCCGACGCCCGGCTGCTGCTGATCTCGGGCTATCCAGGGTTCGACGCTGGCGATCTCGAGCGCGAGCTGCCGTCGCTGAGCAAGCCGTTCAGCCCGCGCGAGCTGCTCGACCGCGTCGCGGCGCTGACGGCCTCGGGCGCGAGCGGCGCGTGACGCCACGAGACCGACCCCGAGCCCCACCCGAGACCGCGAACACCCAGAGTCATTGTTGACCGCTCGCCTGCGGCTCGCTGAGGGCCGGCGATCT
>Ga0247822_10002618_pt1 | contig 11543 bp, 8 predicted proteins | sample 13C_Cellulose_Da_FD_192423 | JGI IMG/M metagenome (GOLD analysis project Ga0247822, IMG submission 192423) | Soil microbial communities from agricultural site in Penn Yan, New York, United States - 13C_Cellulose_Day30 | ecosystem: Environmental > Terrestrial > Soil > Agricultural land | place...
TCTTTAATGAGGACCTTCCTACGGAATATCGCCAGGGAAAATCATGGTCGTATGGCGCGGAGCTCATGCTGGCGCGTCGTGAGGGTAAGTTAACGGGTAGTGTAGGCTATACGTGGTCGAAGACCATGCGCCGGATCGAAGGCGTCAACCTTGGCCGAACCTTCCCGGCAAGCTACGATCGCCGTCACGTGGTGAACATTCAGGCGGCCTATGATCTCAGCCCGCAGTGGAGCTTCGGCGCGAACTTTACTTACAGCACGGGCCGGCCTACTACGGTACCGACCGCAAAGTTTGAGTACCAGAATTATAACCCGGACGTGATCACCGAACGGAATGGCTACAGGCTCCCTGCCTATCATCGGCTCGATCTATCAGCAACGTACAATCCACGTCCTAAGGGAGGGAGGAAATGGCGGGGACAGTGGGTGTTGTCAATATACAACGTCTACAACCGCGCGAATCCCTTCACGATCTACACGCGCACAACAAAGAACAACGATGGCGACGTGATCGGCGACGGACGTACCAAAGAAGCACGCATGATCTATCTCTTCCCGATCCTGCCTTCCATCACTTACAACTTCAAATTCTGAAAAAATGAAACTGAATATATTTCTGCTTCTCGTTGTTACCGTGGCATTATCGGCGTGTGAAAAGACCGTGATGCTGGATATCTCGCAAAGTCAGTCGCGTGTGATCATCGAAGGATTGGTGGCCGATGTCCCTGGTTATCAATATGTGAAAGTCACGCGTTCCTCTGGCTTCTATGAAACGGGTTCTTCACCCAGGATTGAAAATGCTTCTGTCACTGTAACCGACGATGCAGGTAACCGATACGATTTCGTTCACAACCCTGGCGGCGACGCCGACTCTACCGGGTACTACCGGCCTTCGATCCCGTTCCTGGGCGTAGCGGGTAGAAATTATCACCTCGAAGTGCTGGTAGATGAAGAAGTGTATGAAGCCAGCGACCTGCTCACACCGGTAACGAAGATCGATTCCCTGACCTCGCAAATCAATGAAGAGGAACGTGAAGACCCCGACAAGGCGGGCAAGTTCTATGAAGTATTGATGTTCGCGAAGGAACCTCAGTCGTCAACCGACTACTATCTCTTTAAGTTCTATCGGAACGACTCCCTTACCGTCTACTCCGATACTGACATATACTATGCCGACGATGAACTGCTTGGTGAGAGTATCGACGGTGTGCCATCTCCCGTGTACTATGCACCCGGCGACCTGGCAAGAGTAGAGATGTACAGTATATCGCGCGATGCCTACGTCTTCTACAACGACCTTCAGAGATTGCTGACCAACGATGGTGGGCTTTTCGGACAGCCGCCCTCAAATTCAAGAACGAATTTATCGAATGGCGCCCTTGGCTTCTTCCAGGCCAGTTCCGTCGACGTAACTGAACTTGTTGTAGAGCAGTAAGGCTCATTCCTTCGAAACACATGCATCCGGGTTTTGCGTCCTGAATGGAAAGAACCCGCGATGTTTGCATTTCACCGGCCGGAAGCACATATTACCAGTACCAATAAGGACTGATGAAAGCGCTTCTGGCCGGTGTCATATTTTGCTTGTTTGCAGTAGGGGCCGTCGCGCAGTCGGTCCTCGAGAACAACCCTACCTTTCTTAAGTGGAACCAGATACACACTCCACACTTCCGGGTGTTGTATCCAGTAGGGTTTGATGCTCAGGCGCAACGGATGGCCAACACGCTGGAACACGTTTACGTTCCGGAGGCAAAGACGATCGGAAAGACGCCGCGGCGGATATCTATTATTCTTCAAAATCAGTCGTCACAATCAAACGGTTTTGTTTCCTACCTCCCTCGCCGGTCGGAGTTCTATACCATGCCGGCGCAGGACTACAACTTCGTTGGAACGAACGATTGGCTCGACATGCTCGCTTCCCACGAATACCGCCACGTCGTTCAGTATAAACAGGCAACGCGTGGGCTAAACAAAGCCATTTACTTCCTGTTTGGAGGAACCACATTTGTCGGAATGTCTCACATCGCTGCGCCCCAATGGTTCTGGGAGGGCGATGCCGTGGCGACAGAAACGGCGTTCACACCCTCCGGACGGGGTAAGATACCGCGCTTTGACCTGGTCTTCAGAACAAATCTGCTCGAAGGCCGTACGTTCAATTATCACAAGCAATACCTGCGTTCATACAAGCATAACATTCCCGATCATTATGTACTGGGCTATCACATGGTGAGTTACCTGCGGAGAAAGACGGGGGATCCTGATATCTGGAACAAGGTCACTACGCGCGCGTGGGGTATGCCCATCATGCCGTTTACTTTTTCGAACGCGCTGCATCGCGAAACGGGCCGTTACGTCACCGGCGTATTTAACGATATGGCTGGTGAACTGAGGCAGGAGTGGCAGGCAGAGGTAGATAAACTTCAACTCACACCATTTGAGACAATAGCCACCAAGAGAGGAAAGGCCTATACAGACTTTAAATATCCACAACCCCTCAGCGATGGAACAGTAGTCACTTTGAAAGAAGGCATAGGCGACATTGAACAATTCGTATTGTTGGACAGCGGGAACGAGTCAATTGCGTTTACGCCGGGTTTTGTGAACGATGCAGGCATGCTGTCTGCAAACGCCGGTAAGATCGCCTGGGCGGAATATGGATTCGATCCGCGCTGGCGTGTGAAAAATTTCTCGCGCATCAAAGTGCACGACCTGCATACGGGCAAGACGTATATTGTGAACGATCCGCATGCACGTGTAACTGCGCCCGCGCTTTCTCCGGATGGAAAGTCAATCGCTGTCATACGATCCACGAACGACTACCAGCACCAGTTGGTGTTGATGGATGTGACGACCGGTCGGGAGATTAAAGCATTACCCAATCCGTCAAATGATTTCCTGTCCATGCCAAGATGGACACCGGATGGAAAGTCGATTGTCTTTTTGAAAGGACAATCAGGTGCCAAGACCGTAACGCTGATGGACGTCGCGTCATCGGCCACCCGCGACCTCTTACCAAAGAGCAACGAAAATATCGGCCATCCGTATGTTCACGGCGACTATCTGATCGTCGCTTCTCCGGTATCGGGTATCGATAACATCTATGCCATTGATTTGACAAACGGTTCCCGCCTGCAGGTGACCTCAAGCAAGTATGGCGCGTATAGCCCTTCCGTATCGCCGGACGGAAAATGGATCTATTACAGCGAACAAACGCGCGATGGCTTAAATGTGGTTAGGGTAGCGTTCGATCCGTCGTCATGGAAACCGTTCACGCCATCAGCAGAAAGCGACACCAGTCTGTCACAAACGCTGGTTAATCAGGAACATGGCGCAGGCTTTTGGGCAACGATCCCTCAGCAAAAGTATCCTGTTGTTCCGTACCATAAGATATCCGGCATCGTCAATCCCTATACCTGGGGACCCTATCTGAGCAATGACCTGGTTCAGATCAATGCCGGGATCTTCTCACGCGATCTTTTGAGTACGTTCGAGTTCAACGCCGGATACTTTTACGACCTCGATGAACATACGTCCGGATGGAAAGGCGGACTAAGCTATCAGGGTCTTTACCCGATCATTGATCTCAATATTTCTTACGGCGACCGCGAAAACACGGAGACTTCGTTTGGTGCCGAGGCAGCTTTCAAATGGAAAGAGACTACCGTAGAAGGCGGCCTCCGTGTTCCACTGATGCTCACCAGGTCCAGGTACAATCGTAATCTGACAATAGGGAATGCCGTGGGATACACGCACACTACAGACTTCAATAATACCGTAACAAGAAACAATGAAGTAATCTACAACGGACCCGACCGCGTAAACTTCATCAACGATACGCTGGTTTACATGTATCAGGATCAACTGAACAACGGTAATCTTCTTTATAACCGTTTCAACTTCTCGTTTAGTAATTTGTTGAAGCGCAGCCCGCGCGACTTCCTGTACCGGTGGGGCCAGACGCTCGACATCGACTACTTGTCAACTCCCTTTGGCGGCGACTTCGAAGGTAACTTGTTCGCCGCGCGCGCCACATTTTATTTCCCTGGGTTTGCTAAGCATCATTTTTTTTACACCCGGCTGGCCACCCAGCACGCTTTGGAAAGCTTCGAGTTTAATACATACACCTTCCGCAACCGCATACCCAAGCCGCGGGGACACAGCTACCCGGACGATGCCGACTTTACAACCGCGCAGATTAACTATGCACTCCCCGTGTGGTACCCGGATATTGCGCTCGGCCCTATACTGAACATTCAGCGACTCAAGGCCAACTTGTTCTACGATTGGGGCAGAGGGGAAGGATATCAATATTATTACGATATCAAGAATAGCTTCATCTACCTCTCGTCAACGAATGCAACTTATCAGTCCGTCGGGGTTGAAGCGACTGTGGATTTCAACATTTTCAGACTCCTGCCACGCGCCGAAGTCGGGCTGCGATCAACCTACAGGCTGGAGAACGCTTTCAACAGTGCAGGGATGGTTTTTGAGTTTTTTATCGGGAACATCGGCTTCTGACCGGCTTGAAAATCGGACTATTTAAGACTATTTTTGGCCTCTTAAAGTCTTAACAGCTTAGTTAAACAATACAGACCAATGGCAGAGATCATACGCATGCCTAAGATGAGCGATACCATGACCGAAGGAGTGGTGGCGAAATGGCATAAGAAGGTAGGTGATACAGTGAAGTCGGGAGAATTAATGGCCGAAATCGAGACGGATAAGGCGACGATGGACTACGAGTCTTTTAACACAGGGACCGTACTTTACCTCGGAGTGCCTGAAGGTCAGGCCGTAAAGGTGAATGATGTGCTGGCCATTGTGGGGAGCAAAGGTGAAGATTATTCTGCCTTGCTGGCAGGGGCCTCGAACGCAGCAGCAACGGGAGGAAAGGTGGAAGAACCGAAGAAGACGGAAGCGCCTGCTGCTCAGGAGTCTAAGAAGGAAACGGCAGCGGTCGATACCAGCGGCATAAAGGCGGAGATCGTATTGATGCCCAAAATGAGCGACACGATGGTCGAAGGCGTCATCGCCGCCTGGCACAAGAAAGTCGGTGATAGCGTCAAGTCAGGGGAATTGCTGGCCGAGATCGAAACAGACAAGGCCACGATGGAATACGAATCTTACAATACCGGCACGCTGCTTCATATCGGAGCTGACGCTGGTAAGTCAGTAGCAGTGAACGGAGTGCTCGCGGTCATCGGCGAGAAGGATGCCGACTGGAAAAAGCTGCTTCAGGCCCATGAGTCAAAAGGCTCGGGTTCAGCACCTGCTGGCAAAACGGAAGACAAGAAACCAGAAGCTGCACCTGTGGAAGCAGCTGTCTCAGCAGATCACGCCACCAACGGAAGAATCAAAGCTTCCCCATTGGCGAAGAAGCTTGCAAAAGATAAGGGATACGACATTGGCCAGATCGAAGGATCGGGCGATCACGGTCGGATTACGAAGAAAGATGTCGAAAACTTCAAGCCAGGAGCAGCCGCACCTGCAGCGAAGAAAGACGGCGCAGCTGCGCCTGCTGTGGCATTGCCTCAGGTAGTCGGTCAGGAAAGCTTCGAGGAAGTTCCTGTTTCGCAGATGCGCAAGACCATCGCCCGCAGACTCGCAGAAAGCAAATTCAGTGCGCCGCACTTCTATCTCACGATGGAGATCAACATGGACAAAGCCGTTGAAGCCCGCAAGAGCATCAACGAGATCAGTCCGGTGAAAATATCATTCAACGACATGGTCATCAAGGCTGTAGCTGCTGCGTTGCGTCAGCATCCTGATGTAAACGTGAGCTGGCTCGGCGAGAAAATGCGCAAGAACCATCACGTACACATCGGTGTCGCCGTCGCCGTGAAGGATGGCTTGCTGGTACCCGTGGTTCGCTTCGCCGACAACAAGTCGCTGTCACATATCGCGCAGGAAGTAAAAGTACTGGCACAGAAAGCTCACGATAAAAAATTGCAGCCATCAGACTGGGAGGGAAGTACGTTCACGATATCCAACCTGGGTATGTTCGGCATCGAAGAATTTACCGCGATTATCAACCCTCCTGATGCGTGTATCCTCGCCGTTGGCGGTATTAAGGAGACTGCAATAGTGAAGAACGGACAACTGGCCGTAGGCAATATCATGAAGGTCACGATGTCGTGCGACCACAGAGCTGTTGATGGCGCCGTTGGTTCCGCATTCCTCAAAACCCTGAAGGGACTTCTCGAAGATCCGGTCAGAATTCTGATCTGACGAGCCGGAATTCTGATCTGCGATTAGAATTCTGATCTGGTGAGCTGGAACTCTAAATCTGATGAGCCGGAATACTGATCAGTGAGTTGGAATTCTGGTCTGATGAGATGGAATACTGACCTGATGAGTTGGAATTCTGACCTGATGAGTTGGAATTCTGATCTGTGAATTGGAATACTGACCTGTGAATTGGAATACTGATCTAACGATTGGGAATCCTGATCTGATGATTTGGAGCGCTGATCTCATTAGCTCCGAATCCTGATAACGAGCTCTCATATTACAACCTCGTAATATCGATGAGCCCACTCTGACTAAAATAAACAAAGGCCCCGAAAGGGGCCTCTAAAAATTATCAATTGTCAATTATCAATTGTCAATTGTTATCGGTGTACCTATGGAAAAGATTCACGCAACAACCATACTCGCTGTCCTCCACAATGGTCAACTCGCCATCGGCGGAGACGGCCAGGCTACAATGGGTAACTACGTCGCGAAGAGCAACGTGAAAAAGATCAGGAAACTGGCCGACGGAAAGATCCTCGCGGGATTCGCAGGTTCAACAGCAGACGCGTTCACGCTCATTGAACGTTTCGAAGAGAAACTTAACAGTTATGGCGGCAACATGAAGCGTGCAGCCATTGAGTTGGCGAAGGACTGGAGAATGGACCGCTTCCTGCGCAGGCTGGAAGCCATGATGATCACGGCAAGTAAGGACGAGATCCTGATACTTTCTGGTACCGGCGACGTTCTCGAACCAGACCATCAGGTAGCCGCCATCGGATCGGGGGCTATGTATGCGCAGTCAGCGGCGCTGGCTTTAAAAAAACATGCTGGTCATCTCTCCGCAGAAGAAATTGTACGCGAGAGCCTCAACATCGCCGCCGACATTTGCATTTATACGAATCATAATCTGGTTATCGAAAAATTATAAGACACCCGCTTTGTGACTTCTCCTCACCGCCGAAGCGGCTATCGGCGATGTACCATATCAAACCAGTGGATACAGGTATCAGCAATGGAAAGGTACCAGACTGTTCCACCATCGACAGGGGTCGCGAAGTACTTATCGAAGTCGCCAGTAGGTAAGGTGCGAAAAGCCGAACGTGAGGATTGACATCAGCACAGTATCAGAATGACATGCATGAGCATCGACGTAATGAATGAGCATTGACGTAATAACCTATACGTCGCCCTTTTTTTCGATGTCTGCAGGATCGGATTCCCGTGGGATCAACTCCTGAGGTTGGTCCTCCAGAAGAATTACTAATGGCTTCAACCGTTCATTGTGCGACAGAACGATCTTCAGTACGCCAATGGCCGGCACCGCCAGGATCATTCCTGCGATACCCAGGATCTTGCCACCGATGAGCAATGCGAGGATCGCGGCGAGCGCATTGATACTCACCTTCGAACCCGTGATCCGCGGAGTGATAAAGTTACCTTCCAGGAACTGAACGACCAGGAACACGATCACAACACCCAAAGCGTACCAGGCACTGTCTTTTGTGATGAGTGCCATGATGATGGGGAACATGGCGCCAATGATGATGCCTACATACGGAATGATGGTGAGTGCACCCGATAAGATTCCGAAGAAGATGGCATGATCAATCCCCAACGCCAGAAGTCCAATGCAATTGAGCACAGAGATGATGAGCGTCACCAGTGTAAGTCCTGAAATATATCCCTGAACAACACGCTCGACATCCCTATGCCAGCCCAGTTCTTCATAGCGTGGTGACAGGGAGGTAAAGAACTGTTTAAACTTATCGCGGTAGATCAGGAACAGGAATATGTATATGGGAATTTGAATCAAAGTGGAAAGCGCATTCGTCGTCGTAAGCAGCACATCACCGAGGTAGAAGCTTACGGTTCGCATGAATTCGCCCAACAGTTTTTTCTGCTCGACAGTACTGATTCCAAAATCACTGAGTAAAAAGCTGCTGAGTTCATCAAGAGAACTTTCAAAGCGCGCCTGCAGGTTGGGAAGATCGTTTATCAGTGATACAACCTGGTTCACAACAAGCCACATCAGCAAACCGATCAGGATGATCGTTGCAAACAGTACAATGGTGATCGAAAGCGATGTGCCGATCTTTCGCGCTTCCATGCGCTTGATCGCCGGCAACATAACAACCGACAGAAACCCTGCGAAGGCCATGGGCACAACGATATCTGCCGCCAGGATGGTGGCCGTTATGAGTAGGCCAATGACAACAAGCAGTTTGTAGAGGTAGTCAAGCCAGTCGGCCCGTTGGTCAGCATTCATGATCGAATGTAAGCATTCTCTATTGCCTGAGAAATCAGCGCTGCTGATTCTTTGATCTCAGTAAAAGTTATCGTCAGGGGAGGAGCAATGCGGAAGGAGTAGGGGTGTGACAGGAACCAGTAACAGATCACGCCCAGCTTTTTACCTTCTTCAACAATCCGCGATACAACGTCGGCGGATTCAAAATCTATGGCAAACATCAACCCGATACGACGGATCTCTTTGATGCCGCGATGGGTAAGCAGACTCTCAAAGTATTGACCTTTTTGTTCTACCTGCCCAAGCAGTCCTTCGTTTTCGATCACTTCGAGCGTGGCGAGCGCGGAGGCGCAGCATACGGGGTTGCCGCCAAACGTGGTGATATGACCGAGCATCGGGTCATGCGTAAAGTCTCTCATTACTTCGCGATTGGCAACAAAACATCCGATGGGAAGGCCGCCTCCGAAAGCCTTGGCAACCGTCAGGATATCGGGCACAATATCAAACTGCTCAAACGCGAAGAGTGTGCCGGTCCTGCCCATACCACACTGGATCTCGTCGAGGATCAGCATGGCTCCCGTGTCGTCACATCGCTTCCGCAGCAGCTTCATGTATTGCCTGGTGGGGACGCGAACGCCAGCATCGCCCTGGATGGTCTCGACAATCACGCAGGCCGTTCGCTCCGTGATCTGACGAAGATCCTCTTCTACATTAAAGTTAATGAATGACACATCGGGGAGGAGCGGCCTGAACGCCTGCTTCTTCACTTCATTGCCCGACACACTCATCGATCCATGAGTGCTGCCGTGATACGACTTTCGGAACGACACGATCTCCGTCCTCCCGGTATGGCGTTTAGCCAGCTTCAGAGCGCCTTCATTGGCTTCCGTCCCGGAGTTGACAAAATAACAGCAGTTAAGCGAGGCCGGCAATTTCGACGTGAGCTTCCTGGCGAGCAGGTTGGGTGTCGACTGGATAAACTCCCCGTACACCATCACATGCAGGTGCTGGTCCAACTGACGCCTGATCGCCTCCATCACATGGGGATGTCTATGGCCAACGCCGGTCACGCCTATGCCGGAGATCAGGTCGGTGTAACGCTTGCCGCCGGGTCCATACAGGTACAGTCCTTCCGCGCGCTCAATACTAATAAGATAGGGGGAGTCGGTCGTCTGTGCGAGGTAGGTGAGAAAGCTCTCGGCGGATAAGTCCATGCCGTAAAGCTAAAAAAAATGTCCCGCCGTAAAGCGGGACATAACTAACCAGGTTGTTGCTGCTCGTCAACGTTAACCAGCCCTTCTGGTTTCCGATGACTTGCAGCATGGGGGGAACTCCGATGTCAGGTCGGAATTCAGTTCAGTAAAAACTATGTCTAACCTTGAAAGTGTTACGCATTAACAAAGACTGATACCAGCATGCCTACCACGATGGTCGACACGAGAACTAACAATTGACGAAGGCGTGCCGATTTTTTGGATTGGGTTGTTGCTCTTGGATAAGTCATAAAAGTCGCTGTTGCTATGAAACAAAAATCGTCAATGAAAGGACCACCCTTCCACCGAAACTAAAGCCAATTCTTACGCTGGTAGCAAAGAAGTGTGGATGCTTCTTAAGCTCCGTGTTTATTCAAATTGGGAAGGATGCCAAAAAATTTAAGGCTTTGCCTTCCGTTCGAAATTCTCTACGAGCGTGATGAAATCCCTGATGAGATCATTAGGGACCGTCACAGACAGATGGTACTGTTTAAAAACCCATTTGCCATTCTCATTCGCCAACACTCCAGACCCGCGGCACACGCCCATCCATGTCGTAAGAAGTTCGGAAAACCATGCACTTTTTCCGTCCGACGTTACATGAAGGTCGCGATCATAAGGCTTGAAGTCCCACGCCTTGCCCTTGTCAAAATAGGGCCTGGCAAACGTGATGAACTGTTCCTTAGTCCACCGCTCCGTCTTGTCAGTGCCAATGTAGATGCAGTCCTTGGCCATAGCGCCAAAGAATACATCGGCATTTGCATCTGCCGCTGCCTTATGCCACTTATCAATAAACGAGTGAATATCTGCGTGTTGCTGCGCAACGCATGCCGTACCCGCTGAGGTGATCAGGAGTAAAAATGTGTAAATGATGCAAAAAAAGCGGTGCAACATCAATAGTTCACTTGTATTGCCGTTGGGGCGTTACTTTCAATACAAGTCACTAATATGATGATTTTCAGTAATTAAACCTCATACAGGTTAAGAAAATCTATAACTTCTTGTCTAACGTTTCGGGTATTGCTTTCATCAGAGGTTTCTGTCGCGATTGACTTGAACAACTCAGCCACAATGCCCGCCTTGAATCCGAGTTTGCCCGCATATATCGTAGCGACCTCAAGCTCAATATCTTCCACTACTTCGTCGAGGTAGATCATGTACACGAGGTGATAGATTGCCTCGAGCTTGTCAACCTTGTCACCGATGCTGGTAAAGCTCAGGTGTGAAATGTCGACATCGGCGTTCTTCAGATCTTCTGGTGTAAGTTTCAGTTGAAAGCCCCATTTGAGCAGGCACCGGAGAAAGCGGCTTTCAATTACGTCTCCTCCGAGAAAGAGGGCGAGGATGTTGAAGTAGCTCATCTGAACCGACTTGATCTGATCATCTTTCAATGCTGCCATAGTTGCTGGTTAAAGGGTTCTTTATCAATGTTTAACAGGTGCCCTCGGAGGTGCTCCGAAAGGGCAGGTAAAAGTAACGGTTTGCCACGAGTTAATCCGTGACGATCGTCATCATCTGGTCAGATGGAACTATAGATTGGTCCGATTCCGGCCGTGGTGCTTTCCCGTTCGCCAGAATGCCTGTTCTTCACTCTAACGCTCTCACATTGCCTTTGCTCTCACACTGTTCCCCGTATGAATCAGGGTGAGTGTGGGAGCGATAGCGAACTTATTTTAGTACATTTTCTTCGCTCTCACACTGTTCCTCCCACTGTCTTCACTCTCACACTGTTCCTCACACTGCACTCACTCTCCCTCTGTAGTCTCCTCTACAAACAAAACTCCCGTTCGAGCGCTTCCACGTCCTTCGCTCCAA
>Ga0247822_10002619_pt1 | contig 11543 bp, 7 predicted proteins | sample 13C_Cellulose_Da_FD_192423 | JGI IMG/M metagenome (GOLD analysis project Ga0247822, IMG submission 192423) | Soil microbial communities from agricultural site in Penn Yan, New York, United States - 13C_Cellulose_Day30 | ecosystem: Environmental > Terrestrial > Soil > Agricultural land | place...
GTCTCAGCCTCGGCCGGGAGGCGATCGGCACCGCCGCTGTGGTCCTGCTGGCTGCCGGGACGCGGCTCGGCGTCGAGATCTACGTCCTCTCGGGGCTGTTTCAGCGACGACGGATCGCCCGCCTGCTGTTCCTGGTTCTCTCGGCTGTCGGACTCGGAAGCCAGATCTGGCTGGCGGTCTCGATGGCGGTCCTGTCCGGCAAGACGATCGAGTCCACGCAGATCGACTCGGAGACGCTCCGGACGATGGCCGGCCTGCTCTTCTGTTGGGGGACCGTCGGCAGTCTCCTGCGGACCCTCGACATCGCCGCCATCGCGCCGCGGAGCGCGGGTGAATGGTGCGACGAGACGTAGTTCGCCTGGCCCCTTCGGCACCGCACCAACAAAAAACGGGCGGCCGGCATTTCGCCGACCGCCCGTGAATCCTGAGGCTGAACGGACTATTCGTCCGTCACGCAGCCTTCGCTGGCGCTCTTCACGTTCTTGATGTACTTGTAGAGCGTCCCGCGGGTGAACTTGTAGGCGGGAGCCTTCCAGGCCGCGCGGCGCTTTTCAATCTCGCCCGCCGGGAGGTCCAGGTCGATCCGGTTCTTCTCGGCGTCGATCATGATCCGGTCGCCGTTCTTCACGAGGGCGATCGGTCCCCCTTCTTGAGCTTCCGGTGTGACGTGGCCGATGATGAAGCCGTGCGAGCCGCCGGAGAACCGGCCGTCGGTGATCAGGGCCACCTTGTCGCCGAGTCCGACACCCATCAGGGCGCTCGTCGGGGTGAGCATTTCGGGCATCCCCGGGCCTCCCTTCGGGCCTTCATAGCGGATGATGATCACCTCGCCCCCCTTGATCTCACCCTTCTCGAGACCGCGGAGCATGTCCTCTTCGCTGTCATAGCAGAGGGCCGGCCCGTTGAACTGGAGCCCTTCCTTGCCGGTGATCTTGGCCACGGCGCCGTCCGGACAGAAGTTCCCCTTCATGATCCGGATGTGGCCGGTCGCCTTGATCGGATCTTCGAGCGGGCGGACGACGGTCTGTCCCTCGTGCAGCCCCGGAGCCGACGAGAGGTTCTCGCCGAGCGTTTTGCCGGTCACCGTCAGGCAATCGCCGTCAATGTACCCCTTCTGGAGGAGATACTTGAGGACGGCCGGCGTACCGCCGACGTTGTGCAGGTCTTCCTGGACCCACTTGCCGCTCGGCTTGAGATCGGCGATGTAGGGGACGCGGTCGCTGACTTTCTGGAAGTCGTCAATCGTCAGGTCGACACCGACCGCGCGGGCCATGGCGATCAGGTGCAGGACGGCGTTCGTCGACCCGCCGACCGTCATGATGAGGACCATCGCGTTCTCGAACGCCTGGCGGGTCATGATGTCCCGCGGCTTGATGTCCTTTTCGAGCAGGACGCGGATCGCCTTGCCGGCGTCGAGGCATTCCTGGAGCTTGGCCGGATCTTCGGCCGGGATCGACGACGAGAAGGGCAGCGTCATTCCCATCGCCTCGATGGCGCTCGCCATCGTGTTGGCCGTGTACATGCCGCCGCAGGCTCCGGCGCCGGGACAGGACTTCTCGACGATGTTCCGCCGCTCCGCCTCATCGATCTTGCCGGCGAGATACTGACCGTACGACTGGAAGGCCGAGACGATGTCGAGTTTTTCGCCTTTCAGCGAGCAGCCCGGCTTGATTGTGCCGCCATAGATCATGAGGGCCGGGCGGTTGAGGCGGCCCATCGCCATCAGGCAGCCGGGCATGTTCTTGTCGCAGCCCGGGATCGAGATCAGGCCGTCGTACCACTGGGCCCCCATGACGGTCTCGATCGAGTCGGCGATGATCTCGCGCGACTGGAGGGAGTAGGACATGCCGTCCGTCCCCATCGAGATCCCGTCGCTGACGCCGATCGTGTTGAACCGCATCCCGACGAGCCCCGCCGCCACGACCCCTTCGCGGGCCTTGGCCGCCAGGTCGAGGAGGTGCATGTTGCAGGGGTTCCCCTCGTACCACACGCTGGCGATCCCGACCTGGGCCTTCTGCATGTCGTCGGTCGACAGGCCGGTGGCGTACAGCATGGCCTGTGACGCCCCTTGGGATTTCGGTTGCGTGATGTGCGACGAGTACTTGTTGAGCATGTCAGTGTCGGATGGATGGGGCCGCGCGAGGGATGGAGTCCGTCACCGCTGGCGATAGGAAACGGGGGAATGGGCCATGATAACGAGGACGCGGGGAGGGTCCATCGGGTTCGCGGGTTGCGGGGAGGCGGAAGGCTTAAGGCTGAAGACGGAAGGTAGAGAAGAACGGCCCAGCATCGCCGTCTCACCGGGTCCAGGGGCACCCTGGTGGGGGATGCAAGGGGGCCACGCCCCCTTGCCCGCCGGAGGCCTGGCCGTCGAGAGACGTCTGAAGGAGTCCGTGTCCAAGCGCGGACAACGTGCCGGATGCCCTCTCACCATCCCGCGGGGATTCCAAAGCCAGTGTTGTGGTGTGAAGGAGTTCGTCCGGCGTTACGCCGGAGCGACGCCGAACCAGGGCTGGGTCGCTTCGTACATCCGGGCCGCCCGGAGCAGGCGTTCTTCTTCGAAGACCGGAGCCAGGAGCTGGAGTCCGATCGGCAGGCCGGCGGAGCTCTTGCCGCAGGGGATCGAGATGCCGGGGATGCCGGCGAGGTTGGCGCTGATCGTGTAGATGTCCATCAGGTACATCGCCAGCGGATCGTCCGAGAGCTCACCGAGCCGGAACGCCGGGGTCGGGCTGACCGGCGAGAGGATCACGTCGACATCGGCGAAGGCCTTCGAGAAATCGTCGCTGATCAGCCGGCGGACCTTGAGGGCCTTGTTGTAATAGGCGTCGTAGTACCCGCTCGAGAGGGCGTAGGTCCCGAGCATGATCCGCCGCTTCACTTCGTCGCCGAAGCCTTCGCCGCGGGAGGATTCGTAGAGATCGACCAGGTTCGCCGGCTTGTCGCCGCGGTGTCCGTAGTGGACGCCGTCGTAGCGGGCCAGATTGCTCGATGCTTCGGACGAGGAGACGATGTAGTACACCGCGACGCAGTATTTCGTGTGCGGCAGATGGACTTCCCGGACCTCGGCTCCCAGTCCGCGGTAGACGTCGATCGCTTTCCGGACCGCGTCAGCGACCTCGGGGTCGAGCCCAGCGCCGAAGTATTCCGGCACGATACCGATCCGCAGTCCCTTGAGCGGAGTCTCCAGGCTGGCGAGGTAGTCCGGCACCGCGCGGTCGACCGAGGTCGAATCGCGACGGTCGTGGCCGGCGATCGTCTGCAGGGTCAGCGCGGCGCCGCGGACGTCGGTGGCGAGGGGCCCGATCTGGTCGAGGGAGCTGGCGAAGGCGACGAGCCCGTACCGCGAGACGCGGCCGTAGGTCGGCTTCATGCCGACGACGCCGCAGAATGCGGCCGGCAGCCGAATCGAGCCGCCGGTGTCGGAGCCGAGGGCCAGCGGAGCCATTCCGCCGCCGACCGCCGCTCCGGAGCCACCGCTGGAGCCACCCGGTGAATGAGCCAGGTTCCAGGGATTGGCGGTCTTCTTGAACGCGGAGTTCTCGCAGGAGGACCCCATCGCGAACTCGTCGAGGTTGACCCGGCCGATGAGGACGGCGTCCTCGGCTCGCAGCCGTTCGATGACGTGCGCGTCATACGGGGGGACGAACTTTTCGAGCATCCGGCTGGCGCAGGTGCATGGCGCGCCGACGGTGCAGAGATTGTCCTTGAGCGCGACCGGCAGCCCGGCCAGCTTGCCGACGGTCCCTTTAGCGCGGCGCTCGTCGATCGCGCGGGCCTGGGCGAGGGCTCCCTCGGAGTCGACGTGGAGGAACGCCCCGACCGCGGCGTCACGGGCGGCGATGCCGTCGAGGTACGCCTGGGTCACGTCGACCGCCGAGACTTCACCCCGCGTCAGCTTCGCATGGAGGTCACTGGTGGGGAGCGTCGTCAGGGACATGCGTCAGGCACTCAATGGAAGGGAACGGCGAAGAATGCCTTCGCGGGGGAGCGGCGGGAGGAACGGAGATCTAGACGGCCCCGGCTAGTCGGCTCCCAGGATCGGCGGGACGAGGAAGTATTTTCCGTCTGTCTTCGGAGCGTTCGAAAGGGCCTGTTCGCGGGGGAGCGACGGGACGACCTCGTCCTTCCGCAACACGTTCCGGACCTCGACGGCGTGAACCATCGGCTCGACGCCGTCGACATTCACCTCGTCGAGCTGCTCGACGTACTTCAGCACATCGCCGAGCTGCTGCGTGAACCGCGCCACCTCCGCCTCGGTGAGCTTGAGCCGGGAGAGGAGAGCGACTTTGTGGACGTCGGAGGGGGTGAGCATAGTAGCCATCTCGCTCCGCGAGATGAGCCTCCAATCGGCATGTCAAAGGAAACCCGCGCCTCGACCGTTTGCGGATCGAGGACGCGAGGCGTGCAGGCGAAACGGCGGTCTCGTTTGGACCGCCGTCCCGCGATGTCCTCCCGCAGGAGCGAGAGGACTACTTTCCGAACCGGTGCTTGGCGAGCAGTTCCGCGATCTGGACTGCATTGGTGGCGGCCCCCTTGCGGAGGTTGTCGCTCACGCACCAGAACGTGAGGCAATTCGGATGCGACAGGTCGCGGCGGATCCGGCCGACGAACACTTCGTCCGAACCGTCGGAGGTCGACGGCAGCGGGTACTGGAAGTGGGCCAGATCGTCGATGACGGTGATCCCCGGGAACGCGGCAAAGAGCTTGCGGGCTTCTTCGACCGACACCGGGCGGCCAAGCTCGACGTTGATGACTTCGCTGTGGCAGTTCGAGACCGGCACGCGGACCGCGGTCGGGCAGACCTGAATCGTCTGATCGCCGAGGATCTTGCGGGTCTCGTACACCATCTTCATTTCTTCGCTGGTGTACCCCTCTTCCTTCTCGCTGCCGATCTGCGGGATGCAGTTGAAGGCGATCGGGTGCTTGAAGGCGGTGTACTCGTACTTTTCGCCGGCGAGGTGAGCGTGGCTTCCCTCGATCAGTTCCTTGGTCCCCTGGACGCCGACGCCGCTCGTGGCCTGGTAGGTGCAGACGACGACCCGCTTGACCTTGGCCGCGTCGTGGAGCGGCTTGAGGGCCACCACCATCTGGGTGGTGGAGCAGTTCGGGCTGGCGATGATCCCCTTGGCGTTGAGGGCGTCCTGGGGGTTCACTTCCGGAATGACGAGGGCGACGCCGTCCTTCATCCGCCAGTAGCCGGACTCATCGATGACGGTGCAGCCGGCATCGATGGCGGCGGGGAGGTAGTCCGCGGCGACGTCATCGGGGGTGGAGGCGATGACGAGGTCGCAGCCCTGGAAAGCCTGCTTCGTGAGTTCCTCGATTTTGTGTTCTTTGCCCTGGAACGTGATCGTTCCCCCGGCGCTGCGGGCCGAGGCGAGGAGTCGGTAGCTCTGGGCGGGGAAGTTCCGCTCTTCGAGCATTTGACGCATGATCCGCCCGACGGCACCGGTGGCACCGACCAGGGCTACGCACTTGAACACTGCGGAGGCTCCGAAAATGGGGTGACGTTGACGGAAGTCCGTTGGTGGACATGTCCGTGCGTCGAGAAGTTCCGCAGTATATCGGTGCGAAAAGGGAGTCGCCACACCAGGGACGGGGGCGCGTGTGTCCCGCTGCTCGAACCGCGTTCTTGCCGGCCGGACTTTGCTTGCTCAAGCCCAACGTGCCACGGCCGCTGGGGTCAAGGGGGTCTCACCCCCTTGCCGCCGGAGGCATTCCAGTGAGGAACCGCGGTAAACGACGGACGTCCTCTTTGTGGAACCGGCGTTGAGGACTCCACGCTCGCGTTGCGATCCCCGCGGGTCGGTGAGGGGGCATACGGTACGTCGGTCGCGCCTGGACACGATCTCCTTCAGACATCTCTCGACGGCCAGGCCTGCGGCGGGCAAAGGGGCGTTGCCCCTCTGCACTCCCCACCAGGGCACCCCTGGACCCGATGAGATGGAGGGGTGCCTGTTCTCCAGACACTCCGTTACCACTTTGTTGCCTCGCAGTCACCTTTATCAAAAGTTCACAGCCTCCTTGTTGAATCCGACGCCTCCCGGGACATTGCATGCCCGCGGATTGATGAGTTTTCGACGCGTGAGGGTTCGAAATGCCGATTCGTATGGATGTCCCCGGACGGGTGTGGACACGACGTGGGTTTCTGGCGGCCGGAGGAGCCGCGCTCGTCGCCTGGCCGCTGCTGGGCCGCCCGGAATCGGCCTTCGCCCTGCGTCAGTCGACAAGCCCCGATTACCCGTTCGCCCTCGGTGTCGCCTCCGGTGACCCGGCTCCCACGGGGATCGTGCTCTGGACGCGGCTCGCTCCCAAGCCTCTCGAAGGGGGCGGGATGCCGGAGGAGAACATCGAAGTCCGCTGGGAAGTGGCGGATGACGACAAGTTCGCCAAAGTCGTTGCCAAAGGGACGGCGGTGGCCACACCGGACCTGGCTCACTCGGTCCACATCGAAGTGAACGGGCTGGAGCCGAGCCGGTGGTACTTCTACCGGTTCGCCGCCATGAACGAGATCAGCCCCGTCGGCCGGACCCGGACCGCGCCACGCCCGGAAGAGATCCCCCAAAAGCTTCGATTCGCATTTGCCTCCTGCCAGAGCTTCGAAGGGGGCTACTACACCGCCTACGACCACATGCGGCACGAGGACCTCGATCTCATCGCTCACCTCGGCGACTACATCTACGAAGCGGCGGGGAATCCCAAGCGGATGCGGGTCCACGTCGGCCCCCGGCTCGAGGAGCTGTCGCACTACCGCAACCGGCACGCCCAGTACAAGACCGACGAATACCTCCAGGCGGCGCACGCCCTCTGTCCGTGGCTGGTGACCTGGGACGATCACGAATTCGCCAACAACTGTGCCGGGGAGATCTCGGAGAAGAAGGACGAGACCCCGGAGTGGTACCTCGGCCGCCGGGCCAACGCCTACAAGGCCTACTACGAGCACATGCCCCTCCGCTCAGCCCACCTCCCGAAGGGCCCGGATCTCAAGCTGTATCGCAACATCCCGTTCGGACGGCTGGCGGAGTTCCAGGTCCTCGACACCCGGCAGTACCGCACGGACCAGCCGTGCGGTGACGGCAACAAGGCGCCCTGCGAAGGGACCTACGATCCGAAGGGAACTCTCCTCGGCGACACGCAGGAGAAGTGGCTCTACGACACGCTCAAGGCGACGAAGGGAACCTGGAACGTTCTGACCCAGCAGGTCATGATGGCCCGCGTCGACCGCGTTCCCGACGAGCCGGTCGGCTACAGCATGGACCAGTGGCCGGGCTACGAAGTGAACCGCCAGCGGATCCTCAAGTTCTTCGCCGAGCACCCGGGTCTCAACCCGATCGTCATCACCGGCGACATCCACAACAACTGGGCGAACAACCTCCAGGTCGACTGCGGCGACGAGACGTCACCTGTCGTGGCGACGGAGTTCGTCGGGACGTCGATCAGTTCCGGCGGCGACGGAGCCGAGACGACCAAGACCACGGCGGCGGTGCTGCGCGAGAACCCCTTCGTCAAGTTCTACAACAACGAGCGGGGCTACGTCTCCTGCGAAGTCACTCCCGAGAGTTTTACTTCGCACTACCGGACGGTTCCCTATGTGGAGAAGCCGGGCGCGCCGCTTGTGACCCGCAAGAGCTTTGTTGTGGAAGCGGGACGTCCGGGGTTGAATGAAGTCTGAGCGTCGTTGGTGACGGAGCGAGATCGAGTCGCGTCCTTGCCGGCACGACTCCCATAGCTCAAACCCAACGTGCTACGGCAGCTGGGGTCAAGGGGGCCTCGCCCCCTTGCCGCCGGAGGCACTTCCATGAGGAACCGTAGTAAGCGACGGGCTTCCGTTTTGTGGGAGCGGCGTTAAGAACTCACCGCTCGCTTTGGAGTTCCCGCGGGTTGGTGAGGGAGCATGCGGCGCGTTGTGCGCGCTTGGACACTCACTCCTTCAGACATCTCTCGACGGCCAGGCCTCCGGCGGGCAAAGGGCCAAGAAAACAACACAGGCCCCTCTGCACTCCCCACCAGGGTGCCCCTGGACCCGGTGGTGGGAGGCGTCACGACAGTGGTGCGACCACCGCCAGCGCCTCACGCCCCTCCGGCGTCACCAGCCCGCCAAACGCCGTATTCATCAGCGACACGTACTGCTCATCGAGCGAAATCGTTCGCCCGATTGAGTTCGTAAAGATCATCGTGCCGTACAGCAGCGCCCCGATCGTATCCAGCAGCCGCTCCACCGGCATGTCGCTGCGGAACGTCCCCCGCTCCATCAGAGCCGAGTAGATCTGCCGGAAGTGGATCCGCATCTCGTCGCGATGCTCAAAGTACGCCCCCCGCTTCCGGTCGCGGAACATGGCCCGCTCCTGGATCAACAGCTCGACACAATGCGGGTTCTGATCGAAGAACTCGAGGTAGGCCCGGATCGAGCGCGCGATCCCCCGCAGCGGACAGGGATCGGACTGGGCCGCCTCCAGGACGATCCGCTCCATCTCCGCCATCCCCCAGTCGACGCACGCCAGGAACAGCTCCTGCTTGCCGGGGAAATAGAGGTAGAGCGTCCCCTTGGCGATCCCGAGCGCGTCCGAGACCCGCTCCATATCGCACTCGCTGTAGCCCCGCTCCGCAAAGAGCCGCGCCGCCGTCTCGAGGATCGCCCGTCGACGATCCTGCTTCCGCTCGGACCGCCCCGTCGTCCTCTCATTCGCCTTGTCAGTCGTGGCAGACAATCACCGCTCCCTGCTCGCCCGGTCTTTACCGAACATTCAAACTCGAATCAAAATCGGATGATGATTGAAAGGCAACCGTTCCCCGATAGAATCATTTTTGACTGACCGGTCAGTCATCAAAGCAGTGTGCCATACTTTCGGTGGCCCGTTCAAGGGTGTCATTGCGCTCGGACCGGTGTCGATCGTTCTCCGTCGAGGTTCTGCATCTTGCGGCAATTGTGGTTTCTTCTGTGCGGGGGGGCTCTGATCCTCGCGGGGAGCGGATGTCAGAAGGCCCCTCCCCCGGCCGCCCCGCCGTCGACCATGGTGGTCAAGTACGTGACGCCGTCGGAATCGGACGTCATCCCCTTTGAGGAATTCGGCGGACGGACCCTCTCGCCCGACACAGTCGAACTTCGCTCTCGAGTCAGCGGCTACCTCAAGAAGGTCAACTTCGTCGACGGCGCCGAGGTCCAGGCGGGACAGGTCCTCTTCGAAATCGAAGATACCACCTACAAAGCGGAACTGGCCCAGGCGGAGGCGACGGTTCTCCAGCGGGAAGCGGACGTGCGGCGGGTCCAGTCACAGCTGGAACGCTTCAAGCGTCTGGCGGCCAACGCCGCGACGACGGAGCAGGAAGTCGAGCGGCTCACCTTCGAGACACAGGCCGCCGTCGCCGCCCACAAGGCCTCGGAGGCGATGCGGGACCACGCCAAGCTCAACGTCGACTTCACGCGGGTCGTCTCGCCGATCAAGGGCCGCATCGGCCGGCGGCTCGTCGACCCGGGGAACATCGTCCAGCAGGACGTCACGCCGCTGGCGGTCGTCGTCTCGCTCGACCCGATCTACGCCTACTTCGACTACGACGAGCGGAGCGTTCTGGCGATGCGCCGCCTCGTCGAAACCGGCCGCCTCAAGGAGGCCCCGGACCGCGGCCAGCCGATCCAGGTCCAGCTCGCCGGCGAGTTGGACTACACGATGACCGGCCACATCAACTGGGTCGACAACCAGATCGACATGGGGACCGGGACCCTCCGGGCCCGCGTGGCCATCGACAACACACAGGGGCTCCTCTCCCCCGGGATGTTCGTCCGCCTCCGCGTCCCGGTCGGCCCGCAGGAACGGGCGCTGCTCATCCCCGAGGAAGCGCTGGGGACGGACCAGGGGCAGCGGTTCGTCTATGTCGTGAAGGAAGGGAAAGAGGGGAGCCAGATCAGCTACCAGAAGGTGCAGGTCGGCTGGGTGACGGACCGCAAGTGCGTCATCACGTCGGGCCTCGCCAAGGACGACCGGGTCGTCGTTACCGGACTCCAGCGGGTCCGCCCCAACATGAAGGTCAAGCCGGAGCCGATGACTCCGCCCGCTTCGGCCGCCGAGACCGCCTCGCAACAGCCGTCTCCTGCCGACACGAAGAAGCCGGGCGCCGAGTCGCCGCCCGCGATCCAGACGGTGCGCGCGGGCGAGGGAGCTCCGCCGGCCGTTCCGCGAGCCCCGTAGCATCGCCGTCGTCATTCGCGGTGCGGTCGCATCGGAGGTCTTTGCGTGTTGTCCCGCTTCTTCATCGCCCGGCCGATCTTCGCGACCGTCATCTCGATCCTGTTCACGCTGGCGGGCGGGATCGCGGTCTTCTATCTGCCGATCGCGCAGTACCCCCCGGTCGCGCCGCCGACGGTCCAGGTCGACTGCAACTATCCCGGGGCGAGCTCCAAGGTCGTCGCCGAGACCGTCGCCGCCACGATCGAGCAGCAGGTCAACGGCGTGCAGGACATGCTCTACATGTCCTCGCAGTCGACGAGCGACGGCTCCTACACCCTGACCGTGACGTTCAAGCCGGGGGTCGACCTGAACCTGGCCCAGGTCCTCGTTCAGAACCGCGTCGCCCTCGCGCTCCCGCAGCTGCCCGACGTCGTCCGTCAGACGGGCGTCACGACAAAGAAGCGGTCGCCCGACATCCTCCTGACGGTGAGCCTCAACTCACCGGACGGCCGCTACGATCAGCTCTATCTCAGCAATTACGCGGTCCTGCGGATCAAGGACGAACTCGCCCGGCTCCCGGGCATCTCGGAAGTCCTCGTCTTCGGACAGCGGGACTACAGCATGCGGGTCTGGGTCGACCCGGACAAGCTGGCGGTCCGCAACCTGGCGGTGAGCGACGTCATTGCCGCGATCCGCGAGCAGAACTTTCAGCCGGCGATCGGCCAGGTCGGTGCTCCCCCGACCCCCGGGAAACAGCTGCTCCAGATCCCGCTGACGATCAAGGGGCGGCTCGTCAGTGAAGAGGACTTCGGCAACATCGTCGTCCGCAACACCCCGGACGGCCGGATCCTGCGGATCCGCGACATCGGGTACGCCGAGCTCAATGCTCGTTCACAGGACATCAACAACCGCTTCGACGGAAAGCCGACCGTCGGGCTAGCGATCTGGCAGTTGCCCGACGCCAACGCCCTGGCGACCGCCGACTCGATCAAGTCGACGATGCAGCAGCTCTCGGAACAGTTTCCAGAGGGGGTGGTCTACGAGATCGGATACGACACGACCCCGTTCATCCGGGAGTCGATCCACGAAGTCTTTAACGCCCTTCGCGACGCCATCCTGCTCGTCGCCCTCGTCGTGCTCGTCTTCCTCCAGGGATGGCGGGCGGCGGTCATTCCGCTGCTGGCGGTCCCGGTGGCGATCGTCGGAACCTTTGCGGCGATGTACTTCGTCGGGTTCAGCCTCAACAACCTGACGCTCTTCGGACTGGTGCTGGCGATCGGGATCGTGGTCGACGACGCGATCGTCGTCGTCGAGTCGGTCGAACATCACATCGAGAAGGGGTTGTCCCCCCGGCAGGCGGCCCTCAAGGCGATGGAG
>Ga0247822_10002620_pt1 | contig 11541 bp, 8 predicted proteins | sample 13C_Cellulose_Da_FD_192423 | JGI IMG/M metagenome (GOLD analysis project Ga0247822, IMG submission 192423) | Soil microbial communities from agricultural site in Penn Yan, New York, United States - 13C_Cellulose_Day30 | ecosystem: Environmental > Terrestrial > Soil > Agricultural land | place...
CGCCGCGCTGACGCGGATGCAGCGCCGGTGGTCGGTGCCGGCACCGGACGAGGCGCACTCCGTCACGTACGTGGTCGAGCCCGGCCCCGGGCCCGCCTGGCCGCCGCGCTGACGCGCATCCGGCTTGCGCCGTGGGCGCCGCACTTCGACGTCGCCGTCGGTCGCTGCGCTCCCTCCGACTCGCTCAGTGCGAACGGGAGAAGGGACCAGCTCAGGCTCAGGCTCCGGCTCAGCTCCGGCTCCAGCCTCCGGCTCCAGCCTCCGGCTCCAGGCTCCAGGCTCCGGCTCCGGCTCCAGCCTCCGGCTACGGCTCCGGCCTTCAGCTCGGCTCCGGCTACGGCCGCCAGCTCCGGCCTTCAGCTCGGCTCCGGCTCCGGCTACGGCTCCGGCCTTCAGCTCGGCTCCGGCTCCGGCCGCCAGCTCCGGCCTTCAGCTCGGCTCCGGCTTCGGCCTCCGGCTCCGGTTCCCAGCTCCAGGCCGCGCTTTTCGTGCTCGCTCGCCCGAGACGGGATGAACGTGCCGTTCACCAGGCGCGATGACATCCGCAGCGCGTCCACCTTCCCGTTCGCCCTGAGCGAATCGGAGGGAGCGTAGCGACCGACGATGACGTCGAAGGGCGGCGCAACCTGCGCTCGCTTGCACTGGGGGCGCCGTTCCGCGAACCGGAAGGAGATCGAGGCGCGGCTCGCTCAGGGCGAGCCGGAGCGCGAGGTCGTGGACGCGGCCCGGCCGGCGGCGACGTCGGCCACCACGGCGCGCAGGAAGGGCGCGCCGCGGACGAACAGGCCGATGAAGAAGAGCAGGTGCCAGAGGAACTGGAAGGCGAGGATCTGCTCGCCGCTCGCCCACGGCGAGAAGACCGCGACCCAGGCCGCCTGGATCGGGCCGAACCCGGCGACGTTGATCGGCATCGCGCCGACGACCAGCAGGATCGGCAGGTAGGTCGCGACCGCCACGAACGGCACCGGCAGCCCGAAGCCGCGGGCGGCGGCCCAGGTCGACACGACCAGGATCGCGATGTTGCCGCAACGCGCGGCGACGCTGATCAGGCGCGCGCCGCGGGGGATGTCCCGCCACGGCGCGAACAGCGGGCGGCTCGTCCGGCTACCGGACAGCAGCAGCACGGCCAGCGCCAGGGCGGCGACCGCCGGGGCGATCAGGCGCAGGCGATCGCGGGCGTCGGCGGCCAGGCCGTCGCCGGCCAGCCACACCGCGACGGTGCCGACCAGCGAGACCGAGACCAGGTCGGCCAGGCTGACCATGAGCAGCAGGCCGACCGCCGTGCCCGGCGCGCAGCCGAAACGGCGCTGGATCCACAGGGCGTGGCCGCCGTAGTTGGCGGCCAGGCCGAGCGCGTTGAGCACGGCCACGCCGGCCTTGCCGCGGAACAGGTCCCAGAACCGCACCCGCCCGACCAGGTGGCGCAGGAGGACCAGGTCGCCGATGGTGGCGGAGAGCCACAGGGCGAGCACGCCGGCGACCGCGGCCGGCACCATGGCCGGCACGTCGCCGCGCTCGACCTCGGCGACGATCCGCGCCAGCGGGTAGCGGACCAGGATCGCGGCCAGCGCCGCCGCGCTGATCGCCCACGGGGCGAGCCGCCGCACCCACTTCCAGCGGTCGGGCGCCGGGACGTCGACCGCCACGTCCTCGGCTCGTTCGGTCACACCCCCAGCGTACCCCAGCCGGGCCGCATGACTCGCGTCAGCCCGCCCAGCTGATCGCCCACGAGCGCACGTCGCCGTCGATCGTCACGTCGATGACGTCGCCGACGCGCCGGCCGAGCACGGCCTTGCCGACCGGTGACGACGGCGTCACCACCGACAGGTAGCCGTCGCCGCCCGGCCCGGTCAACGTCATGCCCGCCCCGGCCGGCGCCAGGAAGAACGTGCGCCCCTCGCCGGTGTCCTCGTCCTCGATCTCGACCACCGCGCCGAGCCCGATGACGGCGCCGGTGCGGGCTGCCGCCGGCCGGAACGCCAAGAGCGCCGCCACCGCCGACTCGGCCTCGCGCAGCCGCCGATCCTGGGCCCGCGCCAGCCCGCCCTGCTCGATCGCCGTGCGGGCGTCCTCGCGCTTCTCGGCCGGTGTCGCGCCCTCGCGCGCCTCGGTCGCGGCCGCGTCACGCGCCGCCTTGGCCACCTGGGCCGACGCGCTCAGCTGGTCGATGAGCTGGCTGAGCAGGAACTGCTTGTCCATCGCCCGAGTTTCGGGCGCCCCGAGCCGGCGGGCAAAAAAACGACGCCTAGAAGCGGTAGCCGATGCGCCCCAGCGAGCCGCAGGCGAGCGCTCGATAATGACTCTGGGTGTCCGGGGCCACAGGTGGGGCGCGGGGTCGCAACGGGTAGCCGATGCGCAGCCGCCTAGAAGCGGTAGCCGACGCGCAGGAACGCGGAGGCGCTGACCGTCGTCGACTGCGGGATGCCTGCCGTGGTCGCCGGGTCGGTCACCACCAGCTTCTGGCTGGCGATCCCGAGCATGGCGGTGACGAACCAGTCCTTGTTGATCCGGCGGTAGCCGGTCATGTTGGCCTGCAGCCCGGACGAGTTGGCGCTGCCGTAGCAGCTGGTCAGCGAGCTGGGTAGGCACATGGTGCCGGCGTCGTCGTCGGCGCTGGACACGTAGGCGACGTCGGCCTGGACCTCGGTCCGGCCGTCGTCGATCTCCTTGCGCGCGCCCAGCCGCACCAGCTGGCCGGTCGACCGCGCGTAGCTGGAGGCGCCGATGCCGACCGAGCGGGTGTACAGCAGGTCGAGCCGGAAGCCGCCGTAGAACCGGCGATCGACCGCCTGGGCCAGGAACTCGACCGCCTGGGCCGCCGGCAGGACCCGGTCCATCGTGCTGGCCGCGCCGAGATCGAACACGACCTCGGGCCGGCGCCGCGCCGACAAGCCGGTGGTGAGCTCGAAGCGGTTGGAGTTGCCGAGCCCGGCCGACGCGGTGGCGCGCAGCGAGTCGGCGGCGATGCGCTGGGCCTCGAGGTTGTTGATGATCACGCCGTCGATCGGATCGGCGTTCTCGAACTGATCGCGGACCTGGATGTTGAGCACCTCGGCGTCGATGCGGTTGGCGCTCAGGTTGAGGCGCAGGCGCGGGGTCGGCTTCCACTGCATGCCGAGCGTGCCGTTGGTCAGGGCGAACCCGTTCGAGCCGTACAGGTCGAGGACCGCGTAGTGGTAGACGTCGAACGCCGGGGTCCGCCGCCAGTAGCCGCTGGCGGTGGCGTACACCCGCGGCTTCTCGAAGGTGCCGGTGACCGGATCCTTCTGGGGCGTCACGATGGCGACGCCGCCGATCGCGCCGTACGAGCGCTGGGTGCGGTAGGCGCCGCCGAAGCCGCCGGCGACCGGCGTCGGCCGGGTCGGGTTGGCCCCGCGGTTGCTGACGGTCGGGTAGTCGGTGAGCACCGAGCGCGACCCGCGCAGCGGGTGGAGCCCGGCGAAGCCGAGGTAGGTCCACCGGGTGCTCGCCGCGTAGTCGAGGCGGACGCCGTCGATCTTGATCGCGCCGAGGTCGGCCACGGTCTGGCGCCCGACGAAGAAGTCGGTGCGCCGGCCGGTGCGGACCAGGTACAGGTCGCGCACGTCGTACTCGTTGCCGCCGAACGCGCCCGACTGGAGCACGTTGTCCTGGGTGGTGGCCTGGGCGTCGGGCGGGTCGTTGACCACCCGGGCCCGGGCGTCGACGCGCAGGTCCCAGCGCCCGCCGCGCAGGTGGAGGCCGTCGATCTGCGCGCGCAGGTCGGTGAACAGCCGCCGGTACGGGCTGGCGTTGTCGACCGCCGCCCCCATCGGGACCAGCGCGGTGCCCTGCCCGCCGCTCTCCTGGAACAGGAACGTGCTCGAGGTCAGGCTGCCCTGCCACAGGGTCTTGTCCTCGTCCTCGTCGTCCTTGTCGATGAAGAACCGGTCCTCCTCGACGCTCTGCGCCCACGCCCGTCCCGACAGCGCCGCCAGCAGCAGCACGCTGGCGATGGTGACGCGCTTCGACGTTGCCCGCCTCATCGACAGATCGACTCCCGCCCGGACGAGATCTGCGGCGTCCAGGAGTTCGGGTTGTGGCAGGCCCCGCCGATGGTGCAGCTGGTGTAGCCGGCGTGGGTGCCGCCCTTGCGCTGGGCCTCGTCGCGGTGGCAGCCGGCGCACTCGGCGACCAGCGCACCGTAGTTGCCGGCGACATGGCAATCGCTGCACGCCAGGGTGCGGTGCAGGCCGGTCAGGTTGCAGCCGACCTGCGAGTGATCGAAGCGAGCCGGGGCGAACGACCACTGGGTGTGGCACTCGCCGCAGCGCGGCGACAGCGCGTTCTGGTGGATGTCGTCCTGCCGGTGGCAGTTGATGCACAGGTTGCCGGTGCCGGCCAGCGGCCGCGAGTCCTTGTGGCAGCGCGCGCAGGCCAGGTTGTCGTGCTGGCCGGTCAGCGAGAAGTCACCGACGTCGTGCAGCGGCTTGATGTCGGTGAACGACGCGGTGGTGTGGCAGGACTCGCAGACCGTGCCGTACTGGCCGAGGTGGACCGCCGGCTCGGGGTGACAGCCGAAGCAGTTCGACGGCCGCGGCTTGAACGTCACCGACGGGTGGCAATCGGTGCAGCGGGTGTTGAGGTGCTGCCCGGTCAGCGTGAACCGCGCCATCGTGTTGTGGTTGAACACGTTGTCGCCGGTCGTCTTGTGGCACTTGTCGCAGGTCGTTCCGAGCCGGCCCTTGTGGACGTCGTCCTTGGCATGGCAGCCCTCGGCCGAGCAGGTCGTCGGCGTGCCGTCGTACTGCCGCTTGGGGTGGCAGTCGGCGCAGTCGGCGATCTTGGCGTGCAGGCCCTCGAGCGGCCACTTGGTGTCGTCGGTGTGATCGAAGCGGACCGCGTCCCACAGGCCGGGGCTGTGGCAGTTCGAGCACTCGTTGCCGAGCGTGCCCCGGTGCAGCGAGTCCTCGTGGCAGCGGACGCCGCATTCGAGCGGCGTGTCCTTGAACTGATCCTTGGGGTGGCACTGGGCGCACTTGACGTACTTGTGCGCCTTGACCAGCGGGAAGCGCGAGCGCGGGCCGTGGTAGACGTCGACGCTCTTGGCGCTGAGCTCGATGCGCCCGGCGCCCTTGTGACAGCCGAGGCACTCCTTGTCGGTGAACTTCTCCTTGGGGTGGACGTTCTTGTGCTGGTGGCAGCCGCGGCAGCCGACGGTCTTGGCGTCGAAGCGCTCCCAGTCGTCGGCGGCCTTGCCGCGATGGCAGGCCCGGCACTCGACCTCGTCGTGGCGACCGGTCAGCTCGAACTTGGTGCGCTTGTCATGGTTGAACGCGACCGCGCTCTTCTTCCAGTCGGCGACCGACGACAGGTGGCAGGTGGTGCACGCCGGCGGCGTGCCGCCGAACGCGTTGAACCGATCGCCGTGCTTGTTGTCCTTGGCGTGGCAGCCGGACGACTCGCAGGTCTTGGCCGGCTTGCGCTCGCCCAGCGACTTGGTGTGGCAGTCGTAGCAGCCCATGCCGCCGTGGGCGCGGCCGAGCGCGAACGTCGTCCGCGCGTCGTGGTCGAACCTGAACTTGGCGAGCGCGCCGTACGACGGTGAGTGGCACTTCTCGCAGTCCTGCTTGCCGAACAGGTGGCCGTCGTGCGGGCTGTTGTGGCAGTTGCCGCAGAAGTCGGGGTTGCCGCCCTTGAGGTTGAACAGCGCCTTGGGGTGGCACTTGGCGCACGACACGTCCTCGTGCGACCCGACCAGCGGCATCAGCGCGTCCTTCTTGTCGTTGTGGTCGAAGTTGTAGTTGCTCTTGGGCGGGTTCCACACGCTCTCGTTGTGGCAGCGCTCGCACGCCAGCATCTCGCGCCGGTCGAAGCCGTGCGGCTGGTCGTTCTTGTGGCACGAGCCGCACAGGCGGTCCTGGCCGAGGTAGGTGCGCAGGCCCTGCTTGTTGCGGGTCTTGTGGCAGTCGGCGCAGTCGGTGGCAGCGTGCTTGCCCTGCAGCTTCCACCCGGTCAGCTCGTGGTTGAAGCTCTTCTCGCCGCCGGCGATCGAGCGCCAGCCCATGAGGTCGTAGTTGCGCCCCTTGTGCTCGAGGTGGCACGACTCGCACTTCTTGCCGCGGACCACGCTCGACGCGTGGAAGCCCTTGCCGGCGGCGATCTGCGCCCGCATGTCGCTGTGGTCGTGGCAGTCGAGGCACTTGTCGTTCGACAGGGCCTTGCTGTCATTGGTGTGGCACTGGCCACAGTTGTCGGCGCCGTCGATGGCCGCGTGGCTGGTCGACAGCGGCCCGGGCGACGAGTTGAAGAAGTTGCCCTGGGCGTGGGCGGTGCCGACCGAGCCGACGAGCATCGACAGGGCGAAGCACACCACCGCCACCCCGACCAGGCGGAACGCTCGCATGACGCGGCGAGACATCGCCGGCGAGGTTACCAGAGTCGATCCCACGGAACGTGATTCCACGACAGATAGATGTGCGCCGCGCTGAAGATCGTGAGCAGCACGGTGAACGGGACGTGGACCTTCTTCCACGAGTGGAGCAGCAGCGCCGCCTTGGGGGCGATCACCGAGGCGCGGTGGATCTTGATGAGCCGGCTGGCGCGGCGGACCATGTCGCGGCGCGGCTTGCCGGTGACGCCGAGCTTGCGCAGGCGCGCGCGCCGGCGCAGGTGGCGGGCCGGGCGGCGCACGTCCTCGACGAGCAGCCACACCAGCGTGTAGATGAGGCCGGACGAGCGCGCGACCTTGTCGGCGGTGGCCTTGTGCTCGGTCAGCTCGCGATCGATCTCGGCCATCGCGACCGGGTGCTTGCCGCGGTGGTGCTGGAACGACCGCTCGTGATCGAGCTCCTCGAGCTCGCGACCGCTCGAGAGCTCGGGCACCTGCGTGTACAGGTAGCGTCCGATGAATCCCGACAGCGCGACGATGACCATGCTCCAGAACGCCATCGACACCCAGGTGCCGAGCTTGAGCGCCGAGTGCAGCGCGACGAACATCGGCCCGACCGTGCCGGCCATCAGGTGGAAGTCGAACCACATCGTGTTCGACGCCAGCCAGCGGAACGGCTTGATGCGGCGGAACATCGGGTAGATCGCCGCGATGATCATCAAGGCGGTGCCGACCAGGCCGCAGTTGATCGCGATGGGATCGCCGGCGCGGAAGGTCACCTTCTCGAGCACGGCGTCGACCGGCAGGTCGGCGAGGTCGGCGTCCTGGCGGAGCTGGTGGAACTTGTACGACAGCGTCCCGGCGTACTTGCGCAGCAGGACCTCGACCATCACCACGAACCACGCGGCCAGGCCGAGCACCCACATCACCAGCGGGCCGAGCCGGCCGCGGCGCACCTTGGCGCGGCCGCCCGAGCGGACCGCGACACCCTCGGTGAACGGATAGGTCGGCAGGACCTCGCGGCGATCGCCGTCGACGTCGTGCTCGAAGCCGGTGCGGGCGGCGGCGACCGCGGCCGGTGACCGCTCGCGGAACAGATCGTAGGCCGACAGCTCGATCAGCGCGCCGGTCGGGCACGCCGAGATGCAGGCCTGGTCGCCGTAGGCGCCGCAGTGATCGCACTTGTTGGCGATGCGGCGCGGGCGGGCGACCCGGCCGGTGCCCGGCCCGAACGCCAGCGCCTTCTTCTTCTCGAGGCGCTTCTTGAACGCCCACCGGGTCAGCGGGCTGTCGTCGTCGACGTCGACCATGTCGATCGCGCCGTACGGGCAGCTCTGCGCGCACGCCGTGCAGCCGACGCAGGTCGACTCGTTGATCACGACCTCGCGCTTGGCCGCGTCGTACTTGATCGAGTCGTAGGCGCAGGGATCGATGCAGCGCTGGTCGGTGCAGGTCCGGCAGGTGTAGACGAAGTCGAGCATGCCGAGCTGGTAGCCACCCAGCGTCAGCCGGCGCGCGCCGTAGCGCTCCTCGCAGGCGATCTCGCACTGCTTGCAGTCGATGCAGCGGTCGAGCTGGCGGACCCGCACGGTCTCGCCCGAGACCGAGATGCCCTGGCGGACGAAGAAGTCGAGGATCTCCTGCTTCACGCCGGTCACGTTGTGCAACCGCTGGCGCGACAGCTGGATGGCGCGGCGGAACCGCGCCTCGAAGAACGGGTACTTCACCGCGATGTCGGCCACCACCCGCTGGCGCAGGGTGACGATCGTCGCCGGCGCCGGGGTGAAGAACGCGACCGGCGCGCCGCGGGCGGCGGTGAGGGCGCCGCTGTTGAACACGTCGCCGTCGGCGAACAGGGCGACGTTCTTCCGGGCCAGCCGGGCCAGCGGGGTCGGCTTGATCCGCGACTCGTCCTGGAGCTCTTCGGGCGACAGGCGCTCGAGCCGGGCCTGGGTGGCCCGGCGCTCGGCCAGCTCGTCCGGGTCGAACACCCCGGCGGCGACCTGACCGGACACGACGTAGATCACCGGCGCGGCCTCGCCCGGCGGCAGCGCGCCCGGGTCGGCGATCAGGTGGTCGCGGTCGATGGTGCGCAGCCCGAGATCCCCGCTGGTCAGGGCGGTGATCAGCAGGTCGTTGGGCAGCCCATCGAAGAAGGGAAGCTGGCGGAGCTCCGCGTAGCCGGCCCGGAGCTCGGGTGGTAGCATCGCCGCGGGATCTCCAACGGGCATGCTCTGTTCCACGACGAGGCGATGGTGCGTGCTCATGCCTGCCTTGGGGGAGGTCGACGGATCTGGCAGGGGCGCGGCGGGGGGCGACACGAACTTCGACGAGGAAGCAAGCGTCGGACCGGGATGTGATGAGCCGGGCTCCCCAGAAAATCTTGGCGATCATACACGGTTAGCCGCTCGGTTACAGCAGCCTGGGGCACCTCGTGCGCGGTCGTCCTGGGGTCGGCAGGCCCTCGGGGCGGTGACCCTGGCCCTGGCGCTGGCGTCGTCCTCGACCCCTGCCCTCGCCGATCCTGTGAGCCACGCAACCCTGCGCGCTGGCTCCGATCTCGACGGGACCTACGTCTGGGTGGGGCCGATCGGCGCCGCCACCCGGGTCGAGGGCGCGTGGGACTCGGCATGGGGCGGCACCCTGCACCTCATCCGGATCCGCGAGAGCTCGTGGCTCGGCTCGCTCGGGGCCGGGATCGGCGCGGCCCACTACGCGGCGCGCGACGGCGGGCGGGTCTGGCTCGAGGCACTGGTCGGCACCCGCCGTCTCGTCGGAAAGATGGTCGGGATCAGCGTCGGCCCGACGCTCGAGCTCGGCCAGCTCCGCCACACCCGCGCGGGCGTCCAGACAAGCATTTGGTGCTTCGCGGGGGTTGTGCCGTACGCGCGGGCCGGTGTATTGGATGCGTCCGGTTCGTTCGTCGAGGTGGGGTTGTCCATCAGCCTCCCCGCCGTGCGATTCTAGGGAACTTTGACAAGCGGTTTCTGTCGGTTACGCAGGTGCTCGGACGTGAGTCCCCCCTGCCTGACGACAAGCATCAGCGACGTCATCCCTGTTGACAGGAGGGGCGACCGGGGGTACTCCCTTGTCACCTTTCCAGCCACCATAGAACTTTCCAGGTATCCATCCTTTTAGCACCGGGGCGTAGCGCAGTCTGGTAGCGCGCTTGGTTCGGGACCAAGAAGTCGGAGGTTCAAATCCTCTCGCCCCGACAAATTCACGTTCGCGTAGGAAGGCCCGTCAACGTCGTGGATGTCCGTGGTCGCGAATAACGCCAAGAAGCCGCGCGAGGTTGCCGCGCTCAACGTCCTGGTCGTCGATGACGATCAGGACGTGTGTGAGTACCTCTTCGACTTCCTCAGCTCGGAGGGGTTTTCGGTCAAGGTCCAGCAGGACCCCACCCAGGCCCTCGACACGCTGCGGGAGGACGAGTTCCACGTCGTGGTGCTCGACCTCATGATGCCCAAGCTGTCCGGCATCGACCTCCTTGGCAAGATCCGCGAGGTCGACGACGACATCGCGATCATCATCCTGACCGGCTATCCGAGCCTCGAGACCGCGACCTCCTCGATCGAGCACGACGTCTCGGCCTACATCCGCAAGCCGTTCTCGGTCGACGAGTTCCGCGAGGCGATCACCCGCATCGCCAAGAAGAAGGGCCTCATCCTCCGCCGCGAGGACGAGCTGCACGCCACCATCGGCCGCTCGATCCGCGAGCTGCGCAAAGCCCGCGGCCTGACCCTCAAGCAGATGTCCCGGCGCACCAACCTCAGCGTGTCCCTGCTCTCGCAGATCGAGCGCGCCGAGTCCTCCGCCAGCGTGTCGTCCCTGTTCAAGGTCGCGACCGCCCTCGACGTCAAGCTGACCGAGCTCTTCGGCGCCTTCTGACAAGGGGACAGGCTCCTGGGTCGCAATGCCCCAGGATCCCACCGCTTTTTCGGCGTACTGCGTTTTTTCGGCTAGCGCAGCCGGAAGATCCGCGTCGACCACCCCGACGAGTGGATCTCCGGGGTCGCAACCCCGTCGGCGCCGAGGGCGAACACGCTGGTCGTCGTGTAGCCGTCGCCCGGCATGAGCAGGTGGGTCACCCCGTCGAAGCGTGACGCGTAGTAGCCCCCTCCGTTGCGCGGGATGCCGGTGACCGGGGTGGTGGTCCCGGTGCTCGGGTCGAGCACCGTCAGCTGCCAGCTATCGCCGAACAGCCAGTCGAACCAGTCGTCGGTCGCGGGATCGTATGTGGCCGGATCGCCGAGGAACGACGAGAACAGCCAGCGGCCGCTGCCGAGGTAGCCCATCGCCGCCCCTTCGTGGCCGGTGGCGCCGGCGTAGCTCAGCCGCCAGTCGTCGATGGTCTCGCTGCCGGCCGGGATGCGCACCGCGCAGGCCGGGCTGTCGCCGTAGAGCAGCGTGGCGCCCGGCGAGTAGACCCAGTTGCTGAAGTAAAGGTTGCCGTGCTCGTCGCCGTCCGCGACCATCACGTCGGGGCACGGCACGGTGATCTCGTCGACGACGACGTCGCGCTCGACGTCGACGACGATGATGCGCGAGTCGGGGAGCATGTTCAGCTCGGTGGTATCGGTCCACGCCGCGGTCACGTACATGCGATCGCCGCGCACCACGGAGCCGCGGTCCAGCACCACGTACGGCTCGATCCCGTCGCGCACCGGGAGCTTCGGCAACGGCACCGTGCCCGTGATCTCGAGCGTGGTCGGGTTCCAGACCACCAGCTCGCCGTCGCCGAGCAGATACGCCTTGGTCGGGCTGATCAGCTCCTGGTTGTACATGTTGGCGTCGCCCACGTAGTTGGCGAAGCTGATCGGCGGGCCGTCCTCGACCAGGGTGCCCTGCGCGTCGAGCGCGAACCGGGTCACCACCGGCGCCTCGCCGCTCGACACGAACACCCACCCGCCGATGACGCCGATGTCCGACCAGCCGGGGAACTCGCGGGCCTGGGACAGGTCGAGCTCGCGCGCCGCGAGCGAGTCGAGCAGCGCGACGTAGGTGTTCGAGGCCGAGTCGTCGCTGACGGCGGTCGCCATCACGTACAGCGGACCGTCGCCGCCCGGCGTCGACCCGTCGTCGCCGTCGTCGTTCGAGCAGGCGCCGAGCAGGGTCGCCGCGGCGAGGCCAAGGAAGCAGAGACGCATGGAAGACTCCTGAGGTTTCGCCGGCACGACGCCGGTCGAGCC
>Ga0247822_10002621_pt1 | contig 11540 bp, 8 predicted proteins | sample 13C_Cellulose_Da_FD_192423 | JGI IMG/M metagenome (GOLD analysis project Ga0247822, IMG submission 192423) | Soil microbial communities from agricultural site in Penn Yan, New York, United States - 13C_Cellulose_Day30 | ecosystem: Environmental > Terrestrial > Soil > Agricultural land | place...
TGTTGTTGTGACTGCAATGCCGCCGAGCCATGCGCCGAGGAAGCCGCCGATTTGGTGGCTTAGTAAAGTGAAGCCAAACAGAGTAGCCAGATAGCGGACGCCGAATAGTTTTCCGATTAAACCTGCAGTGGGTGGGACTGTGGCTAACCAGGTTGTGCCGAGGACGGCGGCGAAAATATAAAATGTCCAAGGCTCTTTGGGTGCGGCGAGATAAATAAGGATGGCGATGGTGCGTGAGGCGTACATCCAGAAAAGGATTGTTTTCATACGGATGCGTGTGCCCATTGCGCCGGCGGCGAGGCTGCCGAAAATATTTGCCAAGCCAATAATTGCGAGGGAGCTGGATGCAACTGTCACACTTAAACCGCACAAATTTACTTCGTTTGGTAAATGCGTCACCAAGAATGCGATATGAAAACCGCAAGTGAAAAAGCCAGCTTGCAAACACCAATAACTGCGGTCGCGCACGGCGATATTTAATTGTTGCCGCAATGACATTTGCGCTTCAACAACCGCCGCTTTTGGTTGTGGTCGACCACGCAACCACCAAGCCATAGGTGCGGTAGTGAGCGCGAGCACTGCCATCATCCACATGGCTTGCATCCAACCGAACACTGACATCACGGCTTGATTCAAGGGCGCAAAAATAAATTGCCCTGCACTTCCACCCGCATTGATTACACCACCGGCAAATGAACGGCGCTGCGCAGGAATATGTTGCGAGGTCGCGCCAATCAAAACAGAAAAACTGCCTGCACCTGCACCGGCAGCACTCATGATGCCGATTGCCAAAATTAAACCGAACTCGCTGGTGACTTGTGTTGTAAGCACACAACCGGCCGCCAATAAAAATGCGCCGAATACAATGACACGGCCTGGGCCCCAGCGATCCGCCACCGCACCAAATACCGGTTGCACTGCGCCCCAGACTAATTGGCCTACGGCCATGGCGAAACTAATCGTGGCAATGCCAAGACCCGTGTGGACATTGAGTGGGTACATGAATAACCCAAGAGATTGGCGCGCGCCCATGGTGATCATGAGAATCGCCGCTGCTATCAGGATAAAAAACCAATAATTTCGCTGCGTCACTACACGCGCCCCTGTGTTATCAAACATATTTGCTGAACATCTCACCAAGGTAGCAAACACCAGACGATTTCGCGAGGCTGCGAAAACAATAGCTTTCTTTTTCAAGCAAAAATCTTGCGTTTGTAATGCTTTTGGCTAAAAAGCAAAATTAAACCTTGCTCGCAGCCATAGGCATAACGAACATCAGGCAAACTGAATGACTAATTTGGTTTCTCTTTGCGGAGGGGGATATCCACACACTATAGGTAAATATAGTGGAGGAGGAATTTTTAAACGGTCTACAGGTCAATAATTTACCCGTCGTTAAACTAGCATTGCTTTTGCGTAAAACAAGCAGCAAAACTAAAGGAGATAGCCGTTATGACCAAATTTCATATTGGGATTTCAGGATGGCGTTATGCGCCTTGGCGAAACAATTTTTACCCTAAGGGCCTGGTGCAAAAGAAGGAATTATATTTCGCATCGCGTTCCGTTAACAGCATCGAGATCAACGGATCTTTCTATGCATTACAAACACCAGAGCGCTATGCAAGCTGGCATGAAGATACTCCAGATAACTTTATCTTTTGTGTAAAAGCACCGCGATATATTACTCATATTAAACGCCTAAATGATGTGGAAGAGCCCATTGCTAATTTTTTTGCATCCGGCATATTTGAATTAAAAGCGAAGCTTGGCGCGATTTTATGGCAATTCCCTCCCAGCTTTAAATTTGACGAAGAGCAGTTCACGCGATTCTTGCGACTGCTTCCGCAAACAGTTTCTGATGCCCAGCAAGCGACACGCAAATATCACCCGGATTTCAGCGTGCCCAATCAAGTAAAACAAAATAAAAAAGTGCGCCATGCGGTAGAAATCCGCAACGAAAGTTTTGCACAAGAACGCTTTATTAGTTTGTTGCGCGAATACAATGTCGCCTTTGTTATTGCCGATACCGCAGGTCGCTGGCCCTATGCAGAAGATATCACCAGTGACTTTGTGTATATGCGATTACACGGAGATGCAGAACTCTACCGCAGTGGATACTCCAAAGCGGCCATCCAACATTGGTTCAGCCGGATTAAATCCTGGAGCAAAGGAGTCCAACCGCGAGATGCAAAACTCATTGCAAAAAGAAGTAAGCTCAATAATTCACTGGAGGTTTTTTGCTACTTCGATAATACCGATAAATTGTGGGCACCACAGGATGCCCGCCAATTATCGGTCTTGTTGGGAATTGACAAAGACTTTCAGGATGCTGATGACCTGTTAAAAGATATCGCTTGATTGGCGAAGTGGAAATCTATTCAGCAGTGCGGTGATAGGTTTCCAATCGCTTTTTTATCTCGGCAGCTAAACCTATATCAACCTGATCCCAACCAAAGCGCCAGCGCCAATTTTTATCGGGTGTTCCCGGCATATTCATCCGTGCGCTGCCGTCCAATGCCAGAAAATCTTGCATCGGAATAATCGCCAACTTTGCCGCAGATGCCAAGGCCATATCAATTAAATACCAAGGCATGGAATCTTCTGCTTCAAAATCATATTCACCAAAGCGCTTGCGCTCTTCCTCACCCATGTCATTAAACCAGCCCACCGTTGTATTGTTATCGTGGGTACCGGTATAAACAATATTGTGCTCTGTATGATGGTGAATCTGAAGCGGATTATCATCGCTCTCAAATGCAAATTGCAGCACTAACATTCCCGGCAGATTGAATTTCAGGCGCAGCTCTTCAAGTTCAGGAGGAATCTCCCCCAGATTCTCGGCGACTAATTTCAAATCCGGATAGCGGTCAAAACAGGCTTGCAGTAAAGCATCACCGGGCGTCTCCACCCACTCGCCTTCTCGTGCATCAGGCTTATCACCGGGAATTTCATATACCGTATGAAAACCGAGAAAGTGATCAATACGAATCAGGTTGAACAATTTTTTCTGTGTGCCAAAGCGCGCAAGCCACCATTTAAATCCATCACCTTGCATCACATCCCAACGGTAATGAGGATTTCCCCAGCGCTGGCCTGATTCAGAAAAGGCATCTGGAGGAACACCCGCAACAGTAAGTGCCTGACCATTTTCATCCAGCGAAAAATAATGTGGCTCAGCCCATACATCGGCACTGTTGTGCCCTACAAAAATGGGGATATCACCAAGAACAGAAATACCTTTTTGATTCGCATAATTTTTTAAATCGAGCCATTGGCTAAAGAATGCAAATTGCTCAAAGTAAACACATTTGATATCGTCCTGCAGTTCGTTTTTTTGCTGATCAAGTGCCGCTGGTTCGCGTTTACGCAATTCAACAGGCCAATCAACCCAACTACTGCCGGAAAATTTATTTCTTAATGCAGAAAACAAGACAAAGTCATTCAACCAGGAGGCTTCTGCCGCGCTGAACTCCTCAAATTGCCTGCGAGTTTCTGCTCCACCATCGCTATCAATATACTGGTAAAAAAGTTGTGCCAGATTCCTGCGCAATACCGCCAACCCTTGCCGGCTTTTTTCCTGTAATTGGACGCTATCGTGGTTAACCCAGCCACGTTTCACCAAATCATCAAAACTGATTAAGTCCGGATTACCCGCATGTACCGAATAAGATTGGTATGGCGATAAATTATCCTCAGTAGGAACCAGCGGCAACACCTGCCACACCTTTAATCCAGCAGCAGCAATAAAATCAATAAAATTAAACGCTTCCTGCCCCAAGGTACCAAACGCATTTTGTCGCTCATCGCCCCAACAACTTTCAGAATCAGGCAACGATGTAGGATGCAATAAAATACCTGCCGAACGATTTTCAAATACATCAACTGATGACATGTGTACTCCTTACAATCCGAACACCAAGGTTTCAATAGAAATACATTCCCAAGCGGTTAATTTCGCTAAAAATGCGTCAAATAGTCTTCGCATGCGCCATTGCTCATGCCAATAAAGAAACATAGCAAATTAGAAGCCAACGGCATCAAGCCAAGAGAAAGAGAAAGAGAAAGAGAAACGAAGAATGAAATAGACTGGATATGCCTGGAGCGTTTAAGCAACGTATGATTGACTACGAACAGGCAGTAGTTAAGAAGTAGAACCACAGACTAGCTAAGGTGCAGAATTAGATAACTTCCTATTTTGAAGATATTCAAATATTGTTTTTAAAATCAATGTCAACAGCGCAATGGATGCAAGCAACAAAGCTGCAGTGAACGCACCTATGCTGTTGTAGTCCTGCTGCAGCAATTGCACATGCAGCGGCAAGGTATTGGTATGACCGCGAATTGCGCCCGACACTACCGCGACAGAACCAAACTCCCCGACTGCGCGCGCTGTAGTCAGCACGGTGCCGTAAAGCAATGCCCATTTGATATTTGGCAAAGTCACCCGCAAGAACATACGCAAACCGCTTGCACCCAGCACCATCGCCGCTTCTTCTTCCTCGGAGCCTTGGGCTTCCATTAATGGAATTAATTCACGTGCGACATAAGGGCTGGTTACAAAAATAGTGACCAATACAATAACTGGCCAGGCAAAAATAACTTGCATCCCTTGGCTATCCAACCATCCACCGAGCCAGCTTTGATTGCCGTAGAGCAATAAATAGCACAGGCCCGCTACCACTGGAGAGATGGCATAGGGCGCATCAATAAATGCGATCAGCAACTTTCGGCCGGTAAATTGAAATTTGGTAACGCACCAGGCGATCAAGGTACCGAAGACTAAATTCACAGGCACGGTTAACAATGCAACCCATAAGGTCAGACGAATTGCCGCCAACATATCTTTATCGAGCAGGTTGCTGGTGAATAAATCCCAGCCACCGCGAAATGCGGACACAAAAATTAACGTAAGCGGTAGGATCAGCAACAGGAATACAAAAAATAACCCCAAACCAATCAAAACCTTGCCCAAGGTTTTGGGTTGTTTTGCACGATAGGTTTGCATAGTTAAATCCTTGTGTGCCGTTTGCTGTAGTAATTTTGTAGCAACTGCACCGCCAGCAATAAAAGCAATGAGGTGACTAAAATCAGCATCGCAACCGCTGCTGCCGCAGGATAATTATATTCGCCGATATAAGTGAAGATCATCAATGAAACCACTTCTGTTTCATAAGGCATATTGCCAGCAATAAAAATCACCGCACCAAATTCACCGAGACTGCGCACAAACGACAAAGCCACACCAATCATTAACGCCGGAGTAATGTGCGGTAAGATAATCCGCATAAAAATCTGCCGTTTATTTGCACCCAGAGTTTCCGCCGCTTCTTCAAACTCGGGCGATAAATCCTCAAGCACTGGCTGCAAGGTTCTCACTACAAAGGGAATACTGGTGAATACCATCGCCAGAATAATTCCGAGAAACGTGTAGGAGATTTTGATATCAAAAGGCACCAGCAGCTGCCCTACCCAACCGTTTTGCGCAAAGAGCGCAGAGAGGGTTAAACCGGCAACGGCAGTGGGGAGCGCGAAGGGTAAATCGATTAAGGTATCAACCAGTTTTTTGCCGGGAAATTCATAGCGCACCAGAATCCAGGCCAATAACAAACCGAGGAATAAATTCAATACTGTCGCTATGCCCGCCGCCATAAAGGTTACGCGGAAGCTGGATAGTAAGCGTGGATCGGTAATGTAAAAGACAAACTCATCCCAGCTGATCTGCAGGGATTGCAATACCAATGTGATCGCCGGCAGCAACACCACCAGGCTCAAATAAAATACGCCCAGTCCAAGACTGAGCGCAAATCCGGGGAGTACACGTAGGGATTTTTTGGTCACAAGCGCTTAATCATAAAGTTGACTGTCACATCCAATGGTCAGTGTCGGCTCATGAGCTGACACTGACATCAGCCAATTATTTTTTGGCTTGACGCAACAATTGATCGAGGATACCACCCGTGGCGAAGTGCTTGTCGTTAACGTCTTTCCAGGAACCAAATACAGATTCGACGGAAACCAGTTTCAACTCGGGGAATTGTTTAGCGTAAGCGACCTTTACCTTATCATCATGGATACGATAAAAGAAGCTGGCCAGTACTTCTTGCGCGGCAGGCGAATATAAATAATTCAAATATTCGGTAGCGACTTTTTCAGTGCCTTTGGCTTTTACCACTGATTCAACTACTGCAACCGGGAATTCAGCCAATACACTGATCTTGGGAACCACGGTATCGTATTTATCAGCACCGTATTCTTTGCGGATCAAATTCACTTCTGATTCAAAGGTCAAGAGCACATCGCCCTGCGCACGATCCACAAATGAAGTAGTTGCACCGCGACCACCAGTATCAAACACCACTACATTACCAAGCACTTTGGCAACAAAATCCTTAATCTTTTTCTCATCGCCATTGAACGCATTGTTGGCGTAGATCCACGCAGCAAGATAGGTGTAGCGCGCGTTACCGGAGGTTTTAGGATTGGGAAATACCAGTTTCACATCGGCGCGGGCGAGATCATCCCAATCCTTAATATTTTTAGGATTTCCTTTACGCACAAGAAATGCAGTTGTTGAATAAAAGGGAGATGCATTGTTGGGAAACTTATTCCGCCAATCAGGGCTGACGTATTTTCCCTTCTGGTGCAGCACATCAATATCAGTAGATTGGTTGAAGGTAACTACGTCAGCCTTCAGTCCTTGGAGGATTGCCGCAGCTTGTGCAGAAGATCCAGCGTGGGATTGCTGGATAGTAATGTCTTCGCCGGTTTTTTCTTTCCAATACTGTTGAAACTTTGGATTAATGTTAACAAACAGTTCGCGCGATACATCATAAGATGTATTCAGGATTTCCTGTGCAGCACTGGCAGAAAATGCCAGTGAAAAGCCCAGGGATACTACAAAGAATTTTACCAATTTTTTAACGGCCACGCTTAGCTCCTCAATGTTGTGGTAAACAATAGATGCAGTTAAGCATATTTCACCGGCAAGATTTAGATTATTAACGCCTATGCTTATTACCGGCATACCCGCCTCTTTATTCGATCTCCGCCAATAACCGCTTAACAATTTCAATATCCATGGGTTTGGTCAGGTGATGATCAAACCCGGCCTCTTTTGATTCAGCGCGATCATGCTCTGCTCCCCAACCGGTTAAAGCAACAAGCATCGTATGTTCGATTTTATTCTCTTTCTTCATGGCTATCGCTACCTGATGTCCATTCATGCCGGGCATTCCGATATCGAGAAATGCGATATCAGGAATAAACTGTTTTGCAGATTGGAAAGCTTCAAGCCCATCGTGCGCAACACAGGTTTCATGTCCCATTAATTGAAATAACTTTACCAGGGAATCTGCTGCATCAACATTATCGTCAGCAACCAATATACGCAGGCTCCTGATATGTGTTGCATCGGCAACCACGCTGTTTGAATGTCCGCTTAAATGTCCACTCGCATTTAAGTGATCCAATTCATTGCAAATAATTGCGGGCAAGCGAACCGTGAAAGTACTGCCCTTACCCACACCATCGCTGTGCACTGTCACCAAACCTCCGTGCATTTCTACCAGTCTATCGACTAACGAGAGCCCAATTCCCAATCCTCCTTGGGCCAGGTTCATGTTTAACCCAACCTGGGTAAACATCGCAAAAATGGTGGGCAAGGATTCAGAGGAAAGACCTATACCGTTGTCGGTTACAGCAATAACAAGATCCTTGTCGATTATGTTTGCAGTGAGAATGATATGACCACCGGTGGGAGTGTATTTAGCCGCATTCGTCAGGAGATTGCCGAGCACTTGTGACAGACGCATCTGGTCAGCAAGAATATGCATGGGCACTTCAGGTGTATTGACCGTCAGTACATGTTGGTTTGCATTGATAATCGGCATGCTGGTCTCAATTGCATGCCCAACAATTTTACTAAGGGAAACCCGCTCTTTTTTTAGCTCAAGCTTGCCGTTACTGATACGCGCAATATCCAGAAGATCATCGATCAAATGAACCATCTGATCCACTTGCCGTTGCATCATATCGCGCACTTTACTGAACGCTGCCGGATCATCGCCAGTCAAGCGCAACACTTCCAAACCATTTCGAATAGGTGCTAAAGGGTTGCGCAATTCATGTGCGAGTATTGCGAGAAATTCTGTTTTATGCTGGTTCGATTGCGAAAGCTCAGCTGCCAGCTGACGTAATCCATCTTCAGCGCGTTTGCGCTCAGTGCTATCAATACCATGAACTAAAATGCCGTAAACTTTTTCATCCGCGTCTTTCAATGGTAGATAAACAAAATCCAGGATGCGCTCTTCTTGCGGGCCGTCTGCACACCGCTGCAACATAACATGGGCATCTTTTGCAATGAATGCTTCACCGGTGCGATAAACTTCATCCAGAATTTTTACATATCCTTGGTCAATTATTTCCGGCAGGCCCTCGCCAACCGTTTTACCTACCAGCTCACGCTCACCAATCAACTGGAAATAATTTTCGTTGACGTTTTCAAAAATATGCGTCGGTCCCTTCAAGGTGCACATAAATGCCGGGGCTTTTTGAAAAATCTCTGTCATTTGCCCATGCGCTATTTGCACCTGACGAAGAAGATGCTCACGCTCCAACTCCGCTAATTTTTGCACACTGATATCTTTAAATAAGATAGCGACAAATGCGCTGCCATCACCGCCGATACGAAACGCATAAACATCGAACCAACGATTCATGCTGGGTGCATCAAGAACAAAACGTAGCGGTTCTCCGGTTACCGCCACGCGGCCGTACCGCTCGAACCAATGTTGTTCAAGATTAGGTACTAACTCATTGGCCGTCCGGCCCACAACATTCTGTAATCCTGTTTGACTTTCAAATACTGCATTTGCTTGCAGAAAACGATAATCAACTGGTTGTCCATACTCATCAAATAGCATTTCAACAGTGCAAAAACCTTCATCGATTGAGTTAAACAATATTTTATAGCGCTCTTCACTCGCACGAATCTTTTCTTCAGCTTCTGCTGCATTGTAAAGGTCGATAAACACCTTCACTTTAGCGCACAGCACAATAGGGGAGACCGGCTGCAATATGTACTCGATAGCACCAAGCGAATAAGCTTCGTCGAGCGGAAAATCACTTGCTGGCAATTGATCAAGAAAAATAATGGGTGTGGATGGTGTTGGTGTCGCTGTGCGAATAAAGTGCGCGAATTCCAACGCACTTACTGCAGACTCGCGCAGGTTAATGATAATAACGGCAAAATCGGCGGAGAGAATATTGTAGCGCGCAGCATCATACGAATGCGCATGAACCAAGTTTACCTTCAATGGAACAAGAGCCTTGTGCAGCAGCGGGAGCTCGGTCGATCCCGAATCAATCAGCAAGATATCAATCAGTGGCGAGACGCTCATTCTGCATGCTCCTTAGTGAGCAGTTGTCTGTTTGGATATCGCATAGAATGAATTTAACCAAGCCAACGGCTCCCGAGAAATCAAAATCATATACTAAGACTATATTAAGAATATCGAGATCATATTGAGAAAACATTTTTGGGTCAAGAAAGCCACACGTTAGTACGACCCTGGATTTTTAAACTGATTTTTTCAGCCTAAAATTACTTATTCCATAAAAGTGATATTATTAAATTTTGTTAATTGCGCTGAAAAAGCACATTGCACGCAGGCCTGTATGCGCCATCGCACAGACACACATCCGAAATAAATAGCACTGCAACCAAGGCTCCCTATTTATCATGAGCACCTACACCATACTCGCCCACGCCGTTGAAAACATGACCGAAGAAAAGAATAGCGATTTTCTGACTTTTCTCCATCCGGTAACATCACGCGAGGAAGCTATGACACAGGTCGATCATTATCGACAACGCTACACAGATGCCAACCATGTGTGCTGGGCTTATGTGATCGGCAATACACGACAACCACAGACACAAGCATTCAGTGATGCAGGTGAACCTTCCGGTACCGCAGGAAAACCCATGCTACATGTGCTGACTGAGCGCGATGTAGGCAATTGCCTCGCAGTAGTGGTGCGCTACTTCGGCGGGGTTAAATTAGGAGCGGGAGGATTAGTGCGCGCCTATTCCGGTGCAGTTTCAGAAGCAGTGAATTCCGCCGAGTTGATTGAAGTTGTGCCGAGCACAGAACTCCAGGTGAGTGTCGGCTTTGCCCATGAAGCTAAAATTCGCCATCTGGCAAATCAATATCAGGGCAATATATTACAGGTTGATTATCAGGCCGATGTCACACTGCATATCAGCTTGCCTGCAACCCAAGCCGCATTGTTTGCACAACAAGCGGTCAATGAGACTGCGGGCAACGCCTTGGTGAATTTTAAAAATAATAAATAAATAATTTTTTGTTGTCGATTTTGAATAAGCTGGTTCGACTATGAGTGAGTAACAATTAATACGTGACACTTTATAGATAGCAACGAATACGTAACAACTGGCTAGCAACAATTCTATTCAACACAATGGTTCATATAGGAGATATAAAAATGAAAGTCATGGTAATGGTCAAAGCATCACCCAGCTCCGAAGCGGGAAAAATGCCCAGCGAAGAACTCTTAACCGCGATGGGAAAATTCAATGAAGAACTGGTCAGCGCCGGCATTATGGAATCGGGTGATGGCCTTAAACCCAGCAGCCAAGGTGTGCGCGTAAGATTTAGTGGCGAAAAGCGCATTGTCACTACCGGCCCATTTACTGAAACGAATGAATTAATTGCCGGTTACTGGATCTGGAATGTGAACTCGCTGGATGAGGCAATCGAGTGGGTAAAAAAATGCCCCAACCCGATGGAAGAAGATTCTGATATCGAAATCCGCACCTTCTACACCATGGAGGATTTTGCCGAAATAGATCCTGATGGCAAAGAAGCCGCACATGAAGATGCTATGCGCCAAACCATCGCTATGCGCAAAGCCAAAGTAAATAATTATTTATTCTTCTCCGGTCGCTGCGAAGAAGCGTTGAACTTTTACCAGCAACATTTGGGGGCGCGCGTGAACTTTGTGCTGCGCTTTAATGAAAGCCCCGACACAGTTCCCGCCGAGATGCTGCAAGACGGTTTTGAAAACAAAATCATGCATGCTGATTTCACCTTGGGTGATGCCAATATTTACGCGTCCGATGGCTGCGATGATGCCACCAGTTTTAGCGGCTTTAGTTTGTCGTTAACGGTACAAACAGAAGCGGAAGCCCACAAAGCATTTGATGCGCTGGCGACGGGCGGCAAGGTGAATATGCCACTTGCAAAAACCTTCTGGTCACCGCTTTACGGTCAGGTTGTCGATCAATTCGGCATTGCCTGGATGGTGATGTTACCCGGTGAAGAAGCGCCGCAATAAGATCCGTTATCCAACTCGTTCAATCAACCATCATCGAAAACAGGCCATTACCAATCGCCAGTTTTCGATGATGAAGCTCAAACCCCTCTCTTTCGCTCTTCCCGGGTTTATTTCCTCCAGCTCCTTGCTCACCGGCCTTCAATCCACCCTGCACCCCTCCTCCAATCGATATATCAACCTGG
>Ga0247822_10002626_pt1 | contig 11532 bp, 7 predicted proteins | sample 13C_Cellulose_Da_FD_192423 | JGI IMG/M metagenome (GOLD analysis project Ga0247822, IMG submission 192423) | Soil microbial communities from agricultural site in Penn Yan, New York, United States - 13C_Cellulose_Day30 | ecosystem: Environmental > Terrestrial > Soil > Agricultural land | place...
CTGCCGCTGGTCCCACGGCGACTTGTTGATCGGGTAGGCGAAGTCCAGCGCGATCGGCAGCGGCCCCAGCGCCGGCACCACCACCCGCAAGCCCGCCCCGACCGACACCCGGTAGTCGCGGATCGCCACGTTCCGCTCCACCGTCCCGTGGTCCACGAACGCCACGAACCACAGCTTGTCGCTGGCCAGCACCGGCAACTGGTACTCCAGCGTGTTCAGGAACGCGAACGTGCCGCCGATGTTCAGGTTGTTCTCGTACGGCCCGACGCCGCGGAATGTGAAGCCGCGGAGGCTGCGGAACCCACCGGCATAGAACCGCTCGAACACCGGCGCGTTGCCGCCGGCCACCGCCACCTGGCTCCGCGCCGCCAGCACGTGCTTGCCGCTGCCGTCCTTCCTCTGGTAGAGCGTGAAGAACCCGCTGTACTCCGCCGTCCCGATCGGGAACTGGTAGTCACCCAGCACCTGCTCGACACCCAGGTCGATGACGCTGCCGGAGGTCGGCAACAGGTAACTGTCGCGGGTGTCGCGGTTGAGCCCCAACCGCAGGCCGAGCACCGTGGAGTCGCCGGCGTCGTCGGTGATCGCCGGGGGCGCCCAGAACGGCACATCCTTGACCTTCACCCCCTCCAGCCGGGTGGCGAAGCTGGCCCGCCAGATCGGGCTCTCGGCGAACCGGTAGTCGAGCGTCGCCCGGCCGCCGTAGCGGTCCTCGTTGTACTCCGCGAACGCCCGGTTGTAGTAGTAGCCGCTGGTGGTCAGTCCGAACCGGCTGTCGAACAGGTACGGCTCCCGCCACGTCGCCGCGTACCGCTGGAACTGCGTCCCCGGCATCGCCTCCAGCCGGAGTTCCTGGCCGCCGCCGCGGAACGCCCGCCCCCCGAACAGGTCGTCCAGGCTGGTCGGCACCCGCAGGATGTCGAAGTTCCGCTGGTTGACCACCAGACTGCCGTTGACCCCGGCGTCGGAGTTGACGTTCGCGGTCACGGCCACCATGCCGGTCCGCGTCTCCTTGACCCGCACCCGGACGTCCTTGAAGTTGCTGCCGTCGTCCCGCGGGATGACCTCGACGGTCGGCGGGTCCTCCATGTCGAAGATGCCCAGCCGCATCAGGTTCTGCCGGGCCTCGTCGATCCGCGGGTATTGCAGCACCTGGCCGGGCAATAGCGGGATCTGGTTGAGGATCACCCGGTCAGCCGTGACGTTGTTCCCCTCAATGGTGATTGTGCCGACCCGGTCCGGCTCGCGACCCGGTTCCAGGATCTGGTAGTGGACGTTCACGACGCCCGGCTTGTCCGGGATGGCGAACACCCCCTCGACCGCCTGGACGTTCACCCCGCCGTTACCGTAGAGCCGCTTGATCCGTTCCAGGTCGGCCTGGACCACGTCCCGGTCATACCGCTCGCCGGGCTTCATGAGCGTCACCTTGCGGAGCCGGTCCTCGCTGAACGCCTGGTTGCCGTCGATGCGGATTGCCTCGACCTGGTACGACGGGCCTTCCAGGACGTGGTAAACGACCGACACCTGGGCCGGGTCGTCGCGGGCCGGAACGACCTCCTCGCGGACCCGCGCCTCCAGATGGCCGAGCCGGTGGTAGTACTCGACGAGCTTCTTTTTGTCTTCCTCCATCATGGCCGGCTGGAACTTCTGCGACAGCGGAGTGACGACGTTCGGGATCAGCGCCCCGGAGGTGAGGATCACCGTCCGCAGCCGGCCTGACGAGGCCGCCGTGTTGCCGCGGAACTCGACTGCCTTCACCCGGACGACCGGCCCCTCGGTGATCCGCATCACCACCCGGCTGTCGGACAGGTTGCCGCCCTCGACCAGCTCGACGCTGGCGTAGTACCGGCCGTCCTCGCGGAGCTTGTTGCGAACCGCCTGGGCGGCGAGTTGGTTCATCGCCGGGTTGAGCGGCCCGCCGCGGCGGACGCCGGTCAGGTCGTACAGCTCCTGCTCGGACAGGTGCTGGTGGCCGAGGAAGACCACCTCGCGGACGATGCTGTTCAGCTCGACCACCTCGACGAACACCGTCACCCGGCCATCGGTCCCGACCGCGGTGGACACCTTCACCCCGCCGGGGGCGAACCACTTGGTGTTCAGCAGCCGGCGGACGTCCTCCTGGACGACCGCCTCGTCGTACGGCTTGCCGGGGCGGGTCATCATCTGCGTGAGGATCTGTTCGTTCGCGAACGCCTTGTTGTTGACCGGGACGACCTGCGCGATGACCTTGCCGACCGGCGACTCGGCCGCGCGGGCCGCGGCACCGGCAAAGGCGACCACGGCCGCCAGTGCCAGCAGGCGCGGGGTGATCGGTCGGCGGTCGGACATCGGCATTCCCCCAGAGAGCCGGCACGCACTCCCCGCGCGCCGGACGGGGCGGATACCCGGCCGCCGATTTCGAGTCAAGATCGGGCGGACGGCTGCCGACAGCCGAACAAAGCGATGGCACGCGGATCGCCGCGGATACAAAGGCAGGGATTAAAGGCAGGGTCGGGCCGGGGCTTCTGGTTTGAATCCTGCCTTTTGATCCGCGTTTATCCGCGTTGGAATCCGCGTGCCATCGCTTCTTACCGAGCCATGCCAAACTACCTGATTACCGGCGGCACCGGCTTCGTCGGCAGCCACGTCGCCGACGCCGCCGTGAGCCGCGGCCCCGTCCGGGCGCTCGCCCGACCCGGCAGCGACACGAAGCACCTGGAGTCGATTGGCGTGCAGGTCGTCCCCGGCGACCTGACCGACCCCGACGCGCTGCGGCGGGCCGCGGAGGGCGTGGACGTGGTCGTCCACTGCGCCGCGAAGGTCGGCGACTGGGGGCCGGTCGAGGACTATCGGCGGGTGAACGTCGAGGGGTTGCGCGCGCTGCTGGAAGCCGTGCGCGGCACGCCGTTGACGCGGTTCGTTCACGTTTCGAGCCTCGGCGTCTACTCGGCCCGGCACCACTACGGCACCGACGAGACCGAGCCGCTGCCCGACTCGCACATCGACGGGTACACGCAGTCGAAGGTCGAGTGCGAGAGGCTGGCGCTGGAGGAGTTCCGCAGGCACGGCACGCCGGTGACGATCGTTCGCCCGGGGTTCATCTTCGGCCCGCGTGACCGCACCGTGCTGCCGCGGCTGGCCGACCGGCTGCGCAAGAGGGACATCGTGTACATCGCCCGCGGCCGGCACGCGCTGAACACCACCTACGTCGGCAACCTGGTCAGTGCGATCTTCCTGGCGGCGGAGAACCCGAAGGCGGTCGGCGAGGTGTTCAACGTCACCGACGGCGAGTTCGTCAGCAAGCGGCGCTTTTTCGAGGCGATCGCCGACGGGCTGGGGCTACCGCGGCCGAAGATGTCCATCCCGTTGTGGCTGGCAAAGCCGCTGGCCCGGTGGCGGGAGGGCGTCTTCCGCCGCAAGAACAAGCCGCACCCGCCGCGGATCACCCAGGCCGGGGTGAAGTTCGCCGGGCTGAACCTCGACTTCAGCATCGCCAAGGCCCGGACGGTGCTGGGCTACGACCCGGCGGTCGGGTTCGAGGAGGGGATGAGGCGGGCACTGGACTGGTACAAGCAGCAGGCCGGCGCGGCGCCGGCTTAGCGGTCCCGGCCGCTGGTGGGCCGCCCGGCGACCGGGTACAATCGGCCCAGCGGCCCGCCGTCTCCCGAGGAGTCCGCACCGATGCGCCGTTCGTTCCTGCTGGCGGTTGCGGCCCTGATGGCCGCGGCCGGTACACTGTCCGCTCTCCAGCCGCCCGCACCGCCGGTCAGGCCCGGACGGGCGAAGCCGCCCGACCCGCCGAAGAAGGACGAGCCCCCGCCGCCGCCGCCGAAGCGCGAAAACCCGGACGGACCGCCGGAGTTCGAGGCGAAGTTCGTGGACGACAGCGTCCTGAAGGTGGCGGCCCTGGAGTCGGTCCTGACCGTCTCGACCAAGTATGGCAAGCTGACCGTCCCGCTGGCCGAGGTGGTCCGGCTGGAGGTCGGGTTCCGGTTCCCGGAGGGGGTCGAGGCCCAGGTCGAGCAGGCCGTCGGGGCGCTCGGGGCGCCGGCGTTCCGCGAGCGCGAGGATGCCGAGAAGGCACTCTTCAAGCTCGCCGAGTACGCCGTCCCGGCCCTGCGGCGGGCGGCCAAGCACACCGACCCGGAGGTGTCCCGCCGGGCCGGTTCGCTGCTGAAGCGGCTCACCGACAAGCTGCCCGAGGAGAAGATGGCGCTGAAGGACTTCGACCTGGTGGAGACGACCGAGGCGACCGTCCGCGGTCGGGTCGAAACGCTGACGGTCAAGGTCAAGAACCGCGTTCTCGGCGAGACGGCGCTGAAACTGGCCGACCTGCGATCGCTGCGGTCTACGGCGGCGGTCGGCAACGAGTTCACCGTCGAGGCCCGGTACGCCCGGCAGAACGACCCGAACTGGCACGACACCGGTCTGGACGTGACCAACGACCAGCCGCTGGAGATCACCGCCGACGGATCGGTGGACCTGGCGCCGCAGAACCCGGGCCAGTACATCAGCGGCCCGGGCGGCAACCCGAACAACGGCAATACCATGTTCCGGATGCCCAACGGCGGCGGCATCCAGGCTGTCCCCGGCGCGCTCTACGCCCGGATCGGCCCAAACGGCAGCCCCTTTCTGGTCGGCACCAGCCACAAGTCGAACCGCCCGTCGGCGAGCGGCCGGCTCTATCTGAAGATCGGCCCGACCAACTGGGGCGGGGTCGATCCGACCGGCGGCTACAAGGTCAAGGTGCGGGTCGGCGGCTGAGTGGCACCGATCGTGCGGAGTGACGCCCACGGGTCGCGGCCCGTGGGCGGTTTCGTTGCCCGAACGGAGGAACCGAGATGAACCTGAGCGGCAAACGTGTGGCGGTGCTGGTGGAGCAGAAGTACGAGGAGTTGGAGGTGTGGTATCCGGTGTACCGGCTGCGGGAGGCCGGCTGCACCGTCACCCTGGTCGGCCCGGAGGCGGGGAAGACGTACCCGAGCAAGCTGGGCTACCCGGCGAAGGCGGACGCGGCGGCGGGCGAGGTGTCGGCGTCGGACTTCGACGCGGTGGTGATCCCCGGCGGGTTCGCCCCGGACTACATCCGTCGGAGCGAGGCGATGCTGAAGTTGGTCCGCGCCGCGGGCGAGGCGGGCAAGCCGGTGGCCGCCATTTGTCACGGGCCGTGGGTGCTGTGCTCGACGAGTCTCCTGAAGGGGAAGACCGCGACCTGCTTCCACTCGATCAAGGACGACGTGGTGAATGCCGGGGCGAAGTACGTCGATCGGGAGGTGGTGGTGGACGGGAACGTCATCACCAGCCGCAAGCCCGACGATCTGCCGGCGTTCGTGACCGCGGTGATGAAGGCCCTCGCAGAGCGTTAATGGGACGGATCGATGTCGTCAGTTATGAATACACACCCACATCGGGTCCGGCACATGGCCCCGGCGGTCTACCACCCGGCCGGTGTGCCCCACACGCCGGGCGTGACGAGTTCGACCAGGTTGCCGGCCGGGTCCCGGAAGTAGAGCGAGTGCCCGCCACGCGGCCAGGTGGACTCTTGCTCGATCTCGACCCCGTGGGAGGTCAGGTGCCGTCGCCAGTCGTCGAGTGCCTCGGGCCGGATGCCGAGGGCGACATGGCCCGGCCCGGTCGCCCCGTGCGGCGGGAACGCCCCGCCTCGGAGCGTCGTGGCCGGGTCGAAGACCAGGAGCATGCTCGCCGCGCCGGCCCGGAAGAAGACTTGCCGGCCCGGTTCCCGGCCGATCACCGGCAGCCCGAGGACGCCGGCGTAAAACGTCTCGGCGGCGGCGAGATCAGTGGCGTACACGGCTGTCTCGATGACAGCCTCGACGGGTAGCGGGGTCATGCATCGGCTCCCAGGCGTTCCCGAACCCGGAGGACCGGGGCGTCCGGGTTGTACATCGGAGGCGGCGATCGCCGGGATGTGACAGCAGGTCATCACCGGTCGGCGTGTGGGGTGAAGTCGTCCTCGCCCACCGTCCCGGGGATTGTATCGACCGGCCGACCGAACCCGGCCCACGGATACCGTGTCCCACCTGGCATGGACACCGCACTCCTCGAAACCAAGTTCGTCCGGATCGGGGCCCGACTCAAGTTGGCCGACCGGATGCCGCGGGCCGCCCGCACGGCCGGGGTTGTCTCGCTGGACGTGCGGGCTGACCGGCGGGGAGAGTTCTTCGAGATCGCTGTCCGGCCCGACGCCCCGACCACGGTCGAGGTGATCGACGTCCGTCCGGCCGACCGCCACCTGCTGCTCCTGGTCCGCGAGGGCGGGGAGAAGAGCAAGTTCCTGTGCGGGCACGACGAGCGGCACTGGTTCGTCGCCGGCGTCCCGGAGGCCGCCCCGGTCGGCACCGTCCGGCAGGCGGTGGAGGCCCTCAAGCCGGCCGAGGTGCGGACCGCCCAGGCCCGCACCCGGCTCCGCGGGACGCACCAGACCTGGCGGAAGAACGCCGCCTTCGTCCGCCAGGGGGAGTGGTTCTTCATTCCCGAGCCGGGGTTCGCCGCGGACGAGAAGCTGGTGCTGCGGTGGGAGCCGCTGCGGCGGGGCAACGGCGGCAAGCCGCACTGGACCGAGTCCCTGTACCGCACCGGCGGGGAACTGGTCTACGTCTGCGGCCGGCACCCGAACGGCGTGACCGAGCCGCAGTACAGGTCGATCCTGTCTGCCAGCCCGAAGGCGAAGGGTTGGGGCTGGCGGGCCATGCGGCGGAACCCCGGTGTGTACGTCCGCGGGCGGGTCCGGCACCCAGACCACGCCACGATTACCCTCCACGGCTGGCACCGTGTGGTGATGAACACCGAGGGCCAGTCGCGGGCGATGCGGAACGTGGCGTTCCTGGACTGACCGGTCCGGTAGTAATTGAGACGCCGCCCGCGGTGGCGACAGGCCGCCGCGGGCGGTTCGTTTGTGGGACGGCGACTCCGTACCTTGACCGGTGCCTGCCGTTCGGAAGGTGCCCATGCTGCTGACGATCTCGACGACCCGCCGCCCGGCTACCGACCTCGGGTTCCTGCTGCACAAGCACCCGGACCGATTCCAGTCGTTCGACCTGAGCTTCGGGCACGCCCACGTCTTCTACCCCGAGGCCGGTGACGACTGCTGCACCGCCTGCCTGCTGCTGGACGTGGACCCGGTTGGCATCGTCCGCGGCAAGAGCCCGGACCAGTCGTTCCTGCTCGGCCAGTACGTCAACGACCGCCCCTACACCGCCTCGTCGTTCCTGAGCGTGGCCGTCAGCCAGGTGTACGGCTCTGCCCTCCAGGGGGCGTGCAAGACCCGCCCCGACTTGCCGGCCGCCCCGCTCCCGCTGACTGCGTCCCTCGACGTCCTCCCGGTCCGCGGCGGGGAGCGGACGCTGCGGGCCATGTTCGAGCCGCTCGGCTACACAGTCGAGGCGGTCCGGCACCCGCTGGACGAGCGGTTCCCCGAGTGGGGCGAGAGCCCGTACTTCGCGGTCACCCTCCGGCACACCACCCGGCTCGCCAACCTGCTGGCCCACCTGTACGTGCTGGTCCCGGTGCTGGCCGGGCACAAGCACTACTTTGTCGGCGAGGACGAGGTAGACAAGCTGCTGGCCAAAGGCGAGGGGTGGCTGGCCGCCCACCCGGAGCGGCAGGAGATCGCCCGCCGGTATCTGCGGCACCGGCCGAGCCTGTACCGGCAGGCCCTGGCCCGGCTGGTCCAGGAGGAGACCCCGGCCGAGGCGGACGAGGACGCCCCCGCGACCGCCCAGGCCGAGGACGTGCTGGAGACGCCGCTGAGCCTCAACGAGCAGCGGCTGGCAGCGGTGGTTGCGGCCCTGAAGGCGACCGGGGCGAAGCGGGTCCTCGACCTCGGCTGCGGCGAGGGGAAGCTGATCCGGGAACTGCTCAGGGACAAGCAGTTCGATGAGGTGGTCGGGGTGGACGTGTCGCTGCGGCCACTGGAGGTGGCCGAACGACGTCTCAAGCTCGATCGCCAGCCGCCGGCCCGGGCCAGTCGGGTGCGGTTGGTACACGGGTCGCTGGTGTACCGGGACCGGCGGCTGGCGGGGTTCGACGCGGCGGCGGTGGTCGAGGTGGTCGAACACCTGGACCCGCCGCGGCTGGCCGCGTTCGAGCGGGCGGTGTTCGAGTTCGCCCGGCCAGGCGTCGTCGTTCTGACCACCCCGAACCGTGAGTACAACCCGGTGTGGGAGATGTTGCCCGCCGGCCGGCTCCGACACCCCGACCACCGGTTCGAGTGGACGCAGGCGGAGTTCCGCTCGTGGGCCGAGGGGGTCGCCACCCGGTTCGGGTACACGGTCCGGTTCCTGCCGGTCGGGTCGGAGCACCCCGAGTTCGGGCCGCCGACCCAGATGGGGGTGTTCTCATTCGTGCAGAAAAGCAGCACGTCCGAAACATGATGACCCGGAGGGAATAACCGGATGAAGCTCCTGTTCCCCCAAAACCCGATGATGAAGAAGCTGCCCGATCCCGTTTTCGAGCATGAGTTCGATGCCGCTCAATCGCTCGGGCTGACGTGTTTGCTGTTCGCGGAGGAGGTCTTGTCGCATGAGGGTGCCGAACAGGCCGTGAAACATTTGCCTGACGGGGGTGGTGAGCCTCTCCTCTACCGCGGCTGGATCTTCGCGGAGGACGTCTACCGCCGGTTCTATCACGCCCTGCTGGCCCGGGGGTATCGCCTTGTCAGCACCCCCGAGCAGTACGCGGAGGTGACCTACTTCCCCAACTACTACCCCAGGGTCCGCGAGGCGTCGCCGGCGGCGGTCTGGACGGACACGGCGGATGCGTATCTCGCCTGGAGCCAGAGCCGCAGGCTGGGGGACGGGCCGTTCGTGCTCAAGGATCACATCAAGTCCGCCAAGCACCTGTGGCACGAGGCATGTTTCGTCCCGAAGGGGGCGGGGCGAGAGCAGTTCGAGTCGATCGCCGAGGCGTTACGGAAAGAACAGGGGAAGTCGTTCCACCGCGGGTTCGTTGTGAAGCAGTACGTGCCGTTGCGATCTCGCGGCCCCGGCCCTCGCGAATACCCAATGTGTGAGGAGTACCGCCTCTACTTCTGGCACGGCAAACTCCTGGTCGCCTCGCACTACCACGACCGGACGGCGGATCGCGCCGAATGGTCGCAGTTCGAGGGGCTGGCAAAGCGGTTCGACGCACCGTTCTTCACGATGGACGTTGCGGAAACGGAAAGTGGAACCTGGCTGATCGTGGACATGGGAGCGGGCGAGTGTTCATCGCTGCCGCCCAGCTTGCCGGCCACCCAGTTTTACAGCCGGCTGCGTGACGTGCTGGACGTGACCCCCCAGACTCGCGACGGGACGAAATAGACACACCATGCCCCTGTCCATCCCCGAGCTGTCCCTGGTCGTCCTCGTCGGCCCGAGCGGGTGCGGCAAGAGCACGTTCGCTCGCCGGCACTTCAAGCCGACCGAGGTGCTCTCGTCGGACGCCTGCCGGGCGATGGTCTCCGATGACGAGAACGAGCAGGCGGTCACCCCGCAGGCGTTCGAGGTGCTGCACCTGATCGCGGCGAAGCGGCTGGGCCTGGGCCGGCTGACCGTGATCGATGCTACCAACGTGCAGCCCGAGGCACGCCGGCCGCTGGTCGAGCTGGCCCGCCAGTACCACGTCCTGCCGGTGGCGGTGGTCCTGGACCTGCCCGAGCGGGTCTGCCAGGACCGCAACCGCGGCCGGGCCGACCGGGCGTTCGGGCCGCACGTGGTCCGCAACCAGTCGGCCCAACTGCGGCGGTCGCTGCGGGGGCTCCAGCGGGAGGGGTTCCGCCACGTCGCCGTCCTGCGAACGCCGGAGGAGGTCGAGGCGGCCGCCGTCGAGCGGGTGCCGCTGTGGACCGACCGGCGGCACGACGCCGGGCCGTTCGACATCATCGGGGACGTCCACGGCTGCTGCGACGAACTGGAGGAACTGCTCGGCCGGCTCGGCTACGTGCCGGCCGACGCGGAGACCGATGACCCCGTCTGGGGCCGGCGGGCGTACGCCCACCCGGACGGCCGCAAGGCAGCGTTCGTCGGCGACCTGGTGGACCGCGGACCGCGGAGCCTCGACGTTGTGCGGCTGGTGCGGAACATGGTCGCGTGCGGGTCTGCCCTGTGCGTGCCCGGCAACCACGACGTCAAGCTGGTCCGGAAGCTCCGCGGCCGGGAGGTGCAGGTCAAGCACGGGCTGGCCCAGACGCTGGCGAACTTCGACGCCCTGCCGCCGGATGTCCGCCCGACGGCCGAGCTGGCGGTGGCCGACTTCCTCGACGACCTGGTCAGCCACTACGTCCTCGACGGCGGACGGCTGGTGGTCGCCCACGCCGGAATGAAACAGGAGATGCAGGGCCGGGCGTCCGGCCGGGTGCGCGAGTTCGCCCTGTACGGCGAGACGTCCGGCGTGACCGACGAGTTCGGGCTGCCGGTCCGGTACAACTGGGCGGCCGACTACCGGGGGCAAGCGGCGGTCGTGTACGGCCACACGCCGGTGCCCGAGCCGCAGTGGCTCAACCGCACGGTCAACATCGACACCGGCTGCGTGTTCGGCGGCAAGCTGACCGCCCTGCGGTGGCCGGAGCGGGAGTTCGTCGCCGTCCCGGCCGCCCGCACTTACTGCGAGCCGGCCCGCCCGTTCCTTCCTGCCGCGGTGGCCGACGACGGGCTGACCGCCCAGCAACTCCACGACCAGACGCTCGACGCCGAGGATGTGCTCGGCAAGCGGATCATCGAGACCCGGCTGCGGGGCACGGTGACGGTCCGGGAGGAAAACGCCGCTGCGGCCCTGGAGGTGATGAGCCGGTTCGCCACCGACCCGCGGTGGCTGGTCTACCTGCCGCCGACCATGTCGCCGTCCGAGACGACGGCCGAGCCGGGCCTGCTGGAGCACCCGGTTGAGGCGTTCGCCTACTACCGCGGCCAGGGGACCGAGCGGGTCGTGTGCGAGGAGAAGCACATGGGCTCGCGGGCGGTGGTCGTCGTCTGCCAGGACGAGGCGGCGGCCCGGGAGCGGTTCGGCGTGCCCGACCGCGTCGGGGCCGTGTACACCCGGACCGGGCGGCCGTTCTTCGCCGACGCGGAGCTGGAGGGGCGGTTTCTCGACCGGGTGCGGGCGGCCCTGGCCGCGGCCGGGCTGTGGGACGAGCTGGCGACCACCTGGGCGGTGCTGGACTGCGAGCTGATGCCGTGGTCGGCCAAGGCCCAGGAGTTGCTGAAGACGCAGTACGCCGCCGTCGGGGCCGCCGGCCGGGCGGCCGTGCCGACGGCGGTGGCGGCCCTGGGTCAAGCCGCCGAGCGGTTGACCGAGGACGAGCGGTCCCGGGCCGAGGTGGTCGCCGCGACGTTTCGACAAAAGGCTGACGCGGTGGACCGGTTCGTGGCCGCGTACCGTCGGTACTGCTGGCCGGTGGACTCGCTGGACGACCTGAAACTGGCCCCGTTCCACCTGCTGGCGACCGAGGGTCACGTCCACGCCGACAAGTCTCACCTGTGGCACCTGGACGTGCTCGGCCGGGCCTGCTCGGCCGACCCGGGGCTGCTGCTCGCCACGGGTCATCGGGTCGTGGAC
>Ga0247822_10002627_pt1 | contig 11530 bp, 7 predicted proteins | sample 13C_Cellulose_Da_FD_192423 | JGI IMG/M metagenome (GOLD analysis project Ga0247822, IMG submission 192423) | Soil microbial communities from agricultural site in Penn Yan, New York, United States - 13C_Cellulose_Day30 | ecosystem: Environmental > Terrestrial > Soil > Agricultural land | place...
CGCCGCCTCCAGTGATCCGGGGCTGAAGCTCGAGGGTCAGAAGTTGAGCTTTACACCACCAGAAACATAGCGGCCGATCACGTCGTAGTTGGGCGTGATGTACTGGGTGAGCGGCGGATCGCGGTCGAACAGGTTGTTGACGTTGCCGAACAGCGTGAACGAACCGACCTTGGCCTGAAGTCCGAGATCGACATAGGTGCGGCTCCCGTTGCGGCCGTCGACGATCTTCTGCGCGTTGTACGTGCCACCACCGACATAGCGGACGCGCAGGTTGGCGCCGAAGTTCGCGTTGTCGAACGCCACCGTCGTGCTCCCGCGCCATTTCGGGGTCGAGAAGGCGGTCTCGCCGCCGACGATACCCGACACCTCGACCCCGTCGACCTTCAGGTGGAAGACGTGGTTGGCCAGCGCACGGACGGTCAGTTGCCCGTTGCCGAGCGCCGTGCGGTACGATGCCTCGATATCGAGTCCCTGGGTGTTGTAGTTGGCGAGGTTGAGATAGGGGTTCGTCATCGTGTCGATTTCACCGTTCGCCTTGCGGACGATGACGCCGCCGCACGTCGGATCGGACGGCGCCTTGGCAAAGCACTGGGTGAGCAGCGTCTGCGTGGGAATGACCGTGATGACGTTGTCGATGTTGATGTCGTAATAGTCGACCGACAGGCGGAGGCCTGGGATGAAGCTGGGCGAATAGGAACCGCCGAGCGTCAGCGTGTGCGAGATCTCCGGCGTGAGATTCTTGTTGCCGCCGCCATAGACGGTGACGTTGCTCTGCACCGCGCCGCCCCGATAGGGATCCTGGACGACACCGATATTCACCGAGCGGCTCAGATAATATTCGGTGATGCTGGGCGAGCGGATATCGCGCGAATAGACGGCGCGCAGCAGCAGGTCGTTGACCAGACGCAGCGTGCCGCCGGTCTTCCACGACCAGATGCCGCCGCTGGTGCTATAGTCCGAATAACGCGCGGCACCGTTGATTTCGAGCTTGGCCACACCCTCCGCATTGAGCAGCGGCAGGTTGGCCTCGACAAAGGCTTCCTTGACGTTGAAGCCGCCGTTGGTCGCCGACGAGTTGAGGACGCTCAGCGCGTTGGCCAGCGACAGCGGGTCGACATAGTTGGTGACCTGCTTTTCCCAGCGAACGTCGGTGCCGAGCGCGATGTCGACCGGCCCGGCCCAGGTGGAGAAGGGCTGGCCCGACAGGCTGGCGCCCGCCGCGTCGAGCTTGATGGTGGCGATCAGATGCGATCCCCCGAACGCCCATTTCGCGGCGGCGTCGGAGATGTTGCCGTTGCCGAGGATGTTGATCGGCACGCAATTGGGATCGTCATTGGCAGTCGACGCGTCGGCGTTGATCCGGCACGTGGGCGTGCCGCCGACCAGCACCGAATCGACGCCATTGGCGAAGCGCGCCTTGATCCGCTGGTTGTTGATTCCCTGATCGATCCGGACTTCGCCGTGATCGTAATAGGCGTTGTACTTCCAGCCGTTGCCGAAGCTGCCCTCCAGGCCGATCGCGCCTTCCAGGTTGCGGCGGCTGTAGCGGAGCGTCAGCATTTCCCGCTTGGAGCCGATATCGTCGAGGAAGCGGCCGAGCAGGAACGGTCCGGTGATGCCGGCGGCGGCGAGACGGGTGCGGTTCGCTGCGGTCAGGAAGGCGTTGTCGGGCCGGATCAGCGTGCTCGCGTCCGCCGCGGTCTCGGGGAAGAGACCGTAATTGCCGGTCATGCGGTGAAAGCTGAACTGCGCCCAGACCTTCAGCGAATCGGTCACGTCATAGCTGGCGCGCGCAAAGGCGTTGACGCGTTCATAAGGCGCGCTGACCGAGACATAGTCATAGGTGTTCTGGCCACCGCCGCCGACCGTCGTCGCGCCGCTGGTGACGCTGCCGAACGGGAAGGAGCCGATGCTGCCGTCGGGGTTGAAGACCAGGCCATAGGGAGCGGCGCTGGTGCTGAGGATCGAGCCGCCATTGTAGACTTGCGTCGAATTCGGGTCGCGGACGAACTTCAACCCTTCGGTCGGATGCACGAACAGGCCCGCCTCGAGGTTAGGACGTCCCTTGCGGGTGAGGATGCCGTTTTCCTTCATATAATCGCCCGCGACCATGAAATGGCCACGACCGCCCGCGAAGTCGGTGCCCCAGGCGATGTCGGCGCCGTAGCGCCCGCCGTCGCCGCGTGACGAAACTCCCGCCTGCGCGCCGAGCTTCCAGCCAGTGAAATCATCGTCGAGGATGATATTGACCACGCCCGCGACGGCGCCCGAGCCCCAGGCCGCCGAAGCGCCGCCGGTGACGACGTCGATGCGCTTGACCAGGCTTTGCGGCACGGTGTTGAGGTCCTGCGAGCCCGTGAAGCGGTGGCCGTTGAGCAGGGTGAGGGTGCGTACCCCGCCAAGCCCGCGCATATCTGCGGTCGAGACGCCGCTGTTGGTGTTGCCGGCGGTCGTCGTCGGGGTCGAGCTTGCGCGGAATTGCGGTGCGTCGTTCAGCACCTGTGCGATGCTCGGGCGGTTGCCCAATGCCAGTTCGGCCTCGCCGATCACGGTGGTGGGGGTGGGTGCGTCGAAGCCCGAGCGCTGAATGCGCGAGCCCGTCACCACGATATCTTCCTCGCTGGCCGGGCTGGCCGCGACCTCCTCGGGCGCCGTCTGCGCATAGGCCGGACTCAGGCCGGCGATGGCAGTAAGCGCAGTGCTGGCGAGCCAGCCCATTTGAATAACCTTCATAGAAATCCCCTTCCCTGATGGTGGCAGATGACTGCCCAGGCCATCGTTCTTGCGAATGGTCCTGAATGAGACGGCCGCATGCCGATTTCTATACGGGCAGACAATTTGGAAAAATTCAAGAAAAAAGGCAAAAAAATTTCAAATCAGAAAATACGGGGTGGCAATATGAGGTTGCCGGGGTGTCGGATCTGCGGTCTCGTCGAAGCTTGGCGACAGCCTGAAGACGCGCTGGGGCATCTCGCTCGACCGGGGGGAAGGGACGCAGCCATGTCCATGGCATGGTGACCGCAGCTACGAATGGCTCGACGGCACGATCGCCGACGTTGCCGGCACGCCGATCGCGCGTGAGAATCGCCGGTTGTGGGTGAGATCGGGCTCGGTGGCAGTCTGAAACTCGGCAGCCGGTTCGTGCTGTACAGCAAGGTTTCGGCGGACACCGCGATCAACGACTTCGGCAAGAGCGACACGTTGAAGGGCGGCGCGGGACTGCGCATGGCATTTTGACGACTGCGGATCGACAGGAGACGATCGATCCGTGCAGGACAGGCCAATCGGCTCTTGGCAAGGCATGCTTGGGCGATGGCCCGGGAGCGCCTGTCTCCGGGTCGATCGAATCCGGCTATCCGGAGCTGTGGACGCCCTGCAGCAGGGCGCTGCTCAGCAAAAATTTCAGAACTATGTCGGTTTTGTGAAAACCGTTCGTCTTCCCTGTGAAAGCTCGCGGCGATGGACCGTCGGCTGAAACAGAGGGTCACATGACGCGATTTGGCAGTGTAGTCGGCGCTTGCGCAGCAATCTTCATCCCTGCAACCGCCTGGGCGCAGACCGTAGCGCCGGATCAGGCTACTCCGGTGGCAGCGCCGGCGGCCGAGGAGGGCGGCGAAATCGTCGTCACCGGTTCGCGTATCGATCGCAATTTCGACACGCCGACCCCGACCATCACCGTCACCGCCGAAGACCTGTCGGTCGGCGCTCGTCCCAATGTCGCGGCCGCGCTGAACGATCTTCCTCAGTTCCGTGCCACCACCTCGGCGCAGACCACCGGCACAAACACCGGCGCCGGTAACGCCCCGGTGGATCTGCGCGGGCTCGGTATCAACCGCACGCTGGTGCTGGTCGATGGCCGCCGGATCGTCAGCGACAACGATCTCAACACCATCCCCAACGTGCTGATCCGCAGCGCGCAGGTGGTGACCGGCGGCGCCTCCGCCGCCTGGGGCTCCGGTGCGGTCGCGGGCGTCGTCAACATCGGCATCGACGAGAAGTTCAGCGGGCTCCAGCTTGGTGCCGAAGCGGGACTCTCGACCTATGGCGATGCCGCTCAGCACCGCTTCGAGGGCAAGGCCGGGTTCGGCTTCGCCGAAGGCCGCGGCCACTTCGTGATCGGCGGCGAGTATTTCAACAGCGACGGCATCGTGCCCAAGGTCGCGCGCGACAAGATCGGCCGCTGGGCCTCGTTCGGCGGGGCGATGACGCCCGACGTCGGCTTCTCGACCTCGGCCTATGGCGGCCTGATCACGTCGGGTGTGCTCAAGGGCAAGGCGTTCAACCCCGACGGTTCGCTGCGCGACTTCGACTATGGCCGGGTGGTCGGCGGCTTCATGAGTGGCGGGGAAGGCCCGTCGAACGACGATCTCAGCCCGCTGATGACGCCGCAGCGCCGCTACAGCGCGCTTGGCCGCCTGACCTATGAGCTGACCCCGTCGATTAAGGTCACTGCCGAGTTGCGCCACTCGCGCATGTACAACAACTATATCTGGTTCGGCGATCATGTGCAGGGCACGGCGACGTCCGGAATCCTGATCCAGTCGGACAATGCGTTCCTGTCGGACGGGGTACGCACCGCGCTGGCCAATGCCGGTCAGACGAGCTTCTACATGGGCCGCTTCAACAGCGACCTTTCGTATCCGACGATCGATTTCGAGCGGAAGGTGACGCAGGGCACGCTGGCGTTCGACGGCAAGATCGGGTCGAAACTGCGCTGGAGCGCCTACTACAGCCATGGCGAATATCAGAACAACATCGACACGCCCGGCTTCCTGCTGACGCGCGAGTTCGCCAATGCGGTGGATTCGGTGAAGGGACCCGGCGGAACCCCGATCTGCCGGATCGCGCTGACCAACCCGTCCACCAACTGCGTGCCGATCAACCTGTTCGGCCAGGGCGCACCGTCGCAGGCGGCGATCGACTATGTCACCGGCACGCCGAGCCAGCGCGGGACGACCAAACTGGACGTGGGCGGCGTCAGCCTGCGCGGCGAGCCGTTTGCGCTTCCCGCCGGCGAGGTTTCGTTCGCGGTCGGCATCGAGGCGCGCAAGGAGAGCATCGCCCAGACCATCGGCGCGCTCGATGCCGCCAAGGCGTTCCGCACCTTCAGCTTCTCGGCGATGTCGGGCAGCTTCGACGTGAAGGAGGCATTCGGCGAGGTGCTGGTGCCGCTGATCCACAACACCCCGCTGCTGCGCAAGCTTGAGTTCAACGGCGCGGTGCGTGTCAGCGACTACAGCACGACGGGCTCGATCTGGTCGTGGAAGCTCGGCATCACCAACGAGTTCTTCCCCGGTTTCCGCGGTCGGGCGACGCGCTCACGCGATATCCGCTCTGCCAATCTGAGCGAGCTCTATACGCAGACGACGACCGGCTACAACACGATCTACGATCCGGTCACCAAGCAGAACGTCTATGTGCTGAGCAACGGCGGCGGTAATCCCAATCTCGAGCCGGAAAAAGCCGATACCTGGACCTTCGGCTTCACCTATTCGCCGCCTGCGGTTTCGGGTCTCAACATGTCGGTCGACTATTTCAACATCGACGTCGACGATGTGATCACCACTGTCGCGGCGCAGGATCTGGTGACGCGCTGCTATAACGGCAACACTGCGCTGTGCGCGCGCGTTGAGCGTGATGGCGCCGGGAACATCTCGCGCACCATCTCGACCTTCGTGAATCTGGCGAACTACAAGACCGACGGCATCGATGCAGAGGTCTCCTATATCCTGCCGCTGGACCGTCTGTTCGCCTCGTCCGAGGGCCGGATGAAGTTCCGCGTGCTCGGCACCTGGGTCAACAGCCTCACCACCGACGATGGTGTGGTGAAGCTCGAATATGTCCGCTCGCAGGGCTATTCGTTCGGGCTCGGCGTGCCGGCATGGCGCGTCAACGGCTCGATCGGCTATGAGGACCAGACCTTCTCGGGCCTGGTGCGCGCGCGCTATATTTCGCCGGGCGAGTACAACAACCAGGTGCCGCTCACCAACAACCACATCGGCGCCTACACCTATTTCGACCTGCAGGCGCAGATGAAGGTGCCGGTGTCGGACGGGCGGCAGATGGAGATCTACGGCAACGTCTCCAATCTGTTCAACAAGGCGCCGCCCCCGGGGTCGCTCTACTCGCCCTATTACGACGTGCTGGGCCGCTATTTCACCCTCGGCGCCCGCGTCCGCTTCTGATCGCTGTAACGGCAAGCCCGCCCGGTATCCGCCGGGCGGGTTTTCGCTTTGGAGAGAGCCTGATGTTCCTTCGTCCCGCCTTCGCCGCGGCGCTCGCGCTGCTCCCTGCCACCGCGATCGCACAGGTCGCGAAGCCCGCCGCCATCGTGGCCGACGGGATGCCGGCCATTCCCGAGGCGCTCGCCGCCGACACCCAGCCCTATCTTCAGGCACGCAAGGCGAACTTCCTCGGCTGGAACCCCGCGGACCGCTCGATGCTGGTCAAGACGCGGTTCGCCAACACCGATCAGGTGCACCGGGTGCGCGCGCCCAATGCCGACCGCACGCAATTGAGCTTCGAGGACGAGCCGATTCTGATGGCCTCGGTCTCGCCCGGCGCCGGCGATGTGACGGTGGTGCAGAAGGACGTCGGCGGCGGCGAATTCTATCAGCTCTACACACTGGCTGACGGGCGGCTGCAATTGCTGACCGATGGCAAGGGCCGCAACTGGTTCGGCGGGTGGAGCCCCGACGGCAAGCTGCTCGGCTATTCCTCGACGCGGCGCAACGGCGCCGATGCCGACCTTTATGTAATCGATCCGCGCGATCCCAAGTCCGACCGGCTGGTCGCGACGGTCAAGGGCGGCGGCTGGAACATCGCCGACTTCTCCGCCGACGGAGCGAAGGCGCTGGTGATCAACCGCATGTCGATCAACCGTGCCGATCTCTATGAGCTCGACCTCAAGACCGGCAAGATGCGCGCGCTCAACGATCTCAAGCGCGAGGTTTCGTATATCGCTCCGCGCTATGCGCCCGACGGCGGTATCTGGACGCTGTCGGACGTGGATTCCGATTTCGTGCGGCTGGGGCGGCTCGATCCGCGCACCGACAAGTTCGCCGCGGTCTCGCGCAACCCCAAATGGGACGTGACCGACTATGCGCTCGCTCCCGACGGCAGCTTCATCGCCTATGCGACCAACGAGGCCGGCATCAGCCGGCTTCACGTGCTTGACGCCGCGACCGGCGCCACCCGCGATGTCACCGGGCTTCCGGCGGGCGTGATCCCCTATTCGATCGGCTCGTCGATCGAGATCGCGCCCTGGGGCACGATCGGGCTGAGCATGTCGTCGGCACGCGTCGCGGGCGACGCCTTCGCCGTCGATCCGAAGACACTCGCCGTGACGCGTTGGACCGCGAGCGAGACCGGCGGTCTCGATCCCGCGAAGAATGTCGAGCCGCAGCTGGTCGAAGTGAAGAGCTTCGACGGCGAGACGGTCACCGGTTTCCTCTATCGCCCCGATCCGGCGCGCTTCCCGGGCAAGCGTCCATTGGTCATCAATATCCATGGCGGTCCGGAGGGGCAGACCCGGCCTGATTTCCTGGCGGCCGACAACTACTATCTCAACGAGCTCGGCATCGCGCTGTTCTTCCCCAATGTCCGCGGCTCCAGCGGCTTCGGCAAGCGGTTCGTCAATCTCGACAACGGACCGTTCAAGCGGGAGGATTCGGTCAAGGACATCGGCGCGTTTCTCGATGCGCTGGCCGGCGATGCGACGCTCGATTCCACGCGTTTCGCGGTGACCGGCGTCTCCTATGGCGGGTACATGTGCTACGCCACGGCCACCCATTATTCGGCGCGGCTGAAGGGTGCGAACTGCTATGTCGCGATCTCCAACTTCGTCACCTTCCTCGAGAACACCCAGTCCTATCGCCGCGACCTGCGCCGCGTCGAATATGGCGACGAGCGCGATCCGAAGCAGCGTGCCAAGCTGATCGAGATCTCGCCGCTCACCAGCGTCGACAAGATCGAGCTGCCACTGCTGATCGCGACCGGCGGCAACGATCCGCGCGTGCCGGCAAGCGAGGCCGACCAGATCATCAAGGCGGTGCGCGGCAAGGGCGGCACGGTGTGGCACCTGCTTGCCGAGAATGACGGCCATGTCTTCCGCAAGAAAGAGAATGAGGACTATTACTTCTGGACCAGCGTATTGTTCTGGAAACAGACGTTGCTCGGCGACGCACCTCGGTGATCCTGGTGCTGGTGCTGACGATCGTCGCGGCCGTGCTTCTGTCCACTGCGCCATTGAGCGCTGCGGAGCGGAAGCCGCCCGCGGTGACCGTCGATCACCACGTCCATGTGCATTCGCCCGCGATCCTCGCCTTCCTGCCCGGCTATTGCGATAGCCCGGGCAGGGCCAGCAAATGCGACCCCGAGTTTTCCAACCCGCTGACCGTCACCGATCTGCTGCGGGCGATGGATGCGGCCGGCATCCGGCGCGCACGGCTGATGTCGACCGCCTATCTGGCGGAAAGCCCGATGATGGTGCCACCGGCGCCGGATCATGCGGAAATCGTCCGCAAGGCGAATGACTTTACCGTTGCTCTGGCACGCGACCATCCAGGGCGGCTCGAAGCCTATATCGGCGTCAATCCGTTCACCGCGACCGCGCTGCGGGAAATCGACCGCTGGCGCGGCGATCGTAACGTCGCCGGCGTCAAGATCCATCTCGCGAATTCGCGGTTCGACTATCATAGGCCCGAGCAGGTGAAGGCGCTGGCGGCAACGATGCGCTCCGCAGCGTCCGCGCATCTGCGTATCATGGTCCATATGCGTAACCGCGCGGCGGACTATGGGGCCGAGGAAGCGCGCATCTTCGTCGACCAGGTGCTGCCGGCCGCGCACGGCACGACGGTCCAGATCGCGCATGCCGCGGGCTGGGGCGGCATCGATTCCGCGACCCTCGACGCGCTCGGTGTCTTTGCCGACGCCTGCGAGCAGCGCCGGGAGGGTTGCGCCAATCTCTATTTCGACCTTGCCGCGATGAAACCCGGCACCGCGTCGGCGCAGGACAAGGCCGCGCTCGTCGGGCTGATGCGCAGGATCGGCCTCGACCATTTCCTGCCGGCATCGGACTGGCCCTTCGCACGCGACCTGCGCGCCTATTATGCCGAGCTTGCGGCGCTTCCGCTGACGCGTTCCGAATGGAAGGGGATCGCGCGCAATGTCGGCCCCTGAGCGGTCGTCGCCCTCGATCCGGCGCGGGCGAAAAATTGGTTCGGGTTTTGGGTTTTGAATCGTGTAGGGGACCGTCAAGGAACGCGATGAGCCAGTTGAGCGAGATGTTGCGGCACGTCCGGGGGGTCCTGCGCCGCCGCGGCGTGGCCGACCAGGATGCCGAGGATCTGGTGCACGAAGCCTTTCTGAAGGTGGAGCGCTACGAACAACGGCACGCGGTACGCTCGCAAGAGGCGCTTCTGGTCACCGCCGCCGTCAACCTGTCGATCGACGAGGAGCGCAGGGAACGCCGCGCGCCCTTTGCTGCCGGAAACGCGTTCCGCATCGCCGATGCCGCGCCCGACCCCGAACAGGTACTGCAATCGCAGGCGCGCCTGAGTCATGCAGCGGCCGGGCTGGCGCGGTTGCCCGAACGCACGCGTCGCATCCTGCTCCGCCGCCGTCTGGACGGGGCCAATTACGCGACGATCGCCAAGGAAGAAGGGATGTCGATCCCCGCCGTCGAAAAACAGGTCGCCCGAGCGACCCTGGAGATGATGAACTGGATGGAGCAATGGTGATTCGGTCGAAGGAGGAGCGAACGCGTTTGAACGCGGAAGCGTCGGCCTGGCTCGCCCGGCTGCACGGACCGCGGAGCGACGAAGCCCGGGGCGCGTTGCAGGACTGGCTCAAGGCCGATCCCGCGCACCAGGAGGCATTCGAGCGCGCCACCGAGCTATGGGAGTTCCTGCCCGGTGCAGCCGAGCTCAACGATGAGCCGCGGCGTTCGGTCTCGCGACGGTTCGTACCGCTGGCGATCGCGGCGTCGCTGGCCGTGGTCGCCGGTATCGGCGCGATGACCGCCTTGCTCGACCGGCCTTTGACCTTCGACACCCGTGTCGGGGAGCAGCGCACGGCGGCGCTGGACGACGGCAGCCGCATCTCGCTCAATACCGACAGCCACGTCACGGTCAGTTTCGGCAGCGACGAGCGCGAAGTCTCGCTCGATCGCGGCGAGGCGATGTTCGACGTGGCGCACGACGCCGCACGCCCCTTCATCGTCAAGGCGGGCGAGGAGCGGATCAAGGCGCTGGGCACCAGCTTTGTCGTGCGGCGCGACGGGGATCGCGTTCGCGTCACCCTGCTCAACGGCAAGGTCGAGGTTTCGCGTGCGGGCGAACGCTCTCGCGTGCTTGCGGTGCTTGCCCCGGGCGAGCGCGTATCGGCGGCCCCGGACACGGTGCCCGTGCTCGACAGGCCGGCGCTCGATGCGATTACCGCCTGGCGCCGCGGCGAGCTGCGCTTCCGCGACACGCCCCTGTCCGACGCCGTCGCGGAGGTGAACCGTTATGGCAGGCAGCGCGTGATCGTGAACGACGCGCGTCTCGCAGCGCTTCCCATCTCCGGCGTGTTCGCGACCGACGATCCGGCGGAGTTCGCCGCCGCAGTCGCGCAGCTTCACGGCCTGCGCGTGCAGCGCGAGGGCGAAGCGGTGCTTTTGGCGCCTTGAATCACATCTTCCTGCCATCGACGCGGCCTCATCCCCTATCGTCGCATCGTCGATCGCAACGATCCGGCGGAGCAGCGTAGAGGCGGCATGTGATTCAAGGCGGCGGATTGGCGGCGATTTGCGCGTTTGCGTGCATCGCCGCGCCTGCCGCCGAAGCGCAAAGCTCCGCCCGGTTCCGGTTTGCGCTGCCGCGTCAGGATCTGTCGCTGTCGCTCGAGGCCGTCGCGTCGATCACCCGCACGAACATCGTCTTCGTGCCGAGCGCGGCGAGGGGGCGGATCGCTCCCCCGCTCAACGGCACCTATAGCGCTGCCGAGGCGTTGCGCCGGCTGCTCAGGGGATCGGGGCTGGACTTCACGGTCACCGCCGGCGGTTCCTATGTCGTCGCCAGGCGTGCGGTCGAGCGCAGCGTACAGCGCGCGCCCGCCGTCGCCAGACCGCCCCCTGCGCTTCCCCGGGAGAAACCGGAAGAGGCGCAGGACGTCGTCGTCACCGGCTCGCGTATCGACCTGCTCGGTTTCGAGGCGCCGACCCCGACATCCCATGTGACCCGCGCGGACCTTGAAATCGGCGGGCGATCGAACGTCGCTGCCGCGCTGAACGATCTGCCGCAGTTCCGGGGCACGATCTCGCCGCAGACCAGCGGCACCAACACCAGCGCGGGAATGGCGCCGGTCGATCTTCGCGGTCTGGGGATCAACCGCACGCTCGTGCTGCTCGACGGGCGCCGCTTCTCCAGCGACAACGATCTCAACACCATCCCGATGGTGCTGATCAAATCGGTCGATATCGTGACCGGCGGCGCGTCCGCGGCATGGGGATCCGGCGCGGTCGCCGGTCACGATATCGACCGATTTGATC
>Ga0247822_10002628_pt1 | contig 11527 bp, 8 predicted proteins | sample 13C_Cellulose_Da_FD_192423 | JGI IMG/M metagenome (GOLD analysis project Ga0247822, IMG submission 192423) | Soil microbial communities from agricultural site in Penn Yan, New York, United States - 13C_Cellulose_Day30 | ecosystem: Environmental > Terrestrial > Soil > Agricultural land | place...
CCGCCGGTCATCGCGCCGCCGATCAGGGCGGCGCCGGCCAGGGTCGCCGAGCCGAGCCACAGCATCGCGCGGCGCGGCCGCGCGTCGGGCCTCGACTCGATCTCCGCCGACAGCAGCAGCGAGCCCTGCGAGCCGGGACCGGTCGACGCCACCGGCGCGACCTGGGCCGGGGTCGCGGTCAGGCCCGACGGCTCGGCCGCGCGGGTGTGCGTCGAGGTCCCGGCGGGCAGCGGGATGCCGCCGCCCGGCGTGCCGGCGCCGGCCAGCGCCGGCGGTGGCGGCAGGCGGAGCTCCTCGACCGCGAGATCGTCGCGCGACGCCAGCCACGGCTCGGGCTTCTCGCCGAACAGGTCGCGCAGGTAGCGCTCGAGGCCGATCGACGACGTGGCGATCTTCTCGCGCTGGCAGAAGCCGATGATGTCGTCGAGGAAGGCGGCCACGGTCGGGTGGCGCTGGTCGGGCTCGGTGGCCAGCGCCTTCATGACGATCGGCTCCAGCCCGCGCGGGTAGTCGGGCCGGCGCGACGACGGCGGCTCGACCTCGCCCATGACGATCTTGTTCATCGTCACGTAGTCGCTCTCGCCCTTGAACAGGCGGGTCACGGTGGTGAGCTCGTAGAGCACGATGCCGAGCGCGAACACGTCGCTGCGGCGGTCGATGTCCTTGCCCGTGCACTGCTCGGGCGACATGTACGAGATCTTGCCCTTGAGCGTGCCCGACCGGGTCTCGGTCATGCGCGCCGCCGCCTTGGCGATGCCGAAGTCGACGACCTTCACCGCGCCGTCGTAGGCGACGATGATGTTCGACGGCGACACGTCGCGGTGGACGATGCCGAGCGGCTTGCGATCGCTGCCGCGCTTGTCGTGGGCGTAGTGCAGCCCGGCCGCGGCGCCGGCGATGATGGTCAGCGCGTGCTCGAGCGGGACGTACTGGCGGCGCTGGGCGGTGGCGTGGAGCAGCTCGCGCACGTTCTCGCCGTGCACGTACTCCATCGCGAAGTAGTACGCGCCGCCCTCCTGGCCGATGTCGTAGACCTGCGCGATGTTCTGGTGGTGCAGCTGCGCCGACAGCCGCGCCTCGTCGATGAACATGCCGACGAACCGCTGATCGCGCGCGTGCTCGGGCTTGATGCACTTGACCACGACGTGGCGCTCGAAGCCCTCGAGGCCGGTGGCGCGGGCCAAGAAGATCTCGGCCATGCCGCCGGTCGCCAGGTGAGCGAGCACCTGGTAGCGCCCGAGCATGGAGCCGGGGCCGATGGCCAGGACCGGGGACGTGGACACGACCGTCGCAGGATTTCAAGGATGCCCCGGCAGATCAAGGTTCAGGACCGGCAGGCGCGGATCACGGCGGCGACGGATCTCGATCGCCGCCACGGCGGACGATAAAGCCCGGCAAAAGTCGCGAGCGGTGCGACCATCGCCCGCCTTGCGCCGCCGCGATCGCCGTCGTACGAACCGCCGCGCATGAGCCCCGGCGAGCTCGCCGCCCTCGGCACCGCGACCTGCTGGACCGCGTCGTCGCTGACCTTCGAGGCCGCCGCCCGCCGCATCGGCTCGCTGTCGCTCAACCTGATCCGCGTGGTCGCCGCGTTCGGCTGGCTGGCGATCGCCGGCTGGCTGCTGCGCGGGCGCGCGCTGCCCACCGACGCCACCGCCGCGCAGTGGGGCTGGCTGACGCTGTCGGGCCTGGTCGGCATGACCCTCGGCGACCTGTGCACGTTCCGCGCGTACGTCGAGATCGGCGCGCGCCGCACGGCGGTGATCTCGACCTCGACGCCGATCTTCGCCGCCGCGCTCGGCTGGATCGGGCTCGGCGAGCGGGTCACCGCGGTCGAGGCGCTCGGCATGGTGGTGATCGTGCTCGGCGTGGCGCTCGCGGTCAGCGGCCGCGCCGGCGACGGCGGCCACGGCCGCACCGGCCGCGGCGTCCTGCTCGCGCTCGGCGGCTCGCTCGGCCAGGCCGGCGGCCTCCTGCTGTCGAAGCACGGCCTGGCCGGCTACCCCGTCGTGCCGGCCACCCAGATCCGCGTGCTCGCCGGCATCGCCGGCTTCGCCGTGGTGCTCACCGTCGCGCGCTGGTGGCGCAACCTCGCCGGCGCGCTCCACGACCGCCTGGCCCTGGGCTACACCACCGCCGGCGCGCTGCTCGGGCCGTGCATCGGCGTCGCCCTGTCGCTGTACGCGGTCACGCATGCCCACGCCGGCGTCGCCGCCAGCATCATGTCGACGACCCCGATCCTGATCATCCCGATCGTGATCGCCCGCGGCGAGCGGGTCGGCCTCGAGGGCGTGATCGGCGCCGCGTGCGCGGTGGCCGGCGTGGCGCTGCTGGCGGCGGCGTAGCCGACGACCCGCGCGGTGTGATACTGCGCCGCGATGCGGCTCCCGCTCGTGATCGCGCTGATGTCCCTGACCGCGACCGCGTGCGGCAAGGACCGACGAACCGCGCCCGCTCCCCCTCCGACCGGCGATCCGCGGGTCGACACCGCGGTCACCGACGCGCTGCTCGCGCTCGCCACCGCCGACACGCGGGTCGCGGTGGTGGCGTCCGGTCGCGGGCTCGAGCTGGCCGAGGCGGGGCTGGCCCGCCTGCGCGCGCTGGTTGCCGCCGAGCCGGCGCTTGCGCCTGGCTTCGGACCGCTGCTGGGTCCCCTGCCGTACACCCAGCTCCTGGCCGAGAGTGGTCACGTCCGCGCGCGAGGGCTGGCGTGGTTCAACCGCGCCGGCGGCGACGTGTTCGTGTTCGCCGTCGAGGATCGCGCCCGCTTCGTGGCCGCGCGCGGCGGGACCCAGGATCCCGACGGCTGGGACACGGTCGGCGACCTGTCGTGCCGGCCTCACGGCGACCGCTACGCCTGTTCGAGCGACCGCGCCGGCGTCGAGCAGCTCGGCAGTGGATCGGTGGGCGCGGCCGTGGCCAAGGTCGGCGCTCGCGGCGACGTCGAGGTCGTGGTCCAGGTGCCGGCGGTCGCGACCACCGCGGCGATCGTGCTCCAGCTGGACCCCGGTCAGATCCAGGCCCACGCCCACGTCAGCGCGCCCGTCCCACCCTCGATCGCAGCGGTCGCCCCGGCGCAGGTCGCGCCGCTCGGCCGCGACGACGTGGTCGGCGCCGCCGGCATCGCGCTCGACGTCGATCGCCTGGCGGAGACCGTGGGCAGCGAGACGCCGGTCGGGCGCCTCTTTCGCTCGCTGAGCCCGCAGCTCACGTTGACGGTTCGCCCCGGCGAACGCCTCCGCGGCCGGACCGCGCTTCGCGATCCCGCGCCGCTGCGAGCGCTGATGACCCGGTGCGCTGGCCGGCTGACCAGCGTGATCGTCGCCGAACCCCTGCCGTCCGGGTGCCGGCTGAACATCGACGGCTTCCCGGCCGCGATCGACGTCCGCGTCGCCGACGACGCGGTCGAGCTGTCGATGCCTCCCGCCGCCGGCGCGCCGGCGGCGCCGCCGCTGACCGCCGCCGGTGCCATCCTGCTCGGCCGTCCCTGGCACGTGGTCACGTGGGGGCGCGGCACCGTGCTCGCCGGACCGACGGTCGCGCAGGCGGGCGCCAACCCCGTCATGCTCGCCCTGCTGGCGCGCCTCGCCGAGCTCGGCCTGGGCGTGCACGTCGGCCCCGACCACCTTCGCCTGTTCGTGGTGATCCGCACCATCGACGCCAACCCGCCGGAGGTGGTGAAGGACCTCGACGGCGCGCTCGCCGGCATCGACCGCGGGATCGCGCGCGACGACATCGCGGCGATCGCCGCCCGCCATCCGTCCTCGCCGTTCGCCCTCGACCTCCAGGCCGGTGAGCTCGGCCCAACCTTGCCCGCCGCCGTCGCCGGCATGGTCGCCGCGGTCGCCCTCCCGGCCTTCGTCGACTACCAGCAGCGCGGCCGACTCGGCGAGGCGGAGCTCAACCTGCGAGCGATCGCCCGCTCGGCCAGGGCCTACCACGCCTACGAGGGGGGCTTCCCGCCGGGGACCGTCCCGCTCACCCCCAACACCCCCTGCTGCGCGCGTCCCGAGCAGCAATGCGACGACCCCAGCGTCTGGTACCAGCCGGTCTGGGATCAGCTCGACTTCCTCGCCCCTCCCCCGCACCGCTTCCAGTACAGCTACACCAGCACCGACGGCCGGTCGTTCGTCGCGACCGCGGTCGGCGATCTCGACTGCGATGGCGAGCTCGACCCCGGCGACCGCCACGAGCTCCGCGGCGAGATCGACGCGACCGGGGCCGCGCGCCTCACCCTCGACGGCGAGCTGCTGCCCGAGCGGTGAGCGGCTACGCCTGCTTCACCACCACCACCGGGCACGACGCGTTGCGCACCACCCGCTCGGCGACCGAGCCGAGCAGCAGGTGACCGACGGCGTCGCGACCGTGGCTGCCGATCACGATCAGCTGGGCGCCCAGCTCGCGGGCGACCCGCAGGATCTCGTCGGCCGGCTTGCCGAACGCGACGTGCTCGTGGAGGGCGCCGACCCGGGCGCGGCCCTCGTCGCCGAGCAGCTTGAGCTCGGCGGCGGCGAGCCGCTCGGCCTCGGTGAGCTCGTCGCGCAGCGAGGTCGGATCGGCGCCGAGATCGGCGAGCCGGAACCGGCGCTCGACGACGTGCACGGTGTGCAGCGTGGACGGGACGTGCTGGGCGTAGTCGAGCGCCCAGGCCAGGGCGCGGCGCGCGGGCAGCGAGAAGTCGATCGCCACGACCACCACCGGCGCGGTCGGCACCGCGGCGCCGGGATCGGTGCCCTCGTCCTCGGCGTCGGTCATGGTCTCGTCGCGCCATTCTTCGGTCATGGCCGGAGGTATCGCTCAGCGCCGCGGGCCGCTCAACTCGCGTCGGCCTTGACGTGGATCGCGGTGGCGAGGCGGACGAACGCGGTCACCAGCCGGGCGGCGGCGGCGTCGCCGGCGGCGGCGCGCGCCCGCCATCCCGGCAGCCGGGTGGTGCGCACCTGCCAGGCCGCGTTCTGCGCCTGCCACAGGTCGACCGGTGACTTCATCTGCGCCGCGATCTCGGCCATGCGGGCCAGGCGCTCGAGCAGGGTCGGATCCTCGGGCGCGCGGGACAGCTCGGCGATCATCCGGTGCGCGGCCTGGCCGGCGGCGTAGGCGATCTCCGGGGTGTCGAGGTTGGCCCGGACCTGGGCCGCCTCGGCCAGGCAGGCGCGGACGTCGTCGAAGCTGGGCGTCGGCCGCTCGATCGCGGCGACGATGCGGTGGCGCAGCACGACGTCGGCGGCGATCGTGAACTGCGCCGGCACCGGCAGGTCGTGGCGGACCAGGTAGCGCATCAGCGGCGCGTGCTCGTCGTACAGCCGGCGGTAGACCGCGTCGGCGTCGCGCAGCTCGGCGGCGAGGATGGTGTGGAGGACCTGCTCGCGCTCGCGCGCGAACAGCGAGCCGAGCGAGAAGGTCGAGCCGGCGAACTCGCGATCGATCACCCGCTGGACCGCCAGGTGATCGGCGGCGAGGAAGGCGTCGGCGAGCTCGCGCACCACCGCCGTCCACGCCTCGGGGCCGGGGAACGGGCGCACGCCGCCGAGCAGGTGGTGCTCGCCGAGGTGGAGCACGGCGAAGGCGAGATCGGCGGACTCGCCGGTCAGCCCCGAGGTGCAGCGGGCGGCGCCGGTGAGCAGGCGCGGCTTGCCGGTCTTGCGCCGGGCCACGTCGCGCGGCGTCACCCGGTAGCAGTAGACGTCCTCGGGGCCGAGCTCGCCGTCGCCGACCGCCTGGACCACCGCGTAGTGGGCCACGACCTTGGGGAGATCGACGCGGGCCGACACCACTCGCTCGCGCCAGATCTGCCGGCCGTCGCCGGCGTCGGCGCGGTTGCTGCGCGCCAGCGCCAGCCGGTCGACGAACATGGCCTCGACGTCGCCGCCGCCGACCTGGGCGACGAGCTCGCACACCCGCGCCGCGTACTGGAGGATCTGCACGGTCTCGATGCCGGCGAGATCGTCGAAGAACCAGCCGCAGCTGGTGTACATGAGCATGGCGTGGCGGGCCAGCTCCATGAGCTGCAGCGCGCGGACCCGACCGGCCTCGTCGAGGGCGCGGACCGCGTGCGCGGCCAGGAAGCCGTCGAGCGCGTGGCGGTCGAGCAGGACGTCGATGTAGGCGTCGCGCGCCGCCCACGGATCGCGGAAGACCTGGCCGCCGACGGTCTCGAGCACGTCGCTGGCGCGATCGCGCAGCCAGTCGAGCGCGTCGCGCAGCGGCCGCCGCCAGGCCTGCTTCCAGCCCGCGTGGCCGCCGCTGTTGCAGCCGCAGTCGGCCCGCCAGCGATCGACGCCGTGGGCGCAGCTCCACGCGGTGTCCTCGCGGATCTCGACCTCCCAGGTCGGCGGGTAGAGGGCGCGGAACTGGGCGTAGTTGGTCAGGCGGGCGCCGGCGTGGTCGCCGCGCGCGATCGAGGTCAGCGCCCATGCCAGCGCCATGTCGCCGTAGTGGTGGTGGTGGCCGTAGGTCTCGCCGTCGGTGGCGATGTGGCGGAGGACGACGTCGTCGCCGTTGCCGTTGCCGTTACCGTTACCGTTGCCGTTCGCGTCGACCAGCCGGGCGGCGAAGCGGTTGCCGTCGGACAGCAGCTGCTCGAACGCGACCGCGCGCGACAGCGGGCCGTCGTAGAAGAACAGGTCGATCGACCGGCCCGACGGCAACGGGCAGCGGTAGGCGCGGCCGGGCTCGGCGGCGTCGACCTCGACCCACTTGCCGCCCGGCGGGCGGACCCGGCGGGCCTGGTACGGCGCCAGCACGGTGAACGCGATGCCCTCGGCGGCCAGCGCCTCGAGCGAGGCGACGTCGACCGCGGTCTCGGGCAGCCACATGCCGACCGGATCGCGGCCGAACCGGTAGCGGAAGTCGCGCACGCCCCAGCGCACCTGGGTCGCCTGATCGCGCGCCGACGCCAGCGGCATGATCAGGTGGTTGTAGGCCTGCGCCATCGCCGAGCCGTGGCCGTCGAAGCGGACCTGGCTGGCCCGATCGGCGGCGACGATCGCGGCGTGGACCCCGGGCTGCTCGCGCTCGAGCCACGACATCAGGGTCGGCCCGATGTTGAAGCTCATGCGCGCGTAGTTGTCGACGATGTCGATGATCCGGCCGCTGTCGTCGAGGATGCGGGCGGCCGCGTTGGGCCGGTAGCACTCGGCGGTGATGCGGGCGTTCCAGTCGGGGTACGGGCGCGCGCTCGGCTGGGGCTCGACCGCGTCGAGCCACGGGTTCTCACGCGGCGGCTGGTAGAAGTGACCGTGGACGCAGACCAGGCGCGTGGTCATGACGCGACCTCGGCGGCGAAGCCGCCGGGGAGCGGCATGGGGGTCGGGGCGGGTGAAGGGAACAATGACCACTTCCGCTTCATGACGCGGCCTCCTCCCACACCAGGTAGACGCAGCCGAGCGGCGGGATGGACAGGTTGAGGTGCGCCGGCCGGCCGTGCCACGGCTCGGCGGGCGCGACCACCTCGCCGAGGTTGCCGACGCCCGAGCCGCCGTAGATCGGCGCGTCGGAGTTGAGCACCTCGCGCCAGCGGCCGGCGCGCGGCGCGCCGACCCGGTAGCCGGTGCGCGGCACCGGGGTGAAGTTGAGCGCGACGATCACCGGGGCGTCGCGGTCGTCGCCCTTGCGCATGAACACCAGCACCGAGTTGTCGCGGTCGTCGGCGACCAGCCACTCGAGCGCGCCCGGCGTGCAGTCGCGGCGGTGGAGCGCCGGGTAGCGCCGGTAGATCGCGTTGAGGTCGCGCACCCACGCCAGCACGCCGGCGCGGCCGGGCTCGTCGGCGCCGGCCCAGTCGAGGACGCCGTCGTGGCTCCACTCGCCGGGCTGGGCCAGCTCGCCGCCCATGAACAACAGCTTCTTGCCGGGCAGCGCCCACTGGTAGCCGTAGAGCAGGCGCAGGTTGGCGCGCCGCTGCCAGTCGTCGCCGGGCATGCGGCCGAGCAGCGAGCCCTTGCCGTGGACGACCTCGTCGTGGGACAGCGGCAGCACGAAGTTCTCGCTGTCGGCGTAGATGGCGCGGAAGGTGAGCTGCTCGTGGTGCCAGCGGCGGTGGATCGGGTCGCGGCGCAGGTAGTCGAGCGTGTCGTGCATCCAGCCCATGTCCCACTTCATGCCGAAGCCGAGGCCGCCGGTCTCGGGCGGCCGCGACACCCCGCCCCACGCGGTCGACTCCTCGGCGATCATCTGGACGTCGGGGAACGCGCCGTAGACCGCGGTGTTGAGCTGCTGGAGGAAGCGGATCGCGTCGCGATCGTGGTTGCTGCCGTCGACGTCGGGGATCCACTCGCCGGGCTGGCGCGAGTAGTCGCGGTACAGCATCGACGCCACGCCGTCGACGCGCAGGCCGTCGACGTGGAAGCGATCGAGCCACAGGAACGCCGACGAGATCAGGAACGACCGCACCTCGTGGCGCGAGAAGTTGAAGATGAAACTGGTCCAGTCGGGGTGGAAGCCGCGGCGCGGGTCGGCGTGCTCGTACAGGTGGGTGCCGTCGAACCAGCCGAGGCCGTGGGCGTCGGTCGGGAAGTGGGCCGGCACCCAGTCGAGGATCACGCCGATGCCGGCCTGGTGCAGGGTGTCGACCAGCGCCATCAGATCTTCGGGCCGGCCGTAGCGGCTGGTCGGCGCGAAGTAGCCGGTGACCTGGTAGCCCCACGAGCCGTAGAACGGGTGCTCCATCACCGGCATCAGCTCGACGTGGGTGAAGCCGGTGCGGCCGCAGTGCTCGGCCAGGCGCTCGCCGAGCTCGCGGTAGCCGAGCGGCCGGCCGTGGGCGCCGTGCTCGCGCATCCACGAGCCCAGGTGGACCTCGTAGATCGACCACGGCGCGTCGAGGCGGGCGCGGGTCGGCCGCGACGCCATCCACGCCTGGTCGCCCCAGCGGTGGCTGCCGGCCCAGATCACCGACGCCGTCTTGGGCGGGACCTCGGCGTGGAACGCATAGGGATCGGCCTTGTCGAGGACCTGGCCGCTGGGGCTGGTGATCCGCAGCTTGTAGGTGTGGCCGGGCTGGGCGCGGGCCTGGTGGCCTTCCCAGATGCCGGAGTGGCCGCGCGGGGTCAGCGGCGCCCCGGTGTAGTCGTTCCAGTCGCCGATCACGTCGACGCGGGCGGCGTTGGGCGCCCACACCGCGAAATCGACGCCGCCGGCCGGCACGACGTGGGCCCCCAGCTTGTCGTACAGCCGGTAGTGGGTGCCCTCGTTGAAGAGGTGCAGGTCGTCGGCGGTGAGGCGGGTCGGCATCGGGGGTGGATGGCCAGCCTACCAGGCGTTGCCACCAGCGTCCTTAGAGGCCGGGGCTAGAGGCTGGGGCATCATCCGGGGATGTCCGCCGATGACGCCCGCGCGCGCTTCGCCGCCGCCACCGAGGCTCACCTGACCGCGCCGCTCGACGACGGGATCGCGATCCGCCACGTCGACGCCGCCGCCTGGCACGCCGCGGCCGATCCGATCTGGGCCGCCGCCAGCGAGCGCACCAACGTCAACCCGACCCGGCTGATCCCGCCCGAGCAGCTCGCCCGCGGCGCCGATCTCGATGCCGTGCTCGGTCCGCCGCTGGCCCATCGCCTGCTCCTGGTCGCCGGCGACGAGGTGATCGGCGCCTACTGGGGCGTGCAGGAGCCGTCCAGCCGCTACTACATGGTCAACACCGCCATGCGCCCCGAGTGGCAGGGTCGCGGCCTGTACCGGCGGCTGCTGCCGCGCATCGTCGCCGCCGCCACCGACGCCGGGTTCGCCGAGATCTGGAGCCGGCACCGCGCCGACAACAACCAGGTGCTGGTGCCCAAGCTGCGCGCCGGCTTCACCATCGCCGCGTTCGAGGTGTCGCCGCGCTGGGGCCTGCTGGTCCACCTGCGCCGCTACCTGCGCGAGGTCAACGCCCGCATGCACACCTACCGGGTCGACGGCTCGGGCGCGGCCAGCCTGCGCGCCGACGGTCTGCCCCTGCCCTGATCGCGCGTGGCCGCCGGCCGGCTCAGGCGCCGACGATCGCGGTGATCACCATCGCGGCGGCGATCGCGCCCATGACGAACACCGACGCGAACGCGGTGGCGATCGCGGCGGCATGGAACCGGCGCCCGGCGTCGCGGCGGGCGAAGACGACGTGGCTGCTGGCGACCACCGCCGGCGGCAGGTGCGCGTCGGGCCGCACCAGCCAGTGCCGCAGCGCGTGCCGGTAGGCGATGACGAAGACCACACCCGCCGGCACGAGGAACGCCAGGACCAAGAGGGTGGCGACCGGTGAGCCCATGAGGGAGATCGTTACGCACCCGGCCCGGGTTGCCAAGGCCGACGGGTGAGGAAGCCGCGGGGCGTGCGCCCCGCCACGCCCACTCTCGCTCGACGAAGCGGTCGAAGCCGTTGCTGCGGAGAACGACTTCCAGAGCCTCGTAGAACGGGTGCCCGCCTGAGCGTGGGACTTCTTTGTAGGTCACGAACAGGCCCGCCTGCTCGTCGTCCTTGCTGCCCATCGTCATCGCTCGAGCAATCTACTCGCTCGGCGAGGGCTGTCGCCTGGCGTGGTTCTCGCGGATTCCACCACAGTCTGCTAGCATTGAGGTAGCATTCGTGCAGGGCGGCGCGGCGGCGGCATTAGCCAGCCACTCATTCGAGCTGCTCTTGCAGTCCTTCGATGAACCGGATGCGCTGGGCCGCTTCCTCCACGTCCTCGTCGGTGATCGATCCGGCCCCACGATTGCTCTCGAGGGTGAGGCGCCGGGTCAGCAGACGATGCTGGTCGGTGAGCCACTCGTGAAGAACCTGCAACAAAGACGGCCCGAAAACCTGGAACTCCGCGCCGGACTCGGGAACCTCCACCTGATCGAGCAGGCCGACCACGGTGCTGCGACCGGCACGAAGCTCATCGAGATCGTAACCGATGACGGAGTCACCGTGCGTGGCGTCGCCTTCCCTCAGCACCATCAGCAGCGCGACATGAGGCGCTTGCGCATAGGCGTTGATCAGCTTCCGGTCCGACCACGGGTTCACGATGACTTCGGGCCCACCTTGCTCGAGCGGAGTCATGATCCGCCACGGCTGATTGAGCCAGCGAAGAGGTAGGTAAGGCCCATCGCTATCCCGAAGCAGATACACCTCCGCCGGGAAGTCGACGCCGTAGATCTCGCGTACGACCTGCTCGCGAGTCTTGCCTTGCTCGTAGAGCCGCCGAGCCCAGGGGATCAATGATTGCGGATCACCGCGGGACGGCGTGGCGTGGTCTTGCGAGCCGTCATGATCGCTCATATCAGTTGGCCAGGTTGTGGGATTGGCCACGTTCTGTGCCCTACTCCCAGCCGGAGTCGACGGCGTCGGCCTCGGGCGGCGGGGCCGCAGGCTCGGGCTCGGCGGGCGCCGCGGCCGGCTCGGCCGAGGGTGGCGGCGCAGCCGCAACCGGCGCAACCTCGGGCTCGACCGCGACCGGAGCCGGAACCGGAGCCGGAGCTGCAACCGGAGCCGCAACCGCAGCCGGAGCCGCAACCGCAGCCGGAGCCGCAACCGCAGCCGGAGCTGGAGCCGCAACCGCAGCCGGAGCTGGAGC
>Ga0247822_10002629_pt1 | contig 11524 bp, 11 predicted proteins | sample 13C_Cellulose_Da_FD_192423 | JGI IMG/M metagenome (GOLD analysis project Ga0247822, IMG submission 192423) | Soil microbial communities from agricultural site in Penn Yan, New York, United States - 13C_Cellulose_Day30 | ecosystem: Environmental > Terrestrial > Soil > Agricultural land | place...
AGGTCGGCCCCCTCCGTCACTCAGCCACCCGTCGACTACGCCGCGAATCGCCCACGCCGACAACCCCACGAGGGCCCCGCCCCCGAGTACACCACCAGGCACTCGCCAACGGCCGGGCCAGAGGATCGCCGACAGCACGGTGAGCAGCCCGCACACGACCGCGGTCGTTCGGGCCAGACCTCCCGCGCCGCCCATCAGGCCGAGACTCCGCCAGTCGGTCCGCGCCCCGCCGTGTTCGACGGTCCGGTGGTCGCCTTCAGCACCCGATAGACATTCAGCACGCCGGCGGCCAGACCCATGAAAAAGCCGAGGAACGCGAGCCACGGGCTCGTGCCCACTCTGCCGTCGAGCCAGTAGCCGGCGCCAAACCCGAGCACGATCGCCAGGACGAACGACATGCCGACGGTACTCAACTGACCCAGGGTCCGCAGCGTGCTCGGCGAATCGGCCATGCGCTTGAGTGTAGTGCTTCGACAAGGAGATAGGAGGCAGGAGGCAGGAGGGGGAGACCGAAGCGCGACAACGCGGCTCAGCTTCCGACCCCTTCCTGCTGGCGTGGTGCTCCCTGTGCTTCCTGCTTCCTCACACCTCCCTCCTCCGTCCTACCTCCGTCCTACCTCCTCCCTCCTGTCTCCTATCTCCTGTCTCCTGTCTCCTGTCTCCTATCTCCTGAAGGCCTATACTGCCCCTAGCTGCCCCGGAGCGCCCGGACCAGCCACGGAGCCTTCATGTCACACGTCGTTCGCACTCGGGTGCTGGTCGCGAGTCTGGCGGTCACGGTCCTTTCAGGTGACCTCCTCGCGCAGGCCGCGGAGCGGGTGCTGTATGTCACCGCCCTCGACGAGAGGTCGAAGGTGCCCGTCGAGTCGCTGACGCCCGCGGACCTTCGCGTGACCGAGGACGACCGCGCGCGCGAAATCGTGCGCGTCACGCCGGCGACCACGCCCATGCCCGTGGCCGTCGTCGTGGACAACCAGGCCGCCGCCCAGGCGACGATTGCCGACTTGCGGACCGCGCTCACCCGCTTCCTGCCCGAGATCGCGGGCCTCGGCCCGGTGGCGCTGATCACGACCGCGGACCGCCCCACCATCGCGCAGGACTACACGACGGACGCCGAGAAGCTGACCCAGGCCGCCAACCGGCTCTTCTCGCAGCCGGGCTCAGGGGCGACGCTCCTCGATGCGCTGGTCGAGGTATCGCGCGGGCTTGGACGTCGCGAGGAGGAGCGCGCGGCAATCGTGCTCGTCACGCTCGAGCTCACCGAGTTCAGCACGCTGCACTATTCGCAGGTCCTCGACGGGCTGAAGAAATCCGGCGCGATGATGAGTGGCGTCATCCTCAACAACCCGCGCGGCTCGAACCAGAACGATGCCGCCCGCAACCGCGCGGTCGTCCTCGATCGCGGGATCCGGGACAGCGGCGGCACGCGTGTGGACGTGCTCACCAGCCTGAGCTACGGCACCGCCTTGTCGCAGGTCTCGGCTGCGCTGAAGCACCAGCACCGCGTCGTCTACCTCCGGCCGCAACAGCTGATTCCGCCCGAACGCATCGCCGTGACCGCGGTGAAGCCTGGCACCTTCGTCACCGGAGCGCCGGCCCGCGGACAGAAGGAGCGGTGATGCCCCGGACCATGATCGGAGCGCTCGTCACCAGCCTCGCCGCGGCGACGCTGGCCGGGCAGCAGCCGCCGCCCCAGGTGTTCCGCTCGGGCGTGGACATCGTGTCGCTGAGCGTGACCGTCACCGACACGCAGAACCACTACCTGACGGACCTCGAACAGACCGATTTCACCGTGGCGGAAGACGGCGCCAAGCAGGAGCTGCTCTACTTCAGTAAGTCGAACCTTCCGATCGCGCTGTCGCTGCTCATCGACACCAGCGCGAGCATGGAGGAGCGGCTGCTGGTCGCGCAAAACGCGGCGGTCGGCTTCGCACAGCGCATCCGAGAACAGGACCTGGCTCAGGTCATCGATTTCGACAGCCGGGTCCAGATCGTACAGGAGTTCACAGCCGACAAGGCCGCGCTCGAGGCGGCCATTCGCGCCACTTCCTCCGGTGGCTCGACGTCGCTGTACAACGCCATCTACATCGCGCTCCGCGAGCTGAAGAAGGTGCGGGTGAAGAGGCAGGAGGACGTCCGCCGCGACGCCATCATCGTGCTGTCCGACGGCGAGGACACGACCAGCCTGGTGAGCTTCGAGGAGGTGATGGAGCTCGCGAAGCGCTCGGAGACCAGCATCTACACGATCGGCCTGCAACCGCGGGAGCCGGCCTATGTGAAGGGCTTCCGCGAGGCCGAATTCATCCTGCGGCAGCTGGCCCAGGAGACCGGCGGTCGCGCGTTCTTCGTACAGAAGGCCGAGGAGCTCACCGGGGTCTACGGACAGATTGCCGACGAGCTGTCCAGTCAGTATTCTCTCGGCTACACCTCCAGGAACCCCAAGCGCGACGGCGCGTGGCGGAAGGTGTCGGTGCAAGTGGCACGGTCGAACGCGGTGACGCGAACGCGGCGCGGCTATTACGGGCCGACGCGCTAGAATCGCCCCCGTGCGTCCAACCGTCTTCATCATCGGCGCGGGTCCCGGGGCGCCCGACCTCATCAGCGTGCGGGGGCTGCGCGCGCTGCAGTCGGCGCAGGTGGTGATCCACGACTCGCGGATCCATCCCCGGCAGCTGGCGCTGGCCCCGGCGACGGCGGAGCGGATCGACGTCGGCAGCGCCGCCCCTCAGGCCGCCGAGCAGGACGCCATCAACTTCCTCATCGCGGAAAAGGCCCGCGAGGGCCATCTCGTCGCGCGGCTCAAGTGGGGAGATCCGTTCGTGTTCGATCGCGGAGGCCCCGAGGCGCTGTTCCTGCACGAGCAGGGCGTGCCCTTCGAGGTGATCCCCGGCGTGCCCGCCCTGCTCGCCGCTCCCGCCTTCGCCGGCATCCCCCTGAGCTATCCGGGCGCCGGCGACACCATTACCTTCGTGCGCGGCTTCGAGGACGAAGGCCGTACGCCGCCGTCGACAGACTGGGGCAGCCTCGCCCGGCTCGGAGGCACGATCGCCTGCTTCACCGGGCCGCGACAGATGCCAGCCATCGTCGGATCGCTGCTGGCGCACGGCCGACCAGCCACGGAAACCACTGCCTTCGTGCAGCACGGGACGTTGTCGTCGCAGCAGACGATCACCGCTCCGCTCGGCGAGATTCTGGCGCGCGTCCAGGAAGCCGAGAGCGGGGGCCCGGGCGTCCTCGTGATCGGCCAGGTCGTCGGGTTCCGCGAGCACCTCCAATGGTTCGACAACCGCCCGCTGTTCGGCCGCCGCGTGCTGGTGACGCGGTCGCGGAACCAGGCACCGGACCTCGTGGAGCTCCTCGAGCTGAACGGCGCCGAGGCGGTGGAGGCGCCGGTGTTGCGGATCAGTCCGCCGGCCGACCCCGGACCGCTCGAGCGCGCGGCCGCCGGCGTCCGATCGTTCGACTGGGTCGTCCTCACGAGCACCAACGCCGTTGCGGCGTTAGTCGGGCAGGTCCTCACCGACGCGCAGGATCTGCGCGCGCTGGCTGGACCGCGCATCTGCGCCGTCGGCCCGGGCACGGCCTCGCGGCTGCACCGGTACGGCGTCAGCCCGGACCTCGAACCGGGCGATCACCGAACGCCCGGCGTGATTGCCGCGATGGCCGATGGGGGGGCGCTGAAGGGCGCGCGCGTGCTGCTGCCAGTGTCTGATCTGACCGGTGACACGCTCGCGGATCAGCTCCGCGGGGCGGGCGCCGAGGTGACGGAAGTGCCAGCCTACCGTGCGACAACGGTGGAGAGCGATGCCCATCTGGATCTCTACCGTCAGCTGCTCGATCGGCGGATTCACGCGGTCACGTTCACGAGCGCCAATACGGTCCGCGCGTTCGTCGAAATCTACGGGATCGAGCAGTCTCCCGACCTGTTGTCGCCGACAGTCGTCGCCACGATCGGCCCGGGCGCCGCCGACGCGGCTTCCCGGGCGGGCATTCGCGTGGACGTCCAGGCCGAGGGGACGACGATGGCGGCGCTGGTGGACGGGCTCATCCACCACTACAAACCGTTCATCGAATGACGGTCAGCGCCAGGGCATGAGGCGTTCGATCCAGGCGATCCGCGTCAGGTCGTTGTAGATCACGGTCACCATCAGCGCCATCAGCGCCACGAAGCCGGCAAACAGCATCTTCTCCTTGACGGCGAGACTGAAGTCTCGGCGCACGAGCGTCTCGAGCGCCATGATGAAGATGTGGCCGCCATCGAGCACCGGAATCGGCAGCAGGTTGAGCAGTCCCAGGTTCAGGCTGAGCGAGGCCATCAAACCGAAGAGCGCAATCCAGCCGGCCTGGGCGGATTCGCCGGACAGCTGCGCGATCCCAACCGGGCCCATCAGCTGTCGAGGTGACGCCTCGCCTCGAAACAGATCCGCCAGCGTCCGGAAGATCATCCCGGACATCTCGACGTTGCGCTGCACGCTCATACCAATCGCCTGCAGCGGCGAGGGTGTGAACGACTCCACCGCGTCGCTGATGTTGATCCCGATGCGTCCCGTTTCGCCCTGCCGTCTCGGCGTCACGGCAATCGTCTGCTCGGTCCCGGTCCGCCGCACCACCAGCTGAATGGTCTCGTCCGGGTGCTTGGCAATCGCCTCGGACACCTGCGACGCGAAGACCATCCGCTGCCCGTCGATCGAGACGATCAGGTCACCGGGCTGAAAGCCCGCCGTCTCGGCCGGTTCGCCGGCCACGAGGGCACGGATGCTGGGGTTGACGTCGGGCAGCACGCCGATCGTGCCCACCTCGAAGCGAGCATCGGTGCGCGTCCTGAGCTCGGTCGTACCCGGGCGAATCGTGAGGCGCTCCTCGCGGCCGCCGCGGATCACTACCATCTCGACCTCGCGCTCGGGCCGCGAGGCCACGGCCATCTCCAGCTGTTCCCACGTGGCGACGTCCGCGGACCCGAGCCGCGTGATGATGTCGCCCGGCCGGACGCCAGCGCGCTCGGCCGGTGAGTCGGCCTGCACGACACCAACGAGCGCCGGCCGGTTCATGTAGGCGGGCGCCGACGCGCCTTGCATCAGCACCACGGCCAGGACGACGACCGCCAGGATGAGGTTCATCGCCGGTCCCATGATCAGAATCTGGAACCGCTGCCATTTGCTCTTGGACAGGAACTCGTCAGGCTGGCCGGATCGTGGATCCTCGGGGTTCTCGCCGGCCATCTTGACGTAGCCACCAAGCGGGACGGCGCTGAGGCAATACTCCGTGTCGCCGCGCCTGAACTTCAGCAGCTTGGGCCCGAAGCCAAGCGAGAAGGTCAGCACGCGCACGCCATTCCAGCGGGCGGCCATGAAATGGCCGAGCTCGTGCACGAACACGAGTACGCCGAGCACAAAGGCAAACGCCAGAAGCGTAGTCACGCGCGATGTTCTCCTAGAGCGATTGTAACTCCCGCACCCCGGCCTCGGCGTGCACCCTGGCCCAGGCATCGATGCGCCTGACCTCGGTCAACGTCTCCGCCGGTCCGGCCTGGTGCGCGTCCATGGTCCGGGAAATCAGCTCCGGAATCGCCGTAAACGGCAGCGCTCCCTGGAGAAACGACGCCACCGCCACTTCGTTGGCGGCGTTGAGGACGATGGGGAGGCTAAGGTCGGCGTCGAGCGCGCGATAGGCCAGGCCCAGGCAACGGAAGTCGTCCCTGGCCGGCTCTTCGAAGGTGAGAGCGCCCATCCGGGTGAGGTCCAGGAAGGGAACCGGCGCATCCCAACGCTCGGGGTACGAGAACGCGTATTGAATGGGGAGCCGCATGTCGGTGATGCCCATCTGGGCGATGACCGAGCCGTCCATCAACTCCACCATCGAATGCACGACCGACTGCGGGTGCACCACGACGTCGATCTGCGAGGCCGGCAGCCCGAACAGCCAGTGCGCCTCGATCACCTCGAGCCCCTTGTTCATCAGCGTCGCCGAGTCGATCGTGATCTTCTGGCCCATCTGCCAGGTCGGATGCTTGAGTGCATCGGCGGCGGTGACGTGCGCGAGGCTCTCTCGGAGGCGGCCGCGGAACGGCCCGCCCGACGCGGTCAGGATCAGCCGCCGCACCTCCTCGAGCGAACGCCCGTGCAGGCACTGATGAATGGCGTTGTGCTCGCTGTCGACGGGCAGCACCGGCACCCCGTGCTGCCTGGCCGCAGCCATCACCAGCCCACCGGCCATCACCAGCACTTCCTTGTTGGCGAGGGCGATGGTCTTGCCGCAGGCGATGGCTGCGAGGACCGCCTCGAGCGCCGCCGTTCCCGCCGAGGCGCAGAGCAGGATGTCGACGTCGGGATGGGTCGCCACCGCCATCATGCCCTCGGCGCCGCTCGCGGCGAGAGCCGGAACGTTGGTAAGCCGAGCGAGCGTCTGCAGTCCGTGCCCGGAGGCGAGCGCGACGGCGCGCGGAGCATACTTGCGCACCTGCGCCGCGAACGCCGGAACGTTGTTGCCGGCGGCGAGGGCGACCACCTGAAGGCGGTCCGAATGCGTGTCCACGACCGAGAGGGCGCTGGTGCCGATCGAGCCCGTCGATCCGAGTATTGCGATGCGCGTCATCGGATGAAGAAATAGAAGACCGGCGCCGCGAAGAGCAGCGCGTCGATGCGATCGAGAACTCCGCCGTGGCCGGGAATGAGATCGCTGCTGTCTTTCAGGTCGGCCGCGCGCTTCAGCATCGACTCGAACAGGTCGCCAATCATCCCGGCCGCGACGAGCAGTACGCCGACGAGCGCCAGCCGGAGGGGCGAGATGCCAGGCAGCCACGTGGCGCCCGCGAGCAGCAGCGCGATTGGCGCCACGACGAAGCCGCCGATGGCGCCCTCAATCGTCTTCTTCGGACTGCGCCGGGGAGCCAGCGGGTGGCGCCCGAACGTGCGCCCCGCGTAGTACTGAGCCGTGTCGCTGAGAGCCACGGTCCCAATCAAGATCAGCACCGCTTCCCGACCGGCGACCGCGGCGACGCCGACCAGCGCGCCGAGTGGCAGACCGATGTAGACGGGCGCGAGCACGGCGGCAGCGGTATCCGAGAGCGTCGGCCCGCCGACTCGATCGGACACCAGCACGTTGGAGGCGGCCGTAATCAGCGCGAACACGATCGCGACGACAGGATCGATCCAGGGAAATGGCACCATCGCGCAGGCCAGCAGCGTCAGCAGCAAGGTGGTCCACCACGGCACCCGGGCGCCGATCGCGCCGACGATGCGCGCATACTCGGTGAAGGCGAGCGCGGCGACCACCAGCGCGACGCCGAGCAGCGCGACAGGCGTCAGAAACCAGATGGCCGCGACGGCGACTGCCGCCAGCGCCACGCCGCTCAGGATTCGGGTCATCGGATCGGGCGCCGGCTACTTCACGCCGGCCGCCACCGGAGGCGCAATCCCGCCATAGCGCCGGTCGCGCTTCTGGTAGGCCACGATGGCCTCGAGCAGGTCGTGCCGGCGGAAGTCGGGCCAGTAGGTTTCGGTGACGTAGATCTCCGCGTACGCGATCTGCCACAGCAGGAAGTTGCTGATGCGCATCTCGCCGCTGGTGCGAATCAGCAAGTCCGGGTCGGGCTGTCCCCGGGTGTAGAGGAAGTCGGCGAAGCGAGCTTCGGTGAGCTGGTCGGGCGTGAGGCCCGACGCGATCGCCGCGCGCGCCGCGTCGACGATTTCGGTGCGACCGCCGTAGTTGAGAGCGATGTTGAAGTGCAGGCCTCCGTTGGCGGCCGTGCGCCTCTCGGCGTCAGCCAGCTCGACCTGGATTTCTGGAGTCAGTCCGTCGGCCCTGCCGATCACGCTGAACCGGATGTTGTGCTCCTGCAGAGTGGAGAGCTCCGAACGCAGGTAGCGGCGAAGGAGCATCATCAGCGTGCTGACCTCGGCCACCGGACGCTTCCAGTTCTCGACGGAGAATGCGTAGAGCGTGAGCACGCGCAGCCCCAGCCGCGCGGACGTTTCGAGGACTTCGCGTACGGACTGAATGCCCGCCCGGTGCCCTTCGACCCGGGGCAGGTGACGCCGGCCCGCCCATCGCCCGTTGCCGTCCATGATGATGGCCACGTGCTGGGGCAGGCGGTCGGGCTGAATCTGCCGGGCGAGATCGAGGTCCGCCGAGCCGGGCGGAATCCACGCCAGGAGCTGGTCGAGCGACATGGGCGTAAGTTGTGATTTTATATCGGGTTCTGGGGTTCTGGGGTTCTGAGGTTCTGGAGTTCTGTGGTTGCAGGGTTCGCGCTTCAGAAGATGACCCGAATCAGCACGAGGCCCTGGGCCGGGGCCGTCGCACCGGCGCGATGCCGCGAACGCGACGCGAGGATGGCGCTCATCTCCTCGGCCGGCCAGCGGCCCTTGCCGATGTCCACCAGCGTGCCAACGATGTTGCGGACCATGTGGCGGAGGAAGCCCGTCCCGGTGACCTGATAGCGAAGAAAGCGGGCGGCACCTGGGTCCTGTACAACGCGGGACCGCAGCAGGCGCCGGACCGAGGTCTGCACGTCGCCACCCGACGCCTGGAAGGCGGCGAAGTCGTGCTCGCCGGTGACCATCGCCGCCGCGCGCGTCATTGCCCCGACGTCCAGACGTTGCGGCACGTGCCAGACCACGCGGCGGACGAACGGCCCGGGATCCGCGCCGAGCGCGATGGTGTACTGGTAGGCCTTGGCCCGGGCGTCCCGGCGTGCATCGAAGCCGGGCCGCGCGTCGGCCACCGAGACCACCCGCACGTCGTCGGGCAGCCGCACGTTGAGGGCGCGCACCAGGACGGCTGGCACCAGCCGGTTGGACACGTCGACGCTGGCGACTTGGCCCCTGGCATGGACTCCGGCATCGGTGCGACCCGCCGCGACGAGGCTGACTGGACGCTCGTCGATGTCGGACAGCGCGTCTTCCACGACAGCCTGGACCGTCCGGGCGCCGGGCTGGCGCTGCCAGCCTGCGAAGGCCGTGCCCTCGTAGGCGAGCGTCAGGGACAGCGTGCGCCGCGCGGCCGCGTCGCTCACGGGGCGGCGCTGGTGGCTCCCGGGCGCGAGCCGGGCTTCACGAGCTCCACTCCCTGCGCGCACAGGGGGCAGGCGTCCGGCTGATAGGTCGGGACGTTCATGGGGAGGAGCGCACGGAAGGGCACATCGAGTCCCTGGTTGCCGGCGCTGCGGTCGACTATCGCGCAGGCGGCCACGACCGCGGCGCCCGCCGCCCGAGCGACCGCCATCGTCTCGCGCGTGGATCCGCCGGTTGTCACGACGTCCTCGACGACGAGTACGCGGTCGGCCGGATCGATGGCGAAGCCCCGCCGGAGGGTGAGCGCGCCGTCGGCTCGCTCCGCGAACAACGCCGGGACATCGAGCGTCCTGGCGACCTCCTGCCCAATCACGATGCCGCCGATGGCCGGCGACAGGACCAGCGTGGCTCCGAACTCCGCGACCGCGGCGCCCAGCGCCGCTCCCAGCGCTTGGGCATCGCGGGGCCGCATGAGCACGCGGGCGCACTGCAAGTAACCGGGACTGTGCAACCCGGAGGACAGCTTGAAGTGCCCCTCGAGCAGAGCGCCCGAGCGGCGGAACATGGTTAGAACCTCGGCTTCGGTCATCGAGCGGTAGTATAGCGAGCGAGGCTCGGCGCTCCGCAGGCACAGCGCGTGGGGTGGGCTGCGCCGCTCGCGGCAGCCTGTCTTGCCCGGCTCCGTCAGCGCGGCTGGTCGAACCCTGGCCGGACGACCGACGTCTATACGAGACGGAGTCCGGGGCCGCGGGACGCGGCACCCTTCTTGCTGTGCTGGGGCTGGTCAATCCCGTCAACTCAGAAGCCTTTTTCACGGAGTCGTGATGGTGATGCGTGTTGTGAGTGGTTTTCGTCGGCGATCGGTCTGGGTGGCTCTGCTGGCGACGGCGTGGTTGTCCGTTTTTGGAGTGTCAGCTGTCCGGGCGCAGACACCGCCGCCCGCCGCCCAGAGCGACATCCGCCGGATCAGCATCGACGAGGCCGTCGCGCTGGCGCTCGAGAACAACCTGGACCTCCAGGTGGACCGGATCGCTCCCCAAATCAGGGACCTGAACGTGGCCGAGGCCCGCACCGGCTACACGCCGGTGTTCCGCACGAACATCGACTGGAACGACCAGACCCAGCCGCCGGCGTCGCTGCTGGCCGGCAACGCCAGCCAGATCGTCGGCAACAATTCGTCGTACGACTTCGGATTCGGCGGGCTCAACCAGTGGGGCGGCAACTACAACGTGGCGTTCAACAACGCACGGGCCACCACCAACAACATCTTCACCAACTTCAACCCGCAGCTCGCGTCCAACGTCAGCGCCAGCTACACGCAGCCGCTCCTCCGCAACTTCAAGATCGACGGCACGCGCCAGCAGCTGCTGGTGTCGCAGAAGAACCGCGAGATCTCGGACGTGCAGCTGCAGCAGTCGATCGCGCTTACCGCGAGGAACGTCAAGAACGCCTACTACGACATGATGTACTCGGTGGGCAACCTGAACGTGCAGCGCCAATCGCTGGAGCTGGCGCAGCAATCGCTCAAGGACAACCGCGCCCGGGTGGAGATCGGGACGATGGCGCCCATCGACATCGTGCAGGCCGAAGCCGAAGTCGCCCAGCGCGAGGAGAGCGTCATCCTCGCCGAGGCCGCTATCTCGCGGGCCGAAGACCGGCTCCGCGCGCTCGTGTTCAACCCCTCCTCGCCGGACTTCTGGCGCCTGCGCATCGAGCCGACCGAGCAGGTGCAGTTCCGACCCATGCCGGTAGACACCGACGGCGCCGTCGCCGCCGCCCTGCAGAAGCGGACCGACCTGAATCAGTCCCGCAAACAGCTCGAGGCCGTCGACGTGAACATCCGGTACTTCAAGAACCAGACACTGCCGGACGTGAACGCGTCGCTCACCTACTTCGCGCAGGCCATCGGCGGCACGTCGTTCATCCGCGATCCGAGCTCCGGCTTCCCCGGGACGGTCGTCGGCGAGCTCGAGAAGAGCTACCCCAGCACGCTCGGCACGATGTTCTCGGGCGACTTCCCGACCTGGACCCTCCAGTTCCAGGTCGCGTATCCGATTGGCCAGGCCACTGCCGAGGCCTCGCTCGCCCGCGCACGGTTGCAGGACCAGCAGTCGCGGCGGCAGCTGCAAAGTCAGGAACTGCTGGTCGCTACGCAGATCCGTGAGTTCGCCCGTCAGGTGCAGACCAACACCAAGCGCGTGGAAGCCACGCGCGCGTCGCGGGTCCTGGCCGAACGCCGCCTCGAAGCCGAGGAGAAGAAGTTCCAGGCCGGCATGACGACGAGCTTCCTCGTGTTCCAGGCCCAGCGCGACCTGAACCAGGCGCGCAACAACGAGCTGCAGGCCCTCGTCGATTACGTCAAGTCGACGGTGGACTTCGAGGCCTCGCAAGAAACGCCCCTACAGGGAACCTCCGTCCCGGCAGCCGTGAACACCGGAGTCGGCAACCTCACCACGGGCGCCGCCGGCATCACCGGGCCGACCACGACGACGCAGCGGCAACAGTAAGGGATC
>Ga0247822_10002630_pt1 | contig 11518 bp, 11 predicted proteins | sample 13C_Cellulose_Da_FD_192423 | JGI IMG/M metagenome (GOLD analysis project Ga0247822, IMG submission 192423) | Soil microbial communities from agricultural site in Penn Yan, New York, United States - 13C_Cellulose_Day30 | ecosystem: Environmental > Terrestrial > Soil > Agricultural land | place...
CAAGCAGTCCCGTGAGGAGGCTACCGGCGGCCAGGCGCAGGAGCAGAAGATCGGTCGGGCGGTGCTCGACTACCTGCTCGCGCCCTGACGTCGTGATGCCGTGGCGCCGTGAGGTCGTGACGGCCTGACGTCCACCAACCACCCGCGCCCTCCGGGGCGCGACCATTTTCCGTTTTGGCTAGGGAGCCAAGCTCAATCTTCGTGTGAGATTGAACGCCTCCTGGCGCGCCGACCCTCCGGGCCTTCATCCCCCGGCAGGGAGGCTCCACACAACCGGAGCCACAAATCGGCACGACACGCAGTCAGACTGAGACTATCTCCCAAGCTCAAACCGCCGAGTGCGTCATCTCTTCCTCCAGCGTCGATGTCCGGGATGCCGGTGCAAATCCGGTGGGACCCTCCACTTCTGGGTTCCTGGCCTAACAGCAAGGCACGGGCACGTAGATCTGAACCGCTGGTAACTGCCGTTGACGCACGAACACGGCACCCGCCGAGGGCGACCTCGACGGAACCGAGCGCGAGGGGAAGGATAAACCCCTTCGCGTTCACCATTTTCGGCCCGGGCCCGACCGCTACAGCGTCTCGAGGAACGCGACCAGATCGGCGACCTGGGCCGCGGTCAGCTCGCCGAGCTCGGCCATGCCGTGGACCAGGCCGCGGTCGGCGAGCAGGGCCTCGAGGGTGGCGGCGCTGCCGTCGTGGTAGTAGGGCGCGCTGGCGGCCAGGCCGATCAGCGACGGCGTATCGACCGCGACCAGGGTGCCGTCGAAGCGGTGGCGCTGGCGATCGGTGAGCGTGCGGCCGCCATGGCAGCTGGCGCAGCCGAGCTCGGCGCTGTCGAACAGGCGGGCGCCGCGGGCGACCTGGGCGGCGTCGCGCACCGGCGCACGCGGGCGGGGCAGGGCCTCGACGAACGCGGCCAGCGCCTTGATCTCGTCGCGGCGCAGGCCGCCGCCGCCGAGCCGGCGCATCGTGCCGGTCAGGCTGTCCGTCAGATCGACGTCGCCGCCGTCCCACTTGTACGGGTGGGTCGCGGCGATGCGCCCGGCCAGGAGCGGCGTCTGCAGCTCGTGGCCCTCGATCCGCCACGACAGGCCGTCGGCGCGGCCCTCGGGGTGGCAGCTGGCGCAGGCCAGGCTGCCGCGCGCCGAGATGCGGGCGTCGCCGGCCTTGCGGAACAGGTCGTAGCCCTGGTGCTGCACCCTGGTCAGCCGCGTCGCGGTGAGCTCCGGCCCGAGCGCGAGCCGGGCGACCGGGCGGGCGGCGTCGAGCTCGACGCGGGCGACCTTGCGCGCCACCGCGCAGAACACCAGCGCGGCGCCGTCGTCGGCGAACGCGACGCCCTGCGGGCCGCAGCCGGCGCCGAGCGCGACGTCGAGGCGGTGGCGGACGGCGCCCTGCGACGCCGCGTCGATCACGGCGATCGCGTCCGAGCCGAAGCCGGCGATCGCGACCCGGTCGCGCGCCGGGTCCCACGCCACCGCCTGCGGCTGGTGCATGGCGATCTGGGCCGACACCTGGCGCGGCAGCTCGCGATCGGCGGTGGCGACGAAGGTCAGGGCGTGGGTGATGGGCGGCTCGGACCCGCCGCCGTACGAGCCGCGGTTCTCGCCGAAGCGGGCGTCCTGCAGCGGCACCGACACCTGGTGGGGCACGATCGCCAGCGAGTTGCCGATGAAGCGGGCGGCGAACGCGTTGCGGGCGAAGGCGCGGCCGGCGCTGCCGCCGTCGATGGTGGTGGCCGGGGCCGGGCCGGACGAGCCCGATGCGCGACGGGCGGCGACGCTCAACGCGAACGCCCCCGGCGCCGCGTTCGGCCGCGCGAGATCGATGCGCTCGACGGTGGCCGAGGCGAGGTGGGTGACGATCGCCTGGCTGCCGTCGGGCGCGATCGCGACGCCGCGCGGCTCGGCGGCGACGGGCTGGGTCCACCGCGGCGCGCCGGTGGTGGTGTCGAGCGCGACCAGGGTCCGCGCCGCGACCGTCGTGACCAGCAGGGTCGCGCGGTCGGGCGCGAGCGCGAGCCCGAACGGCTCGGCCGGCGTCGACCACCGCGTCCGCTCGGTCAGGGCCGGCAGATCGACGACCACGATGCGATCGCCGGCGCGATCGGCGACGTAGGCGCGGTTGCCGGCACGATCGACCACCACCTGCGCCGCGCCCGGGCCGATCGCCAGGCGCGCGGTCGTCGCGCCCTTGCCGTCGACCGCGACCAGCTCGCCGCTGTCGGGATCGATGACGAGCGCACCGTCGGCGAGCGCGGCGATGGTGCCGCCGGCCAGGTGCGCGGGGGCCGCGGCGTCGACGCCGGCCGGCGCGCGCGCACCGCCGAGCGCGACCCCGGCGAGCCCGAAGCTGGTCGGGCGCACGCCCTGGTCGGGCATCAGCCGCTTGGCGGCGACCGGCCGGGCGCTGGAGGCCACGGCGGCGGCGGTGATCATCCCCAGGGCGGCGGCGACCCCTGAACGCAGGCGCATGATGGGCACAACGCACGACTCGAGCCGGCGATCTATAGTGAGGAGGCATGGCGCAACGCCCCGAGATCACGAGCGGCCGGCTCCGCCTGTGGGTCCACGGGCCCGACGACGCCCATGTCGTGAGCCAGTACTTCCAGCGCAACCGCCACCACCTGGCGCGGTGGTCGCCGCCCACTCCCGACGGCTTCTACACCGAGCCGTACTGGATCCGCCGCGGCGAGAAGAACCTGATCGACGCGCGCGACGGCAAGGCGTTCCGGTTCGCGATCGTGTGGAAGGACAACCCGGCCGGCGATCTGCTCGGCACGATCTCGCTGACCGAGATCGTGCGCGGCCCGCTGCAGCAGGCCTATCTCGGCTACGGGCTCGACGAGCGCGCCCAGGGCAAGGGGATCATGACCGAGGCGGTGCGGGTGGCGTGCGCGTGGGCGTTCGACGTCCAGCGCCTCCACCGCGTGTCGGCCAACTACATGCCGACCAACGAGCGGTCGGCCGAGGTCCTGCGCCGATGCGGCTTCACCGTGGTCGGCTACGCGCGCGACTATCTGTTCATCAACGGCGCCTGGCGCGATCACGTGCTGACCGCGCTGGTCGATCCGCGCGCCCGCCCGCCGTCCGAGCTGCCCGCGTGAGCCGTGTGGCGGCCGCCACGGTGTGATCCGCGTCAGGCAAGGAGCGACAAAGTCAACGTCGGTCAGCCCGGGCCAGGGGGGCCAGCCGTGCGCCCGTGGCACCGTGGCGCCCATGAGCATCTCCTCGCGACTGTTCCTGCTCTCGCTGTCCCTGGCTCCCGCGCTCGCCTGCGGCGGTTCGAGCGGCGCGGCCGGGGCGGCGGCGACCGCCGACCTGCCGCCGATCGTCGACTGCGGCCGCCCGATCGACGCGCTGGCGCCGGCGCTCGAGAGCCCGGCGGTCGTGCTGCTCGGCGACGACGCGGCGCAGGTGCCGGCGCTGGTCGGCGATCTCGCCTGCCAGGTCGCGGCCAGCGGCAAGCAGGTGGTGGTCGCGGTCGAGCCCGACGACGGCGCCGCGGCCGCACTGGTCGCCCGCGTCGACGGCATGCGCGCGGCCGGCCTCGAGGTCGAGCTGGCCCGGGAGCAGCTGGCCCAGGCGCTGGCGCGCGTCGGCGCCGACCACCCCGACACGCGGCTGATCGCGATCGCCCACAGCGTCGACGACGTCAAGGGCGTCGCCGCCTACGCCATCAACGTCGTCGGCGACGCCGCGCACGCCTCGGCGGCGCCGGCGCTGGTCGCGAGCCCGACCCGCGAGGGCGGCTTCGACGCCGTCCTCGATCTGAGCGCCGCCGCGCCGCAGTGACTAGCCGGCCGGGCAGAACGTGATGCGCAGCTCGGTGCCGCGGCACGAGCGGAACCCGCCCTGCTCGAGCCAGTCGTCGTACGAGAACGCGTAGATCCCCGGACAGACCTCGTGCACCCACTTCGAGTAGGTGTTGTACGGCGCGGTCGCGTACCAGTGGCTGGGGTCGGGATCGTCGGGCGCGTCCAGCATGTGGCGGTTGAGCGCGGCGCACAGGCGCGGCGCGTTGGCGAACGACCCGCTGCAGGCGAAGACCTCGGGCGTGGTCGCGCCGTTGTGCTGCGCGCAGCCGGCGATCGTGCTCACGCAGCGCGCGATCTCACCGTCGAGCGAGTGGCAGAACGGCTGGCCCTGGTTGACCGGGTTCAGGCAGTAGCTGCGCGGCGACAGGCAGATGTCGCCGGCGCGCAGCTGCGAGGGACAGCCCGACAGCACCTCGGCCTGCGGGACGTTGCACGACACCGCGTGCTGCGCGTCGCTGCACTCGCCGCCGGCGCCGGCGACGCGGAGCGGCAGCCCGACCCAGTCGACGTAGGTGATGTTGTAGTTGAGCGAGACCAGGTTGCCCGACGCCGACAGCGTCATCTCGGCCTTCTCGAGCTCGCCGGTGCGCGGGCCGTCGCCGTAGGCGGTCACCCGCGCCGCGCTCCAGTTGGCGGGCGCCTCGTAGTCGCGGCTCTCACCGGGCGCGAGCCGGACGTCGTCGGGCTGGAGCACGCCCGAGCTGCCCGCCGAGTGGATCCACAGCGGGAAGCTGCAGCGGTTGCGCACGCGGACCCACGCGCCGTTCGTCAGCGGCGGGCGCGTGTCCCATGGCGGCTCGGGCTCCGGCGCCGCGTCGGTGGTCGCCGGCGCGTCGATCGGCAGATCGGTCCGGCCATCGATCGGACCATCGATCGGTGACTCGCTGCCGCTGCCATCCCCGCCACACGCCACGAGCAGAAGAGGGATCGAGAACAGATACGGCCGCATGCCGCCACGCTATCACCGCGCGCGCGGCGAACCGTCGCAAGTCGGCCGCTGCCGCTGCGTTCGACCGGTTTTGAACATCGTTTCTCCCCGAGCCCCGCTCACCGCGCCGACGCATGCGTTGCGCCGTCCGACGCCCCGCGCTACAGAGATCGTCGTGTCGATCGCGCGCCGTCGATTTATCAGCCCCCGGACCCGTCTCGGGACCGGGCGGCTGTTCGCGCGCTGAAGCCACCATCGCTCGCGCCAGGTGCCGAGGTCCCGTCGGGTCCGGGGGGCGTCCACGTCCACCGCAACCCTCGACTGGAGATCTCCCGTGCACCACCCCGCCCTCGACGTCACGCGGCTCGCCGCCGCGCTCTCGCTCCGCGACCTCACCGATCCGGCCTCGGGTCGCCACGCCATGCAGCTCGTGCTCGACGAGCTCGTCGCCGCGCTCGCCGCCTGGTCGGGCGCCACCGTGCGCGTCCACCGCGCGCCGCCGGTGGTGAGCGCCCGCAACAACTACGATCGTCTCTACTACCCACCCGCCGGCGTCGCCCGCGACGCTCGCTACAGCCGCTGGCTCGGCCCCGACGTCCTCCTGCGCACCCAGACGTCGGCGATGATCCCGCCGCTGCTCGACGACCTCGCGGCCGACCCGACCTGGACCGACCTGCTGCTGGTGTGCCCGGGGCTGGTGTACCGGCGCGACCAGATCGATCGCCACCACGTCGGCGAGCCGCACCAGGTCGACGTGTGGCGCATCCGGCGCGGCCAGCCGCCGCTCGGGCCGGACGCGCTCCACGACATGATCGGGGTCGCCCTGGCCGCCGCGCTGCCCGGCTGGCGCCACCGCGCCGTCGCGGCCAGTCACCCGTACACCGTCGAGGGCCTGCAGCTCGACGCGCTCGACGCCGCCGGCGACGCGCTCGAGATCGGCGAGTGCGGCCTGGCGTCGCCGCGCGTGCTCGGCGACGCCGGGCTCGATCCCGGCCACGTCAGCGGCCTCGCGATGGGGCTCGGGCTCGACCGCCTGGTGATGTTGCGCAAGGGGCTCGACGACATCCGGCTGCTGCGCTCGTCCGATCCTCGCATCGCCGTCCAGATGCGCGACCTGGCGCCGTGGAAGCCGGTATCGTCGATGCCGCCGTCCTGGCGCGACCTGTCGATCGTGGTCGCCGCCGACGACCTGGCCGAGGACCTCGGCGATCGCGTCCGCGCCGCGCTCGGCGAACGCGCGGCCGCGGTCGAGAGCGTGACCGTGCGATCGGCGACGCCGTACGCCGCGCTGTCGCCGGCGGCGCGCGAGCGCCTCGGCATCGGTCCCGACCAGCAGAACCTGCTGGTGCGGGTGGTGCTGCGCGACCTCGAGCGCACGCTCACCACCGACGAGGCCAACCAGCTGCGCGACGAGATCTACGCCGCCCTCCACCGCGGCGCGGTGGCGCAGTGGGCGCAGGCGCCGCGGCCGCGCCGGCCGCTCGGGTTCTGACCGCTCACGGACGCCCGGCGTCAGACGCCAGGCGCTTGCGCATCTTCAGGCCGGTCGTGCCGTAGCCCAGCGCCTGATACAGGGCGACCGCGCGCGGGTTGTGCGCGTACACGTGGAGCTCGATCGCCGGGAGCCCGAGCTCGCGGGCGCGCGCCTCGACCAGCGCGAGCGCGCGCCGACCGTACCCTCGACCGCGGAAGGAGTCATGCAGCGTGATGTCGTCGAGGAAGCCGTGACCGGTCGCGGTCACCGACAGCCACGCCGTCCCCACCTCGTCACCGCCGGCGACGATCACGAACAGGTGGTGGCCCGGGGTGGCGACGCCGTCGGGCAGGTCGGCGTCGGTGCGCTGGGCGGCGCGGCGCTCGGCCTCGGAGATCGGCAGGTCCTCGACCCGCGCGAGGTCGAGCGCCCAGTCGCGGACGAAGGCGGCGCGGAACCCGACGAATTCGTCGGGGCGCATCGGGCGAAGGTGGAGCTCGGCGGCGGTCGTCATGGGACACCATCTTCGACGAAGACGTGTCGACGCGGGTCGTCAGCTCGACGCCGACGTGTAGCTGCGGATGGCGAGGGTCCAGATCGCCCGCGACAGGACGAAGAAGCCGGCGGCGCCGCCGACGCAGGCCAGCACGGTCGTCGCGTCCAGCCGGCCGAGCACCGCCATGGCCGGGTAGCTGGTCATGAGCGCGAGCGGGATGACGAAGGTGAAGATCAGCCGCCACACGGCGGGGAAGATTTGGATCGGCCACCGCGCGGCGTCGAAGATCGCGCCGAGCAGGAAGGTCAGGTTGTCGAGGCGCACCACCCAGAAGGCGGCGGCGATGATCAGGATCCACAGCGAGTACATCACCGCGATCGCGGTCGCGACCAGCAGCGCGCCGGCGGCGAGGTCGCCGAGGCCGGGCGCGTGGCCGATCCGCACGAACGCGTAGATGATGAGGCCGACGCCGGTGAGCAGGTCGACGACCCGCCACGGCTCGAACTTGGTCGTCGACACCAGGAACTGGGCGTCGGCCGGCTTGAGCAGGGTGTAGTCGAACGAGCCGCTGCGGATGCGCTCGACCACGGCGATCAGCGACGGGTTGATCGCGCCCTCGAGCACGCCGCGCATGATCACGAACAGGCCCATCACCACCAGCGCCGGGCCGAAATCCCACCCGGCCACCGCCTGCTGGTGGTCGTAGAGGATCAGCAGCGGGACCAGCGCCAGGGCCGTCCACACCAGCGACATCAGGCCCTGCACGACGAAGTCGGCGCGGTACTGCATCGAGGTCAGCGCCGACGTCTTGATCGACACCCACAACAGGCGCAGGTAGTAGGTGAGCCTCACGACGCGCTCACCTCACGCCCCGTACGCCTCGAACCGGCGGATGCCGGCCCGCCAGATCAGCGCCGCGGCCAGGCCCATGCCGGCCACCCACGCCCACTGGGCGGCGAGCACCGCGCCGGCGTCGGGCGCGCGGCCGATCAAGATCTCGACCGGTCCGCCCAGCATGTAGCGGAACGGCAGCCAGGTGGCGACGTCGCGGATCCACCCCGGCATCAGGTCGAGCGGGATCATGTAGCCCGACAGCAGCATGAACAGGCCGAAGTAGACCTCGACCAGCGACATCGACTTCTCGAGGAAGAACGCCAGCGCTCCGATCGCCACGAAGGTCGCGAACACCAGCAGCCAGGCGCCGGCCACCGACACCCCGAACAGCGCCAGCCGGGGCGCGTCGGTGACGATGACGTCGCGCGCCGAGGTGACGAACATGATCGCGACCACCGGGAGCACGACCAGCGCGCGCATCGGGATCGCCGCCAGGTGGGTGGCCAGGTAGCCGGCGAACGGATGGACCGGGCGCAGCAGCCGCATCGACAGCGTGCCCATCCGGATCTCCTCGCCGATCTGCCAGGCGACCCAGTTGCTGGTCAGGTTGCGCACGATCAGCGCGGCCAGGTAGTAGGCGACGAAGTCGGCCTGGGCGTACGCGCGGAACGGCGCCTCGCGGGCCACGCTGGTCCACAGCGCGAGCATGACCAGCGGCATGGTCGTGGTGAGGATCCACACGATCATCTCGGCCCGGTAGGCGATGGTCTCGGCCATGCCGACCCGCAGCATGGTCGGCATGGCGCGCACGCTGGCGCGCAACGTCACGACGCCGCCTCGGCCGCCGGCGCCGGCGTCGCCGCTGCCTCGGCCGGCTTGTGGTCCTTGAACAGCTTGCGCATGACGTCCTCGAGCGGCGGGTCCTCGATGGCGAGGTCGTGGACGGCGTCGAGGCCGAGCAGGTGGCCGACCACCTCGCGCAGGCGATCCTCGGGCACCTCGATCGACGTGCGGCCGCCGTCGGCGGGGACGACGCGGCCGAGGCGGGCGAGCTGATCGGGCGCGACCGTGCCGGTGAACGACACCCGCTTGTCGGGCATCATCGTCTTGACCAGCCGGCGCAGGTCGCCGTCGTGGATGATGTGACCGCCGTCGATGACGATCACCCGCGGGCACAGCGCGACCACGTCGTCCATGTAGTGCGACGTCAGCATCACGGTGGCGTCGTGGCGCTGGTTGTACTCGCGGACGAACTCGCGGATGGTCACCTGCATGGCGACGTCGAGGCCGATGGTCGGCTCGTCGAGGAACAGCGTGGTCGGCCGGTGCAGCAGCGCCGCGGCCAGCTCGCACTTCATGCGCTCGCCGAGCGACAGCTGGCGGGTCGGCTTCTGCGCCAGCGCCTCGAGGTCGAGCAGGCTCGACAGCTCGGCCATGGTCTTCGCGAAGTCGGCGTCGGATACGCCGAACACCGCCTGGTTGAGCGCGTAGGTCTCGGCCGGCGGCAGGTCCCAGATCAGCTGCTGCTTCTGGCCCATCACCAGCGTGATCCGGCGCAGGAACTCGGCGTCGCGCTTGTGCGGGCGGTGGCCGTCGACCGACACCTCGCCGCTGGTCGGGTGGAGCAGGCCCGACAGCACCTTGAGCGTGGTGGTCTTGCCCGCGCCGTTGGGGCCGAGGAAGCCGACCCGCTCGCCGCGCTCGATCGTGAAGCTGACCCCGTCGACCGCCTTCACGGTGGTGTACGTGCGGTGGATGACCGACTTCAGCGCCGCGGCCAGCCCGGGCGGGCGCTTGTGCACCTTGAAGTGCTTGGCCAGATCGCGGACCCGGATCACCGGGCCAAGCTAGCAGATCTCAGCTGGTGGCACCGCCGGACGCCTCGATCAGCAGATCGACCATGGCGCGCAGTGCCGGCGAGACGTTGCGCGCGCTCGGATAGACCGCGAACGTCTGCCGGGGCGCCTGGGCGAACGGGCGCAGGACCTCGCGGATCTCGCGCCGGGCCAGCGCCTTCGTCGCGAACCCCGCCGGGAAGCGCGCGATGCCGACGTTGGCGATGACCAGGTCGCGGAGCACCCGATAGCTGTTGGCCGCCAGGTGCGGGTCGACCGTCACCGTCTCGGTCCTGCGCCCGACCTGGAACGGCCACCGCGTCGAGGTCTGCGCGCTGGTCATGGCCAGGCAGCGGTGGTCGGCGAGGTCGCGCGGCTGGCGGGGCGTCCCGGCGCGGCGCAGGTAGTCGACGCCGGCGTAGATGCCGACGTGCTTCGGCTCGCCCAGGCGGCGGGCGACCAGCCGCGAGTCGGTGAGCGGGCCGACCCGCACCGCCAGGTCGTAGCCCTCCTCGACCAGGTTGACCATGCGATCGGTGAGATCGAGGTCGACCTTCACGTCCGGGTAGCGGATGGCGTAGCGGGCGAGCACGTCGCCGAGCAGCTGCTGGCCGAGCTCGATCGGCGCGGTCATGCGCACGCGGCCGGACGGGTGGGCCTGCAGCTCGCCGACCAGCGCCTCGGCGGCGGTGAGGGCCGCGATCGCCGGCGCCACCTCGCGGTGATAGCTGGCGCCGATGTCGGTCAGGGCCACCGAGCGCGTGGTGCGCGCCAGCAGCTGCGCGCCGAGGTGCTCCTCGAGCAGGGCCACGCGCTGGCTCAGCGTCGACTTGGGGACGCGCAGCGCGCGGGCGGCGCCGCGGAACGTCCCGTGCTCGACCACCGCCACGAAGGCAAGGATCGCGTTGGGGTCGGCCTGGAGCTGTGTCCGCACAGACGGACAATATGTTCGTATCGCCATGGATTGTCCAGGGAGCGTTGCGGTGCCACGCTGGGCCGCACCATGGACCTGTTCACGCCCTACCGTCTCGGCTCGCTCGAGCTGCCCAACCGCATCGTCATGGCCCCGATGACCCGCAGCCGCGCGATCGGCGCGGTGCCCAACGAGCTGATGCGCACCTACTACGCCCAGCGGGCCGCGGCCGGGCTGATCATCACCGAAGGCGTGGCGCCGTCGCCGAACGGCCTGGGCTACGCCCGCATCCCGGGCCTGTACGCCGACGCCCAGGTCGCCGGCTGGCGCGCGGTCACCGACGCGGTCCACGCCGCGGGCGGGCGGATCCTCGCCCAGTTGATGCACACCGGCCGCATCGCCCACCCCCACAACCTGCCGGCGGGCGCGCGCGCGATCGCGCCCAGCGCGGTGGCGGCGGCGGGCACGATGTGGACCGATCAGGCCGGCGCGCAGCCGATGCCGGCACCCGCGCCGATGACCGCCGACGACCTGCGCGCCACGCGCGCCGAGTTCGTCCAGGCGGCGCGCAACGCGATCGCCGCCGGCTTCGACGGCGTCGAGCTCCACGGCGCCAACGGCTACCTGCTCGAGCAGTTCCTGCACCCGCACAGCAACCGCCGCACCGACGGCTACGGCGGCGACGTCGATGGCCGGGCCCGGTTCGTGATCGAGGTCGTCGAGGCCACCGCCAGCGCGATCGGCGCCGACCGGCTGGCGATCCGGCTGTCGCCGCACAACACGTTCAACGACCTGCCCGCGCACGACGAGGTCGAGGCCCAGTACGCGGCGCTCGCCCGCGGGCTGCGCGGCCTCCTGTACGTGCACGTGGTGGTCAACGCGCACCCCGGCTTCGCGGCGACCCTGGGCGCGATGCGCGCCGGCTTCGGCGGCCCGCTGATCCTCAACGGCGGCTTCGACGCCGCGCGCGCCGGTGCCGCGCTGGCGGCGGGCGACGCCGACCTGATCTCGTTCGGCCGCCCGTTCATCGCCAACCCCGATCTGGTCGAGCGCCTGCGCCGCGGCGTGGCCCTGGCCGTGCCCGAGCCGGCGACGTTCTACACGCCCGGGCCCGAGGGCTATGTCGACTACGCGGTGGCGAGCTGACGTCAGCGCTCGGGCGGCTTGCGGCCGGCGGCCTGGGCCAGCTCGCCCATGGTCTTGATCGGCAAGGCGTCG
>Ga0247822_10002632_pt1 | contig 11516 bp, 9 predicted proteins | sample 13C_Cellulose_Da_FD_192423 | JGI IMG/M metagenome (GOLD analysis project Ga0247822, IMG submission 192423) | Soil microbial communities from agricultural site in Penn Yan, New York, United States - 13C_Cellulose_Day30 | ecosystem: Environmental > Terrestrial > Soil > Agricultural land | place...
GCGGCACGTCGAGCCGCCGCCCCGTCAGCTCGACCCACCGCGGCTCCGGCAGTGCGGCGACCGCGGCCTCCACGTCCGCACGCGCTTCGCCGTCGCCGACGATCACGAGCCGTACGCGCTCGGACAGGAGCGGCGCCATCGCGCGCACGAGCATCGCCTGGTTCTTGTAGCCGTCGAACCTCCCGACCGTGCCGACCACCCAGGCATCACCGAGCCGGAGCTCCGAACGTGCGGCTGCGCGGGCGACCGGATCGGGCGTATAGCGGTCGAGGCGGATCCCGTTGGGGATCGTATGGACGTTACGCGCATCTCCCTGCGCGCGCGCCTGCGCCGCCGTCGTGTCCGAGACCGCGACGAACGCATGCGTGCACCAGCCCGCCGCGCGCCGCAGCATGCGTTGACCGCGCGAGCCCGGATTGATGCCGTGCTTCGTATGGATCGCGCGGGCGCCGGCGAGACGCGCGGCGGGGGCGCCGTAGATCAGCGGCAACGGGTTGTGCGTGTGCACGACGTCGGCGCGCAATCGCTTGAGCTCGCGCGCGAGCTTCGGCACCAGGGTCGCATCGATGCCGGCATGCTCCTTTGGAACTCGGCCGAATGGAATCCCTGCATCGGCGAGCTCGCGAGCGATCGCACCGTCGGGGGCGGGCGCGAGGGACAACACGTACACGGAGTGACCGCGTGCGCGCTGCCCGATGGCGAGGTCGAGCGCGACACGCTCCTGCCCGCCGATGCCGAACGACGATAGGATATGGACGATCGACAGCACTCACCTGGCTACCTCCGAATACGGAGCTACGCTGTTCACGTGACTCGGATCTCACGTACTGACGCCGAGCCCGATCTCGCGCCCGTGCTCGGCTTGGCAGTGGGCGCGAACGCACGCGGCCGGCGCGCCGCCGCATGCACGCGCATCGCACATCGCCTGCGCGAAGAGGCGCTGCGCGTCATCGGCTTCGTGCCGGCCGGCGAGAGCGTCGCGGTCGCACCACTGCTCGTCGAGCTCGGCCTCGCCCTCTGCGAGCTCTCGGGCACCACGGTCGCCGTCATCGACGGCAATGCTCGTTACCCGAGCCTACCCCAGCTCGCGCGCAGCGTGAAAGGAGGCGCGGCGTACTCGACACGCTGGCTGCGCGGTCCGCTGGCGTTGATCTCGCCCACCCGCGCCGATCGTTCGGGCGAGGTGGTGCCGCGGCTCGCGCGCGTGTTGATCGAGACCGGCGAGATGTTTGGCCACTTGCTCGTCGACCTCAGCGGGTTCGAGCGGCTGGGCGAGCACGCGACCGCGGCGGCATGCATGGACGCGGTCGCGATCGTCGGACGCGCGCACCACACCAGCGAGCGTTCGCTGCACGAGATCGCCGCGCACCTGCCGCAGGATCGGTTCCTCGGCGTCGTCCTCGTCGAGTCGTGATCGCGCTCCCGCGTGCGCGCGCGCTCACTTGAAACCACTCGGGCGGCATGCTGTCCTCGTCGAGATGCGTACGCTCGAACAGGAAACCATCGCGGTCATCGGTCTGGGATATGTTGGGCTTCCGGTCGCGCTGTCCTTCGGACGCAGGTTGCCGACGGTCGGCTTTGACATCCGTCAGCGGCGCATCGACGAGCTCAAGAAGGGACACGACGAGACGCGTGAGGTCACCTCCGAGCAGCTCGCGGCCGCGAGCAAGCTGACGCTCACCGCGGATCCCGAGGCGCTCGCGGAGTGCACGTTCTACATCGTCGCGGTCCCGACGCCGATCGACGGCAACAACCGTCCCGACCTCGGCCCGATGATCAGCGCATCGAAGACGATCGGCCCGCACCTCAAGAAGGGCGACATCGTGGTCTACGAGTCGACCGTCTATCCCGGCGTCACCGAGGAGGTGTGCGGCCCGATCCTCGACGAGCTGAGCGGCCTCAGGAACGGCACCGATTACTTCCTCGGCTACTCGCCGGAGCGCATCAACCCCGGCGACAAGGAGCACACCTTCGAGCGGATCATGAAGGTGGTCTCGGGGCAGACGCCCGAGGCGCTCGACCGTGTCGCGCGGGTCTACGCGTCCGTGGTCGCGGCCGGCGTGCACCGCGCGCCCTCGATCAAGGTCGCCGAGGCCGCGAAGGTCATCGAGAACACGCAGCGTGACCTCAACATCGCGCTGATGAACGAGCTCGCGCTGATCTTCGACCGCATGGGGATCCGCACCGCGGACGTCCTCGAGGCCGCGGGGACGAAGTGGAACTTCCTCAAGTTCGCGCCCGGTCTCGTCGGCGGTCACTGCATCGGTGTCGATCCGTACTACCTGACCACGAAGGCCCAGGAGCTAGGCTATCTGCCCGAGGTCATCCTCGCGGGCCGCCGCATCAACAACAACGTCGGTCCCTTCATCGCGCAGAAATGCGTCAAGATGCTCACGCAGCACGACGTTCCGCTGCGCAAGGCGAAGGTCGGCATCCTCGGCCTCACCTTCAAGGAAAACGTGCCGGACCTCCGCAACTCCAAGATCCCGGACATCATCGCCGAGCTCGCGCAGTTCGGGGTCGACGCGATGGTGCACGATCCGCTCGGTGATCCGCGCGAGGCCCAGGAGGAGTACAAGATCGAGCTCACCTCGCTCGACAAGCTGATGCAGCTCGATGCGCTGATCCTCGCGGTCGCGCACCGCGAGTACATCGACAACCCCGCGTCGCTGTACGAGCGAGTGAAGGACGGCGGCGCCGTGATCGACGTGAAGAGCGCGCTGCCGACCACGCTCAAGCCGCCGCGCAACATCCGGGTCTGGTGCCTATGACGGGCACGCGCTACGACGAGGTCTGCGAGGACCTCGTCAACTCACCGCGCAAGTGGCTGGTCACCGGCGTCGCCGGCTTCATCGGCTCGGCGCTCCTCGAGCGCTTGCTCGACCTCGGGCAGACCGTGGTCGGCGTCGACAACTTCCTCACCGGCCACAAGAAGAACCTCGACAACGTCCTCGCGATCAACCCCGACGAGCGCCTGCAGTTCCGCTTCATCGAGGGCGATCTGCGAGACCCCGCGGTCGCCGCCGAGGCCGTGAAGGACGTCGAGATCGTCCTGCATCAAGCCGCGCTCGGCTCGGTGCCGCGCTCGATCAAGGATCCGGTCGCCACGCACCAGCACAACGTCGATGCGTTCGTGAACGTGCTGTGGGCGGCGAAGGAAGCGCGCGTGCCGCGCGTCGTCTACGCCTCGAGCTCGTCCGTGTACGGCGATCATCCGGGGCTGCCGAAGGCCGAGGACAAGATCGGCAGGCCGCTGTCGCCGTACGCGGTCAGCAAGCGCGTCGACGAGGTCTACGCGCAGGTGTTCCACGACACGTACGGGCAGCAGAACATCGGGCTGCGCTACTTCAACGTGTTCGGGCGCCGTCAGGACCCGAACGGACCCTACGCCGCCGTCATCCCGCGGTGGATCGCGGCGCTGCTCGACGGCAAGCCGTGCGTGATCTTCGGCGACGGCACGAACAGCCGCGACTTCTGCTACGTCGACAACATCGTGCAGGCGAACCTGCTCGCGGCGACGGCCACCCACGAGGGCGTGACCGGCACCGTCTACAACTGCGGCTGCAACGAGCGCACGAACCTCAAGGAGCTGTTCGTGATGATCCGCGATGACCTCGCGCAGGATCACCCGCACATCGCGAACGCAGAGCCCACGCACGAGCCGCCACGCGCCGGCGACATCGCGCACTCACAGGCTGCGATCGACAAGATCGAAGCGGCGCTCGGTTACGTGCCGACGCACAAGGTGGTCGAGGGCATGGCGGAGACGGTCGACTGGTTTTCGCAGCGCCCGCGCAAGATCAAGGGCCGAAGCTAACCAGCTGCACCAATTGAGCAAATCCGAGCGCGTGGTGTGAAGCAGCCCGAGCTATCGAGTTGCGTTCAATAATTGTTTCCACCATCGATTTCGTGAAATCTGCTGCGCGTGCGAACCCGCAGCGAGCCACCCGCGTCCGCCCATCGTCGTGTGCTCATCATCGGAGGTGGACCCGCGGGTGCGACCGCCGCCACGATGCTCGCGCGGGAAGGTATCGACGTCTGCCTCCTCGAGCGAGACGCGTTCCCGCGCTATCACATCGGCGAGTCGCTGGTCACATCGCTGATCCCGATCCTCCGGTTCATGGGAGCGCTGGACAAGGTCGAAGCGCACGGCTTCGTCAAGAAGCCGGGGGCCTACTTCCTGCTCAAGCAGGGCCTGCCGCCCGGCTACGTCGACTTCGCGGAGCGCGGCCCGTTCACGTACTCGTACCAGGTCATCCGCTCCGAGTTCGACGAGCTGCTCCTCGCGCACGCCGCGGCTGAAGGCGCCGACGTCTACGAGAACGTCGACGTGCGCGAGGTCGAGCTCGAGGACGGTCGACCGATCGCGGTGCAGTACGAGCACGCCACGACGGGCGCGCGCGGGCGGATGACGTTCGACTTCCTCCTCGATGCATCCGGCCTCAACGGGATCCTGGCCACGCGGTACTTCCAGGACCGCGGCTATCAGGAGTACTTCGCCAACGTCGCCGTCGGAAGCTACTACCGGAACTACGCGCCGTTCAAAGCCGAGCAACCGGGCGCGTTCTTCTCCGAGGCCATCTCCGACGGCCGCGGGTGGATCTGGACCATTCCCCTGCACGACGGGACGCTCAGCGTCGGTGCGGTGATTCACAAGAGCACGTTCACCAGGTTGCACGAGCGGCTCGGCTCTCATCAGGCGGTCCTCGATGACTGCATCGCCGGTTGTCCGGTCGTGGCGCGGATGCTCGTGGGGGCGACGCGTGCCACCGAGGCCCGTGTCTGGCGCGACTACTCCTACTGCTCGTCCTCGTTCGCGGGCGACAACTACCGCCTGCTCGGTGATGCCGCCGGCTTCATCGATCCGCTGTTCTCGACGGGAGTCCACATGGCGATGCTCGGGGGGATGTCATCGGCCGCGACCGTGGCGGCGGTCCTGCGCGACGGGATCGGGGCTGAACGCGCGGCGCGCTTCCACGACGGCTTCGTCCGCCGCGCGTACATCCGGTTCGTCCTCCTCGTCGCCGGCGCCTACCGGCAGATCCACAACCAGTCCGAGTACGTGTTCTTCGGCGCAGACAAGAAGTCCGAGCGCTATCTCGCGAACGTGCCCGAGCTCGACGGCGACACCTTCAAGCTCGCGTTCCACCACATCCAGCCGATCTTGTCGGGCAGCGTCGACGTCATCGAGGACCAGATCCCCAAGGAGGCGGTCAGCGAGGCGATGGATCTCCTCGCCGGCATCGCGGTCGAGGAGTACGGGCTCGAGTCCGGCAACAAGATCTCGAAGCTGATCGCGCGCGGAAAGCACTCCGAGAGGCTCGAGCTCGACGATCTCGTCGGCCGCAACGATCCGATCGATGGCATGCACATCCGCATGGAGCGGGGCAGCCTCGGCCTCGCGGAGTCGGCAGCCCGCAAGCGCCGCTGAGCCAGCGGTCGCTACTACGACTCGCTCATCTTCTTGCGCAGGCTCAGCGGCCGCATGTCCGTCCACACCTCGTTGATGTAGGTGAGGCACTCGGCCTTCTTGCCCTGCTTGCCGGCGGCGCGCCACCCCGCGGGGAGGTCGCGCCCGACCGGCCAGATCGAGTACTGCTCTTCGTGGTTCACGACGACCTCGAACACAGCTTGCTCGTCGTCGAAGGTGGAGGTGGCCATGACAACGTTCTATCCTGGCCTCCTCAGCGATGTCCACGCCCCTCGTCGCCGACGCCATCGGCCGCTACCACGAGCTCCTCGCAGGCGCGTTCGACCCGAAGGGGTGGTGGACGCACCACCGCGACGAAGTCTTGCGTCATTGGCACGACGAGGCCCCGTTGGAGGCGTTCGTGCTGCGCCCGCTCATGATCGACGAGGCGACCTACGCGGGCACGCTGGCGTCGGTCGCGCAGGTGATGCGCGGGTTCGCGATCGCGGCCGACCGGCTCGCCGCCGACGAGCCGTTGCGCCGCGCCATGGGGATTCCGACCTACATGGAGCCCCTGCTCGAGCTCGATCGCGCCAACGGTAAGCCGACCACGCTCGGCCGCGTCGACGGCCTGATGGGGGCCGACGGCCGGTTGACGCTGATCGAGTTCAACTCGGAGCCGCAGTCGGCGCCATTCCAGTACGAGCTCGAGCGGTCGTTCGCGAAGCTGCCGATCACCGCGGAGCTCGAGAAGTCGTTCCGCGTGCGGACGATCGATCCCTACGCGCAGATGTACGACACGCTCCGCGCGCGCGGCCGTGACGGGCGCATGCCCTGCATCGCGATCGTCGACAAGGCCCTGTGGCGCTCGCACCGGCGCGCGTCGATCTTCCGCCCGCTGATGTACTGCTCCGCGCGCGGCTGCCCGGTGCTCTACGTCGATCCCGAGGAGCTCGACTACCGCAACGGCAAGCTCACGGCGAACGGCATCGACGTCGATCTCGTCGCCTTCCCCAACTGGGAGCTGGTGATCAATGCGCGCAAGCGCCTGGTGAAGATCCTCAAGGCGGTCGCCGAGGGCGCCGTCGAGGTGTTCGCCGGCCTCTCGCGGGGTCTGCTCGCGAGCTACAAGACCGTGTTCGAGCTGCTGAGTAGTCCGGCCTACCGCGACATGTTCCCCGCCGAGGTGAACGCCGCGCTCGCGCAGCACATCCCGTGGACGCGCGTGTTGCGCGAGCGCAAGACCGACCGCGCGGGCGGCGAGGTCGACCTCCTGCCCTTCGTGGCCGCGCACCGCGAGCAGCTCGTCATCAAGCCCGCGGGCGGCGGCGGTGGCGGCAACATCCACGTCGGGCGTGACCTCACCGACGACGCCTGGACCGCCGCGATCCAGAAGGGCGTCGCGCAGAACTGGATCGTCCAGGAGCTCGCGATCCCGGAGCGGCAGTCGTTTCCGGTCGCCGACCTCGACGGGAACATCGGGTTCCACGAGCTCAACTGCGAGTTCACGCCCTATGTGTGGAACGGTGTCCGCGTCGAGGGCGTGCTGTGCCGGGTCGTCGCAGGCTCGGTGATCTCGGACCTCGGCGATCGCAAGATCGGCATCCACAACGGTGTGGAGACCGCAACCTGGATCATCGACCGGCGGTAGTCATGCAGATCGCGAACCTCAAGATCATCATCACCGGTGCGGCGAGCGGCCTCGGCGCGAGCGCCGCGAAGTGCCTGGCGCGCGAAGGAGCGACGGTCGTCGCGGTCGACATCGATCGCGCGGGCCTCGAGGCGTTGCAGGCAGAGGTCAAAGCGAACGGCGGTCAGATCACGATCCAGCAGGCCGACATCAGCGTGGAGCAGGACGCGATCAATGCGGTCAAGCAAGCGGTCGCCGAGCACGGCACGGTGAACGCACTGATCAACAGTGCAGGGATCTACCGCGACGGTCTCCTCGTCCACGCCGACGGCCGCAAGCTCCCGCTCGCGCAGTGGCGCAAGGTCCTCGACGTCGATCTCACGGGGACGTTCCTGATGACGCGTGAGGTGGCCGCGCACATGGTGAGTGCAAAGGTTGCGCCCGGTGTGATCATCAACATCGCCTCGATCTCGCGCCACGGGAACGTCGCGCAGGGCAACTACGCGGCAGCGAAGGCCGCGGTGGTCGCCGATACGCGAACGTGGGCTCGCGAGCTCGCGCGCTACGGTATCCGGGTGGCCGCGGTCTCCCCGGGCCTCATCAAAACTCCGATCCTGGCCGAAGACCTGATCGATCCCGGCGTGCTCGCGGACTACGTGTCGCGCATCCCACTCGGTCGCCTCGGCGAACCGCGAGAGATCGACTCGGCGATCAAGTTCATCATCGACTGTGACTACTTCACCGGCGAGTGCGTCGAGGTGAACGGGGGCTTCCTATTCTGAGCGCGGGGACAGGTGCACCTGACGTACACAGCCTTCGCATACGGTCTTTTGCGTATCGTCGACGACATTTGGCGTAGACGGACAGCTGTTTGGCACGTTAGAACGATCTGTGAGTTCCGGGGGGAACTTGCTCTAGGAGACGCATGCCCAGCGACTGGATCGTCAGCTGTCACAATGAATGGGACCTCCTCGAGGAGGTGATCGTCGGCCACGTCGACGGAACGGTCGTGACGCAGTGGGAGCCCGGCTTCGAGGCCATGATCCCACACGAGCATCGCGACACGATCCGCGAGTACCACCTTCGCAACGCCGGACAGAGCTTCACCGAGGAGCAATTCATCCCGGCGCGCGTCGAGGTCGAGGAGTTCGTCCGCGTCCTCAAGGGCGAAGGCGTGACCGTCCGGCGTCCGGACCTCGTCGACAACACGGTCCCGTACTCGACGCCTGACTTCTACTCGCCCGGTGGCTTCGGGCAGTACAACCCGCGCGACGTCGTCACCGTCATCGGCAACGAGCTCATCGAGTCGCCGATGTCGTGGCGGTCACGCTACTTCGAGTTCCGCGCGTTCCGCTCGCTCGTGAAGGAGTACTTCCGCCACGGCGCGAAGTGGACGCAGGCGCCGAAGCCGCAGATGTCCGACGAGCTCTACCGGCAGAAGCCGAAGATGGGCAAGGACTGGGAGTGGATCACCACCGACTTCGAGCCGGTGTGGGATGCCGCCGACCTCGTGCGCTGTGGCCGCGACATCTTCTTCCAGCGCAGCCACACGACGAACGACTTCGGGATCGAGTGGCTGCGCCGCCACCTCGGACCGGAGTACCGCGTCCACAAGATCGAGTTCGAGGATGATCGCGCCGTTCACATCGACGCGACGTTCATGCCGCTCGCGCCCGGCAAGCTGCTCGTCAATCCCGATCGTCCGGCGAAGCCGCTGCCCGAGATGTTCAAGAAGTCGGGATGGGACATCCGCGAGTGCCCACGCACGACGTACCCGCGCGACCTGCCCTCGTTCCGCGGCTTCGAGTGGCTCGTGATGAACACGCTCAGCCTCGACGAGAAGCGCATCATCGTCGAGAAGCAAGAGGAGCCGTTCATCAAGTTCCTCAAGGACTGGGGCTTCGAGCCGATCCCCGTCGCGTATCGCAACTGCTACAAGCACGGAGGCAGCTTCCACTGCTCGACGCTCGATGTGCGGCGCCGCGGCGAGCTCCAGTCGTACTTCGCGTGACCAGGTGACCACCGCCTTCGACTTCTTCGATCTCGACGTGTTCGCGCAAGGAACGCCCCACGCGGCGCTCGCGCGCCTGCGCGCCGAGGAGCCGGTGTCGTGGCACCGGCTCGTCTCGGGGAAGCGCGACGACGGCTTCTGGTTGGTCGCGCGTCACGCGGATATCTGCGCGATCGCGAAGACCCCCGACATCTTCTACTCGCACGGTGGCTCCGTGCTCGTCGATGCCCCCGGATCCACCGCGCCACCTCACCTCAAGATGGTGCGCGACGGCTTCTGTCACCTCGATGCGCCGGAGCACACGGTGCTGCGCAAGCTGTCGGCCCCGCTGTTCGCGTCGCGGGGGCTGAAGGCGATGGAAGGCACGATCCGCGACCGCGCGCGTGAGGCCATCGACGCCGCGATCGCCGCCGGCGACATCGATCTCGTCGCCGACCTCGCCGTCCGCTACCCGTCGACGGTCGTCTACCGAGACCTGCTCGACCTCCCCGTCGAGAAGCTCGAGCGTGTCGTGCGGTGGGCCGATCTGTTCATCCGGGCGCCCGCGGTGCCCCCGACGGATCGCGAGTTCTCGGCGATGATCCGGCAGGCGGACACCGAGCTGAAGGCGATGCATGCGTTCGCACTCGACATCGTGCGCCAGCGCCGCGAAGCGCCGAAGCGCGATGTGCTGTCGGTGCTCGCGCAGGCCAAGCTCGCGGACGGCAGCGCGCTGTCCGAAGATCAGCTCATCAGCTACTTCTGGTCGTTCGTCACCGGCGCGTACGACACGACGGCGAGCACGATCGCGGGTGGCATCGCGGCCCTCTCGGAGTTCCCCGAGCAGCACGCGCGGCTCGCCGCCGATCCGGCGTTGGTCCCCTCGGCGGTCGAGGAGATGCTGCGCTGGGTGACCCCGGTGATCTACTTCCGGCGCACCGCGCGCGAGGATCACGAGATCGGCGGACAGCTGATCCGCAAGGGCCAGCGGGTCGCGATGTGTTACGCGGCCGCGAACCGCGATCCCGCGGTGTTCACCGATCCGGACACGTTCGATATCGCGCGTACACCGAACGATCACCTCTCGTTCGGATACGGCACCCACTTCTGCCTGGGCGCGCACCTCGCGCGCATCGAGCTGCGCATCCTGTTCGAGGAGATCCTCGCGCGCGGCATCTGGTTCGCGCCGCGTGGCCCAGTCACTCGGGCGCGCTCGAACTTCATCAACCGGATCGTGGCGATGCCCGTCCGCGTGACGTCCGCATCCAAGTAAGCCGTGGCCCTACCTATCCATCGCCAGATCGAAGCACGTGCCGCGTCGCGGCCGGACGCACGTGCCGTCGTGCTCGGCGACGAGGCGTTGACGTATGCGCAGCTGAACGAGCGCGCCAACCGCCTCGCACACCACCTCGTCGCGCGCGGCGTCGGTCCCGACGTCATCGTCGGCGTCCACATGGATCGCTCGCTCGAGCTCGTCGTCGCCATGCTCGCGGTGATGAAGGCCGGCGGTGCGTACCTCCCGCTCGATCCCAACTACCCCGCCGACCGCCTCGCGTTCATGCTCGACGACACGCGCGCGCCGGTGGTGATCACCGATCGCCCGTTCGAGGCCCCGTTCACGGGTACGCGCGTCGACCTGCGTGCCGATGCCGCCGCGATCGCGCGCGAGTCCGCGAACAACGTCGCGCGCGACGTCGACGCCGCGAACCTCGCGTACATCATCTACACCTCGGGATCGACCGGGAAACCCAAGGGCGTCCTCATCTCGCACGACCGGGTGACCCGCCTGATGTCCTCGACCGAGGCGTGGTTCCACTTCGACGAGCACGACGTGTGGACGTTCTTCCACTCGTACGCGTTCGACTTCTCCGTCTGGGAGATCTGGGGCGCGCTGATCTACGGCGGCGCCGTCGTCGTCGTCCCCGACGAGGCGCGCAAGTCCCCCGACGAGCTGCTCGCGCTGCTCGCCAAGCACCGCGTCACCGTCCTCAACCAGATCCCGTCGGCGTTCCGCCACCTGATCGGCGCCGCGACGCGGTCTCCCACGACGGTCCCGCTCGCGCTGCGCTACGTGATCTTCGGCGGTGAGGCGCTCGAGCTGCGCTCGCTCGTCCCGTGGTTCGAGCGCTATCCGCAGCAGCCCACGCTCGTCAACATGTACGGGATCACCGAGACCACGGTGCACGTCACCTATCGCGTGATCGATCCCGCCGAGTGCAACGATCCCAAGGGCAGCCCGATCGGCGTCCCGATCCCGGACCTCGAGATGTACGTCCTCGATGCCGCGCTGCGCCCCGTCGGCGAGGGCGAGGAAGGCGAGATCTTCGTCGGCGGCGCCGGCCTCGCGCGCGGCTATCACGCGCGTCCTTCGCTCACCGCCGAGCGCTTCGTCCCCGATCCGTTCTCCGGCCGCGCGGGTGATCGCCTGTACAAGACCGGTGACCTCGCGCGCCGGCTGCCCGACGGCTCGTTCGAGTACCTCGGCC